>Ga0209164_1001383_pt1 | contig 32095 bp, 31 predicted proteins | sample MTBNYHSulfiMetaG_FD_187458 | JGI IMG/M metagenome (GOLD analysis project Ga0209164, IMG submission 187458) | Enrichment culture microbial communities from rom New York Harbor, USA that are MTBE-degrading - MTBE-NYH (New York Harbor Sulfidogenic)... | ecosystem: Environmental > Aquatic > Marine >... | reverse complement strand
TTTTGGGCTAAATCCTTTAGGGTTGCGGTTTTTGCCGAAATCTGATTTCTTGAATTTTACCATCTGGGTACCTCCCTGCTTTTATGGGTGGGCTTCGTAACCCCCATTGTAGCAAGGGTTCCCAGATAGTTTCTACCCTTTCTCGCTATTCAGGTGCAAAATTCAGGTATCAACATGCCGTTTCCGTACTGGTAACTGCTGAACCTGATTTGGTCGTAAAAGTTGTCTCTCTGGCGGGCTTGGCAATGTTGAAACTCGTAGCATGGGATGACAGCATTGAAAGGCGCGGCAAGGATGCTGCCGACCTGATTTTCATCATGAAAAATTATATCGTCGCAGGCAACATGGATCGTTTCTTTGAAGAGCCTGACATTCTCAAAGATGAGGCGTCTGATTACGATCGGTCGTCGGCTCGTTTTCTGGGCCGTGAAATCGCAAGAATGGTCGGTAAGACAACGAAATCCAAATTGGCCGGTATTCTGGAAAGAGAGGCTGCCTCGTCCCAAGGACATAAAATTGCGATGGACGTCTTGAGACAAGATGCGTTTCAGAAAGAGCCCTATGAACAAGTAGTAGAGTATTTCAACGCACTGCTAAGAGGTCTTCTGGATTAGGTGTCCAATCATGCGCAGTTATTTTCAACCCCGAAAAATCTGCGCTGTTCTCGCCAGTCCTCTTGGAAAGACCGTGTCAATCTGGCCAACGAAAGCCCATCAGGCTCTTCTCCATTTATAATAGCCTCCACGATATCGGGGGCCAGGGTGGTCAGTTTCAAAATGCGGGTCACATAGGAGCCGTCGACCTCTAAATCGCGGGCCAGTTCGCTGATTGACTTAACCTGCCCGCTCTCGAGGATTTCTGCCCAGGAAAATGCCCGTGCCAAGGCCTGGACGACGGCCGCCTGAATCGGTTCCGCGGCTTCCGGGATTTCTCCGTCCAGGGCTTGGGGGGCGATGACCTGCTTTCTTCCCCGCATACGTCGGATGAGCATTGGGATATGAATCTGCAGGTTGCCGTTGTCGGGAACGGTAATGGTCGGCTTGCCTTTCATCGGCTTGCCCTCCGTTCATTCACCTCGCAGGCCAGACCGGCCAACTCCGTAATCAATGTGGTCAACCCGTTGGTTTTGAGCTCCATGTCGATACCCGTCTCTCGGATTTCGACCTTTTCCACCAGCAACCGGATCAGCCGGTTGCGCTCTACGGGGAACAGATCCTTCCAAAATGTTTCCACGTTGCCGAATGCCTCGGAGACATCCTGCTTGGTGATACACGAACCCTGGTAATTCCTGGATCGTGCAGCCACACCGGCCAGTTGCCTGGACAGATCCACGGCCTTCCTATTGACGGTGGCCAGCGCTTCGTCCTTGTCCGACTGATTATTGCCGGGATTCATCAATTCGATCGCCCGCTGCCGGGCCTGGGCTAAATCCTCTTCGAGCTGTAGCTTTTGCCGGATCAGCCTTTCCTTTTCCGCGCTTTCGATTTCCCGGGCGGCAAAATAGGTCTTGGCCACCAGGGTCGGGGTCCGGAATACGGCGCTCAGCTGTTCGATGACCGCCTGCTCGATATCGCCTGCCGGCACGCGTTTGAGCGGGCAGCGGCTGACCGTCCGCTTGGCGTCCTTTTCGCAGATGTAATAGGTGTATTGCCGGTCATTCTTACGGGTGTACGTCGGCCCCATGGAGCAGTCGCAGTGGCCGCAGCGGATGACGCCTTTGAGCGGCGCCACTATCCTGGTCCTGGCCATGGAAACCTTGACCGGCTTGTTATCTGCCAGGACGGCCTGGACTTTGTCCCAGGTTTTCCGGTCGACAATCGCCTTATGCTCACCGGGATAGTATTCGTCCTTGTGGACGATCTCCCCGATGTAGGTCCGGTTGTTCAAGAGCCGGTAAACGTGCCCGGTGTTCCATTTGATCCCTTTGCGAAACTTGCCCTTTTTCGTGGTCCAGGATTTTTTCCGGTATCCCTGCTCGTTCAGCTCCCGGCCCATGTTTTTTGCTGAACCAAGCTGGATGAACCGCCGGAAAATGTACTGAACGACCTTGGCCTCCTCTGGATTGACGATGATCTTTTTGTTTTCTCGGTCCACATCGTATCCCAGGATGGGCGCGCCGCCGCAGTATTTACCCCGCCGCTTGGCAGCCGCCACCTTGTCCCGGATGGCCGCCCCGACCGGCAAGGCCGCCAAGCGCCTGGAAGAAGTCAGCGGCCGCGGCGGAACCACCATCCACCGTTTGCTGGGCTACGACGGCAAATCCTTTCCAGGGACCGGGAAAATCCGCTGGATGCCGACGTCCTCATCGTGGACGAATTTTCCATGGTGGACGTGCCCCTGGCGTGGCATCTGTTTGAGGCGGTGGATCTTTCGCGCACGGCCGTGGTGCTGGTCGGGGACCACAACCAGCTGCCGCCGGTCGGCCCGGGCAACATCCTGCGCGACCTGATCGCAAGCCGCACCGTGGCCACCGTGGTCCTTGACAAGGTCGTGCGCCAGGCCGGTGTTTTAAAGGAGAACTGCACCGCCGTCCTCAAAGGCGAGGTGCGCAAGACCAGCGAGAACTCGGCCGGGGGCTGCCGCGACTGGTACCTGGTGGACCAGTTCACCGATCCCGTGGCCGCCCGGGCCTTTTTGCTGGAGCTGTTTGAAACGCGCTTTGAGGCCCTTGGTTTTGACATCATAAAGGATGTTCAGGTGCTCACCCCCACCCACAAGGGACCGCTGGGCACAAAGGAGCTCAATGAAGCCCTGCAGCGGCTGATCCAGAAAAAGCTCTGGAACGTAGAGGTGCCACCGGTACAACCCGGCCGGCGCTTGCCGCTTTTCAAGCATGACAAGGTGATCCAGACCCGCAACAATTACGACCTCAACGTGATGAACGGGGCCATCGGTCAGGTCGTGGATGTCCTGGCCAACGGCACGCTGGTCATCGACTTCGACGGCATGCCGGTTCAGATCGCCAAGGGGTCCGCCGATCTGCTGGACCTGCAGCTTGCCTACACGTTGACAATACACAAAACGCAAGGGTCGGAGTTCCCTTGTGCCGTGGTAGTAATCCACAAATCCCACTCATTCATGCATCACCGCAACCTGCTCTACACCGGCGTGACCCGTGCCCGGCGCACGGCCATCGTCCTGGGCGACCACTGGGGGATTCACAACTGCGCCAAGCGCTGCCAGGTGGATGACCGCCGGACCTTCCTGGCCCTGTTTCTCGAAGGCGCTCAGAGCGCCAAGGCGGTGGGGGCCGGCGGTGCATGAGCCCAGTGGATAACGTCCGCGAATACTACCGGCTGATCACCGAACTGGACATCGGCGAGGTCGCACGCCAGCTTCTGCAGGGAAGAATTCTCCAGGAGACCCCGCAGCGGCTGATGTGCGACTGCCCCAACCACCAGAGCCAGTCGCACCGCTCCCTGCACGTCATACTCGACAAGCAGGGTTGGTATTGCTTTGGCTGCGGGGTCGGCGGCGATGATGCCTTTTCCAAGCGGGAACAGGCCGCCACCGGCGCTTTCCGGCCCACCAGCCAGGACGGGCCGAACCCCTTTTTCGAACGCCGAATCATCTTTCCCTATTGGAGCCGGGGCCGCGTGGTCTTTACGATCGGCCGCAAGACGCCCTGGACGCCGGAGGCCGGCTGGGAACAGGGAAAATACAAGAAACTTCCGGTCCACGACGAACACCAGCGCCCCTACATCGCCCGCTTCATCAACAACGCTCTGCTTTACAACGAGGACTGCCTGCTCGCCAAACCGGGCCGGGTCATCATCACCGAGGGCGTTACCGACTGTATCGCCCTCATGCAGCAGGGATTGCCCGCGGTATCGCCGGTCACCGTGCGCATCCGAGGGGCCGACTGGGAGCGGTTGATCCCCAAGCTGCGCGGCGTTGACACTGTTTACATCTGCCAGGACAACGAAATCTCCCAGGCCGGGCTCAAGGGCGCCCTGCAGACGGCCCGCACTCTGGCCGAACACAAGATCGACACCCGGTTGGTAACCTTACCCCTGCCGGAGGCCCAGCTTGCCGCGCGCAAAACACTGAGTGAAAAGTTCGGCGTGACGGCAAGCGTCGGTCCCAGGGAACTGGCCAATTTGCTCAAAGGCCGGCCGAGGATCTGAAAGAGGCTGAGGCCCTGCTGTCCGCCGCCAAGATCGATGTCAACGACTTCTTTGCTTCCGGACATACGCGGGAGGAGTTCGAAAAACTTCTTGATGCGGCCGCGGCTCCCATCGAGTTCGGCATCCGATCGCTGCCGGACGAGGCGCCCGAGGAAGAGCGCAACCGCCTGCTTGAGCCGATCATGGCCGAAATCGCAGGCCACACCCCCATGGAGCAGATCCGTCTTTTAAAACTGGTCCAGGAGCGCCTTGGCGGCAAGGTGTCCCTGGCCACGCTCAAGGACCAGGTACGCGCCGTGCAGAGGAACCGCAAGGCCAAGACCCGCAATGAGAAGAAAAAGGCCAGGCGGATGACCGGCTCTGTGCCGGGATCATGCCGTGGCGGCGCAGCAGCCTGCGCAGGTCGGTCTTTATGAACTTGACCTGGATCACGTTGCCCTTGGCCCGCACCCTGAGATGCTTGGCGTCCAAGTCGATGTCGTCGATGTCCAGCGCGGCCAGCTCACCCAGCCGGATGCCGGTGCCCAGCAGCACCTCGATCATCACCCGGTCGCGCAGTACGGCCGGACCCGCGTGGCCCTTGAGCGCCTTGAGCAGGCGCCTTTTTTCCGCGGCGGTCAGGAACCCGGGAGGCTTGCGCTTGAGCCGGTGCAGCCGGATCGTGCGCGCCGGGTTGCGGGGACGCGTTCCGCTCGCTGCACGTGGAAAGGGTCTGGGTGGATGAAGGCGCCTGGCTCACCGAGCGGGCCTGGAAGGCCCTGCGCCAATGCTTGAAGTCCGGCGGCCGGTTGCGCATCTATTCCACCCCCAACGGGTTGCGGGACACCACCTATTACCGGCTCACCTTATCCGAGCAGTTCAAGGTGTTCCGCTGGCCCTCCTGGCTGAACCCCGACTGGAGCATGGAACGCGAAGCCGAACTGCTGGAGTTTTACGGCGGCCGGGACAGTGCCGGCTGGCAGCACGAGGTGGCCGGCGAGCATGGCAAGCCGTCATACGGCGCCTTCAATGTCGAGCAGTTCATCCCCCTCGAATGAGAAGAGTCTGGAGAGCAGCCAGATATCATAAAAGTCCTTCATCCGGCTGTTTGCCAGTCCGAGTTTGACCATTGCCTCCAACTTTTCGGCCACGAGCGTATATCGAGGATAGGCATTTAAGATCGGTGGGGGAGCATCAAAAAGGGCTGGATATTCGACCTGTTCAGGGGCTGGTGTTATCACATCCCCAAAGCCGATATCAACCTGGAGAGGAATCCGGGCCTGATTGAGCATACCGACCAAGGTAATTCGCACACCATCGTATGCCTGGTCTTCGCGGATTTCCTCCGCACTCAGGGATTCCGGCAGATAGAGCATGCCATCACCCTGAAACTCGACGCGGCAGATGTCACGGAACAAATCCGCAAGCTGTTCAACATCGGAATTGCCGAATCCCAGAAGATCCGCATCCCTGGTGACGCGATAATTCTGTCCTTTCCAGACCAGAAACAGACTGGCCCCTTTAAGAATGAAACGGTCATTGTGGGGCGAGACGCTGAGACGGTAAAGAAATCGCTCCATACCGTAACGGGAGAGCAAAAGATTGAAATCTTCCTTGTTGTTTTTGGCGCGGTTCAGAAGCCGCTGAAAAATTGAATGGGCAAGGTTTTTCTTGTTCTGGTTCATACGGTCGCCTCCAGGTATGGGCGCATGATTTTCGACACTCTGTCGATTCCGGCGGCTTCCACCAGCTCATCCATAGTGACTTTACGGGAGCGCCATGCCTCCCGGAGTGCTTCCATGGCCACATAGAGGCCGACCTTGTTGCGGAACTTGAAGCAATCAGCAACCGTTTTTGCCGGGCTGTAAATTTTGACCGCTACGCCGTTTATGACATGCTCCTGAATACCGAACGAATAGGCCGGTCCCGAAACATAGGTCAGGTTAAGTGGTGGGTATTCCACATCCGGCCGCCAAGAGCCTCTCGGGATCGTCAGCCATATCTCATGGGGAATCTGGGTAGAAATTCCATGGTAGCTCAGGGCGGAAATAAGGCAAACGACGGCGTGAGGCAGCCTTTTCGCAATCTCCGCCAGAGACGAGTTCTCAGTCAAAGGAGCTTCCGGCAGGGTATAGAGTCCCACAGCGCTCTTTTCCAGAAGCCCCTCTTTGTGCATTCGGTACAGGTAGTTTCGGGAAATACCCATCGCTTCAACATCCTCGGCCCGGATAATCCCTTTCTCCTTGGCGAGTTCCAGTATCTGTTGTTGTCGATTCATGGGAGCTCCTTTGTGCAAATCCTATGCAAATATAAACAAGTGGCGAGGATTTGCAACAAAAACTTGGGGGTCATCCTTAGGACCCTGCTTCCAGCATAACTGGTCACAAAAAAATCCGGTCACGCTTGAAACTGGAAATTTTTCTGGCCGGCTTCAGACCTCAAACTCATCCTTCGACGTTTTCCACCCCGCTCCGGTAAGTAACCGGCATCGAGCCGGCTTCGGCCCACACGGGCCGGATGTGCGGCTGTCATAGCCAAAACAATCGAGGGGATCACGTGGAAAGCAACGCCCAACCAGAACCGAACCATTCCGGCCCGGACACCACCGGCTTCATCATTGCACCCATGGCCGCGGCCGCCGCCCTGGATTCGGCCGCCTTCAGCAAGGTCAATGCCTCCGAAGCGGTTCCAGCCACCTGGGAGGAGCGAGCTCGTAAGGCCTGGGAATACTATGTCGAAGAGCCCCTGGTGAAAAACTGCGTCAATTCCTGGCGCACCTTTGCCGTGGGCGACGAGATCAAGATCGCCGGGGACGACGACAAGCTCAAACAGGAGGCCACCGAGGCGGCCTATCGCTTAAGCCTTTCCCAGTTCATCAAGGACATGGTCCTGCAGCTTTTAGTCAAGGGCGATGCCGTCGGCTTCAAGCGCTACGCCCAATCGGGCCGGGACATCGAGGAACTGGTCTGCGTCAACCCGGTCTCGGTCAAGGTTAAGTACGCCCAGGGTGAATTGATCGAAGCGCTCCAATTTCCGGAAGAAGCAGGCGCCGGAGAATCCATCCTTCTGCCGGTGGACCAGGTGGTCCATCTCAAGTGGGATGCGCCGGCCTTTTCGCCGCAGGGCAACTCCCTGGTGCTGCCCGCATTTCAGTCCATAGAACTGTTGCGCGACTACCGTCGGGCCGAGCAGGCCATCGCCAAGCGCTGGGCCACACCGTTCCGACTGATCAAGGTGGGCGGCGCCTTCGGCCAGAAGATGGTGATGCCCGACCAGAAGATGCGCGAGCAGGTCCGCGACATGGTTAATAAGATGGACATGAAAAGCGGGCTGGTGGTGCCGTTCCGGCAACATGACCTCGATCACCGACGCCAAGGGCCAGACCACCACCTTTGTTTACGACGATCTGGGGCGGCTCACCCAGGTCATCGATCCCATCCACGAGTCTCCCACGGATAAAACCGTGACCTTTACCTACGACCAGGCCGGCAACGTGCTCACCCGGACCGACCGGCTGGGCCGGGTGATTGAGTACACCTATGACAAGCTCAACCGCCAGGTGCTGGCCGAGTATCTCGCCGACGCCGCCATCGAGTCCTATACCTACGACGCCTACGGCGATCTGACCGCGGTGGCCAACGACGCGGTGACCTACAGCTACGCCTACGATCTCAACCACCGCATGACATCCAAGACCGACAGCCGGTTGGGCCGCAGTTTGAGCTGGGTGTACGATGATGTGGGCAACGTGATTCAAAAAACCGACTACCAAAATGAGGTCACCTACTATCAATACGACTCCACCAACCGCCTGATCGCCGAGCGCAACCCGGCCTATCTGCAGGTCTCCTACCACTACGATCCGGCCGGGCGGCTGCTCAACCGCATCCTGTCCAACCGGGCGCGTACCGACTATGCCTATGACGATGACAACCGGCTGACCGGTCTGCTCAACGTGAGCGCCGGCGACAAGCTGAGCCAATCCCAAACCTACACCCATGACCGGCTGGGCAACATCCTGACCATCACCGATGCCGCCGGCACCACCACTTTTACCTACGACGCCCTTTACCGGCTGACCACCGCCGATTACCCCGGCACGACCAACGACCAGTCCTTTACCTACGATGCCGTGGGCAACCGGCTGACCCACACCACGGCAGCGGGCACCCGGCACTCCATCTACAACAACGCCGTCAACCGCCTGAACGAAGTGCGCCAGGGCAGCACCGGCGGAGCGCTTGTGTACCGCTATGTCTACGACGATGCCGGCAACCGCGTCGAAAAGCGCGACGGCGCCAACACACTTTTGCAAAGCTGCGCCTATGACCAGAAAAACCGCATCACCACCTTGGGATGGTCAAACCTTAAGGAGGAGATACCATGAAAGACTATTACCAAAAATCCATTAACGCTCTGCAACTTGCCGGTTTAAGCGACCGCACCCAACAGTGCTACACCCGATCGGTGCGCCAGTTGGTCGGTTTTTACAAGCAGACTCCAAACAAAATCACCGAAAAACAGCTCCAAGAATATTTCCTCCATCGACGCAATGAGGACAAGTGGTCCGCGGCTACGCTGCGCATCGCCCAACGACGTCAAGGTCGCGTTGATGCGCCTGGTGGACATGCTCAAAGCCCGGCTGATAACATCATTGGCTGACTAAAGGAAGTGACCATGGACGAGGATCTTTGTGTGAACCCGGCAAGATATACAAGCTGAGGCTCTATGTGGCTGGACAGACGCCAAAATCGTGTTGGGCGTCTAGTGATGTCGCCTCCCAGCGTTGCCGGAAGAATATGCCGATCTCTGCGACGGCGGCGTTGGCCTCGCGGAGCCAGCCGGGAAACAGTTGAAAAACGTGGCAGAGACCTTGGTAGCACATGAAGTCGACCTCTACCTGAGCACGGCGGGCCAACTCTACCAAGCGTTCGGAATCTGAGTAGATTGATTCTTCGCTGCCCACCTGAATCAACAGCGGCGGCAGGCCCCGCAAATCGGCGAACAGGGGGGAGCACCCCGGATGACTGACAGGCCGGTCAGCGCAATAGGCTTGGGCGCAGAATCTGATGTAGGGCGAGCTTAGCATGGGATCACGCCCTGCGCGGCTAACCACGCTGTCGCCGCTCAGGCTCAAGTCTACCCAGGGCGAGAGCAGTGCCGCGGCGCTGGGCATCGGTAATCCTGCGTCGCGAATCGCGACCAGGGTCGCCACCGTTAGCCCTCCACCCGCCGAGTCCCCGGCGATGGCAATCAAATGGGGTGGATGTCCATTGTTGTGCGGTCTGTGCCACCCGGAGGCCAGATTACATAACCCACAATTGCAGTGGCGGCGCGTTGCAGGCGCAACGGAACCCTCGGCGAGAGTATGGGTCTGAGAAATAGCCGAATAATCCAGAACAGTAAAATTTTTTTCATGGTCGATTTTCCGCGGCATTCTCCACCTCTTCTTTCAGCGTTCCATAACGGGATAGCATGAGGGACAAGGAATAGTACTTCCCCGTCCCTCATACCATAATATGTTTAGTATACCTGTTTATAAAGTTCCAGGATTTCCTGCGGGCCGCACACGGGACGTGCATTGTAAAGCGAAACCGGGTCGCCGGCGGCGTGCATGCTGCACGCTTCGAGACCGTCTTCGGGAACTCCGAAATCGCGAAGTCGCATGGGATGCCCCACGCTCTTCATCAGTTTTTCGATCTCGTCGGCGGCGGCTAAGGCGGCCTCGCGCTTGTCCATGGCGAAGGTATTCACCCCCAGTTGCAGAGCGATCAAGGCCAGTTTGTCCGTGGCGTGGTCCACATTGAAGCGCATCACCTTGGGAAGCATAATGCCGCAAGCCACGCCGTGGGGCACATTGTAGAGCATGCCCACCGTATGGGCCATGGCATGGGCCAGGGCCACGAAGGAGATGGTGAAGGCACAGCCGGCCATGGTGGAGGCCGCCGCCAGGTTCAGGCGCGCGGCTTCGTTTTGGCCGTCCTTAACGGCGATGGGAAGATTCTCCTTGATCAGCCGGATGGCGTGCAAGGCATGGCCGTCGGAAATGGGATTGGTCGTGATGGTGGTCAGCGCCTCTACGGCATGCGTCATGGCGTCCATGGCCGTACCGGCCGTCAATCCCGGCGGCAGGGTCATGGTGAAGCGCGGATCGAGAATGGCGACATTGGGCGCGAGCTTGGATTCGATGATGTAGGACTTGCGTCCGGCGACCTTGTTTTTGATCACCGCCGCCCAGGTCACTTCACTTCCCGTTCCGGCGGTCGTCGGAATGACGATATGCGGCGTCTGAGGTTCATGCAGCCGTGCCCAGGAGATATTGTCATTACAGCACCCGCCGTTCGTCAGGGTAACGCAGACCGCCTTGGCCGTATCGATGACACTCCCGCCGCCCACGCTCACGATGCAATCGACTTTCAATTGGCGGGCCATTTCGGTGGCGGCATCCACGGTTTCCAGATCTGTGTCCTGGGGAATGTTGCTGAAGACGCCCACGCAGAAGTCCGACAGGGCATCCTGAGCCAGCTTGGCCAGGCCGGCCTTGATGATGCCTTCATCGGTCATGAGCAGCACGCGCGTGCCGCCCAGGTCCACCACCTCCTTGGCCACCGAGGCCAGGGAGCCGTGACCGGCGTTGATTTTGGTGGGACAGTTGTAGATATACTTGGGAAGTTCCTTTTTGTCCGAAAGGATGGCCATGGTGTAGTTCGATTCGGCGTGGGCAAAACTGGCGACATGGATGCGTTTGACCTGGGTGTACTCTTCCAGGCCGGCGTGGCCCAGTTCGCGCCCGACACCGGACTGCTTGTAGCCGCCAAAGGGACAGAAGTGGCCGAAGTAATGGTAGTTGTTGATCCACATGGTTCCCGTGCGGACCTTGCGGGCGATCTTTTCCGCCCGGGCCGTGTTGCTGGAGAAGACGCCGCCGCCCAGTCCATAGATGGACTTGTTGGCGATGGCCACGGCTTCGTCGTCGTCGTCGAATTTAATGATGGAGACGACGGGGCCGAAGATCTCTTCCTGGGCGATGCGCATATCGTTTCTCACGCCGGCAAATACGGTGGGCGCGTAATAGCAGCCGCCCTTGATCCCCTCGACCTCCACGCGCTTGCCGCCGGTGATCAGTTCGGCGCCTTCCTTCTTGCCGATCTGAACATATCCATCGACAGTGGCCAATTGCTCGTGGCTGACGAGCGGTCCCATGTGCGTGGTCGGCAAAAGCTGATAGCCGACGCGCAGGGACTCCGCCCGCTTCTTGAACTTTTCGATGAATTCGCCGTAGATCTTCGACTGCACCAAAATACGGGTGCCGGATTCGCAGACCTGGCCCGCGTGGAAGTACGTGCCGAAAGCCGAACCGCTGATCGCGTGTTCCATATCGGCGTCGTCCAGGATGATGTTGGCCGATTTGCCGCCCAGTTCAAGGGTCACCTTCTTGACCGTTCCGGCGGCCATGCGCATGATTTCGCGTCCGACCTCGGTGCTGCCGGTAAACGAGATCTTGTCGACCTCCGGGTGCGTGCACAGCACCTTGCCCAGCGCGCCGCCCGGTCCGGGGATCACATTGATGACACCCTTGGGAATGCCCGCGATCTTCGAGGCTTCCGCGATGATGAGGGCCGTCAGCGGCGTCACCGACGCCGGCTTCACGACCACGGAGTTGCCCATGATAATGGCCTGGCCGATCTTCCAGAAGGCCATCACCATCGGAAAATTCCAGGGGATGATGCCCACGCAGACGCCCATGGGTTCCCGGCGGATGTAGTCGCGTCCAAAATCGAAGGGATTGCCTTGAACTTTGATCTCTTCTTCCCATGGAAATTTGAAGGAAGCATAATTGGCCAAATCCTTCATCATATTGGCGCCGAAGCCCAGGGGCGTCACTTTGGAAAAATTGATGATCTGGCCGGCATCCATCGATTCGGTGACGGCCAGGCGCAAGGCCTGGGTATTGATCTGATCGGCAAAATCATACACCTTTTGCGCCCGGGCCGCCGGCGTCAAACCACTCCACACCCCGCTGTCGAAGGCGCGGCGGGCGGCCATGATGGCCTCTTCGGCATCGGCGGCGCCTGCCTGGGCCACCGTTGCGATCGGCTGATCGTTTCCCGGGTCGACCGTTTGGAATACCTTGCCGTCTTTCGCCTCGACGAATTCACCATTGATAAACAAATTGTAATGGTCCATTCATAGCCTCCTTTTTAATGTTGTGTTTTCGCCTCCCGCGCAGCGCCGAAAGACGGCCAAGCGATCCGTCCCTGGTGCAGGAAAGGTGATCTCGGGCAGGGTATTAGCAATAAGAAGGCCAATCGCCGCAATAAAGCATAAGCTATAGATAATTAATGGAAAATGCTCATTCCTCCATCGGGTCTATCAAGAAATCGCCGGTGAAGCGTGCCATAAGTGGCATGATAAATTCTTCACATTTTTAATTATCTAAAATCACAAGAATATTAGCTGTGCCGGAATTGGCCCTATTCGTGCCACACAAGGCCTGTTTTTGCCTTGGGCCGATCTATCCGCATTGCAATTTGCATTGGTATTGATGTATCAATGGCTGAGTGGGTCAGGCCAACCTGCGGCAACCGTTAGTCTCCAGCCCACCGAAGACCGAGACACGAGCGGAGAAATCTTCTCTGACCGCCGCGAAGAGATCAAGGAGGGGTTCGATGATTTTCTTGTCGGGATACAAGATCCAGCAGCCGATCTTCCTGGGCTCAAAAAACGCTTACTACATGGGGCAGCGGAAGAAGGACGGACGACCTGTGACGATCAAGGTGGCGGTCGGCACGACGGCGGGTGACAAAGATCTCCGCAAGTTCAGTCATGAGCGGGATCTCCTGAACTGCCTTCGCATTCCCGGTATTCCCCTATGTTACGGTGTCGAGCGATACCGTAGCAGCTATGCCCTTATCCTGGAGGGCTTGCCGGGTAAGTGCGTGGCCGAAAGGGACGGCTTGCAAGGCCTGCCGCTGCACGATGTTCTGGCCATCGGCGCGAAAATGGCCGGAATTCTGAGCGCCCTGCATGGGAATAATGTGGTTCACGAGGATATCAAGCCGGAAGCCATCTTTTATGACCCTGAGTCGGGTGATGTCTGGCTGGGCGATTTCGATAGTGCTTCCTTTCCGGATCATCTCACGCTTAGGAACCCCCAGCCGCGCATGACCACCGGAACCCTGCCCTATATGTCGCCCGAGCAAACGGGACGCCTGAACCGATCCGTCGATTTTCGCACCGATTTCTATTCCCTCGGCGCTACCCTCTATGAGCTCATGACCGGGTCGCCTCCCTTCGCGGGGGCCGATCCCCTGGAAATCGTGCACAGCCATCTCGCCCGTTTGCCCCTCGCCCCCTGTGAAGCCAACCGCCTAATCCCGGATATGGCATCGGCCGTCGTGATGAAGCTGCTGGCCAAGTCCCCGGAAGACCGTTACCAAAGCGCCTGGGGCCTTCAACACGACTTCGATGAGTGTCTGCGGCAGCTTAAAGCAAAGGCAGAGATCACCTACTTCCCCCTGGGAAGCCAGGATGTCTCCGACCGGCTCAACATCTCCCGGAAGCTCTATGGCCGCAAGCAGGAAAAGGAGCTTCTGCTGAAATACTTCGACAGCATCGGCGACGATGCGGCCCGCATGATCATGGTGTCGGGCTTTTCGGGCATCGGCAAGACATCCCTCGTCCAGGAGATCTACAAGCCTCTGATTGCGCGCACGGGCTACTATATTCGCGGGAAGTTCGACCGCTTGCATGGCGCCGTTCCTTATAGCGGCTTCGTCCAGGCCTTCCAGGACCTCGTCGATCAACTTTTGAGTGAAAGCGAACCTCGCTTGCGCCGCTGGAAAGAACGGCTCCTGTTTTCCCTGGGACCGAACATCCGCGCCATCATCGATGTCATTCCCGAAATGGAACGGGTGACCGGCCCGCAACCGCCGCTCATCCAACTTGGAGCGAACGAAGCCCAGAACCGCTTCAACCGCGTTTTCCTTGTGTTTATGGAAATCTTCTGCCAGGCGGAACATCCCCTGGTCATCTTTCTGGATGACCTGCAATGGGTGGATCGGGCCACGCTCAAGTTGATCGAACTGATCATGGGCACGGGTGAACTCCATCACCTGCTTTTGATCGGGGCCTTCCGCAAGAATGAGGTCGATGACACGCACCCCCTCATGACCACGCTGGATGCGGTCGTGAAGAACGGCGGTGTCCTCCGGTATATCGATGTATCTCCTCTATCCCATGATTCCGTAACCAGCATGATCGCGGACATGCTGCACAAGCGTAATGATGAGGTTAAGGCGCTTGCGGAATTGATCACGCTTAAAACAGGTGGCAATCCATTTTTTGTCTCCCATTTCCTGACCACACTGCATCAAGAATCCTTGTTGACCTTCGATGCCGCATCCAAGTCCTGGACCTGGGATATTACCCGCATCAAGAAGCTCGATCATACGGATAATGTCATCGATCTCTTGATTCACCGGTTCCACCATTTGTCTGCCGAAACAAGGGCTGTACTTCAAATGGCGGCCTGCATCGGAAGCCGTTTCGATCCGCGGATGCTCTGCCTGATCACTGGATTATCCGCCGCGGCCATCCGCCGCGACCTGATTCCCGCCTTACAGCAAGAGCTTCTGATTCCAATCAAGGCCGCACGCATACGCGAAGGCAAGGCCGAAGACAAAGCAGAAGTGGATGCCTATCGCTTCCAGCATGACCGGGTGCAACAGGCGGCCTACACCCTCATCCCTTCAAGCCAGCGAAAATTGCTCCACATTCGGATCGGGCGCGCCCTGCTGGAGAATTTCGATGAGATCAAAAGGGGCGAGGAAATTTTTGATATCTTGATTCACCTGAATTTCGCCACCGAGCTCATCACGATACCAGAAGAAAGGTTGAACCTGGCCAACCTGAATCTCCTGGCCGGGAAAAAAGCCAAGTCTTCCGTCGCGTTCGAACCGGCACTTAATTATGTCAAAACAGGTATGGCCTTGTTGCCGGCGGATAGCTGGAACTCTTGCTATGAGCTGACGCTCCGTCTGTACCTGGAATGTCTTGAAACCCTTAGACTGACCGGTGGCATGGAGGAGATGGGGCCGCTCTTCGAAGCGGTCAAGAAATATTCCCGCGCCCCCCTTGATGCGGTTGGCGCGTATGAAAGCCGCATCAAGGGATTCATGGCCCAGGACCGCCTGAGGGAGGCCCTTGCCACGGCACGGGAAATACTCAATCTGCTGGGTGTAAACATACCCCATCGCGCCAAAAAAAGCGAAAGCAGGCGCGTGTTGATGGAGACCATGTCCGCGCTGGCAAGCAAGGAAATCGAAACGCTGGTCGATCTTCCCGAGATGAAGGACCCCTTCCAACTGGCCGTCATGAAGATCCTGGTGACCATGATCAGCGTCATTTATATCGGTACGCCCGATCTTTTCTCTCATCTGCTCTGCAAGCAGGTTCAGGGTTCCATCCGCTATGGGAATGCGCCGGGGTCGGTATTCCTGTATGCGGCGCTTGGGGTCCTGCTTTGCCGATTGGGGGATGATATCCAAGCGGGGTATCGGTTCGGGGCGGTGGCCCTTTGCCTGGCGGAGAAGCGCAACACCCTGGAGCACAAAGGCCAGGCCATTCACGCCGTTAGCTGCTACGTCAACCATTGGAAAGCGCCCCTGCGCGAAACGCTGAATCTGGCGCTGACAGGCTATCGGAGCGCCCTCGATGTCGGGGATTTCGAATTTGCTTCGTACAACCTCTATTGTTATTGCAAGCACGCCTTTCTCTCCGGGAAACCGCTGGAAACCGTTGAGAAGGAGATGGAAGCGTACAATCATACCATCAAAAAACTCAGGCAGGAGACATCGCTGCGTTTTCTCAAAACTTTCCATCAAACAGTGCTGAACCTGCTGGGAAGATCCCATGACCCCTGCCGCTTTTCCGATGGCGAGGAAACCCTGCTCCTGCTCTATCAGCAAGCCAACAACAGGCTGGGTATTTTTTATTTATACTTCTGCAAGTTGCTGCTCAATTATCTTTTTGATAATACCGAAAAAGCAATCCATTACGCTGAGTTGGCGGAAAGAGAAGACGTGGGCGAATATGGAGGCCCGCTCGAGGTTCCCCTGATAGTTTTCTATGGCGCCCTGGCCCGTATGGCTTCCTATCGGAAGGCATCGACCGCGCAACAGGAACAGATTCTCAAAAAGGTGGAGGCCGGCCTGAAAAAAATGTCGGCGTGGGCCAGGCAAGCGCCAGACAATTACCAGCCCAAGTTCCATCTCCTGCAGGCGGAACGATTCTCGATTCAGGGGGATGATGAAAAAACGATCGAGCATTATCACCGGGCGATCGAGACAGCCCAAGCCCAGCAGTTCATCCATGACGAGGCCTTGGCCAATGAGCTTGCCGCCGGCTACTGGCAGCGCAAAAGCCGGCCGGCCTTCGCGGAACCGTTCCTGCGCCGGGCGCATGCCTGTTACACCCTTTGGGGGTGCTATGCCAAAGCGGTCCGGATGGAAAAGCAGTTGGCAGAACTGTCCGGCAACCGGGCCATTGAGATCGAGCCCTGGCATCGTCGCAAAGAGAGTGCCCCCGCGCCGCCGGGCGGCATGTTCGCAACGGAGCTCGACATGGCCACGGTGATGAGGGCCTCCCAGGCGATTTACGGTGAGATCGACTTGGAAAAACTCCTTGCGGCGCTGATGCATTTCGCAATCGAAAATTCAGGGGCCGAAAGAGGCTCCCTGATCCTGTGCGCGGAAGGAGACCTATCGATTGCCGCACAACATGAAGCCGGGCCGGGACAAGTCTCTCTGCTGGCGGACGTTCCCATAGAGAAGGCCAAAGACGTGTCGCCGGCCATTGTTCACTACGTTGCCCGGACGCGCGAGTTTCTGGTCATAGACGATGTCACCCAGAATGATCTGTTCAAGAATGACCCCTATGTCCTGCGCCGGAAGCCCCGGGCGCTCTGCTGCTGCCCGATCATTCACAAACAGCGACTGGTCGGCATTCTGTATCTGGAAAGCCGGCTGATCCCGGGCCTCTTCTCATCCATCCGCGTGGAACTCATCCGCATGCTCACCTCTCAGATGGCTGTTTCCATCGACAATGCCAGTCTCTACGGGCGGCTGAAAAAAGCAGAAGAAAAATATCGCCGCATCTTCGAGAACGCCGTCGAAGGCATTTACCAGACCACCATCGGCGGACATATCGTCAGCGCCAACCCGGCCATGGCCAGAATCCTGGGCTACGATTCTCCGGAAGACCTGACCTCACACGTCACGGACATCGGCCGTCAACTCTACGCATCCCCGGAGGCCCGGGAGCATTTCCTGAACGTTATCCGCAAGGAAAAAAGCCTGTCCGGCTTCGAGGTTCAGTTCCTGCGCAAAGACAAAAGCATCATCTGGGTCTCTCTCCATGCGCGCTTGCTCGAGGACCGGGAAGAGAAGAACTTCAACATTGAAGGGATTTTTTCGGACATCACCCATCGCAAGCAGGTCACGGAAGCCTTGCGCGAAAGCGAGGCGTGCCTGCGCGAAGAGAACATCCGTCTGCGCGCCAATATCAAGGACCGTTACCGGTTCAGGGATATCATCGGCAAGAGCCCGTCCATGCAAGATGTTTACGAATTTATCCTGAAGGCGGCGGCCACGGAAGCCAATGTCATGATCAGCGGCGAGTCGGGCACGGGCAAGGAGCTGGTTGCCCGGGCGATCCATGACCTGTCGGACCGCAAGGATAAGAAAATCGTCACTGTCAACTGCGGCGCCATTCCGGAAAATCTGATGGAGAGTGAATTTTTCGGCTATAAGAAGGGCGCCTTCACGGGTGCCAACCGGGACAAGCAGGGGTATCTCGACCTGGCGCACGGCGGGACCCTGTTCCTCGATGAACTGGGGGAACTCAGCCTGAGCATGCAGGTCAAGCTGCTGCGCGTGCTTGACCGGCGCGGCTTTATTCCCGTCGGTGGGCATGACGTTCGCCATATGGATGTCCGTTTTATAGCGGCTACCAACCGCAATCTGCAAGCGCGGGTCAAGCAGGGGCTCATGCGGGAGGACTTTTTCTACCGGATTCATATCCTGCCGGCCCAACTGCCGCCCCTGCGGGAGCGTAAAGATGACCTGCCCCTGCTGGTCGAGCACTTCATGGGTGAATTCGGCAAAGAGGCTAAGCATCTGCCCTTGAACGGAAAAATGATGGAAGCCATCCAGCGGCACGACTGGCCGGGCAATGTCCGGGAATTGCAAAATGTGCTGCGCCGCTATGTCACCCTGGGCCATTTCACCCTGGAAATCTCACCGGAAAGCGGTGCCCACGCTGACTTGCCCATGGCGAAGCGTTTTTCCAGTCGCGAATTGGATGACCACAAATCCTCTGTCGAACGCTACGAAAAGGATCTGATTGAAGCGAGCCTGACGAAAAACCAATGGCACAGGGAGAAAGCCGCTGCCAGCATCGGCATGGCGCGGCGGACCTTTTTCCGGAAGATGAAGAAATTCGGTTTCGACAAGCATCCCTGACCAAATCCGATCACTGCCAGTGCAGCTTGAATCCCCGGCCGGTGACGATGGCGTCCCCCGTGACCGGTATCTCGCCGTTTTCGGGCAGTACTAAGGGTACCACGAACTTTCGCGCCAAAATGCCTCTAACGAAATCGCGGCCCCTCAAACCGAAATCTATGACAGTTTTCGTACCCTTGTTAGAATAAGACCAAGATCTGCAATTTAATCTTCACTTCAGATAGGGGGAGACTTCAAGCCGGAATCGGGACACCATTTCACTGAGTCTCTCTGCAAGGGTGGACAGATCTTCTGATCTGCTATTGACACGGAAACGGTAATTTATGCGCCCAATCAATTTTATGCGCCTATTTATTCCTACTTCGTCACATTAAAAAGTTCGAATAAATATAGATATTCTATTGAATATACGGCGAAATTTTAGTATTATTTTCCCCATGAAGAAAAGAAATCGTTGGGGAATCGGGCTGAATACCAACAGCCCGCCGGAACAACCAAAAAGCTAAAGGAGACTTTCGCCATGCCAACAGCCCCCTTCGGGGGGCGGCGACGGATCTTTCTGTATTTTATAATAGATACAGCCACTTATTTAGATCAAAAACTCGTGATGTAAGCCTTCGCGCCGAACAATACCTCAAAGGATTGTTCCAAGCCAAGAAAAAGAACATGGAACGTATGGCAGAATCGGTTCCCAACACCAATGATCAAGCGTATCAGCATTTTCTTTCTAAGTCCCCCTGGCAGGAAGATGCCGTCATTGATCAGCTTTGTGGTGACACCAATCAGCAGATCGGCGGGCAAGCCGATAGCTGCCTGCTTATAGACGAAACTGGTCTTCCAAAAAAAGGTCGCGAATCGGTCGGAGTAGTGCGCCAGTATTGCGGTCAGCAAGGCAAGGTTGACAATTGCCAGGTCGGCGTATTTGCCGTACTTGCTCATAAACATTATGTTGCCCCCATCGATTGCCGCCTGTTTCTGCCAAAATCCTGGACGAATGATAAAGAGCGTTGCCGTCAGGCCGGAGTTCCTGAAGAATTTATCGAGTATCAGCGCAAGCAGGACCTGGCCCTACAGATGGTGATCGCCGCCCGTCTATCCGATGTCGGCCTGGGACGGCGGCTATGAAGTCCAGAAGGTCAAGCAGGACAATTTCCGGCGTTCGGCGTTTCAGCAGGAATTTGCCGATGCGGTGCCGGGCTGGCGGGAGTTGGGCGGACCGGGTTGATAGCAAAGGACATTTTATGAATGCACGAAGATCCAAGAGAAACAAGGACCTCGATGCTTTGGAAAAGATGATCGAGGAGATCACGGTAGACGCATACGGTGATGACGAGCAGCTATGGGCCTTTCGGCAGGCCTTCGAGGACGAGGTCGAGCTGCCGGCCGACGGCTTCGTCATCGGTGTGCCGGTTTCGATAATGATAGTTGACTACGACGGCAACGCGCGGCGCGGGTTGACGGCAAGGTGCCGCCGCGAGGATGGCTCCGAACATACCGTTGCGATGTCTGAGGTCGAATTTCCCCAAAATTCGGAAGGTGCATGGCACGTCGCCGCCTACCGCAAGTGGCTCAACCTCGATCCCTTCCCTGCGGAGGCACCCGATTCCCGTTGCAAGCGGCAGCATAAGGCAACCGCCGATAACCTCGACTTGAGCCAACCGGTCGAACTGGTCGCCCTCTCGGTCAAGGAGCGGGCCGTCCGGTGCCGTTTGTTGGAGAGCGACAAGGTCATTACGCTGCGCGCGAGCCGCCTTTGGCATGTCGTGCCTGGCGCGATCGTCACGGTCAAGCCGCGGAAGCAGTGGCGTTATGCCGGTCATCCCTATCTCTCCGGAGAGATTCAATCGGCCCGGATCGAGGCGGCGGCCCTGGATCTGGTGCCGCTTGGTCTTGAAGAGATGGGCATGTGGGATCCCGGAAAGCACTATTGGGGCGAGGAGGACGAGCCCATCGAGGCGTGGGCCGAGCCGATCATTGCCCATGGACCTCGCCCCGAATTTAGAATGGAGCAGGTGCTGCCCGGCCGGGACTCGGATGATCCTTTAGATGACCCCATTACCAGGTCCAACGATCTCAAGGATGCCGGCGAATGGGCAGAAGCGGAAAAAATATTGATGGAGCTGTGCCAGGCAGACCTGCGTTGCCTGGATGCCCATTCGCATCTGGGCAATCTCGTCTTTGATCACCGCCCGGAAGATGCCATTCGCCATTATGAGGTCGGTATGCGTATCGGAGAACTATCCCTGGGAAAGAACTTTTCCGACGTATTGCAATGGGGCCATATAGACAACCGCCCGTTTCTGCGCTGCATGCATGGATATGGCTTGTGCCTCTGGCGTCTTGGGCGACTTGACGAAGCTCTGAGCGTTTTTGACCGGATGATCTGGCTGAACCCGTCGGATAATCAGGGCGTGCGGTTTCTCATTGATGAGGTAAGAGCAAAGGCAGCCTGGGAGGATCGTGAAAACGATTAAAAATCAGAGGAATACGGTGAGCCCCAGAAAGCGAAAACAGAACGATCTGCTTGAGCAGGCCATCGAAGCGGCACTGTCTCCCGGAAGTTTTATCTCCTACGAAGCCGCCTGGTCGTTCGTGGACGATGTCCAGGATGTTGCCGATGAAATTGAAAAGATCATCAAAAAAGAGCCGAAACGAGCGGCCCATTTGTTCGAGACCTTCATCGCCGCTTGCCATGAAAAAGCCGATGAAATCGACGACTCCAGCGGCAATTTCGGCATGCTGGTGGATGACCTTTTCCGTGGTTGGATCCAAGCCCGCCAGGCAGCAAACCATGATCCGGATGAAACCGCAAAGTCGCTGCTTGCCTGGATGGAGGACGATCCTTACGGATTTTGCCATGATCTTGATCGCGAGGCTGTCAAAGTGCTCGACAAAAAGGGTCTGGACGCCTTCGTTCGCCGGATACGCGCCAAGTTCGAATCCGCTTTGACACTGCATGACTATGAGAAGCGCTATCCCGGATACGCGCGGCGCAGGTGGGGCGGTGTGCTGAAGACCCTGCTCGCATGCCAGCGCAATGTCGATGCCTACATCGCGCTTTGCGAGCAGACCGAGCTCGAGGCCGAGGACTGCAAGGCGATCGCCGTGATGTACCGAAACCGGAGACGCCCCGAAGATGCGCTCACTTGGGTCGAGCGAGGTTTGGAGATGGCACGGTCGGACAGCCGAAGATCCTTTGGGGAACACGATCTGCGAGAAATGAAGCGATCCCTGCTGGCCAGACTAGGCCGCCCGGCAGATGCGCTCCAATCAGCCTGGTCCGAGTTTGAGGCACACCCCTCAACATTCGCATACAAGGAGTTGATGCGCTACGTGCCGGCCAAAGAGAAAATGGCCTGGCACCAAAAGGCCATGGAGGTCTCAGAGAGGGGCGATCTGTCCGCTCAGATTGAACTCTGGCTCGAGAGAAAAGAGAGCGACCGGCTTATATCGCGCCTGCACAAGGTCACGGATGAAGAGTTGGAAGATCTTAGCCACTACCGGACCGAGCCATTGGCACGTAAACTGGAACGCTCTCATCCTGAAATTTCAGCCAGAGTGTATCGGGCGCTCTGCATGCGAATCGTCAATGCCGGCAAGAGCAAGTATTACGACGCGGCCCTCGACAATATCGAGCATGCCAAGAAATGCTACGCCAAAGCAGGGCTCAATGCCGACTGGCAGGCGGTGGTTGCCGATGTGCGCGCAAGGCACTTTCGCAAGAAGGGATTTATGGCCGGATTCGAGGATATCGTTTCCGGTGCACCCAAGCATGTTGAGCCCCCCTTTCTGGAACGTGCAAAGGCGCGCTGGCCAAGAAAACCTGTGGGCAGATGAGAGCAGCCAATTCGAATCCGTATTTGGAAATTGTACCGCGTTCGACGTAATTGAAAAACGTGCAGTTTTTCACATCGCAAGGTGACCGGTTTTTTTTTCAAACCCGTCACCCTCGTCCGGTAACTGGAAATCAAGGTAGAATTTGGCTTCTCTGGTCCGGTTGGCGGGAAAACTTGTGAGATGGAATTTCGTGCTTTAATATCGATTGGTTAAGAGGAGTGATAAGTTGGAGATCGGGTTGCGGTAAGTCGGCGTTCTCTCCACCATTATACAGTTGATAACCCGTTTCTCCAGGATCCTTTTCCAGGAGGGCGGGTTTTCTTTTTCTGCGTATTGTCAGCGGCCTACGTGGTTTTCAGGGTTTCGGCGTTACCGCCAGAATCACTCCTTTTTCGGGAAATCCGTCATACCCCGCTTCTCTTTCGCCTCAAAATTCTCCGCATTCTCACCTCCATTCTCCGGACCTCGTCCGGTTTGTTTCATTTTATCCTGCAACCGTTGCTCGGCGATCTCGTCGGAAAACTGGTTGATACTATTCATGATTCCGTCAAACAGGTCGTTGATGTCCATGGTCGGTCCACGTTGTTGGGTTATGCCCTTGCTTACCGGAGAGACAGAGATAGTGTCGAGCGTCGGCTGATTTTTTTTCGTTCTGGCCTTCTGAGGGCTTACTTACCGGGTGGCGGCGGGATGTGTCGGGGGGGGATTTGAAATTGCCTTGACGCACGAGAATTTCCGTAAGGATTTCAAGGTCGCGCTTGACATTTACGACCCTATGGATGATATATCAAGTGATATATCGGGCGTTATGAATGGCGCCACCAGTACATCAGAGAATTCATTAAGGAGAAATCCATTGGACGAGCAATACAGTATGGCGAGGCTGGTCCGGGACCTTCGGGAACTCACCGGTCTGACTCAGGAAAAGTTCGCGGCGAGGCTCGGCGTGACCTTCCCCACGATCAACCGCTGGGAGAATGACCGCGCCAAGCCGTCGCTGCTGGCGCTGGAGAAGATCGAGAGCCTGCTGCGCAGCCTGGGGGATAAGGGCGAGGCCCTGCATAAAGCGTATTTTGGGAGGGAAGCGTAAGTATGGCCCAGCTTGAACACATCGAAGCCATTGAAAAGCGGCCCTGGAGCGCGGCGGACACCCTGCGGGCCAACTCCAACTACGCCAGCGATGAAGTAGCGTGCGGGTCAACCGAATTTATTGTGCTTAGAGGAAAGCTCGTCAGCCCTTCATTTACATATTGCTTGGCTCGGTCCTATCCATTCAGGGGGAACGCAATCAAGAGCATGATCGGTTCATCCGGGAGGCAGCGAGTCCAGGTCTCTTGTTTTGACGAATACAAAGTGCCACTTCCACCAAAACATTTGCTGGAAATGATTGATGACATTGCAAACACTGCCTTTGATCAAATCCGAGTTCTTGTCGCCCAAAATGACAAACTAACCAAAGCCCGAGACCTCCTCCTGCCCAAGCTGATGAACGGGGAGGTGGCGGCATGAAATCTCCATCCTCCGCAATCTACAGGCAGCACGGGCTGCACGGGCCGTACGGGCAGACCACTGTGTCTGCCCCTTTTCCATCTACCCCATCTATCAAAAATGATAACGCTACGAACACCCAAGAAAGGGCGAACACGCAGGTTCGCCCCTACGGGAAATACGATCCTGCCATCCATCATCGACGGTCCATTCGATTGCAGGGATACGATTATTCCCAGGCCGGGGCTTATTTCGTCACCGTCTGCACCCAGAACCGGGAATGCCTGTTCGGAGATGATGCCGTCCAATTGGTCAACGGTTCCGGTGACGTGTTTATAAGCTCCCGGGAGCCGGCTTTTGCCGCATGGCTGCCAGCAGCAAGACCGCCGCCCAAAATCCCTGCAGCCACTGCGATGGCCGGATTCACCTCACCTACTGCACCGGCTGCAAGCATGGCCCCGGCAGGAATTCGGATGATGGGATAGTAACTGCAGATGCTCCGGCAACACTATATTGCCAGTGAGTCCAAGCAGGCCCAGCACGAGGATGGCGGCGTAAAGATTGAGCCCGCTGGCCCATCCTGCGCCTAACGCCAGTGCTATTGCGCCGGCCAATTCATTGAATGATTCCATCTCTCCATCACTATTGAATCGCGATCAGTTGGAAAAGGACCTGGTCGGGACATCCCAATCCTTCAATTGAAAACTGCCCCATCTACCTTCCAATGGAAAAGAAGAAAAGGCCACCGGTAACGGGGTCACGGAACCTAAACATCAAATGGGCATCTTCGCGGTAGTAATCTCCATGCCTTGAAATGTCCGGATGCGTTTTCTTGTACCTGTCCCATTGCTCCCAGGATTTCCAATGGCCATGGTATTCATAACGATGTCCATTATGTTCGTGATGCTCGTAACGACGGTGTTCTTGATAGGGACGATCTTTGTATCCACCATACTTATGATAGTCGCGTCCCTTTTTATGATCACCATCGCGGCTATTATCGTGGCGTTTCCTTTCGTCTCTATAGTCCCGATGATCAGAGCGTCCCCGCTCGTCCCTATCTCGTTGCTCGTATTTCTGTTTGTCGCGTCCCCGCTTTCCCGATTCGTCTTTCCAATCGTCGGAAAATGCAATACCCGTGCAGCAAAATATCACCAGAATAACGATATTCAAAATGCCAGAGGTTTTCATCAGCTCCTCCAGACGGCCCTTAATAAGCCGGTATTATGGGTCAAAAATTCACAGGATCTGTGGGAACGGCGTAAATGCCTGCCATGATCCGCTCCGTCAACATACTAAAATGCGCTATTCATGAAAAGCAAACCAAATTAAAAAGCATTTCTCATACCAGCTCAAGATGTAATATTTACAGAGCATTACGATTCTACCTGATAGCCCGAAATGCAAATAGGGGGACTTCTGACAGGCTTGCTTGTAAAAATGTGCACATTACAGAAAGTCTCGTAACATGGTGACAGGAGTCGGTACCCATGAGGAAAACCCTGACCAACTCAAGCATCTGGTGGCATACGAGCATGGGCGCCTCAGACATCGGTCGGTGTTACAAATCGGGCAAAGCGCCCCCGTTACTCAGAGGAGGGCCGTTGATCACTTCAACAATCCATGGCGCCGCAGGTTCGATCGGATGTAACTCCAGTGCAGCGCCAGGTGGATCACAACCAAGACAAGAAAGGCGATGGCCGACCATTGATGCAGATCCTGCAGAACGTGCCTGAGGGACAACCATACGCTCTCGCCACCGCGATATCCTCTCGGCAGCAACAGCCAATTAATCAGACCAGTCAGGGACAGAATGCATAGAAAAACGAAAGTGAGCACGTTGACAGCCCACAATTTGATGGAACGCTCAGTGGTCATGGAACCCTCCCTATCGTTTGCGTTGGTTCATCCTATCACTTATTCTGCACCTGCGGTGGAGTTTCCATAGGCGGATTGAACAGCCAATTGCGCGCTTCAACACTTCCGGAGAATATTCTGATACAAATTGCCGGCAAATGAATAAAATTCATTTAGAATCGCTGGTATCCCAAGGTCGCACTTGACATTTACACCCTCATGGATGATATATCAAGTGCTAAATCGGGTGTCATGAATGGCGCCGCCAGTAAATCAGAAGATTCATTAAGGAGAAATCCATTGGACGAGCAATACAGTATGGCGAGGCTGGTCCGGGAGCTTCGGGAACTCACCGGTCTGACTCAGGAAAAGTTCGCGGCCAAGCTCGGGGTAACCTTCCCCACGATCAACCGCTGGGAGAACGATCGCGCCAAGCCGTCGCCGCTGGCGCTGGAGAAGATCGAGAGCCTGCTGCGCAGCCTGGGTGACAAAGGAGTGGCCCTGCATAAAGCGTATTTTGGAAAAGACGCGTAGACATGGCCCAGATTGAACACATCGAAGCCAATGAAAAGCGGCTCTGGAGCGTGGCGGTGGATAACTTGCGACACGGCTTATGACAGCGAACTGTGACAGAGCTATGACGAAAGCTGTGACATCCAGGGGGTAAACAAGGAGAACAACGTATCGTGGATTCGAATTTAGCGCAGTATCTGCAGGCCACAGAGGTCATCGACTATCACCATCCGACAGTTAAGGACTTTGTTCAGAGGCGAATCGAAGGTGCTTCAACGCCCAGGCAGCAGGCGGTGAAACTCTATTATGCCGTCAGGGATGAAATAAGGTATGATCCTTACAGCATCGACCTTTCGGTCGAAGGGCTGCGGGCGAGCACCACCTTGCAAAACGGCCGGGGATGGTGTGTGCCAAAGGCAGCCTTATTGGCGGCGTGTTGCCGGGGTCTGGGGATTCCGGCGAAACTGGGCTATGCCGACGTGAGAAATCATCTCTCCACCGCCCGCATGCGCGAGCAGATGAAGACCGATATTTTTTTGTGGCATGGCTACACCACTATCCTTCTCGAAGACAAATGGGTCAAGGCGACGCCTGCTTTCAACATTGAACTTTGTCATCGGTTCCAACTCAAGCCCCTTGAGTTTGACGGGACCTGCGATTCGATCTATCACCCTTATGACTTGCTTGGAAATAGACACATGGAGTATTTGCAAGACCGCGGTGAATTTGCCGATGTTCCCATTGATCAAATGATCAAAGATTTCTCCGAAACCTATGGCTCGCCTCAGCAATTGGGTGCCTTTGATTTCCAAACGGATGTCGACAAGGAAAATCCTTTGGCACGATAATTGTTTGCCGCCTCTCTCGCATGGACGCCATGCAGGGGCAGGCCATGGCCATCGAGACCCAGCGCCGCCGCGAGATCCAATTGCGACGCATCGACCCCGCCGCAACCCTCTGTATCACCTGCGCCTCCCGGCAGGAAAAGCGCTGAACCGGACTTTCCCGAACGCCAGGCGCCATGTTGACTGCCCATTTTGAGGGTTCGGCATTTGAATCACTACGGTATCCGGATGGGTGGACAGGGATTCGGGTTGTTTTTGGCCGCGTTCCAAGATTTTCAGTAGCACCAAGATAAAGGAGAGTTAAGATATGAGCGTGATAGTTGAAGTTTCAATTTTTCCGATGGACAAAGGCGAGAGCGTTAGCGAATATGTCGCCCGGGCCATTAAAATTATACGCGACAGCGGGTTGCCATATGAATTGAACCCCATGGGCACATGCATCGAAGGCGAATGGAAAGAAGTCATGAACGTGGTGGACCGATGCTTTCAAGACCTTGAAAAGGACTGCACCCGCATCAACTTGAGCCTCAAAGCAGACTATCGCAAGGGGGCAGCCAAGCGCCTGGAGAGCAAGGTGGCATCCGTAAATGAAAAACTGTAGCGCAATGTGCGACCAAGGCGCAGGGACCATATAGAAGCCTGGTTAACGCACCTGCTCCAGGAATCATCAAGAATAGAATCCGACCCAAGGGAGGGCGAACCATGTTCATCAATGGAAAGTGGGTAAATGCCGAAGGCGGTCGAACGTTTCCATCCATCAACCCTGCATCGGGTGAAATTATCGGACAGGTGCCGGCGGGTGACGCCATCGACGCGGTCAAGGCCATCGAATCTGCGGCCGATGCCTTTCCCCACTGGTCATCGCAGACCGCTTATCAACGATCTCAATTTCTGTATCGGGCCCATGCTCTGATGATGGAGCAGTGGGAACATTTGGCGGCAGTGATGACCGAAGAGCAGGGTAAGCCGCTCCAGGCCGCCCGAAACGAGGTCAAGTATGGGGCCGACTTTCTGCTGTGGTACGCAGAGGAGGCCAAGCGCATCTACGGCCAGACGATTCCATCGGCCAGAGCGGACCAGCGTTTTATTGTGCTGCGCCAGCCGGTGGGTGTCGTGGGCGCCATTACGCCTTGGAACTATCCCATTTCCATGATCACCCGCAAGGTCGCCCCGGCGCTGGCGGCAGGTTGCACCATTGTTCTCAAACCCGCCGAAGCCACGCCCCTGTGCGCCAAATCCGTCTTCGAGATCTTCGAAGCGGCCGGCATCCCCGACGGGGTCGTCAACCTGGTGACGGCACAGGTGCCGGGTCCCATCGGCGATGCGTTTCTGAAAGATCCCAGAATCCGCAAGCTGACCTTTACCGGATCGACCGAGGTCGGCAAAATGCTGGCCCGGGAAGCGGCGGCCCAGATGAAAAGGGTGTCTCTGGAACTTGGCGGACACGCCCCGTTTATCGTATGCCGCGATGCGGACCCGGTGCATGCGGCCAAGGGGCTGGCGCTGGTCAAGTTTCTCAACACCGGGCAGGCCTGCATCAGCCCCAATCGCATTTACGTGCATGCGGATATCATCGATCCCTTTATCGGTGAATTGACCCAGCGCGTCTCAGCGATGAAAGCCGGCTCGGGCTTTGATAAGAGCGTGCGCATCGGTCCGCTGGTCAACGATGCGGCTCTTGAGAAAGTCGATCGACAGGTCCGGGACGCGGTCGCCAAGGGAGCCGAACTGATTGCCGGTGGCCGGCGATTGACCGAAAACGGCCTGGATCGGGGATTCTTTTATGCACCGACCATTCTCAGCGGGGTGACCCCCGATATGGCCATCTACCGGGAAGAGACCTTCGGTCCGGTGGCCCCCATCATTTCGTACAACGACGCAGACGACCTGCTGGCCATGGCCAATGACACCCGCTACGGACTGGCTTCGTATGTTTACACGCGCGATCTGAAAACCGCTTTTGCCCTGTTCGAAGGACTGCATTTCGGCATCGTCGGCATCAACGACATCAATCCGACTTCGGCCGCGGCGCCTTTCGGCGGCATGAAAGAGAGCGGGCTGGGCCGCGAGGGAGCCATCGAGGGCCTTGAAGAGTATCTGGAGACCAAGCTGGGAGGGTTCTCCATTTAAACATGCCAATATTATCACCCCAGCAGATCGGAGAAGGATGGCTATGGCACCCAAAGCGCTGAACGGCGTGAAGATCATCGAATGTTGCACCACCATCAGCGGCGCCTATTGCGGCAAATTGATGGCCGACCTCGGGGCGGAAGTGATCAAGATAGAGCCGCCGGTGACCGGGGACGAAGCGAGAAGGAGGCCGCCTTTCCAGAACGATGACCCGGACCCCGAAAAATCAGGGCTCTTCTTGTATATCAACACCAACAAGTTTGGTATCACGCTCGATCCGTCGAAGCCCCAGGGCAGGGAGATTTTTGAACGGCTGGTCCGCCAGGCGGACATCCTGATCGAAGATCACCGGCCCGGTGAAATGGACAAAATGGGGCTTGGGTACGACTCATTAAAAATAGACAATCCCGGTCTTATCATGATGGCCATTACGCCATTTGGACAGACAGGCCCCTACAAGGACTTTAAAGCCTACCAGCTGAACATCTCGCACATGAGCGGGCAAGGTTATCTGCTCCCGTTGGTGTCGCCGGACCTGGATCGTCCGCCGGTGCAGATCGGGGGCAACAGCGGCAACTTCGATGCCGGGCTGACGGCCTCCGTTGCGGTCATGGCAGCCCTGTTCTGGCGGAAAACCTCTGGTAAGGGCCAATACATCGGCATGTCGAAAACAGAAGCCTCGATCGCCATGCAGCGCGTCGAAAGCGTGACGTTTCCCAACAGCGGCATCAATATGACTCGCAAGGGGGAATCTCTGCGTATGAGCGGCAACGGAATATTTCCGTGCAAGGATGGATTCGTATCGATTGTGACCCCCGAAGAGCACCAGTGGCAAAATTTCATGAAACTGATCGGTGATCCCCCATGGTCCAAAGAGCCATGGTGTCAAAACCGATTTGAGCGCGGCAACCATGCGGAGAAAATCAACGCCTGTGTACTGGAGTGGATGAAAGACAAACCCAAGGAGGAAATCTTCAGGAAAGGCCAGGCATTCAGTGTTCCGGTGGCACAGGTCAACACGGCTGAAGACGTGGTGTCATCCCCCCATTTCAATGCCCGGGGCTTTTTTGTGGAAATCGACCATCCGGTGATGGGAAAATTGGATAAATTCCCATCTTCTCCCTACCGGTTCTCCAAAACCCCATGGGCGGTCGCAAGACCGGCTCCACGGCTGGGGGAGCATAACAAAATGATTTTTTGTGAAAGACTCGATTATACCACCGGTGATCTGGAAACATTGAAAGATGCCGGAATCATATGACAACAAACCAAATAAAACGAAAAAGGGGAAATCATGGAAAATAGCGGCCCCTTGAAGGGTATCCGGGTCGTTGAGTTCACATCGGCCTGGGCCGGTCCTTATGCCACCTGCCTGCTAGGCTTTTTGGGCGCCGAAGTAATCAAAGTGGAAAGCCTGCAGCGGCCGGATCATTCGAGGAAAATCTCTTTTACGACCGGCAAGGCATTTCAAACTCTCAATGAGTCGGAGGTCTTCAACAATCTGAATCTGAACAAGCGCAGCGTCTGCCTGAACCTGAAAAAGCGCGAAGCGGTGGAGATCGCCCAAAAGCTCATCCAGGTCAGTGATGTGGTCATGGAAAACATGCGACCGGGCGTGGTGCCGCGTCTCGGCCTGGGGTATGACGATGCCCGAGCGATCAAGCCGGATATTATCTACATCTCTTCTTCGGCGTGCGGCCAGACAGGTCCGGACAGGGAGTACATCGGCTATGCACCGACCTTTGCTGCACTTGCCGGATTACCCCATGTGACCGGTTATCCCGATTGGCCCCCGAGTAATTTTCTCGGCTCCATCGATCTGAGAAGTGCGTGCACATCGGCGTTCGCCATCCTGGCCGCGCTCTACTATCATCAGCAAACCGGAGAGGGCCAGTATATCGACCTGGCCTCCCAGGAGGCCATCGCCACCTATGCCGGTGATATCTTCCTGGATTATATAATGAACCAACGGGTTCCCATGCGCCAGGGCAACCAAAACGACGTCATGGCGCCGCATAACTGCTACCGCTGTAAAGGCGAGGACAAGTGGATCAGCATCGCGGTGGCCACACAGGCAGAGTGGGAAAGCCTGTGCCGTGCGATGGGTCAAAGCGACCTCATCGGCGATCCCCGATTTGCCAACATGACCCATCGCAAAATGAACGAGGAAGAACTGGACACCATCGTTGCCGAGTGGACCCAGGACAAGGATTCCTATGACGTGATGGCCCTGCTGCAACATTCTGGTGTCGCCGCAACGCCGTCTATGTCCAGTGAAGCGCTTTTCAACGATCCTCACCTGAAAGAAAGACACATCTTCCGGCAGGTCGATCATCCCGTCATCGGTAAAAACTGGGTCATTGCGCCCCCGTGGCAATTCTCCGAGACACCGGCCGCCATCCGTTCGTGTGGTCCCAAGCTCGGAGAACACACCGAAGAAATTTTCAGCGACTATCTGGGGATGTCTTCGGATGAAATAGACAAGTTGAAAAAGGAGAATGTTATATTCTGAGCCGCCCACATGTCAGACATTTTTCGGAAGCTGCGTCTTCTGTTTTTTAAGCCGCCCATACCCGCGGTTTTCTGCCGGCCCATGGCCGTGCCTCTTCCAGTTGCGCCGCCAGTTGGAACAGTCTCTCTTCGCGGCCGAACGGGGCGATGAAGTGCGTGCCGCAGGGAAACCCGTCCGGGGTCCAGTGCAAGGGGACGGTCATGGCGGGCAGTCCGCAAAGATTGGCCACCTGGGTGAAAGGGGTGCGTTCGAGACTCTTGCTGGCCAACTGGTCGACGATTCCCG
>Ga0209164_1001382_pt1 | contig 32118 bp, 29 predicted proteins | sample MTBNYHSulfiMetaG_FD_187458 | JGI IMG/M metagenome (GOLD analysis project Ga0209164, IMG submission 187458) | Enrichment culture microbial communities from rom New York Harbor, USA that are MTBE-degrading - MTBE-NYH (New York Harbor Sulfidogenic)... | ecosystem: Environmental > Aquatic > Marine >... | reverse complement strand
GAGGATCTCCTCCATGTGCATCGCGGCCAGCGGGACCTCTGAGGTGCCGACCAGGCAGTCGCCGTCGGTCGTCTCGTAGATCTGCGCCCGGTCGGTGGGGAAGAAGCCGGTGCCGTACATGGCCTCCTCGCGCACGAGCACCGGCGGGACGACCGGCCGGAAGCCCTTCTCGGCGACGACCTCGAGGCCGAGGCGGATGAGGGCGAACTGCAGCAGCACGAGATCGCCCTTGAGGTAGGCGAAGCGCGAGCCGCTGACCTTGGCGGCGCGCTCCATGTCGATGAGGTCGAGGGCGAGGCCGAGCTCGAGGTGGTCCCTGGGCTCGAAGTCGAAGCTCGGCGGCGCGCCGACCTCGCGCAGGACGACGGCGTCGTCCTCGCCGCCCGGCGGCACCCCGTCGAGGACGAGATTGGGGAGCTCGAGGAGCAGCTCGCCCATGCGCCGTTCGCTCGCCGCGAGCAGCTCCTCGAGCCCCTTGATCTCGGCGCCGAGCTCCTTCATGGCGGCGATCGCCTGCGCGGCGTCGCCGCCGCTCTTCTTGACCCGGGCGATCTCGTCGCTCGCCGCGTTGCGCGTGGCGCGGCGCTCCTCGACGGCGGTCGTGAGACGGCGGCGCTCCTCCTCGACGGTGAGGAACTCGTCGAGGGTCGAGGCGTCGGCGCCGCGCCGTTCGAGCGCTTCGCGGACGACCTCGGGGTGCGAACGCACCAGCTTGATGTCGAGCATCCTCTCTCCTCGCCGTCGAGGGGGCGCGGGGCGCGCGGTCGAACGAGGCCGCGGCGGGACCGGGTCCGGCGCCGGCCCCCGCGCCTCGTACGAGGCCGCGGCCGGCGCGGCGGATTCATGCCCCCGGTGTCGAACGCCGTTAATGCTAACGGATGCGCGCCGGTGCCATCGCACCGGCGGCGGCGGCCGGCGGCCGCCGCGGCGGTCGCGGCGGCGGTCGCGCCGCGCGCGATCCTCGGTGCGCCGGCGGTTGCGGCTCGACCGCGTGGCGGCCGCGGCTCGACCGCGTGGCGGCCGCGGCTCGACCGCGAGGCGGCCGCGGTGCTACGGTCGTCGGAGAAGGGCGAGTGAGGAGCGTCGACATGCACGATCGGGCGAGCGAAGGACGAAGCGGCACGGGTCTACTCGGATGGGTCGTCCTCGGCCTCGTCCTCGCCGTGGTCGGCTGCGCCGCCGCGGCGACCATCGCGGCCGTGCCGGCGCTCGCCGACGAGACGCCGGCGCCGCTCGGCGACGTCTCGGCGTCGCCCTCGGCCGAGCCCTCGACGGAGCCCTCCGCCGACCCGTCGCCCGACCCGTCGTCCTCGCCCGGGCCGTACGCGCTGACGTACGCGCTCTCGCAGCCGGTGATCAACTTCGGCAACACGATCACCGTGAGCGGCGCGGTCGAGCCGGCCGCCGAGGGGCTCGAGGTGGCGGTCGCCGTCGACGGCGTCGATGTGGCGACCGCCTTCACCGACGCCGCCGGCGCCTTCTCGGCCGGCTTCGTGGCCGAGCGCAACTGCGTCGTCTCGGCCCGCCTCACCGCCGACGGCACGACCGGCCCGCTGCTGCCGCTGGGCGTACGGCCCAAGGTCAGCACCGTGACCGGCGACCCGGTCCCCTTCCTGCCCACGCGCTTCGTCGTCCGCACCACTCCGGCGGACTACGACGGCGTCGCCGTCGCCCGCGTCTACCACCGCGGCGTCCTGGTCGGCAAGGTCCTCGGCCAGGTCGTCGACGGCAAGGTGGTCCTCCGGCTCCCGACCCCGGGCATCGAGTGGTTCACGGTCGAGTGCGCCCTGCGCGCCACCGAGGACTACGCGCGCAAGGAGTTCACGCGCAACTTCAAGGTCCCGTACCGCACGCTCAAGGTCGGGTCGACGGGGCTCATCGTCGAGGGCCTGCTGACGCGCCTCAAGCAGCTGCGCATCCGCGTGCCGGCGGTCGACCGCTCCTTCGGGGTCAAGGACAAGGATGCGGTCGTCGCCTTCCAGAAGGCCTACCGGCTGTCCCGCGACTACGTCGTCAACTACGCCGACTGGCGCAAGCTCGAGTTCGCCAGGGTGGTGAGACCGCGCTACACGAGCCCGACGGTCCACATCGAGATCGACAAGACGCGGCAGATCCTCATGGTGGTGAAGGACGGCAAGCTCGCCGGCCTCCTCGCCGTCTCCACGGGCGCCACCGGCAACACGCCCGAGGGCGCCTTCAGGATCAAGAGCAAGATCCCCGTGTCGGTGAGCCTCTTCGGGACCGACCTGCTGCCGTACACGATGGGCTTCTACGGCGAGTTCGCGATCCACGGGTACTACTCCGTGCCGCCGTACCCCGCGAGCCACGGCTGCGTGCGCGAGCCGATCTGGGTCTCGAGCTGGGTGTACTACCGCTCGTTCCTCGGCGAACGGGTGTACATCTACCGCTGACGGTCGAAGGGGCCGGCCGCAGGCCCCCTTGCGGGGCGGCCGGCCGGGGACGACCGCCGCGGCGGCCGGCCTGGCGGTGGGCTACCGCTCGGGCAGGCGCTTCCCCGGGGCGATCAGGCGGTGGGCTACCGCTCGGGCAGGCGCTTCTCGAGCACGATCATCTCGGGGCGGTCGGGCTCCGGCACCGGGACGAAGTCGTGCCCTTCGTAGAGGTGTCGTGAGGGGCGGTCGTCGGCCGGCACGTAGGCGCAGAGCCGGGTGCGGCCCTCGGCGAGGGCGAGGCCCTCGACCCACTCGAGCAGCTGCCGGCCGACCGCCTGGGCCTCGAAGGCCGGTCCGACGCAGAGGCAACGCACGTGCAGCTCGTCGTCGTCGTCCTCGAGGGCCACGTAGCCGGCGATCTCGGCGGCCGCGGTCTCGCCGACGTAGACACGGGCGCGGTCGAGCAGCGCGAGCAGGGCGGTCTCGTCGTAGAGCTCGGGGTGCCCCTCCTCGGCCGCGCGCGGCTCCAGGGTCTCCTCGGCCATCAGGTACAGCAGGCTGCGGTCCTCGGCGCGGGCCTCACGGACCGTGACTCTGAGACGCTCCATCGTCACCTCCCGTCGGCGCCGTCCGGCGGCCGTGCCGCCGCGGCGAACTGCTCTCGGGCCGATTCTACAACGGCTGGGACGGCCCGCTCAGGTCACCGGGTACGAGCCCAGCACGCGCAGCCAGGGCAGCTTGCAGGCGAGGCACTTCACCGCCTGGGCGAGCCGCGTGTCGCCGGCCTTGCCCTCCATGTCGATGAAGAAGATGTAGTGGCCCAGCGCCTGCTTGGAGGGCCGGGACTCGACCTTTGTCAGATTGACGTGTCGGTAGGCGAACTCGGAGAGGATGAGCAGCAGGCTGCCGGGCTCGTCCTGGTCGATGCCGCAGACGAGGCTCGTCTTGTACGGCGCCGCGAGGTCCTGCGCGGCCGGCGCCGTGGCGACGTAGACGAAGCGCGTGCGGTTGTCGGAGAAGTCCTCGATGTCGTCGCGCAGCACGGCGCACTCGTACATCTCGGCCGCGAGGCGGTTGCCGATGGCCACCCAGGGGCGGTCGACCCGGCTCACCATGCGGACCGCCTCGGCGGTCGAGTTCGCAGCCTCGTACTCGACCCCGGGGAGATGCTCGCGCAAGAAGCCGCGGCACTGCGCGTACGCGTGGGGGTGGCTGATGACCTTGGTCACGGTGTCGAGGTCGCGCGACGCGCGGGCGATGAGCTGGTGGCGGATCGGGTGCACGACCTCGCGCGTGATGACGAGGTCGGTGAAATCCCAGGCGAGGGCGTCGAGCGTGAGCGCGACGGAGCCCTCGATCGAGTTCTCGATGGGGACGACTCCGAGCGCCGCGTCGCCCTCGCGCACCGCCGTCATGACGTCGCGGATCGACGCGTAGGGGAACGGCGCGACGCCGTCGCGCGGCAGGCTGGCGAGCAGGGCCTCCTCGGTGAACGTGCCCTCGGGCCCGAGGAAGGCGACGCGGTCGCCGGCGGCGCGCGTCATGGGCGCGGGCTCGACGGTCGCTGTCGCGGGGCGGCGTACATGGTCCGAACGCTATCAGAAACGGCGGCGGGTCAGGCCGGCCTTCGGCGGCCGCCGGCCTCGCCGCCGCCGTGCTCGTCGTCGTGAGCCTCGCCGGCATCGCTCTCGCCCGCCGTGTCGCGGCCGCTCGCGCCTCCGCCGCCGGGGGCCTTGCCGGCATCGCTCTCGCCGGGCGCGCGCTCGGGTGCCGGCGCGCGCGACTCCCAGACGAAGTCGTCGTCGACGGCGAGCGGAGAGCGCCGGCGCGCTTCGGTCGGCGGCTCGCCCGCGGGGCCCCTCGGTGGCGACTCGGGCGGCTCGGCGCCGGCCCGCTCCGCGGCCGGCGCGCCTTCGCCCGGCGACTCGGGCGGCTCGGCACCGGTCTGCGGCGCGGCCGGCGCGCTCCCGGCCGTCGGCGCCGTGGTGGCGCGCCGCGGTCGCGCCCCTGCGGTCGCGCCCGCGGCCCGCAGGTCGCCGGCCGGGCTCGCGGGCCCGTCGGCGTCTACGGCGCCCCGTGCCGGCGCCTCGGTCTCTGCGGCCGGCCGCGCGGGCGCCTCGGTCTCTGCGGTCGGCCGCGTGGCGAACGACGGCCGCGGCGGAAGGGGCTTGGGGACCGCCTCGGCGACGGCACGCCGCTCCTCGGGCGAGAGCTCGCGGTCGGCGACGCCCTGGTCGAGGTTCTTGACGTAGACGCGCGCGAAGTCGCGCGCCGCGATCGCGCTGAGGACGAAGCCGGAACGGTAGTCGTCGAGCAGGACGAGGGTGGCGCTCTGCTGGCCGCCCGCGTCGCGGAAGGCGTCGTAGCGCACCAGGGCGCGGTGCCGCAGGGTCTCCTCGAGGCGATGCTTCTGGGCCTCGAGGTCGTCGGTCAGGCGCTCGACCGCCTGGCGGAGGTTGCGGACCTGTGACGCCAGCTGCTCGCTGTGCGCGACGATGTCGCGCTGGTCGTGGGCGCCCATGACGACGAGCTGCCCGCGGCGCACGGCGCGCAGCCGCGCCCAGAGCACGGCGGCGAGCACCAGCGCGACGAGCGCCAGGGCGCCGGACGCCAGCGCCAGCCAGGGCGCGAGATCACGGAGCGTCTGCACGGCGCGTCACTCGGGGATCTGCAGGAGGAACTTGAAGGTGCCGCGGTTGTTGTCGAGCACCTTCTCGTCGGGCACCGGCCCGGCCATGACCTTGAGCGTGCAGGTCTTGGAGATGGCCTCGGCCGGGATCGAGAAGCCCGAGACGTCGATGGACTGCGTCTCGCCGGGCTGGATCACGCCGATCTCGACCTTCTGCTCGGAGGCCTCGGCGCCCGGCACCGTGAGCGTGAGGGTGATCGCCACGTCACGCTCGATGACGTTGCCCTGGTTCTCGACCGCCACCCTGAAGGAGAACTGCGCCGACGCCGGCACGTCGACGGTCTTGCCGTCTCTGAGCACCGTGCCCGACGGCTGCACGCTCACCTTGTCGAGGGCCACGCCGCGTACCCCGGTCATGCGCGCCGACGTGCGCAGCTGCTCGATCATGCCGGTCAGGCGGACGCGCTCGAAGGCCGTCGTCCTGAGGAACCAGGTCGACTCGGGGACGGACACGTCGGTCACGCCCTCGTCGCGCATGATCGTGCGCGCCGGCGTGTAGAAGAAGACGGCGTACGAGGCATCGGGCCCGGCGAAGTACCCCTCGAGCTGCGCGAGGGTGGCGTCGTCGACGCCCTCGCGCTTCTCGAGCACGGCGATCATCGCGTCGCGCCAGAGCTCGAAGCCGCGGGTGCGGACCGCCATGGCGGCGACCAGCGCGTCGTGCGGCCCGGCGAGGGCGTTGGGCGGCTCGAAGCGGCGCACACGCTGCTCGATCTCGGCGTGGTTGCTGGCCATCTGCTCGAGCCGGGCGACGAGGTCGTCGCGCTTGAGCTTGGTCGGGTCGGAGACGATGGCGGCGAGCTGCCGCCCGAGCTTGGTGGAGTCGGTGACGGTGCCCTCGACCGTGGTCATGTAGTCACGGTACGAGCCGATCTTGCGGTCGTGCTGGCAGCTGCGGACGAACCAGGTCAGGCCGAAGGCCACGAGGGCCAGCGCGACCACGGCCACGGCGATGCGCTGCCAGCGGTGAGAGCTGCGGGGGCGGCGACGGCGGGGCGGTGGCGGGGGTGCGCTGGTGGAGGTCGACGAGGCTGCCTGCGTATCGGCGTCGTCGAAGAAATCCACGAACGGGTCTCCCCTCAGTCGGCCGGACGGATCGCTGGTGGGCGAGGCGGGACTTGAACCCGCACGCACGTAAGTGCACTAGACCCTGAACCTAGCGCGTCTGCCAATTCCGCCACTCGCCCACGGCTCACACAGGGTTCGGATTCTACCACACGAATACTCGTGCGAAGGCCCATCGGACCGCCATCGCCGCATGCCCGTCGCCGCCCAGCAACAGAGCCCTTCGTCGACCCCGCCGGCCGAGCGGTACGAGGTGCTGCGCCGCCTCGGGAGCGGGGGTTTCGCCGACGTCTTCGAGGCGCGCGACCGCGAGACCGGGGAGCGCGTCGCCCTCAAGGTGCTGCGCGAGGGCAGCGCGATGCCGGCGCGCGCCGCGCGCGAGGTGGAAGCGGCGCGCGCCCTCGAGCACCCGGCGATCGTCGCCCTCCACGACGTCGTCACCGACGGGCGGAGGGTCTGCCTCGTCTGGGAGCTCGTCGAGGGCGAGGCCCTCGACGAGCTCCCAGACGAGCTCGGCGACGCCGACGCCGTGGCCCTCGCCGTCGAGCTCTTCGAGGGCCTCGGCTTCGCCCACAGCCAGGGCGTGATCCACCGCGACGTCAAGCCGCAGAACGTCATGCTGGACACCGAGGGGCACGTCAAGATCATGGACTTCGGCATCGCCCGGCTGCTGGACGCCGACACGCTGACGAGCGAGGGCGACCTGATCGGCACCATCGCCTACATGTCGCCGGAGCAGGCCGCCGGGCGCCGGGTCGGGCCGCCGAGCGACGTGTACTCGGCCGGCCTCGTGCTCTTCGAGCTGCTCGCCGGCGACAACCCGGTGCGCGGCGAGACGCCGGCGGAGACGCTCTCCAACGTCGCCGCCGGCCGCCTCCCGTCGCTCGGCGAGTGGCGGCCGGACCTGCCCGGTACTCTCGTCGAGCTGGTCGACGCGGCCTGCGCGCCGCGGCCCGGCGAGCGGCCGGCGGCGGCCGACGTCGCCGTCGCGCTCGAGGAGCTTCTCGAGAGCGGCGAGCTCGGCCGCCGCACCCTGCACCGGGCGCGCGCCGCGGTGCGGCCCCTGAGCCGCGGCGCCGTCGTGCTCGAGCGCGCGGCCGGCGCGGCCCTCGCCGCCGCGGTCTGCCTCGCGGTGCCGGCGGCGCTGCCCGCGTACCCCGCTTCGTGGACGCTCCCGCTGGCCGCCCTCACGGCCGGTGTCTGGGCGGTGCTGCCGAGGGTCGGGCTCGCCTGGCTGCTCGGCGCCCTCGCCTTCCCCTTCTTCGACGTCTCCCTCGGCGTCGGCGTCGCCTACCTCGCCGTCGCCGTCGCCGTGGTCCTCGCCGGCTGGCGGCGGCCGCTGCTCGCCGTCTGGCCGGCACTCGCCGTGCTCCTCGCGCCGCTCGGGCTGGCGCTGCTGGCGCCGGCGCTGGCGGCCGTGTTCGGGCGCCTCAGGGGCGCCCTGACGGCCGCCTGGACGGGCGCCGTGCTCGTCGTCGTCCTGCTGCTCGAGCGCGCGCCGCGTGGCCCCTTCACTCTGTACCAGCCGCGCGGGCGCCTGGCGGAGGACCTCGCCGCCGCGGGCGGCCCGCTCGACGTCCTGCTGGGCGTGTGGGCCGTGCTCACGACGCCGCAGAGCCTCGTCCAGATCGGCGTCTTCGCCGGCCTCGCCGCGGCCCTGGCGACCGCCTTCGCGCTCGACCGCCTCGAGCTGCGCCTCTGGGTCTGGGCGTCGAGCTTCGCCGGCGTCTTCATCCTCTACCGGCTGCTGCCGCTCTTCGTCTGGGAGTCCAAAGCGACGCCGGGCGCCCTCGTGCTGAGTGTCTCGGTCACCGCCGTCGTGGTACTCTTGCCGCTGGTCCTGTGGTCCGGTCCCCGCCCGGAGGACGTCCCTGATGAACATCCTGAGATCGGTTGAGCAGAAGCTCGAGGGCCTCGTCGAGGGCGTGTTCGGTCGCGCCTTCAAGGCGAGCGTCCAGCCTGTCGAGCTCGCCCACAAGCTGGCCAAGGAGCTCGGCGATCACAAGATCGTCGGGCCGGCGCACGTCTACGTGCCCAACGAGTTCGAGATCTACCTCGGCCGCGACGACTTCGAGCAGCTGACCTCGTTCGCCGACTCGCTCAAGGCCGAGCTCGGCAGCTACGTCTCGGCCTTCGCCCGCCGGGAGGGCTGGACGATGGTGGCTCCGCCGCGCATCGACCTGCGGCGCGACGACGACCTGCGGGTCGGCGAGTTCGGCATCGCCACGCGCACGGTCGACCCGCAGCGCGCCGAGGAGTACGCGGCGGCGGTCGGGGCCGCCGGCTCCGCGCCGGTGGCGCCGGCGCCGCCGATCACGCCGGTCGTGCCGCCCGGCGTGGCGATGCCGCCGGCCGCGGCCGGCGCGGCCGTCCCCGCCGAGGCGGCGCTCGGCCCCGGCCACACAGTGCTCTACGAGCGCCCGGCGGTCGCGCCGGCCGCCGGCGTGCTGCGCGGCCCGGACGGGGTCCACGAGCTCACCCAGGACATCACTCTGCTCGGTCGCAGCCGCCGCTGCGACGTCGTGCTCGCCGACCCCAACGTCTCGCGTCAGCACGCCGAGGTGCGGCGCGAGGGCGGCGAGTACGTGGTCCGCGACCTCGACTCGACGAACGGCGTGCGCGTCAACGGCCGCGCCGTCAAGCAGGCGACGCTGCGCGCCGGCGACCGTCTCGAGCTGGGCACGACCGAGCTGCGCTTCGAGAGGCGGTCGTGACCCAGCCGGCCGCGGTCGCCGGGCTCGCCGGCGCCGGCCGGGCGGCACGCCTCGAGCCCGGCGTCGAGCCGCTCTCTGCCGCCCGCCGCACCGCCGCCGCCCTCCGCGCGAGGGGAGAGGGGTGAGCGCGGCGGCCACGCTCGTCACCGTCCGGACCGGGAGGCGCCGATGATCGACACCGTGCTGCTGGCGCTGAAGATCGCGATCCTCGTCCTGCTCTACCTCTTCGTGTGGTGGGTCGTGCGCCGCACCGTGCGCGACACCCTGAGCGGGCAGACGGCGACGCCGCCGCCCGACGTCGCCCTGCCGTCGGCCGAGGTGCCGCTGCCGCCGGTGACCCCGGAGGAGCGCGAGGCCCGCCGCGAGCAGCGCGACGCCGAGCGCACCATGGACGGTCAGCTCCTGGACTTCACCCCGCACATCAACCCGCGGCTCGTGGTCGAGAAGAGCTCGATCGTCCCGCCGGGCGTCATCTTCCCCCTCGAGGGCTGGGTGACGATCGGCCGCGCGCCCACGAGCAGCATCGTGCTCGACGAGCCGACCGTGTCGAGCACCCACGCGCGGCTCGTCTCGCGCGGCCAGATCTACGTCGTCGAGGACCTCGGCAGCACGAACGGCACGTACGTGAACGAGCGCGCCGTCACCGAGGCGCAGCTCAAGCTCGACAGCCGCCTCCGCATCGGCGAGACGGTCTTCCGCTACGAGGAGTGATCCCGCTGTGACGCTGGTCGCCCGTCACGCGGTGCGCACCGACATCGGCCTGCACCGCGAGGCCAACGAGGACACCGCCCTCGCCCGGCCGCCGCTCTACGCGGTCTGCGACGGCATGGGCGGCGCGCGCGCCGGCGAGGTGGCCTCCGAGCTGGCCTGCGCGACGCTGGCGGCGCGGGTGGCCGCCGGCGACGACGCCGCCGACGCGGCCCGCGCCGCCAACGCCGCCGTGTACGACGCGGCGGCCGGCGACCCGTCCCTGGCGGGCATGGGCACGACCCTCACGGCGATGGTGCTCGACGGCCGTCGCGCGCGGTTCGCCCACGTGGGCGACAGCCGTGCCTACCTGCTGCGCGACGGCGAGCTCGGCCAGGTCACCGCCGACCACTCGGTGGTCGGCCAGATGATCCGCGACGGCGAGCTCACCGTGGAGCAGGCCGCCGTCCACCCGATGCGCTCGATCCTCACCCGGGCGCTGGGTACGGAGCCCGCCGTCGAGGTCGACACCTACGAGGTCGAGCTGCGCGCCGGCGACGTCGTCCTGCTCTGCAGCGACGGTCTCAGCGGCATGGTGCCGGACGAGCGCATCGCGCGCCTCCTCGGCGGCGGCGACCCCGACGAGTGCGCCGCGGCGCTGGTCAAGCAGGCGCGCCGCGGCGGCGGGCTCGACAACATCACCGTCGTCGTCGTGCGCGTCGACGAGGCGGCGACCGGCGGCGACGCCGGGGCGGCGGGCGCCGCCGCGGGCGCCGCCGCGCCCCATCCCGCCGCCGCGCCCGCGGCCGCGGGCGAGGCTTCGGGCGAGCCCGCCGCGGCCGCCGACGCCGACCCGGCGGGTGCCGCGACGGCGGAGGGCGCGGCCGATCCCGCCGGCGCCGCCGCGCCGCTCGAAGCGGCGTCCGCCGCGGCGTCCGCCGCGGCCGAGCGCGAGGCGCGCACGACGCGCCGGCTCAAGGTCCTCCTCGCCGTGCTGGTCGTGATCCTCGTCCTCGCGATCGGCGCGGCCGTCGCGCTCCAGGCGCTCTACTTCGTCGGCGTCGACGAGGGCGAGATCGTCGTCTACAGCGGCCTGCCGTGGACGCTGGGGCCGCTCAAGGTGCAGGACGTGTACGTGCGCGGCACGCGGGCGTACGAGTCGCTCACGTTCGCGCAGCGGCAGCTCGTCGACGAGCTCCGCGTGCGCAGCCGCGACGACGCCCTGCGCCTGCTCGAGGCCCTGGAGACCACGCCGTGAGGCCGCGCACCGTCGAGCTCCTCTTCCTCGTCCTGGCCGGCGCGACGGCGACGATGGCCTACGTCTCCGTCTACGCGGGGCGGTACGGCGAGGTCAGCCGCACGTCCATCGTGTACGCGCTGTTCTTCGTCGGCGTCTTCGTGCTCCTGCACGTCGTCCTGCGCATCCTCCTGCCGCTCGCCGACCCGTACCTGCTGCCGGTGACGGCGCTGCTCTGCGCGCTCGGGCTCACGGCCATCTACCGCATCGACCCCGATCTCGCCCTGCTCCAGGGACGCTGGCTCCTCGTCGGCGCCGTCCTCTTCATCCTCACCGTGGTCGTCGTCCGCGACCCCCTGCGCCTCGACCGCTACCGCTACCTCATCGGCGCCGTGGGCCTGGGGCTGCTCGTGCTGACCATCGTCGCCGGCACCGAGATCCGCGGCGCCCGGCTCTGGATCCGCCTCTTCGGCATGTCGATCCAGCCGTCCGAGTTCGCCAAGCTCGCCATCGTCGTCTTCCTCGCGGGCTACCTCGACGACAAGAAGGTCATGCTCTCGGTGCCGACCCGCCGTCTGCTCGGCGTGCCGGTGCCGGCCGCCAAGTACTTCGGCCCCCTGCTCATCATGTGGGTGCTCTCGCTCGTCATGCTCGTCTTCATGAAGGACTTCGGCATGTCGCTGCTCTTCATGGCCGTCTTCGTGGCGCTCCTCTACATGGCCACGAACCGCATCGTGTACGTGGTGCTCGGCGGCGGCCTCTTCGCCGCCGCCGCCGCCTTCGCCCTCAACGTCGTCCCCCACGTGCGCGACCGCTTCGACATCTGGATCGACCCGTGGAAGTACGCCGAGACCACGGGCTACCAGCTCCTGCAGTCGCTGTTCACGATGGCCGACGGCGGCGTGGTGGGCGCCGGGCTGGGGCGCGGCTACCTGCTCTACTCGGCCGGCGACCCCGTCGTGCCCGACATGGCGACCGACTTCATCTTCACCGCCATCGCCAACGAGATGGGGCTGCTCGGCGCGGCCGCCGTCATCCTCTGCTTCCTGCTCTTCGTGTGGCGCGGCTTCAGGATCGCCGTGTGGGCGCCGGACGGCTTCTCCAAGCTTCTCGCGGCCGGCCTCGCCACGATGTTCGGGCTGCAGACCTTCATCATCATCGGGGGGGTCACGCGCCTGATCCCTCTGACCGGCGTGACCCTGCCGTTCGTGAGCTACGGCGGCAGCTCCATCGTCGCCAACTTCGTGCTCGTCGCCCTGCTGCTCATGGTCTCGCACCGCACCGCGGTCGTGCGCTCCGGCGACGAGCGCCAGCGCCGGCGCCTGGCGGAGCTGAGGTGAGGCCGTGAACAGGGCCATCGCGAGGATCTTCGTCATCGCCGCCGTGCTCTTCGTGGCGCTCGTCGTCAATCTGACCTACTGGATGGTCGTGCGCGCCGAGGACCTGCGCACGGCGCCCGAGAACCACCGTCAGATCGCCCAGGAGATGAAGCATCCGCGCGGCGCGATCCTCGCCTACGACGGCAGCGTGCTGGCCGAGTCGGTGCGGCGCGCCGGCTACTACCGGCGCCGCTACCCGCAGGGCGTCCTCGCCGCGCACCTGCTCGGCTACGACAGCGTGCGCTACGGCCGCACGGGGATCGAGGCCGAGCTCAACGACCTGCTGACCGGCGAGAGCCTCGACCTCGGCACCGAGGGCTGGATCGACCGCATCCTCGGCCGCCGGCCGGACGGCGCCGACGTGCGTCTCACCGTGGTGCCCGAGGTGCAGCGCGCGGCGCAGCGCGCCCTGCAGGGCCAGGAGGGCGCCGTCGTCGCGCTCGATCCCGGCACCGGCGCCGTGATCGCCTCCGCCTCGGCGTCGAGCTTCGACTTGCGCGAGCTCGAAGACCGCTGGGAGCGGTACACGGGCGACGCCTCGGCGCCGCTCTTCGACCGCGCCCTCAAGGGGCTCTTCGTGCCCGGGTCGGCGTTCAAGGTGGTCACCGCGGCGACGGCGCTCGACGACGGCGTGGTCACGCCCGAGTCGCGCTTCGTCGACACCGGCACCTACGTCGTGTACGGCGGCAAGGTCACCAACTACGGCGGCGCCGTGTACGGGACGCACGACTTCGCCACCGCGCTCACCCTGTCCATCAACACGACGTTCGGCAAGGTCGGCAACAAGCTCAAGCGGCAGAGGCTGACGGCGGGCGCCGAGGCGTTCGGCTTCTGGAAGCGGCCGCCGATCGACCTGCCCGCCGAGGCCGTCGCCGTCAGCGGGCGCTACCGCGACGGCGAGCTCCTCGAGCCCACGGAGGACATGGACCCGCTCGCCACCGCCTGGTTCGCCTGCGGGCAGGAGAACCTGCTGGCGTCGCCGCTGCAGATGGCGCTCGTGGCCGGCGCGGTCGCCAACGGCGGCCGCGTGATGGCGCCGTACGTCGTGCAGGACGTCGTCACGGCCGAGGGCACGACGGTGCGCGCGGCAGAGCCCAGGGTGTGGCTCGAGGCGATGACGCCGCAGACCGCGGCGACCATGAACACGATGATGCAGCGCGTCGTCACGGCGGGCACCGGCACCGCCGCGGCGCTCGAGGGCATCCCGGTGGCGGGCAAGACGGGGACCGGCGAGAAGGGCGACGGCACGAACGTCGCCTGGTTCATCGGCTTCGCGCCCGCCGACGACCCGCAGGTGGCCGTCGCCGTGTGTCTCGACGGCGTGAGCGCGACCGGCGGCGAGGTGGCGGCGCCCATCGCCGCCGCCGTGCTGCGCGCCGCGCTCGAGCAGGTCTCGCTGCCGTGACGGGCAGGGACACGGCCGCGGCCGGCGTAAAGCGTTGAACGACGGATGAGAGGCGGACAGTGAGCGACGTGTTCCAGGACGGCCAGATCGTCAACGAGCGGTACCGCATCGTGCGCAAGCTGGGCGGCGGGGGCATGGCCGACGTCTACCTCTGCGAGGACCTGACGCTCGGGCGGCGCGTCGCGCTCAAGGTGCTGCTGCAGCGCTTCCTCGGGGACGCTCAGTTCGTCGAGCGCTTCCGCCGCGAGGCCAAGGCGGCGGCGGGTCTCAATCACCCCGGCATCGTCGCCATCTACGACTGGGGTCAGGTGGGCGGCACGCCCTACATCGTCATGGAGTACGTCGAGGGCGAGACCCTGAAGGAGCTCATCCGTCGCCGCGGGCGCCTCGGCGGGGCGGAGGCCGTCGAGCTGGCCCTCGGTCTGCTCGCCGCCGTCGAGCTCGCCCACCGTCACGGCATCGTCCACCGCGACATCAAGGCACAGAACATCCTCATCGACCGCAACGGGGCTGCCAAGATCACCGACTTCGGCATCGCCCGCGCCGGCGACTCGGGCATGACCGAGGCCGGCTCGATCCTCGGCACGGCGCAGTACCTCTCGCCCGAGCAGGCGCGCGGCCTGCCGGTCGACGAGCGCTCCGACCTCTACTCGGTCGGTGTCGTCCTGTACGAGATGCTGACCGGCCGCGTGCCGTTCTCGGGCGACAGCGCCGTGAACGTCGCCATGCAGCACGTCAACGAGCTGCCCACGGAGCCCGTGACGCTCGTCCCGGGCATGCCGGACTCGCTGAACCAGATCATCCTCAAGGCGCTGGCCAAGGACCCCGCGCATCGCTACGCGACGGCCGCCGAGTTCGCCGCCGACCTGCGCGCGGCGCGCGCCGGCGCCCCCGTCGCCGCCGCGGGCTTCGACCCCGAGGCGGAGCGCACGCAGTTCGTCGGCGCGGCGACGAGCGCGGGAGCGACGCGCGTCATGGCGCCGGCGGGCGCCGCGGCGGCGCCGGCGAAGAAGAAGCGCCGCCGCTGGCCGCTCGTCCTCACCATCCTCGCGGTCGCCGCCCTCGCGATCGTCGCTCTCGTGCTCTTCTGGCCGGGCGGCGACAAGGTCGAGGTGCCCAACGTCGTCGGGCTGACCGAGGCGGCGGCCGTCCGCCGGCTCGAGGACGCCGGGTTCAAGGTCGACGTGCAGGAGGAGTTCTCGGACGAGTTCGCCGCGGGGTTCGTCTCGCGGCAGTCGCCGCCGGGCGGCACGAAGATGGCCGAGGGCGAGACCGTGGAGGTGTGGGTGAGCGGCGGCGCGCAGACCGTCGAGCTCCCCGACTTCCGCGGCTGGGACGAGGGCGACGTGGCCGACTGGCTGCGCGAGAACGGCCTCGAGGGCGAACGCAAGACGGGGCGCTCCGACGACGTCGCCGAAGGCCGCGTGTTCCGCCAGGACCCGGCGGCCGGCGCGGCCGTCGAGCGCGGCTCCACCGTGACCTTCTGGGTCAGCAGCGGCGAGCCCCGGGTCGCCGTGCCGGACCTCTCCGGCATGACGCAGGCCGACGCCGTGGCGGCCCTGACCGAGGCGGGTCTGGCGGTGGGCGAGGTCACGAACCAGTCGAGCGACTCGGTCGAGGAGGGGCGCGTCATGGCCCAGGACCCGGCCGCCGACACGAAGGTCGAGCCGGGCTCGAAGGTCGACATCGTGCTCTCCACCGGTCCCGAGGTCGCGCCGACGCCGACGCCGACGGCGACCGTGGTCCAGGTGCCGAGCGTCTACGGCATGGACGTGACGACGGCGACGGAGCGGCTCGAGTCGGCGGGCTTCGCGGTGGCCACGGAGACGCGCCCCAGCAGCCAGCCCGAGGGCACCGTGATCGCGCAGGACCCCGAGGGCGAGACGTTCGCCGCGCTCGGCTCCACGGTCACGATCACGCTGGCCGAGTGACGATGCGCTGAGCCGGCGGCGGGGAGGGGTCGTCACCCTCTCCGCCGCCCGGTCGGCTGTCACCCTCTCCGCCGCCCGGCCGGCTTGCCCGGGCCGACCGACCTGAAAGAATGGGACCCATGTCGCCCGCCGAGGCTCTGGTCATCATCCTCACGCTGATCGCGCTCGAAGGTCTGCTCTCCGCCGACAACGCGATCGTCCTCGCCGTGCTCGTGCGCCGGCTGCCCAAGCACCTGCAGCGCAAGGCCCTGCTCTACGGCCTCGTCGGCGGCTACGTGATGCGTGGCCTGATGCTGCTCTTCGTGACGCTCGTCGCCGGGCTCTGGTGGGTCGAGATCATCGGCGGCGGCTACCTCGTCTACCTCGCCGTGCACCACGTGGTCCAGGTGCGCCGCGGCGTCCCCGTCGACCACGTGCACGGCCCCGACCAGACGGCTTCGGGCGAGGACGCGGTGCCGATGACGGCGAGGAGCGCAGGCTTCTGGTCGACCGTGGCCCGGGTCGAGCTCATGGACCTCGCCTTCGCGATCGACTCCGCCCTGGTCGCCGTCGCCCTCACGCGGGTGCTCTGGGTCATCTACATCGGCGTCTTCATCGGCATCCTCATGCTGCGTCTCGCGGCCGGCTGGTTCGTGCGCGTGATGGAGCGCCACCCGCGCTTCGAGCACGTGGCGTACGCGCTCGTCGCCTGGGCCGGCCTCAAGCTGCTCATCGAGGGATCGGCGGGCATGGTCACGTACCTGGGGCACCCCGAGCTGGCCCTTCACCTGCCGAAGGCGGGCTTCTGGGCGGTGACCTTCGGGGTGCTCGTCGTCGGGGGTGTCTGGGCGATGCGCGAGCGCGCGCCGCTGCCCGACGCGGCCCGGGAGGAGCCCGACGCGGCCCGGGAGGAGGCGGAGCGCTGACGCCGGCGCGCGGCGCCGCCGCGCCGTGGGTCGGGGGCGCGGCCCCGGCTTTCGCGCCGCCGGCGTGCGCGCCGCCGCCGCGGGCGGCGCCGTGGCGCGCGAGGGGGCGGGCCGACGGTGGCGGCCCGCCCCCTCGCGCGTGTCACACGGCCGTGGTCCCGGCCGTGGTCCGGCTCGCTCGGCTCACACCCGTCGCCGGGCTCACACCCAGCCCTTGGCCTGCAGCCAGGGGAAGACGAAGTAGAGCACGAACGCGGCCGACGAGATCCAGAGCAGCCAGCTCACCTCGCGCGCCTTGCCCTGCACGAGGCGGATGAGCACGTAGGCGATGAAGCCGGCGCCGATGCCGTTGGTGATGCTGTAGGTCAGCGGCATGAGGGTGATGATGAGCACCGCCGGCAGGCCGAAGGCGAGGTTGCCGAAGTCGATGCCGGCCTTGGGCTCGGCGTCGGCGTGGTTCGCCTCGCTCTCGGCCTTGGTCAGCGTGGCCATCATCAGGTAGCCGACGATGATGAGCGCCGCGGCGGTGGCCTGTGCCGGCACGACGCCGGCGACCGGCCAGAAGAACATCGCCGCGAGGAAGAGCACGCCGACCACGACGGCCACCCACCCCGTGCGTCCGCCGGCGGCGACGCCGGCGCCCGACTCGATGTAGGTCGTCGCCGAGGACGAGCTCACCGCGCCGCCGGCCACGGCGGCGAGCGAGTCGACGATCAGCGGGCGATTGACCTGCGGCAGGTCGCCCTTCTCGTCGAGGTAGCCGGCCTGGCCGCCCACGCCGACGAGGGTACCCATCGTGTCGAAGAAGTCGCTGAGCATCAGGCTGAAGACCCAGAGCGCGGCGGTGGTGATGCCGAGGGCCTCGAAGGCGCCCAGGTCGAAGGCGCCGATCAGGCTGAAGTCGGGCTGCTCGACGAGCTTGTCGGGGATCACGGCGGTGCCCGGCAGGAAGCCGGCGTCCTTGCCCCAGAGGTAGTTCATGACGATGGCGAAGACCGTCGAGCCGATGATGCCGAGCAGGATGGCGGCGCGCCAGCGCAGGGCCAGCATGACGATGGTGACGACGACGCCGAACACGGTGACGGCGAGCGGCACCATCGCGGCGCTGCTGAGGTCGACGAGGCCGACCGGGGTGCCGCCCTCGCTGTTGATGAGGCCGCCGTCGACGAGGCCGATGAAGAGGATGAAGAACCCGATGCCGACGACGATGGCCTTCTTGAGCTCGATCGGGATGGCCTTGAAGATGGCTTCACGGAAGCCCGTGATGACGAGGATGGTGATCGCGACGCCCTCGAGGAAGATGAGGCCCATGGCGCTCTTCATGGTGAGGCCCTGGCCGAGGACGAGGCTGAAGGCGACCACGGCGTTGAGCCCCATGCCGGGGGCGATCGCGTAGGCGCGGTTCGTGAACAGGCCCATGACGATGGTCATGACGCCGGCCACGAGGCAGGTCGACGTGAGCGCGGCGGCGAAGGGCAGGCCCTCCGGGGCGCCGCCGAGCCCCAGGATGTTGGGGTTCACGAAGATGATGTAGGCCATCACCATGAAGGTGGCGAGGCCCGCCAGCGTGTCGCGCTGGAGCGAGGTGTTCCACTGCTTGAACTTGAAGAACCTCTCGAGGGCGCCGCCCTCGGTCGTCGCGGCCACGTCGGCCATGTGCTCTCCTTTCTGCTCGGCGAAGGCCGGGTCCCCCAGAATCCGGCGAGACGACGCGGGCATTCTATAGTACGGACCGCCATGCGGACGCCGGCGGCGCCGGGCCGTCGACGGCGCGGACCGCGTGCCGTCACCCGCGGCGCCGCCGGCGACGATTGACAGTCCCGGGGGGCGCCGGTATCGTCGCCGCTGCCCGCTGCAGGGAAGGATGTGAGCCACCCCGGTGGACGACGGACCAGACCCGCTTCCGCTCTCCGAGTTCGAAGGCATGATCGTCCTCGACGCCGACGGCGTCGAGGTGGGCGAGCTGGTCGACGTCGTCGCCGTGTTCTCCCCGCACACGCCGCCGGTCACCGGCTTCTTCGTCGCCGGCGGCGAAGACCAGCTGCGCGCCGCATGGGACGACGTCGCCGAGCTCGACGTCGACGGCGAGAGGCTCCGGCTCGGCGTCGCGCTCGAGCGTCTCGAGCCGGCGTCGCTCTCGGGCGACGAGATCGCCCTCTTCGACGCCGTCCTCGACAAGCAGGTGCTGGACATGTCCCGCCGGACGTTCGTGCGCGTGCAGGACGTGCTGCTCGAGGAGCGGGACGGGCGTCTCGTCGTCACGGGGATCGCGACGGGGGGCGGCGCGCTGGCCCGTCGCTTCGGTCTCGGCTTCCTCTCGCGCCGGCTGACGGCGCGCCCCGGCGACATCGTCCCCTGGGGTGACGTCAACCTGATCTCCGTGCGCCTGTCGCGGCTCAACTTCGTCGAGGCGTTCGCCGAGCTCGCCGAGCTGCACCCGGTCGACATCGCCGACATCGTGAGTCAGGTCGGCCCGCGCGAGCGCGCCGCCGTGCTCGCGGCGCTCAACGCCGAGCTCGCCGCCGACACCCTGCAGGAGATGGAGGCCGAGCTGCGCGCGGCGGCGCTGACGGAGATGTCGCTCGAGCGCGCCGTCAGAGTGCTCGCCGCCCTCGACGCCGACGCCGCCGCCGACGTGCTCGCCGACGTGCCCGACGAGCTCGCCGAGCAGTTGCTCGGCAGGCTGCCCGACGAGCGTGAGCTCGACCTGCGCGAGCTCGCCAGCCACCCGGAGCACTCGGCGGGGGCGCTCATGACGACCGAGCTGACCACCGTGCGCAAGGGGACGACGTCGGGCGCGGCGCTCGAGTTCATCCGCCGCGCCCAGCCCGACCAGCACGCGATGAGCTACGTCTACGTGCTCGACGGCGACGAACGCGTGGCCGGCGTCGTCAGCCTGCGCGACCTGGTGCTCGCCGAGCCCGGCGACGCCGTCGACGACATCATGGAGGACGACGTCGTGACGGTGACGGCCGACATCGACGAAGAAGAGGTCGGCCGCCGCATGACGCGCTACAACCTGCTCGCGCTCCCGGTCGTCGACGACGAGCATCACCTGCTGGGCATCGTCACGCTCGACGACGCGCTCGACGCGATCCTCCCCGACGACTGGAAGCGGCGCCTGCCGCGCCTCTTCCGCTGACCGGCGCCCGGACCGGCCGGCCGGCGGTGCTCAGACCGCTTGGGCGGCGGCGCCTGCCGCGCCTCTTCCGCTGACCGGCGCCCGGACCGGCCGGCCGGCGGTGCTCAGGCAGCTCGGGCGGCGGCGCTCAGACCGGCTGGGCGGCGGCGCTCAGACCGGCTGGGCGGCGGCCGGCACCTTGACCGCTTCGCGCACGCGGCTGTCACGCGGGACGGCGATCACGTTGCTGAGCTCCACACGGTAGCGGGCGACGTCGCCACAGCGCGCCACCGTGCGGAAGCCGCCGCCCTCGAGCACCTCGCCGTTGAAGAGGTTGACGCCGCGCAGGTAGCCGCGGAAGCGGTCCGCGGCGCTGGTGCGGCGCAGGGCGAAGGCCTCGAGCGCCGGCACGTCGCGCAGCTTCAGGGCAGCCTCGATGTCGAGCAGCAGCCGCTGGAAGCCCGCGAGGTACTCCTCGTCGTAGAAGTACGCGCACAGCAGGAGCCAGGCGTCGGGCGAGGGCGGCCCGGCCGGCAGCGCCGGGGCTCGCGGCACGAGCCGCCCCGGCGCGGCCTGGAGCCAGCCGATGACGTCGTCGCCGTCGACGAGGGCGCGACCGAAGAACCCCGCCTCGTCCTCGACGGCGCGCTCCCAGTCGCGGCGCGGCGCGGCGCCCCCGGCCTGCGGGGCCAGCCACCAGGTGCAGCTCCGGCAGACGGGCGCCATGAGGTCGCGCGCGGCGACCGTGAGGTCGAGCGCCCTCACCGCGCCCTCACTCCGGGTCGAGCCCGGCGATGTCGTCGACGTGGACGCGGACGTGGGCGACGGCGGTGCCGGTCATCCCGGCGAGGTACCCGGCGCCGGCGGACGCGACCTGGCGCGCGACGGTCGGGATGTGCGCCCCGGCGTCGACCACGATGTGCAGCTCGAGCGCCGGTCCGTCCTCGGCCGCCTGGTCGAGCCGGACCGGCTGCAGGCGGTCGATCCGCACCCTCTCGCCGAGCGACTGGAGCGGTGTGCGATGGAGGTCGGCGAGGCCAGGGACGTGCTTGATCGCCTCCCAGACGGAGCTCGCGATGACCTCGGGGGTGAAGCTCGGGTTGGGCTGGTCGGGCATGCTCCCCCTCGCGTCGTGGCTGTCGGCGAAGTATAGCGCGGCGGCCCCGCCGGGAGCGCGGCGGCGAAGTTGCCTCGTCTCACGCCCCTCCCTATACTCACCGCACGCGTGGCGGCACGCCGCGCCCTCATCGTGACGACCATGACCGACAACCAGCCCACGATCTACCGCGCCGACTGGGTCCTGCCCGTCGCGGCGCCCTTCGTCGCGGGCGGCGCGGTGGCCGTCGCCGGCGAGCGCATCGTCGCCGTCGGCCCGGCCGACGAGGTCGTCGCCGCGCATCCCGAGGCGAAGGTGGTCGACCTCGGCCGCGCCATCGTGATGCCTGGGTTCGTGAACTGCCACAGCCACCTCGAGTACACGATGTTCCGCGGCATCCTCGACGACGCCCAGTTCGGCGACTGGATCCTCCAGCTGGTCGACTTCAAGGCGTCGCTGACGCCCGAGGAGTACGTCCTCAGCGCGCGCCTCGGCGCCGCCGAGTCCGTCGCCTCGGGCATCACCACCGTGGGCGACACGAGCTACGGCGGCGCCAGTGTCGCGGCGGCCGCCGAGGCGGGCCTGCGCGGCCGCCTCTACCTCGAGGTGTTCGGCATCGACGACACGCGCATCGACGCGACCATGGCCGAGGTGGAGCGGCGGCTGGCCGAGGCGCGTGCGCTGGCGCCGCCGACCTTCGACGTCGGCCTCATGCCGCACGCCCCGTACACGGTCTCGAGCCGGCTCTTCCAGGCCCTCGCCGCCTACAGCCGCGAGCGCGGCATCGCCATGGCCAGCCACGTCGCCGAGAGCAAAGAGGAGCTCACCTACGTGCGCTCGGGCTCGGGCAAGTTCGCCCACGACTTCCGCGAGAAGCTCGGCTGGGAGCGCATGCTGGTGCAGCCGTACGGCGTGTCGCCGGTCAAGTATCTGCAGCAGTGGGGCGTGTTCGACGGCGCGTTCCTCGCCGTGCACTGCACGCAGGCGACCCTCGACGACGTGCACATCCTGCGCGCCAAGGGCGCGTCCGTGGTCCACTGCCCGAAGAGCAACGCCAAGCTCGGCTGCGGCATCGCGCCGCTGCCCGACCTGCTGCGCCTGGGCGTCACCGTCGGGCTCGGCACCGACAGCCCGGCGGCCAGCAACATCATGGACATGTTCGACGAGATGCGCGCCATGCTGCTCCTGCACCGGGCGACCGAGCGCGACGCCTCGGTCCTCGACGCCGAGACGTGCGTGCGCCTAGCGACCCTGGGCGGCGCCGAGGCGCTGGGCATGGCCGGCGACGTCGGCAGCCTGGAGCCCGGCAAGCTGGCCGACTTCATCGCCGTCGATATCTCGAGCTCGCACTTCGCGCCGGTCGAGAACCCGTACTCCGCCCTCGTCTTCGGCGCGAACCAGGACGACGTGCACCTGACCGTGGTCGGCGGGCGGCCCGTGTACCGTGACGGCGAGCACCCCGGTCTCGACGTCGAGCTCCTGCGCGCCGAGGCGCTCGTGGCCCGCCTGCAACTGCAGGAGCGCTACCGCCGGGGCCTCGTGCGCGTCGGCAGCGTCGAGTCAGGCTGGTGGCAGACGGGCGAACCCCGTGAGGAGGCGACCGCCTAAGTGCTTCTCGATCGCAAGAAGGTCAGGTTCTGGCAGCGCATCGTCTTCGGGGGCATGGCGTTCCTCATGGCGGCGTTCCTCGTCGTGGGGTACTCGGGCTGGCTCTCGAGCTGTCAGATGGGCGGCGGCAGCGACCCGCGGGCTCAGCTCGACGAAGAGGTCGCCACCCTCGAGCAGCAGCTCAAGGTCGACGACACCGACGCGGCACTGTGGGGCCAGCTCGGCGACGCTCTGATGTCGCGGGGCAACGCGCAGGCCGACGGGGCGGCGCGCGAGGCCGACTTCCGCAAGGCGGTCATCGCCTACGAGCGCAAGGCGACGCTGCTCGGCGAGGAGAAAGGCACCGACGCGAAACGCGAACGTCGCGAGACGCTCGAAACGCTGGCCAGCGTGTACCTGACTCTGCAAGACTATGAGATGGCGGTCAACGTGTACGCCCAGTTGACGAGTCTCGCCCCCAAGGAGGCGGACTACTTCCTCGCCATGGGCGAGATCGCGGCGAGCTCGGGCGACACCGACCGCGCGCTGCTGGCCTACACGCGGTACCTGCAACTCGAGCCGGAGTCGCCCGACGCCGAGTTCGTCAAGGAGTGGATCGCCGCCAACAGCCCCGAGGGAGGGGGGACGGAGCGATGAGCACGGCCTTCACCGTCGACAGCGCACGCCTGCGGGACACCCTCGGGCTGATCACGCTGACCGGCGAGGTCGACATCTACACCGCGCCGCGGCTCAAGGAGCACATGCTGGAGCTGTTCGAGAACGGGGCGCGCGACGTGGTCGTCGACCTGTCCGCGGTCACCTTCATCGACTCGACCGCGCTCGGCGTGCTGATCGGTGGCGTGCGCCGCGTCAACGACCTGGGCGGCACCATGACGCTCGTGGTCGCGACGCGGCCCGTGGAGCGCATCCTCAAGGTCACCGGCCTCGACCAGGTGTTCACGATCCACCAGACGCGGGACGACGCGCTGGCCGGCCTCGCCTGACGGCGTCGTCCACCTCGACATCCCCCGGTCCCCGTGGTAGTGGTCCCATGTCCGCGCCCCCGGGCGCCCTCGTCACGAGCGAGCATGCATGAAACTGATCGTCACTGAGAAGGACTCGGCCGCGAAGAAGATCGCCCAGATCCTGGGCCGCGACGTGGCCGTCAAGGAGCACGGCCGCGGCCGCCAGAAGGTGCGGTCGTACCGCTTCGACTGGCAGGGTGTCGAGGCCGTGGCCATCGGCCTGCGGGGCCACGTCATGGAGACCGTGTTCCCCCAGAGTTACAAGCGCTGGAGCTTGAAGACGCTCGGCGACATGATCCGCCGCCCGGACCTGGCCTGGGTCGTCGACGGCGGGGCGGCCTCCACGCTCGCTGCCCTGCGTTCCGCCGCCAAGGGAGCCGACGAGGTGATCATCGCCACCGACTACGACCGCGAGGGCGAGCTCATCGGCCACGAGGCGCTCGAGATCCTGCGCGGCGACGCGCTGCTGCGCCACCCCGACGACCCGGCCGACGGCGGCAAGGCCAAGCGCGGGCGCGGCGCGACGGGCGCGAAGGCGGCTGCCGCGAGCGCGGCGACGCGCTCCCGGGCGGCCGCCCCTTCCGACCCGAGAGTCAAGCCCATGCTGCCGGCGGCCGTCGTCGACCGGCACAGCCGGGCGCGCTACAGCGCGCTGACCGCCGACGAGGTGGAGGCCGCCTTCGCGAAGCCGTCGACGGTCGACTTCAGCCTCGCCGAGGCGGCCCACTCGCGCCAGGACATCGACCTCATCTGGGGCGCCGTGCTCACGCGCTTCATGTCGCTCGCCTCCTACCGGTACGGCAGCGAGTACCTCTCGGTCGGTCGCGTGCAGACGCCGACCCTGCGCCTCGTCGTCGACCGCGAGCTCGAGCGGCGCGCCTTCGTGCCCGTCCCGTACTGGGAGCTCGGCGCCGTCCTCGAGACGGGCGAGGGCCCCCTGCCGGTCGCCCACACGACGGCGCGCTTCGACACCGCCGAGGCGGCCGAGGCGGCGCGGGCACGCGCCGCCGCGGCCGACGTCGCCACCGTCACGGCCTACAAGGCGCAGCCGCGCAAGGTGGCGCCGCCGACGCCGTTCAACACGACCGCCCTCATGAGCGCGGCCTCCGGGGTCGGCGTCTCGCCGGCGCGGGCCATGCGCGCCGCCGAGAGCCTCTACCTCGACGGCCTCATCAGCTACCCGCGCACCGACAACACCGTCTACCCGCCGTCGCTCGACCTCGTGGGCAGCCTGAGCCAGCTGTCCTCGTACCGGCCGGTCGCCGCGGTCGCCGCGCGGCTCGCCGCCCAGGACCGTCTCACGCCCACGCGCGGCAAGCGCCGCACGACCGACCACCCGCCGATCTACCCCGTCGGCGTGCCGCGCGGCGAGTTGAGCGGCGACGCCGCCAAGGTCTACGACCTCGTCGTGCGCCGCTTCCTCGCCACGCTCCTGCCGGCGGCGGTGGTCGAGGGGCAGCGCCTCGACGTCGCCATCGGCGGCGAGCCCTTCCTCGCCCGCGGCAGCCGCGTCGCGAGCCCCGGCTTCCTCGAGGTGTACGAGCGGTATGCGGCCAAGCGCGACCGGCCGCTGCCCAGGCTCTCGCCCGGCGACGAGCTGCCGGTGCTCGAGCTCGCCGTCGCGGCCAAGGAGACGCAGCCGCCGGCGCGCTATGGGCAGGGCACGCTGATCGAGAAGATGGAAGAGCTTGGGCTGGGCACCAAGGCGACGCGCGCCGACATCATCCAGCACCTCTACGACCGCAACTACGTGCGCGACAATCCTGTCGAGCCCACCGAGCTCGGCGTGGCCCTGATCGCCGCCTTCGACGTGGCGATGAAGGAGGCGCCCCTCGACATCTCCTCGAGCGCCATGACCCGCGAGCTCGAGGGCGAGATGGACCGCATCAGCGAGGGCGAGCTGCGCCGCGACGAGGTCGTGGCCGACAGCCAGAGGATGCTCGAGCAGGCGTGGCGGCTGCTCGACACGCACGCCGCCGAGGTGCGCGACCGCATCCGCGGCGGGGTGCGCGAAGACCTGACGCTGGGCGTCTGCAAGAACTGCGGCGGTCAGCTGCGCGTGCTCCGCGGCAAGACCGGCAAGCGCTTCGCCGCCTGCGTCGGCAAGGAGGGCGACGCGCCCGGGCCCGACGGCCGCCGCGGCTGCGGCCAGACGTTCCCGCTCCCGCAGCGCGGTACTATCATGCCGACCGGCAAGACCTGCGCGGAGTGCGGATGGCCCGAGATCAAGGTGATCGGCGGCGGCGGCCGCGGGCGCCCCTGGGTGCTCTGCCTCGACATGGACTGCCCCACCAAGGCCGCCTACAAGGCGCGCTCACGCACCAAGCCGCGCGCGACGGGCTGACCGCGCCGTCGCGTCCGGCACCGTCCATGGAGGGCACGTGACCTCTCGCCCCGGTCTGCTCGTCTCGTTCGAGGGCGGCGACGGCTGCGGCAAGTCCACGCAGGCACGCCTGCTGAGCGAGGCGCTCGCCGCTCGCGGCCTGCCCGTCGGCCCGGCGGGCGCGCCGGGGCTCGTGATCCGCGAGCCCGGCGGCACCGAGGCCGGGGAGGCCATACGGTCCCTGTTGCTGCACGGGCCCGACGGCCTCGCCCCGTGGACCGAAGCGCTCCTCTACGCCGCGGCGCGCGCCCAGCTCGTCGCCGAGGTCGTGGCCCCGGCTCTCGCCGCCGGCCGGGTGCTCGTGCTCGACCGCTTCCTCGACTCGTCGCTCGCCTACCAGGGGTACGCCCGCGGCCTCGGCATCGAGGTCGTGCGCGGCCTCAACGAGCCCGGGCTGCAGGGCATCCTCCCGGACGCGACCTTCGTCCTCGACGTGGATCCCGAGGTCGGCCTCGCCCGGGCGGGCGAGGCGCCGGACCGCATCGAGCGCGAGGGGCTCGCGTTCCAGCGTCGCGTACGCGACGGTTTCCGCGAGCTGGCGGCGCGCCAGCCGGCGCGTGTGCGTCTCGTCGACGGCGACCGGCCGTCTCACGTGGTCGCGGCCGAGATCCTGACCGAGGTCGTCGGACTGCTCGAGGCCCCCAGTGTTTGAGGCCGTGGCCGGGCAGGGCCGCGTCAAGCGCGTGCTCGAGCGCGCCCTGCGCGAGGACCGGCTGAGTCACGCCTATCTCTTCGCCGGGCAGGAGGGCCTGGGCAAGCTCGACTTCGCCCGCGAGCTCGGCGTCGCCCTCGTGACGGGCTGCGCCGGCTGCGGCGCTTGCGACGAGTGCGCGCGTGCGCGGCGCGGTCTGCACCCCGACCTCTCCGTGATCGAGGCCGAGGGCGACCAGATCCGCCTCGACCAGGTCGAGCCCCTGATCGCCGACCTCGCGCTGCGGCCGTTCACGGCGACGCGCCGCGTCTGGGTGATCCCCGAGTGCGAGCGCCTCAAGGACGAGGCCGCCAACAAGCTGCTCAAGAGCCTCGAGGAGCCCCCGGCGCACGTCCACTTCCTGCTCGTCACCGACCGCCTCGAGCGCGTCAAGCCCACCATCGTCTCCCGCTGCCAGGTGATCGAGTTCGCGCCGCTCTCCGACGCCGAGGTCGCGGCGCACCTCGCGCGGGTGCACGGCGTCGGCCCCGACGACGCGGCGACGCTGGCCCGCCTCGCGCGCGGCTCGGTCGACCGGGCGGCGCGGCTCGCCGCCGACGCCCGCGGGCCGCGCCGCCGCGAGCAGTACCTGCTGCAGGCGGCGCGCCTGGTCGGCGGGGCCGCCGCGGGCAGCGGGGGTCGTGCCGACGACGCGCGCACGCGGCGGCCGGGGTCGGCGTTCATCGCGCTGCTCGAGGCCGAGACCGCGGCGCTCGGCGACGAGGTGGCCTCTCGCGCCGCCGCCGAGGCGGCCGAGCTCGAGCAGGCGCTCTCCGACCGGCGCGAGCGCGAGCGCCGCGTCAAGGCGGTGGAGGCGCGGGCGCGGCGCGAGGCGGCCCGTCTCCGTCGTCTGGCCGCCCTCGACGCGCTCGACCTGCTGGCGTCGTGGCTGCGCGACCTCCTCGCGCTGTCGTGCGGCGCACCTGCTACCATCTTGAACGTGGACCGGCGGGAGAGCCTCGAGGAGAGCGCCCTCGCCGCCCCCGAGGTCTACCGGCGTCTGCTCGGCATCGTCGCGGCGACGCGGGGCGACCTGTACCTGAACATCGATCAGAAGCTGGCCCTCCAGGCGATGGTGGTCCGCTTCGAGGAGGTCACCGGCGCGTGACGAGAGTCGTGAGCGTCGTCTTCAAGGGCGGCGGCAAGGTCTATCAGTTCGATGCCGGCGAGCTCGAGCTCGCCGGCGGCGACCACGTGGTCGTCGACACGTCCCGCGGCCTCGACTTCGGCCGTGTCGTACGCGCCCCCGAAGAAGTGGCCGCCGACCGGGCGCCGGGCGGTCTCAAGCGCGTCGTGCGCAAGGCCGGCCCGGACGACGTCGCCACGGTGGGCGAAGGGGCGGCGCTCGAGCAGGAGGCTCGCGTCGCCTGCCGCGAGCTGGCTCGCGAGCTCGGGCTGGCCATGAAGGTCGTGGGGGCGTCGCGCTCCTTCGACGGCGGCCGGCTCAGCGTCACCTTCTTCGCCGAAGAGCGCGTCGACTTCCGCGAGCTGGCGCGCCGCCTCAACGACCGACTCGGCCGGCGCGTCGAGCTCAAGCAGATCAGCGCCCGCGACGAGGCGCGCACGGTGGGCGGCTACGGGCCCTGCGGGCGCAGCCTCTGCTGCAGCACGTTCGCCGGCGATCAGGACCCCGTCTCGATCCGCATGGCGAAGGACCAGAACCTGCCGCTCAACCCGGCCAAGATCTCGGGCAGCTGCGGGCGCCTCATGTGCTGTCTCAAGTACGAGCACGGCCTGTACACGTCGTTCAAGAAGCGTGCTCCGCGCAAGGGCGCGGTTATCCCCACCCCGGCGGGGGAAGGTAAGGTCGTCGACCTTCTCGCCGCGAGCGACAGCGTCACCGTCGATCTCGGCGGGGGGCTGACGGCGACCTACCGCCTGGCCGAGTTGCAGGCGGAGACCGAGAGCAGGGAGTGAGCATGGCCGATCCGCGCAGCATCGTCCTCGAGGTGCCCGACGTCTCGTGCGCCCACTGCAAGATGGCGATCGAGAACGCGGTCGGCAAGCTCGCCGGCGTCGCCCGCGTCGAGGTGCAGGTCGAGGCCAAGACGGTCGCCGTCGACTTCGACGCCGAGACCGTGCCGCAGGGCACCATCGAGAAGGCGATCGAGGAAGAGGGCTACACGGTCGCCGGGGAGCAGGGCGCCGAGGGCTGAGCGCGGGGGCCGGGCCGCCGGCGTCCGCCGCGGGGCCGGCGTTTCGCGGAGACCGCCGCCCGCCGGCGTCTCGCCGCCCGCCGTCTCCGTCACGGCGGCCCGAAACGCCGCGTGTTTGGCAACGGCAGGCGGGGCTGGTACGATTTCGCCTCGCCGACGTGGGCCGTTAGCTTAGCTGGTAGAGCAGGGGACTCTTAATCCCAAGGTCGAAGGTTCGAATCCTTCACGGCCCACCAGCGCCCCAGCCTGCCGCGCACGGCCGTATTCACTTGTCCGTGCTCCGAGCGCTCTGGTATCTTGAGACGGACGGGAGGGCCGGGTCAGTGCGGCCGACACGTATCCCGAGCGATGCGACGACCATGCGGCTGCGGACCGACACCACGCACCTGCGGCGCGAAGCCGCGGTGACACTGCCCGAGGGCGGCACTCGCCATCACCTGCGCGAGGCCTTCGTCATGCTCGTCTGCGTCGTCTTCTACGAGATCGGCCACGGCCTCGCCACCGGGCGCGAAGCCGTCGCCATGGCCAACGGCCGCGCCGTGCTCGAGGCCGAGAAGGCCCTCGGCATCTACATCGAACCGTGGGTGCAGTCGGTCGCCTCTCGTGTCGACCTGCTGGTCGCCTGGTCGGTGGGGTTCTACCACTACGCCCACATGCCGCTCACCGTCGGGTGTCTCGTGTGGCTCTACGTGCGCCGCGCCGAGGCCTGGCAGTTCTTCCGCAACTGGTTCGTCGCCATGAACCTCATGGCGGTCAGCGTGTTCGCGCTGCTCCCCACGGCGCCGCCGCGCATGCTGTTCTCGGCCGGTATCGTCGACATGGCCTACCTGCGCGACTGGACCGACGCCATCGTCGCCGGGCCGAGCCCGCTGGCCAATCCGTACGCGGCGGTGCCCAGCCTGCACTTCGGGTACGCGCTGTTCGTCGCCGTCGCGGTCTTCATGCTGGCGCGCCCGCGCTGGGTCCGCTGGCTGGCCGCCGCGTACCCCTTCGCCGTGCTCGCCAGCATCGTCATCACCGGCAACCACTTCATCCTCGACGCCGTCGCCGGCGGCCTGGTCGTGATCGCCGCCTACTTCGCCGCCGCGCGGATGCGGGCGACCGCGCCGGACGGCTTCGGGGCCGCGATCGCCGTGCGCGAGCGCGAGGGCGGTTGACGGTCATGCCTCCCCGCGCTCCCTCCCGCGGCGCGGCGTCGGCCGGTCCGGCGGCGGGCGGCTGAGCGGCCGTGGTCAACCTCAAGACGAGCTACACCAACGGTGCCCGCCGCGGCTTCGCGAAGCTCGGCGTGATCCTCGCCCGCCGGGGCGTCACCCCCGACCTCCTCACCGCCGCGGGAGTCGCGCTCAGCGTGGTCGCCGCCGGCCTGATCGTCACCGGCCACTTCTTCTGGGCGGGCGTCACCATCCTCGTTGCCGCCGTGTGCGACGCCCTCGACGGCGCCGTCGCCCGCGCCGGGCGAGGGCCGACCCGGTCGGGAGCCTTCCTCGACTCGACGCTCGACCGGGTCTCCGAGATCATCACGTTCGGGGCGCTGGCGTACTACATGGCGAGCGCGGACCGCGCGTGGGAACTGGTCGCGGTGCTGGTCTGTCTGGGCTCCGCGCTCATGGTGTCCTACGCGCGGGCCCGCGCCGAGGCGCTCGGCACCGACTGCAAGGTCGGGTTCATGTCGCGTCCCGAGCGCCTCGTAGGGCTGTCGATCGGCTTCGTCTTCGAGCCCTGGGGGCTGCTGCCGGTCATGATCCTGCTGATCGCCGTGCTCACGCCCCTCTCCGTCGTGCATCGTCTCGTGCACGTCATGCGCAAGCTGCGCGCCGAGGAGCGCGCCGCGGAGCGCACCTCCGAGCGCGCCGAGGGCGATCCTCCGGACGGTCGCCGCGGGCTCGCCCCCGAGCCCGCCCGCGACCGTCGCTGACCGGCGCGGCTTCCGCGCTCAGCGCGGCGGCGGCCCCGGGCGCGCACGCCGCCGGTGGTGATATACTCTCGCGCATTCGTCTGCGCCGAGACCGCCCCGACGCGGAGGGTCTCCGGCACCAAGCTGACCGGCCGGCCACGCGGCCGATCCCAGTGGAGGTAGACCGACCTTGGCCAATCCAGTGCGCGTCGCGATCATCGGCGTGGGCAACTGCGCCTCGTCCTTCGTCCAGGGCGTCGAGTTCTACAAGAACGCGAAGAAGACCGACTTCGTGCCGGGCCTCATGCACCCGGTCGTCGGTGGCTACCACATCCGCGACATCGAGTTCGTGGCCGCCATCGACATCGACAAGAACAAGGTCGGCAAGGACCTCTCCGAGGCCATCAAGACGAAGCCCAACTGCACGCCGGTCTTCTGCGACGTCCCCGCCAAGGGCGTCACGGTGGCCCGCGGCATGACCCACGACGGCCTCGGCAAGTACCTCTCGCAGATCATCGAGAAGGCGCCGGGCCCGACCGACGACATCGTCGGCATCCTGAGAGAGACGCAGACCGACGTCGTGGTGAGCTACCTGCCGGTCGGCAGCGAGGACGCGACCAAGTGGTACGCCGAGCAGATCCTCACCGCCGGCTGCGCGATGGTCAACTGCATCCCCGTGTTCATCGCCCGTGAGCCCTACTGGCAGCGGCGCTTCACCGAGGCCGGCGTGCCGATCATCGGCGACGACATCAAGAGCCAGGTCGGGGCCACGATCGTCCACCGCGTGCTCACGCGCCTCATGCGCGAGCGCGGCGTGCGTCTCGAGCGCACGAGCCAGCTCAACGTCGGCGGCAACACCGACTTCCTCAACATGCTCGAGCGCGAGCGCCTCGAGTCCAAGAAGATCAGCAAGACCAACGCCGTCACGAGCCAGCTCGACTACGACATGGGGGCCGACAACGTCCACATCGGCCCCAGCGACCACGTCGCCTGGCTCGAGGACCGCAAGTGGGCCTACATCCGGCTCGAGGGCCGCAGCTTCGGCGACGTGCCGCTCAACATCGAGCTCAAGCTCGAGGTCGTCGACTCGCCCAACTCCGCCGGCATCGTCATCGACGCCGTGCGTTGCGCCAAGATCGCCCTCGACCGCGGCCTCGCCGGATCGCTCGAGGGTCCGAGCTCGTACTTCATGAAGTCGCCGCCGGTTCAGCACCCCGACGACGAGTGCCGGCAGCTGACCGAGGAGTTCATCTCCGGGGAGGGTCGCGGGGCGACCGCCGTGCTCCAGGGCTGACCGTCGCGGCACGGCCGCCGTCGCGCAGCGCGCTGCGCGACGGCGGCCGTGCCCGTCCGGGCAGCCGCCTCGGGCGCCACGTCGCCGGGCAGGTGGATCTCCCTGCTCAACGCGATAACGTCGCGCATCGGCCGGCCCTCGCCGCGGCGTCACGAGGGATTCCCCGGGGCGAGGCGAACAAGCAGACGACCGCGTTCTGTCGAGGTACTCCGTGGCACAGCCGAACGAGATCTACGACAAGTACCTGACCCGGGCCATCTCGGAGATCAACGAGCTGACCGGCGAGATCCTGCGCTGCCGCCGCTGCCCGCACGCGGGCACCATGCCGGTCATCGGCTCCGGTCACCCGCTGGCCGACATCTTCATGCTCAAGTACCAGGCGCGGCCGAGCGAGTGCCACGAGGGCGTGGCCTTCTTCGGCCGCGCCGGCACGGCCCTCATGAAGAGCTGCCAGCGGCTCTTC
>Ga0209164_1001381_pt1 | contig 32127 bp, 35 predicted proteins | sample MTBNYHSulfiMetaG_FD_187458 | JGI IMG/M metagenome (GOLD analysis project Ga0209164, IMG submission 187458) | Enrichment culture microbial communities from rom New York Harbor, USA that are MTBE-degrading - MTBE-NYH (New York Harbor Sulfidogenic)... | ecosystem: Environmental > Aquatic > Marine >... | reverse complement strand
CGTGGATTCCATGCCGACAGCAAGGCCTGTGATAATGTTGGTGCCTGCTCCCGTCTTCGCGGCTTCCGCAGTCTTTCTTACCGGACCGTGTTCGGTTGCAGTATAGTATTCGGTTATCATGAACATTGCCGCAGTCACGACAACGCCGACGAGCACTATGAGGAAAAGGTTCATCGGCAGTATCGCATTCACGCCTGAAACGTTCGCAGCCCCGCCCGTGACATAAATGTAGGCAAGCGCCAGCGTTACGATCGCCGTGGCAACAATCCCCTTGTAGAATGCTCCCATTATCGCCTTTTTCTTTCCGAGCTTTACGAAGAACGAGCCGATTATGCTTCCGAATACACCTATGGATGCGATTGCCAGCGGTATCGTAACGTATGCCCCGACGCCCATCGCTGCTCCGAGAATCATCGCTGCGATAACCGTGACCACGAAGGATTCGAAGACGTCCGCAGCCATTCCGGCGCAGTCGCCTACGTTATCGCCAACGTTGTCCGCAATGACCGCAGGATTTCTCGGGTCGTCCTCAGGAATTCCCTTTTCGACTTTTCCGACGAGGTCTGCGCCTACGTCAGCTGCCTTCGTGTAGATTCCCCCTCCGACACGCGCGAACAGCGATATGAGCGATGCACCGAATCCGTAGCCGATAATCGGTGCAAGGTTTCCGAAGAGCATGTAAAGCCCGCTGAGCCCGATCAATCCGAGGCCCACGAGCGCCATGCCCGTAACAGCGCCTCCGCTGAACGCTATGGAAAGCGCCTGGGACAAACCTTTCTTTGCGGCCTCGGCCACCCTTACGTTGCCTCTCACAGAAGTCTGCATCCCGATGTATCCGGCCAAAGCCGAGGATATTACACCGACGACGAATGCGATTCCGGTGTCAAGGCCGACGAAGTAGTAGATTGCCGCAAACAAAACCACCACTATCGGAACCAGCGTTACGTACTGCCTCGTGAGGAACGCGTTCGCGCCCTCCTGGATTGCGCCCGATATCTGCTGCATCTTGGGTGTTCCGGAAGGAGCTTTCACGACCCTCATCGCGAGGAATGCCGCGTAAAGCAGCGCCAGCACGCCTGCTCCGAGTGCAAGCATAGTTGCGTCTAAAGCCATGTAATTTTCACCTCTCAATTATCAGAATTTACCTTAGTCAATTTAAACTAAAAGCTTTTAAAGCCAAAGGAAACCGTTTAAAATCGGACTAAGAATATTATATAGAGATGATATCATGTCGGACCTAGACGACCGCATAGTCGCCCTTGACCAGGAGGCGCTCACGCGCGTTGACGAGACCCTGAGGAGGATAAACATCGCGCTGAAACTGAATGCACCCAAGCTTAAAGGCAAGAAAATTCCTCCAGACATCAGAAGGCTTATGGAATGGAAAAGAACGCTTGAATACTGGAAAGACAGATACGGCGGAGAGACCAGCGACGTGGAAATCATGGCAGAGAGGCTGGGTTCGTTCTACGAGCTATGCGCACAGATGAGATAAGTGGTTGCTTATGCCTGTACACAAGGAAATCAAAGAGCCCGTGCTTGAAGTCGTTCCGACCATAGAGCAGACGGGAAAGCAGGCAGTGGACAATGCGATGTCCGGGATAGACCAGCTCAAAAGCGATGCGCAGCTCAAGCAGTTCAACCTTGCCGCAATGGAATACCAGAAAAGCGAGAACAAAATCGTCGCAGACCTTGGAAGGGCTGCGGAAGGCCTTATCAAAAAGGGGAATTTCGATGACGCGACGCTTGCCCTCCAGATGGCCGAATTATTGACGCAGACAGGGGAGCTTAAAGCGAAATACACCGAAGCGTGGAAATCCGATTTCGAGAGTTATGCGGGCGGGCTTGTCGACCAGACCAAGAAAGGGCTTACCGATGAGAACAGGAAGGAAGCCTACCTTACAATGAGTATCATGCTCCAGAACATATCCTATGCGTCAAGAATGGAGAGGATAGAATACCTGGAGGAAAGGGCGCAGAGCCCGAAGTGGAAGGAAAGCACAAAGGAATTCGTTCTCGACGCAGTGGAAGGAGTGAAGAAGCTGTATTCCGAAGGCAAGATGGAGGACGGCGACAAGATGCTTTCCTACCTTGTCTATTACACTGAAACGATACTGAAAAAGGGGATCAAGGGCGAGGAAGGAAGGGGCGCGATTGAAAACGCGGTGAAAAGCGGGCTTGCCGGGGACTGGGAAAAAGCCGACAAGCTTTTCCAGAAGAGCATCAAGGATTACGGAATAACCATGGCAACGAAGCAGCTCTGGGGCGAATACGCGAAGCTTGAAAGCGGCTATCTCATGACGTCGGATGTTTATGGAAAGGACATCGGGCTCGAAGTAAAGCTCAAGAACGTGAAGAAGGCGCTTGACAACAGGGAAGTGAACAAGGCATTCGAACAGCTGAACGCCTTTTCCAAGGACATGGACAAATACGTCGAAAGAAACATATTAGTGAATTTGGATGATATTCAGAAAGACCTCAAGGCGACCCCGGAGGTCGTGGAAGGCTATGAGAAAGGGCTGAAACCTTATGCGCAGGAATTCCCGGAGCAGGTCAAAAAAATCGTGGGCAAGCTGGAGAAGGTGGGCAACGATTCCGTAACGCTGCTCGACAAAGCGGAAACCTTGGAAAAGGACTACAAGGCAGGAAAAGGCGATGAGAAAAAGACAAAGAAATTCTTCTCAGATATGGGAGAGTTCAACTCCGACCTTGAGGATTTCGCAAAGGAAAGGAAGGATGCAATCGGGACCGCATCTACGGGAGTGCTGCTGATGGGCAATATAATGTCCGAAAAGCAGTTCAAGCAGGTCCTGAAGATGGGCAACGTGGAATACGTGAGAAAGGAGGAGGCCATGAAGCAGGGCGACATCGCACTTGCCAACATGAAAAAAAGCCTTGACCTGATAATAAATGAAGGTCCGGACTCCAAGGGAGCTAAGGAAGCCTATGAAAATGCCGTTTATGCGAAAACGGGTGCGCTCGCCATTCTTGACCTCGAAAGATTGCCTTATGAAGAGGAGGAAGCCAAGTTCGCATTCTTCAGTGACGGCGCGATGAAGGTTTATGACAAGTGCACGAAAGGGGAGGCTACGGCTGAAGTCTGGAAGCTCAATGACACCCTGTTCAACATGGAAAGCGCTGTTCTTGCATCGGATGACAAATTATTTGCAACCAAGGAAGCGGATCTGCAGGGGGGAATAATCGACCAGAGCAAGATGCTTGCCGGGCATTACACCGCCAAGATAGACGGCGAAAAGGCGCTTGTTCTTGACAGCAGCAAGGTTGCTACATATGCTTACAATATCGGAAAAGACGCCGAAAAGCTCGGAAAGAAAATCGAGAATGCGGAGAAGATAAACATGGCGGTGAAGCTTGCCGCCAGCTTCGTCCATCCTTCACTGTTCATCGCCACGACCGTTGAAATAGCCGTAAAGGAATATGAAGTAACCGAGAAAATAACATGGAGCACCGGTCTTATGCTTGCCGCTTCCGCGCTTGCATTCAGGCACGCTGCACTTTTCAAGGGAGTATCGCTTCTGAAAGGAGGAACTGCCGCGGCAAAGGTCGCGAAAGTCACGCTCACCGGGGTTGAGCTGGGAATAGGCGGGGTGCTTATGGCGCACGGAGGGGTGCAGACCTACCATGCTTTCAAGGCAGGGCAGTATGCGGAAGGCGCAACGACCCTTTCGATGTTCGCGCTTCCCCTGCTTTATGCGGTTGCAAGAAAGCCCATGATGACCTACATGGGAAAGAAGGTTCCCGCATTCAGGCGGCAGTTCAGCGGCGAATTCGTGACCGAAGCGGCAATCAGCAAGCAGAGCAAGAAGTTCGGCGTAATGGATGCAGCTGCGCTTGCAAAGAAAGGATGGCAGACGGGCAAGGAACATGCAGTCAAGGCATGGGAAGAGGTAAAGGCGGTTCCCGAAATCATAAAGATGAAGGTGAAGGGCGTGCCCGTGCCCCTGGTGGCACCCGGACCGCTGATGTTTTTCATAGGAGTGAGCGAAAAGGCCGCGGCCAAGGTCAAGGAACCGGCCGCGGTGCTGGACGTCCTCAAAAAGGTCACCACAGGAAGCAAGGAGAAATACGCGAAGGGCATGGAAAAATACGGGGTTTCGAAAAAAGAGGGAACGGTTGCCGGGAATTTCTATGACACGATTACCGCGGAGGGCAACGTTGCGGAGATGGAAGGGAGCCTCAAGGACCTGAGAAACGATGTAACCGGGATAGTTTCCAAGGAAAAAAGCGACATGTACAAAGTGATGAACAACGAGTTCGCGGAAGGGGCCCAGAGCGCGCTGAAGAAAATATTCGGGCCGGATTTCGTGCAGGGCATGGAACGGGTTGCTGAAGTGGGGCTCATCATGCTCGACAAGTCCAAGACGTGGATGCTTAACAACATTCACAAGACGTTCGGAGACCTCGGGCTTTTCATATATTTCAAGGCGGCAAAGAACCTTGAGGCCAAATTCGGAATCAAGGCGATAAGGACATCCGCGCAGGGGGACGAGATGCTGCTGGTTTTCACCGGCGAGAACATCCCGAAGATGAAGCAGTATAACAAGGCGCTCAAGAGCGAGGTAACGAAGATAGCCGCAGACATGGGGTTCAAGGAAGGCGAGGCGCTTACCGAAGCCATAGCCGATTTCGGCGCGGTTGACGTGGAGGCAATCGCGCAGATAGACAAGAAAGGCAAGATTTCATTCATCACCGAGGGCGTGGAAAAGCCATTCGAAAACCTGGATTCCATGCTGAGCATGTCCGAGGCAAAACAGATGCTTGATGCCATGGGCAAGGAGGGCAAAGACGTATCGCTTCTGCTTCCGTTCCTTGAACTACCAGAAGCGAACATACCGAAAGTCGAGATAGTAAAAGTGGACAAGCTGCCGAAGACCACGAAACTCGATGAGGTCGTCAGCATACGCATAGATTTCGAAAAGGGCACGAAGGATACCTTATGGAGCATGACCAACCACGTGGGCAAGGGGGTAAGCCATGTGGACAACGGCGTGATAGGCCCGAGCGTTCTCAACCAGCTCGGACATCCGGTGACCGATGCGCTTTCCGCGATTTACCAGGAGGCCGTCATAAAGGCTGTGAAGAAGCACAAGCTTCCTGTCACGGTATACGACCACGGCCCGATGTCCGTGGCATTCAAATTCGAAAGGGCGCTTACAAAGGCGGAGATGAAAACGCTTGACATCGCCATAAAGGAGGCGAACGAATCGTTTCTGGCGAATCCTGTGCTCATGGAAAAGGGCATAGCGATAAAGGGAGTGGAGGCGTTCAAGGGAGAAAACAAGGATTTGACTTCGCACATGATTGCAGAGGCGGTCATGGGCCACAAGATAAAGGAAGGCAACTATGCAACAATGAAGCAGCTTGTCACGGTGCTGCATACCGAGCCTGTAAAAATAATCGAAATACTCGCGGGCAAGGGAATCGATGCCGAAACGCTGAGCGTTCTTGAGAGCATTAAGAAGAAGGATGTCAAATGGGTGCGCAATCCGGAGGACCTCGTTCACTATCTGAAGAACAACAACGTGGACAAGAAGACAATCATGACGGTCTTCGACCAACTGGAGGTCGCATTCGGCGAGGTATACCTGAACAAGAATTATACCGGCATACCCACGGAGTACAGCCATCTGGTCGCAGGAAAGCCCAAGGTCAAGCTTACGGAATACATAGACATAGAGAACGGCTCCAGCGCCGGAGTTTTCCTCGGCGAGATGAAGGTCAAGGGAGAGACAAAGGAAGTTGCTGTGAAAATCTACAAGAATGCGTGGAAAGACGACTGGAAGCACGCTGCGGAATATTTCGAGAAGGAAATAGAAAACGGAAAGAAGCTTGCCGACATGGGTTTAGGCCCCGAAGTGTATGGCGCGGTTGATGTGGAAGGCAACATGGCATACGCGATGGAGGTCGTAAAAGGCTATGACAGCGAATCCCTTGCATATCTCAAGCCGTCCGAGCTTGCAGAACTGATAAAGCCGGACAAGCCCGGAGAGCCGGGAACGATTACGCAACTGCAGCAGAAATACGACAAGCTGATTTCGGAAGGGCATTACATAGGTGATTTCCAGTATTCCATTCTTACAGAGGACCAGGTGCTGGCAGGAAAGCCGATGAAGAAAGGCGACGTGATTTTCTGGGACGCGGGCTCGATGGTGAAGCTGAAACCCGGCGAGAAAGACGCCCCGTACATCATGAAAGGCGCAGACAGGGCGAAAGAACTGGCTAAAATCATAGGCTACGTGCCTGAAGCGGTTGCAGAAAAATGATTACGGAAGCTCCGAGGGCGGAATAGGCCCGTGCGCCGAGTGGAATTTCGGGTTCATCGTGTGCTCCTGCATAACCGCCGGGATTATTTTCTCCGCATCGCCAAGCTCGCATTTCACGAATACGCGCTTGGGAGTATAGACAAGCACCAGATATTTCGTTTTGTTTTCCTCAACTATCGCAAGGTACCATTTGCTTATCCAGTCCGGCGCATTCATTCCCTTGTCATAACAGTAGGAAGGCTTTTTCATGTTCGTGTACAGCTTGGGTTGCTCGCTCATGAGGTCGAAGAACTCGTATTCCCCCTTGCCCTGGTTCCACGGCTGTATCTTAAGGCTGCCCCTCAGCTCCAGCGACGGTGAGAAACCTGCCTTTTTGAGTATGGAAAGCAGTTCATCTGCCGGTGATCTTTCCGGTTCCTTGATCTGTTTTTTGGGAAAGGGTATGACGTTGGAGGGCGGTTTCGCCTGCGCCCTGTGCTTTTCGCTATTCGACATGTATATATTTGCTCAGGATAGCTTTATAAAAGGTTATGGTTATAACTAGTAATACGTGGTAATGTTGGTAGTGCATGGTGTTTTGTATGGCGGTCATACTTAATTTATTCAAAAAAGGCGGGAACAAGAACGGAAACGACAAGAAAAAACCCGAAAAGGAAACGTTCAGGGAATTCACGGAAATGAAAGGCCCGGACCACTGGGCGGCCTCGTTTTTGAGGGGTCCGTATGCGACAAAACCCGGCAGTGAAAGATGGACCCAGAGAAAAATCTGGGAAATGAAAATGAAGAACCTGGATGACGCGAAAAAGACCGTGGAGTCCTCGCCTGTTCCTGAAGAAAAAAAGAAAACGCTCATGGACCTTCTCACCACCGTAAAAAAAGACGACGCGTGGGACATCGAAAACAGCGTAATAGCGGTGTTGAACCATGCCAACGGCACGTTCGATGACAAACAATTCGACTATGTCGTAAAAGCATTGAACGCATGGCGCAGCGGAAAGATAAAGGAGTTCGCGCAGAAGGAAAAGGAGGCGCTCGAATCAAGGGAGGGGCTTTCCAAAAAAGAGAGGAAAGTGCTCGGCGAAATGCTTGACATAGTGCTGGAAAAGGACGAGATTGCGATTGCCATCGTGACCAGAAACGTGATATTCTACCAGTTCGACAGGAAGCCTGTTGAAGAAAAGATAGCGAAGGCGGAAGAGAGCCTCGACATTTTCAAACAACTCTGAATTATTTCCTTTCCCCGTATTTTTCAAGGAAATCCTGATAGCCCCTCAGCATCGCAACCGTGACGGACGGCCTTCTTCTTTTTACGATATCCGCGACGGTTTCGGTTGTTATCGCCTGCTCCTCCCCTGCAAGCTTTGCGCGCAGCGCGCCCATCTTCGCCTCCTGGCATACCGAAGCTATATCCGCACCGGTGAAGCCCGGCGTCATCTCCGCAAGCTTTCCGAGGTCCACCCCTTTCGCGAAATCCGAGAGATGTATCCCGAAAATTTCCATCCTCGTCTTCTTGTCCGGCGGCGGGACGTAGAATATCTTGTCGAACCTTCCCGGCCTCAGTATGGCGGGGTCGAGAAGCTCGGGCCTGTTGGTCGCAGCGACCACCACCACGCTTTTCGTGTCCTTCATCCCGTCCATCTCGGTAAGGAACTGGCCGGTTATTTCGGAGGAGCCCATGCCCCTTGCCGGAGCAAAGGTTTCGATTTCATCAACGAATATTATCGCCGGCGTGTTCTCCCTCGCGCGGTTGAAGACCTCGCGGACGACCGTTACCGCCTGGAGATAGCCCTTCTTCATCACGTCCGCTCCGCTTACCGACTGGAACGAGGCGTTCAGCTCGTTCGATGCCGCTTTCACGAGAAGCGTTTTGCCCGTTCCTGGAGGCCCGAAAAGCAGGACGCCCTTGCTCGGCTTGACCTTGAATTTCTTCATCAAATCCTCATGCAGAAGGGGCAGTTGTATCGCCTCGAGCAGTGCCTTTTTGGCGCTCTCCAGGCCAGCGACATCCTCCCATGAGATTTCCTTTTCCTTGGGCTTTGCCTTCTCGACGCTCACCCTCCTTTCGAAGTCCATCCTGAAGCTTTCGTATTCGTCAAGCTGCGCAAGGGTGACGCTCGGCTTGACCGCACTTAGCACTGTCAGTATCTGGTCCATGCCCACCGGAATGATTTTTCCGGTTTTTGAAGCCTCCTTTGCGGCAAGCCTTTTCGCCTCGGTCACGACGTTCTTGATGTCGGCACCGGAAAACCTGTTTGTTTTTCTTGCGAGCAGGTCGTAATCTATGCCGGCTGCAATCGGCATTCCCCTTGCGGACACCTTGAATATCTGCCTTCTTCCCTCCACATCGGGCAGATGCATGTATATTATCTTGTCGAACCTTCCCGGCCTCAGCAAAGCGGGGTCGAGCTTGTTCGGGATGTTTGTCGCACCTATGACGATGACGCTTGCCTTGGATTTCACGGCACCGTCCATTTCCTGCAGCAGGGTCGTAAGCACCCTCGGGGTCACCTCGTCCATGCCCGACTCCTCGCGCTTCTTCCCCACCGCGTCTATCTCATCAAAGAACAATATGGTCGGCGCGGTTTTCCTCGCATTGGAGAAAACTTCGGCAACGTTCTTTTCCGATTCTCCATACCATTGCGATAAAATCTGCGAACATTTCACTTCTATGAAATTGTATTTCAGCTCCCTTGCCAGTGCGCGCATGAGCATCGTCTTTCCCGTTCCCGGCGGACCGAAAAGCAGTATCCCGCTGGGCGGCTTTATGCCATACGTATATGCTATCTCCCTTTTCTGCAAAGGCATGATGATCGCGTCCTGCAGCTCCTGCTTGACGTCGTCATAATCGCCCACGTCCGCGAGCTTTTCAGTCCCGGTTGCGCCGATGTCCGCCATCCCGAACTTTCCGTACGCCTTCATCTTTTCCGCCCTTTCAAGCTGCTCCTCGCGCGATATCGTTATCCCGAGATGCTCCATGACGCCGAGAAGCACTATCGTGAATCCTATCGCGCCCAGGAATTCGAACCGGAAGCCCGTCCCGGATATCATGCCGGCAAAATAATAGAACGGAATCACTATCAGAAGGGCGAGGCTCGATATCAGCTGGGGCCTTTTCGTGAACCTTGCCGAAAGAATGCTCATCGCGAAAAGGGCTATCGTCCATGCTATAAGCTGCACGAGCGCGGAATCCCCTATCATGAGCGTCATCAGGTTGCCGATTATCGTATTGAACGCGCCGAACAGCCTTCCGATGGTGCTGAAATCAAGGAATTCGGAAAAGGAATCCGAGAACTGCACGCCAATCTCGGCAAGCTGGGCCGGGCCCCTTGAAAAAACGAGGTCGTAATTCTCCTGGTATTTCGCAAGGTTGAGCGGCATGTATGCGGTGTTCTGCACCATCCAGAGCGACGAGAGCAGAAGTATGGCGAGGACTGACGGCACGGATATGAGTATGCTCTTCCTCGAGCCGAAGTACAGCGTTCCCATGGCCATGCCGGCTATCGTCACCCAGCCGAGCAGTGGAAACTGCCCGAAGCTGAACGGCGCGGCGATGAGTATCTCCAGCGTGGAGATTATCTTCCAGTGCTCGAAAGACTCGAAAAGCGCGAGCGCGATTACGAGCAGGAAGACCCATGCGAACAACGGCGACTGGTACACGATTGCGGGGAATACAAGCACGAGCCCGATTATCGTCCCGAAAGGCGGGCTCCTGTACGCCACGACCCCGCATATAAAAGCTATGAAGGGGACTATGTAAAACGGATAGTAGGGGATTGCACCGAGCAGGAAAAGAACGCCCAGGAAGACTATGAGCGAGCCCCAGAGCTTTTCGTTTTTCTGCGCGAGTGAGAGGTATGCCGCGACCTTCTGGCCGGCCATGCTCTTCTCGGCTGGCGCTTCCTTCTGCTGTACTCCTGGCATAGCTTAGAATACTATAATATTGTTTTTAAGGGTTAGCACGGTAAAAAAGAAAAAAAATGGAATTCAGCCGCTCAGGTCCTCGCCGTAATAGCAGCTGAAAAGATAGTTCGTTATCCAGCTTCCGTCCCCTGCAAGGTACTGCTGCCTTTCGCTGATGACGCAGTCATAAAGCGCGTAGGACTTCGTTCCGTAATCGTAGTCTATGTCGAACGATTCGCCCGCGTTCTCGTAATAGGTGTCAAGGATCGTGGTCCTTGCATTGAGCACCACTATTCCCGAAGCATCGGCAAGCCCTCCGCTCGTAGGATAGAACAGTATGAAGCCCAGTCCGCGGATGTCCTTGGTCGATTTTCCGTCGAACTTGACGGTGTTCTCCATTCCCGCAACCCCCAGGGGAAGAACGTCCGGGGGCATGTCGCCTCCTGCCATCGTCCATTTCACTGTTTTAACCGTGAAGCTTCCGTCATGCGTCCCGAAAAACGCGTACCTAAGGTTCTCAATCCCCTCGTCAAGGAACTGCTCTGTCGTCTTGCTTGAAGCAGGCGGAAGAGTTTCCGCTGGCTCGGTTGCACAGCCGCATTTCTGGTTCTCGCACTTTGCGGTCCCTGCCGTGCAGGAACAGTCGCCGGCCTGCAGGCAGCACTCCTGCCTGTACAATGCCCATTCCTCGCATTCCTTGCCGGAATGCTTGCAGACTCCGTATTCCCCTGCAGTTCCGCTCCTTATCTCGTAAGTGTAGCCCTTGTTTTCGCAGTTCACTGCTGCCGGGTTTGGAACTCCTGCGGGCGGCTGTTCCTCCCCAGTGTCGCATCTGCACTGCTGGTTTTCGCATTTTGCAGTGCCCTCCGAACATGCGCAGTCTCCCGCCTGGAAACAGCACTCATGCCTGTACAATGCCCATTCCTCGCATTCGCTGCCGGCATACTTGCATACGCCGTACTCCCCTGCAGCCCCGCTCCTCATCTCGAGCTGGTATCCCTTGTCCACGCAGTTCACAGATGCCGGATTGGGCAGCTGCGTCTGGCCTCCCGTATCCTGCTGAACGCATCCAGCGAGCAGCACGGCGAGGGAAAGCCCCAAAATCAGATATTTCACCATAACACCTCCAGAATTATTTCAACTCAATCTGCATGCCGTCATATGCAAAGACGGCGTTTTTGAATATTTTCCTTATCGAATCCCCGGATTTCTTAAGCTCTTCGGAATCGGAATACCTAGGGCTGATGTGCGTGATGACCAGTTGTTTTGCGTCCGCCTCCCTGGCGATGCGCGCCGCGTCTTCCATGGTGCAGTGCTGCCTCTCCTTCGCCTCCTCTTTCATGGAGGGATCCAGCGTTCCCTCGCATATCAGCAGGTCCGCGTCCTTTGCCGCATTCGCCAGCTCCCCGCATGGCAGGGTGTCCCCGCTGTAGACGACCTTTATTCCCTTCTTCACCCAGCTCACGTCCTCGAGCTTTATCTTTTTCTTTCCGACGGTTACGAATCCTTTTTTCTGGATTTCGCTGAACATCCTTCCCTTAAGTCCGAGCTTATGCGCCTTCTCCTCGTGGAATTTTACCCTGTCGTCCTCCCTGAAAACGAAACCATAGGCGCCCCCGCAGTGCTTCACCGGGAATGCCTCGATTTCAAAGCCGTCTCCCTTATATACTGCGCCTTTTTTCAGCGCATGCGCCTCAACGAAACCGTATTTTTCCCGAAGCTGCTCCGCCAGGTCGCCGTGTGCATGCACCCTTATTTTCCCCTGCGGCCTTGCCATGAGATTGAGCGTTTCCATCAGCCCGAACACGCCCAGATAATGGTCAAGGTGCGGATGGGAAATGAATATCGCATCCACGCTTCCATAACCCGTCTTGTATTTCATCATCTGCCTCTGCGTGCACTCCCCGCAGTCCCAGAGCAGGAGCTCCCTTTCGTATTTCAAAGCAATCGCGGGCATGCTCCTCTCCGTGGTCGGTGCTGAGCCGCTTGTGCCGAGAAAAGTGATGCGAAGCATGGGAATAATTTGAAGCTATACCTTTTTAGGTCTTTCATGAGGCCTGAATGCTATTTTCCTGCCGTCGACTTCGAATTTTTCCCCGTCGTCGAGCGTGAAGCGGAATGCGCATGCGGCCTTTGGCAGCTTCGCCTCCTTCCCGTCCCCCTTCTCTATTATGATAAGGTTCTTCGTTTCGTCAACGACCCTGCCCTTAAGCCCGACAAGACCGTGCTGCGAGCTGTTCGCTACCTCGACGGCAAGCCCTATAAAAGTAGAATAAAGTATGTTCTTCCTGGTTCTCATGCGACTTCAATGCTTTCCGCAGGATAGCCCATCGCCTTGAGGAGCGCGGGAACCTTTTGCTTATGCGCACCCTGAAGGATTATTACCCCTTCCTTGGCCGTGCCCCCGCAGGCGAGCTTCTGCTTCAGGTGCTTTGCGGTACGGTCGAGCTGCGCGGGATCTATGCCCTCGACTATCGTTACAAGCTTCCTGAATTTTTTCTTTGTAGTGTATATCTTGATCTTCGTTACTCCCTGTTTGTCGAGCGCCTCGCAAACACAGAGGTCGATCGGCATTCCGCATTTCGGACATCTTTCCGCCATTTCCTAAATCCACCTGAATCATTAATGTTTATCGAGATATTTAAACCTTGGGTTTTTCCGCGCCCTGCGAGATTATCGTCCTGAGCCTTGCGATGGTCTTTTTCAGCGCCCCCACTTTCTCTCTCTTGCCTTCCCCATGAAACTCGAGCACCGCCTTTTCCAGCTCGGCTATCTTGGCCTCAGCGGCCTTGGGCGTCATCGATTTCAGCTCGTTCTTGCTTATGACTGCCATGCAAACCTACCTCCTTCTTCCGCGGGGCGGTCCCCTGGGCGGGCCTCTTCTGGGCGGACCCCTAGGCCCCTTTTTCCCGCCTTCCTCTTCCCTGCCCCTTCTCACGATTTCTGTTGCTGCCTCTATCACCTTGGGAAGAACGACCTTTTCCTCGGGCTTCTTGTCAGGGAATACCGTTCCGGGCGGGGCTATCCTTACGAGCACGCCGATGACTCCGGATTTGGTGTTCGCGTTGATGTGCGCCACCCTTATCAGCCTTGTGGGCTCTCCCGCCTTGGGTATGTACCCTGCGGAAACCCTGAGGCTCTTCGCCCTTGCGCCCTTTGCGCCGATTTTTCCGGAAGCGACTATCTCCGCGCCTATCGCTCCTGCCCTCATGATTTCCCTGAGCATGTAATGGAGGACTGCGCGTACCTTCTTTCCGGTTTCTATGAATCTGGTCGCCTTCTTCGCGACCATCCTCGGCTCGAGGTAGGGCTGCCTCACCTCGATTACGCTTATCTGCGGGTTGTCTATCTTGAACTCCTTTTTTATCATCTCGGTGAATTCGTTTATGAACCTGCCCCTTCTTCCGATTATCCTGGCCGGGTTCATGACCTCGAGAGTGATTCTCGTCATTATGGGCGTCCTCTGGATATCCACGCTTGCAAGCCCTGCCCGGTCGAGCTTCTTTTCCAGGAACTTCATCAGCTGGTATTTGTTGAACGGCTCCTCCACAAGCTTCTCCTCGTTAAGCATTACTCATGCACCTCTTTTTTAACATCAGGTTTTTTCTCCTCTTTTTTGGGAGCTTCTTTCTTGGGCTCTTCCCTGGGCTTCTCCTTTACCTCCGCCTTTTTCTCGGGCTTCGGCGCCTCCCTGGGCTTCTCCTCTTTTTTCGGAGGAGTCACTTCAACGCCTTTCGGAATCTCGGAAAGCGATTTGAGTATTATCTCTATCCTTGAAGTCTCGTAATCGGAACGCGCCCATCTTCCCTTAGGCGCGACCCTTCCGAAAGTGGCCTTCTTGTTGGCGACCGCGGAGAGGATCCTGTATTCGTCCCCGAGCCCCTTCACCCTTCCGTTCGCGAGCGCGCTGTTCAGTACTTTTAGCACGGCCTTTGCCGCCTTCTTCGGATATCTTCCCTGCCTTCCGCCGAGCTCCCTCCTGTGCCCGAGCTTCTTGTTGTGCCTTTTGTAAAGCACGGGTATGGTTCCCTCCGCGGCCTTCTCCAGGAAACCGATTGCCCAGTCCGCATTCTTGCCGCGGATTCTTCCGCACACTTCTGCGAGGTCCTTGAACGACGCATTTTCGCTCTCCGACCTGGCCATTGCGCAACTCTCATCCGAAACTGCAGTATAGCCTTTCATAATCATCACTTCAGCGGCACGAACTTGCTGCCTCGCGTGGCACCGACACCCGGACCCGAATGGAGCACCCTTCCGGTGGAATGCACGAAGTCGCCGAGCCTTCCCCCGACCTTCTTCACGGTTATGTCGACGCGCTTGAACTCCTTGCCGTTGTACACCCCGAAGGTCAGTCCGACCCACTCGGGCAGTATCACCGCATCCCTTATGTGCGTCTTTATCATTTTCTTGGGGTCCTTCTCCCTGGACTTCCTCACTTTTTCAATGAAGCTCTTGAGGCGCGGGTTCTTCTTGAGCCTGTTCATGGTCCGCCTGTTCCTCGACGTCGTCTTTTTCAGGAAGTCGTCCATGCCGACCTTCGCGATGCTTTCCTCGTCATAACCCTTCCATGTGTCTTTTCTAACCATTCATCTCACCCTTTTCCGGCCTGCGCGGTCCTCTTCCCTTTCCTTCTTCCGGTGGTCCTTGCCGCGAGATGACCTACCTTGGAACCCGGCGGAGCTCCCCTTGCAATCGTTGTCGGCTTGCCGACGTGATGCTGTTTTCCTCCGTGCGGATGGCTGTATGCGGCCATGTGCACTCCCCTAACGACAGGCCAGAGCTTGTTCTGCGCCTTGTATTTGTAATGCGCATTGCCCGCCTTCATGAGGGGCTTCTCGAGCCTGCCACCTCCGCATACGATTCCGAGCTGCGCCCTGCATTCCCCCAAAAGGCCGATGACCTTCTTGCTCGGAAGCCTTATGAGCACCGCGTTCTTTTCCTTCGAGACTATGGATGCGTAAGAGCCCGCGGCCCTCACTATCTTTCCCCCGTCCCCGGGAGTCCTTTCTATGTTGAATATGTATGTTCCGTCCGGTATCCTGTAGAGCGGAAGCACCGAGCCGAGCTTGAGCTTTCCCTGGACGCCGACGTCCAGCTCGTCCCCCACCGCGATGCCCTCGGGCGCGAGAAGATATCCCCTCTCGCCGTTGTCGTACACCACCTTCATGAGCAATGCGGACCGCGAAGGGTCGTCAACGAACCCCAGGACATTTGCGGCGAGCACGCCCGTCTTTTCGATGTCATCGTAATCCCTGTACTTCAGGTCGACCTTGTACCTCTTTTTCGGAGACCTGTATCTCGGGGTTCCTGCCCCCCTTTTCTGAGTCTTAAGTCTTTTACCCATTCAGAACACCTATGCGACCATCTTGAGCTTTGTCGCGACGTCGTCTGCCTTGAACTCCTTTGCAAGGCGCACGACCGCGTGCTTCTTCCCTTTCGGGGTCACCAGAGTCTTCACTGAGACAACCTTGACGCCGAAAAGCCTTTCCACCTCGTCCTTTACCTGCTTCTTGGTTGCGCCGTATGCCACTTCGAAGCGGAGCGAATTGTCCACCTCTATCCTCCCTATGGATTTTTCCGTCTTTATCGGAGATAACAGTATCATTTCTTCCCGCCTCCAAGAACGCCGAGGGCGTTTTCAGTGAATATCGTAAGCCTGCCGGGATGCGTGCCGGGTGCAAGATGCTTTACCTTCAGCTTTTCCACTGCAACGACATCCACGCCGGGAATGTTCGCCGCGGCTTTCAGCACGCTTCCCCCACCGGCAACTATGAGCGCGCCTTTCGCGCCCTTCCTTTTCTTCGCCTTCTCGATCAGCAGCAGCAGGTTGAGCGCAGCGAGCACCGCAAGAACCTCCTTCGTCTTCTTCAGGTTCTCGAATGAGTTTTCAAGCACGAGCGGAAGCGAGCCGCCGAAATCCAAGCCCATCCTTGCGCTTACCGCCTTCCTGTCGGCGGTAAATGCAATCGCGCTTCTCAGGGCCTTCAGGTATTCCTTTTTGTTCATTTCCTCGGCTATCTTCTTCTCGGGCTTCGGCGGATGCGCCCTTCTTCCCTTCACGGCGCTGGGTATCCTTTTCACCTTTCCGAACCTTCCCTCTGGAAGAACCTCGTGCGGCCTGTGCGCGATTCCCATGTTCTTTACCGTGCCGTAATCCTCCTTCCTTCCCCTGTACCTCGCGGAGGTTTCTATGCCTGCAAAGCGGTACGGGCCTTTCGGCTGGTATCCCTTGCTTTCCTCGCTGAGGACCGCCCTCTGCACGAGGTCGGACCTTAACGGCTCGTCGAAAACCGCTGGCAATTCTATCTGCTTCAGAACCTTTCCGTCAAGAGAGTATAATGTTCCTTTCATCGGTATCACCCTGAACTCCTGGAGAGATAAATTATCTGCGGTTCATCCACCGTCGCGGACCTTCTCACTGCAAGCCTGAGCTTAAGGAGCCGCTTTGCAGGTCCGGGCAAAGAGCCCCTGACGACCACGTATTCGTTTTTCACGAAACCGTATCCCCTGAACCCGCTCGAGGGATTCACCTCGTCAACACTGCCCCCTATCTTGAGTATTTCCTTGTTGAGCTCCGTCCTCTTGTGATAGCCCATCTGTCCCGCCTGGGGCGCGGTGTACATCACGTAAGGCGGATGGAACGGTCCGAGCGTACCCACATGCCTCCTTTTTCCGGTTGCCTTTCTCCTCTGGATGGCGACCCCGAATCTTTTTACCGGGCCCTGCCATCCCTTTCCTTTTGTGACCGCGATTATGTCCATGAATTCCCCGGGCTTGAAGACCTCCGAGAACTTAAGCTCCTTTCCGAGAAGCGTCTTTGCGTATTCGAGCTTTTCCTTCGCGTCCTTTCCCCCGCATGCGATTTCCATCTTCTCGATGTGTTTTTTGCCGAAGCCGGTCCTGTCCGGCTGCGCATACACGAGCAGCCTCACGTCCTTCACTTTGGATTCGTCTATCTCCTTTTTCTTCCTGCCTTTGATGCCGGCCTTTTTCGTTATCTTTTCCTCCTCTGCGAGCAGGTCGCCTATTGAATTCACCGCGTCGTAGCACCTCACGCCGTATACCGCAAGGGGCGGAACCTCGACCACCGTGGCCGCGCTCACGACCTCCTGCCCTTTCGACGGAGAGTCGGTCTTGTCGACATGTGAGACGTGGGTCATTCCGACCTTGTATCCCGCGAATCCGAGCACTCTTTTCTCTTCCTCGGGCTGCCACTTCACCTGCACGTTCTGGCTCTTCGCCCTTTTTCTCGGCCTGTAAGCCATTGAACCTCTTCTAGGTTTTCGTTTGTCCACGCATTTCACCTTCCTCAGCGTTGCCCGAAACAAAGCAGAGCATGTGCCCTCCTCGCATTAAACACCGGGACGCTCTTTTTACAAGAAGCTTAGAGAGATATAAAGAGAAATGTTTAAAAAGTATTCAGAGAGGGCTAGCCGGTTTTCCTCGCTTCCCCGCTTTCCTCGCAGAACTCGTAGAGGGAGCTTTTTCCGAAAGTTTTCTCGAACGCCTGTTTCCTTGCCGCTATGGTCTTCGCCCTGTCCTCCTTCCCGTTGCCGCCCAGGATTTTCAGCGAGTTTATGTCCTTCAAAGTATCGCTGGAATTTCTCCTGAAAAGGCTGAACTCGAGCCACGATTCTATGCACCGCACCGCTTTTACACTGAAATCCTTTCCCCTGCCGCTCAGGAACTCTATTTCCCTTACCGCTCCGTTCAGGTCGTCCCTTGTCAAGACTATTTTCCGTTTCCGCCTCATGCAAAACCCTCTGTTGCGCACAGCTTTTAAGAATTCCTGCTTCAGAAAACCCTCATCCCGTCCAGCTCGCGCAGGAAAAGATTCTCCCTGCCGTCGGTGAATCTTATTCTTCCGGCGTCGCTGTCGATAAGCATCGTGAACGGCTCGTCCTTTCTCAGGATTATTCCCGGGATGTCAATCATATTGCCGAAAGCGGTTATCCTTCCCGTCTCCTCACTGTAAAATCCCCTCACTGCGCCGGTTCGTCCGTCGTTTGCGGAGGGAACGCTCCCGAAAACATTTTTCCTGTATGCGCCGTACCTGTTTCCGAAAATAATCATCGCATTGTCAAGCGTCGCCCTGCGCGGCAGGGCATTGAAATGCTCCCTGATAAAGGCCGACCGCCTGTCAAGCACGTTGAGCTCGCGGCCGAATTCCTCCGCGCTCACGCGTTTCATGTGGTCTATGAGAGTTTCGGGTTTCAGTATCTCCATGAGCTTTATGCGTGCGTATCTGAACAGCCCCTCCCTAATCTTCACTCTCATCATTTTCCCCCTCTGTTATATTATGAACGTTCCTCCCGAAGCTCGATGCAAAGTTGTCCTTGTCCGCCTTGTACGGAATTACGAGGAACGGAACCCCCGCCTTTATGTTTCCTTTCTTCGCATCCTCGAAAGTTTCAACTGGTATTATGTAGAAATCGATGTTGCCGTTTGCTTTTTTCTTCATTCCGAAGGCGACGTACTGCAGCGTCCGGTCTGTCTTCTCCCTGTATTTTTTGGCAAGCGTGATGAAAGGGATTCCCGTCGCCCAGTAACCTTTCCCGTGCGTGGTGTAAAAAGTAATCCTCCACAGCGGGTCCTTTTTCTTGTTCTCCAGCTTCTTTTCTATTTTCTCCTTGTCCTCTATTTTCACGTCCGCGGTAAGCGTCTTGCCGTTCTTAAGCTTCACCGCACCCACGTTGAACACGAAGGTCCCCTTGGCGTTTATCTTCATCGCTTTGACAAGATGCTTCCCGTCCTCCACCGCCTTTTTTACTGCGCCGAGCTTGTAGTCCTCCGGCGTGATGTTCCTCGCTTTCTTAAGCAGCTTCGCAAGCTCCCCGGTTCCTTTCAGGCCGAGGGGCTCGTATTTTGGGGCAGTCGCCTTGTTGCCCTTCGCATAGGCGTCGTGCATTGGGGGCTTGTTGAAAGCGAGCGCTGCGCAGAGCATCGCAGCCGTAAAAGCAGCTTTCGTTCTAAACCTCATGCATACATTTTAGGCAACAAACATATTTAAATGCACGCTACGCCCCCAACGGCTGACGGCGCGTAGTTTGGTAGAAGACGCCGTCTCCAAGTTTGCATCACGAGAAGCAGCTAAATGCAGAAGAAGCAGATATACGATGTCAAGCTTCTAAACAGAGGCTCCACCCGCACGCAGTGCATTCGATGCAGCCCTCGGTATGCTTGAGCTTCACCTTGCAGACCGGGCATATGCCCTGCTTTATCAGCTCCTTCTCGCTCCTGTGTTCGAGTTCTTCTTCTGGCATGAGCTTAACCTTACAACCCCAGCGCCTTCATTATGCCGTGGGGCGCGGCCTTGAGACCGGAGAGCAGGACGTCGAGCTTGTCCATTCCGCTGAGCAGTTTGAGCGCGTCATTGGCCTCCCTGCGCACCGCCTTGTCGCTTGAATAGGTCGGGTCCTTGTGCAGCGCTCTCAGCAGGTTCGTTATTCCCCTTTTCCTGAAAAGCGGCTTTTTCGGATTGTCCGGGTTCTTTTTCGAATACCAGCTGTCCACGAACTGTTTTGTTTCCGGAGTGTGCAGGAATTCAGAGAAGGTCGCCGACCTTTCAGCGGTTTTTATCTCCTCTTCCTCGGGTTTCTTCTCCTTGAATCGCGCGAGCAGAGTGGATAACATCGGGGGTCACCTTGTGGTTTAATTTTCTGTGAAAATTTATAAACCTATTTGCGGATTTTTATCCATGAGAGGCATAATTTTGATTCTGGCGGCAGTGCTTCTGCTCGGATGCGTCCAGCAGGCACCGCAGGAACAGCAACCCAAGACGATAGAAGTACCCGTAACCGAGACGCCGCAGGCAACGCAGCCGGCGGAAACGCAGCCGGCGGCGGTAACCCAACCCGCCGAAGAAACGGGTGCGCTCGCGGCATTAAGGCAGAAGGAATACAGCGTGAGGACGACGGACGGATGGGATATCTATTTCACGATATACTATTCGAAAGAGGAGCACGACGTCACCGCTCCGGACACTGCGGTGATTCTGCTTCACGAGCTGGGCTCGGACAGGTCGAGCTTCGACGCATTGATACCGGAAATGCACGAAGGGCTGCCCACCGCCGACATCATCGCGATGGACTGGAGGGGGCACGGGGAAAGCATAAGCAAGGGGACATACCAGAAGTTCGGCTCCGCTGACTACAAGCTCGTGAAGAAGGACCTCGAAAAGGTGAGGGACAAGCTCAGCGTCCTCAGGCCCTCCGTAAAGAAATACTATCTTGTAGGGGTGAGCATGGGGAGCTCGGTTGCGCTAGACTACGCGCAGGAGCACGGCGAGGTGGCGAAGCTGGTGATGGTTTCGCCGGGCGTCGCATACCATGATTTCGACGTCAGGGAGGATGCGGAGGGATACCTGCACGACCTGTACCTTGCCACGGCATCGGACGACCGATACTCAATGAGCTCCGCAAACGAGATATACGCGCTTTCGCCCACCGACAACAAGGAGATTATGGTCTATTACGGCTCATCGGCGCACGGAACCGCGCTGTTCGGCGCCACGGAGGATTTGGATGAGCCGCTTGTGCCGCTCATAGTCCACTGGCTGAAAGAATAAAAAAAAAGAAAAAAAATTCAATTTATTTTTTCTTTGCCATCGCATTGCCTACGAGGTGGCCGATCGCAGCGATAACCGCTCCGATTACTATTCCTATCACTATTCCGACCACTCCTGCCGCGGCAGTGAAGCCCACGTCAAGCGAGCCCTCGAGAGCGCTTCCGCCCATTCCCACGTACATGCCCATTCCGAGCATCGCGGCAACCAGGCTCACCAGTGCGCTTATTACCCCGGCGACCGCACCCGTTATTCCCCCGAGCACAGCGCTGTCGACTATTTCCATTCCCGCTTTCGCAAGGAGATAGCCGATGTACAGGTATAATGCGATGTTGACCAGGAAAAGCGGGAGCCCGAGAACGCACATGAGCGTCTGGAGCACTGGAATCGCCCCTATCAGGGAGCCCGCAATGGCCAGCACCACTATGGCGACAACCGGCATTTTGGCAACCTTAAAACTTTTCTTCATATCCATATTATCACTGCTTCGCCTTTCGATTGCAAGGATTAAAAAGGTTGTTTTTTAGCCAAGCGTCAGCGTGTAGGCCAGTATCGCAAAGGAAAGCAGGTAGAAAGCGAGGCAAACTGCGCCGACCTGCCTATCAACCCTTCTTTTCCAGGCTGCAAGCCCGACTATGACTATGGTGGTCACGAGAAGGAACCATCCGGTGAGGCCTGCTATTTCAGATGAGAAGGTTATCGGGAACAGCAAAGGCCCTATGCCTATCGCGAAAGTCGCGTCTATTATATTGCTCCCTATTATGTTTCCTATCGCAAGCTCGTAGTGCTTCTGCTTGACCGCAGCGATGTTCACCATCAGCTCGGGAAGCGAAGTTCCTATCGCTGCAAGGAAAAAACTCACTACGTATTCGCTCATCCCGAGGGCAGCGGACAGGCTTATCACCGCCTCTATGGTTATATACGCGCCCAGCGCTATGCCCGCAAGGCCGATAATCAGGAGCGCGAGATAGAACCACCACCTGCCTTTCGCCGCTTTCGGCTCCGGTATCTTAGGGTAGTTGTATCCGATGTCCGATATTATCATGAGCACAGGATACATCAGTACTAATGCGAGCGCATTGCCCCTGGAGATTTCGTTGCCGAACAGCGCGAGTATCGCTGCCAGCACGGCGATTACCGCGGCGCCGCCCATGAGAAGCGTGTTTTTCCTGGAAAGCAGTATGTCCTTTTTCGCAAGGAAAGGTATGAGCCCGAGAACGAGCGTTATCTGGACCACGCAGGAGCCCAGCCCGTTGCCCACGTTTATGTCCCCGTGGCCTATTGCCGATGAGAGCAGGGAATTGGCTATTTCGGGAAGGTCTGTGCCGAATGCCACTATAACCAGCCCGACTATCATCGGCGGGAAGTCGAACACCACCGCGAATTTCTGCGCGTACTCCACGACCTTGTCGCTGGAGAAAAGCATGAGCGCTATGCCCGCCGCAAGCATCACTATCAGGAGCACGGTTTCCAACATCGGAGCGAATTCGAAGGCAAGCTTTAAATGTGCTTTTCCACCTCAAAATTATACCTCTATGGACAAAAAACGCAGGAAAGCGGAGAAAGTTTTTTAAACAACACTGTAGAAATTCGGTTCGGTGTTCAACCATGCATACTATGAAGAATAAGAAAGGACAGGCAGGACTGGATTTCCTGATGACCTACGGATGGGCATTGCTGATTATCGTTCTGATAATCGCAGCATTGTTCGCACTCGGTGTCTTCGACATCGGCTCATTCGTCGGAAGCAGGGCGTCCGGATTCACTGAAGTTGGAATAGTCGCCTGGACACTGGCGAGCGATGGCACCTTTACGGCGATGTTCGAAAACCATGCCGGAAAGAGCATAACCATAAACGCGATAAACGCGACCTACAAGGGTGAGACCGTAGGTTACTCGACGCCGGTCGACCTGGGCAACGGAAAGAGGTCTGGTACGCTTACCATAGGCACTTTCACGAGCCCAGATGCCGCGGGTTCCTCATACACCATAACGGTGGACATAGCATACACAGACCCGGCAACGGGCTTCGTGTACTCCGATGCGGGAACCCTGACGGGAACGGTCCAGGGCTGAAGAAGCCTTTTTTTCTTTTTTCTTTTTCATCAGAAAACGAATGCTCCCTTGAGAAGGGTTTCGAGCGCGAATTTTGTAAGGAAGAACATTCCCAACGCCAGCGTCAGCATCAGCGGAATGTAAATATAACCGGAGGACTCCCTCCCCTTGGATATCACTCCCGCGGTGAGCGCACCGAAGAACGAGGTTATGACCAGAGCGGCTATGGAGAACTGGAACACCACTTCCGGCGAAACGGCGTCCGCGCTTCCTCCGAAAATCGGCATGTATGACGCGGTTGCGGCCATCGCATCGCCGAGGTTCATCTTCGTCTTCATCTCGGATATGATGTCTATGAGGAATGACGCGACGCCGTAAAGCAGGGGCGCGCCTATGGTCGCCGCAGCGATTATGAAAAGCTCGTACACGCGCACTATCGCGCTTATCTCCTTTCTCACGGCGCTGAACCTCCTTATGTCCAGTGCTGTGTTCTCGAGCAGCTCGGCGAGGTTCCCTCCCGAGCGCACGCCCTCTATTATCAGTCTCACGGATTTCGCGAATATCTCGGATTCCGTCCTTTTTGCCATGTCCCTGAACGCGACGGTGAATGACTTTCCGGAAACGATTTCCTTTGCCGCCGTGTCTATCTCCTTTTCAAGCGGACCGAACTCGCTCCTCACCGAAAGTATGAACGCCCTGTCCGGGGTGAGCCCGCTCCTCAGATTGCTGCTCATCAGCGAAAGGAAATCCGGGAGCACCGCTTCTATCTCCTCGGCCCTTTTCGCCGCCCCTATGGCGAGTATCCCGTAGAATATCCCGAGGAACACCATGAACAATGCCACGCCTGCAATGAATGAGAGCAGCTGCGGATAGCCGAGCACGCCGTGCAGTATTATGCTCGCGCCTATGGAAAACGCTATCCCGCCGAGGACTATGTTCAGCAGGAAGACCTCTGCCTTCATGTCTATGTCGCAGTTGTTCAGAAGCCTCTGCGTACCTTTGACTATGCTCATATGGCCACCCTCGGCCTCCTGCTTTTGATGAGGCCCACGAAAGTTATCTGCAGGACCAGCAGCAGCAGGAGTATCGCGACGAACGTGAGCGGGGTTATGTTCAGCTCCACGAACGTGGAAAGTATCATCAGGAATATCAGCCCCATCGTCGGAGCGATTATGCAGGTGAGCATGTAGAACAATGCAAGCGGGTTCAACTGGGAGCCGTAGTCCTGTATCATTATCCTCTGCTCCGCGGAGAGATACTCCACCAGGTTTTTCAGGACATTGCCTATGTCCGAGCCGGCCCTCGTCGCGTTCGCAAGCTGCCAGACCACCTTCCTGTAGTAGAGCGAGGAGTTCCTTGCAGCGCTTTTCTCAAGCGCGTTGGTGAAGTCGCCTCCTGTCCTCACCTCCACCACGATTTTCTTGAACTCGCTGCTTATCACTCCGTAGTCGAGCTTCGGGTCGCCGTACTCCTCGCTCACCGAAACGATGGCGTCGAAAAGCGGCACGCCCGCAGTCGTCTGTATCATGAGGTGCCTCGTGGCGAAAAGCAGGTCCTTCTCAAGCTCCCTTATCTTCTTCGTCGCGAACCAGCGCGGAAGAATCATTGTGTTGAGGAATACGGCTGCCGGTATAAGCAGCGCAAGCGCGACGAGCTGCAGCCTTCCCGGCGTGGTGTCGAGAAGCTCGCTGTTCATGCGGTATGCAGCAGTAAGGAATATTCCCAGAAGCACGACGAAATAGAAGCAGAACGTGAACAGCGCCCCGCTGAGATAGTCCTTTGCGCTTATCCTGCTGTCTATGGTGTCGAGATCCTCCTTAAGGTGAGGAAAGAACTTCATAAGCCTTGAGGAAAACGGGTAGAAGCCCCTCATCAGGGACTTGGCGGCCTTGTAGGGCACCGGCATAAACGGTATCGTCTTTATGAGCATGCCATCATTTCCTTATCATTTTTATTACCGCGTCGGGGTTGTCGTAATACCTGGATATTATGTCGCCCACGCCGTCCACGGTCTTTATGTCCTTCTTCACCAGGTAGTCGAGTATCTCCTTTCTCTCCTTCAGCGTATTCCTCAGTTCGGAATCGTCGAGGTTCGTGAATGTCTTTATGTAGTCCATTATCCTCCTGCTCTGGTCCACCTGCACTATGCTGTCCCCCTTGGCCTTCCACTTGTAGAGGATGTGCGCCTTGACCTCCTCGTGCTCGTTTTCCGACGGAAGAATCTCGCCCAGCTCGAACATCCTTCGTATCCATCTGCGCTTGTCCCTGTACATCGCGACTATCAGGTGCAGCGACGAAAGCATCATGCCCGGAATGTTTATCGGCGGGTTTTTCAATCGCCTGAAGGTTTCGGCAACGGTTTCGGCGTGCAGCGTCGCGTAAACCGAATGGCCGGTGTGCATCGCCTCGAAAAGCACCTGCGCCTCCTCGGCCCTCCTTATCTCTCCTATGAGTATCCTGTCCGGCCTCATCCTCAGCGAGTTTATCATGAGGTCGAGCATGCTCACCTCCCCGCGGCCTTCGCTGGTGAGCTCCCTGACCACGAGCGGGACCCACTGGTAGTAGCTTGGCAGGGAAAGCTCCCTCGTCTGCTCTATGCTCACTATGCGCTGGTTCTGCGGGATGAATGCGCTCAGCACGTTCAGGAAGCTCGTCTTCCCGGAGCCCGTTCCCCCGGCTACAATCAGGCTCATCTCGTACTGCATCGCGAGCCATAGCAATGCCGCGACATCGGATGAAATCGTCTTCAGCTTCATGTAATCGGTGATTGTCCACGGCTCCCTTGCGAACTTCCTTATCGTTATCGTGTTTCCGAACGCGGAAATCGGGTACGTCGTTGCGTTCACCCTGTCCCCTGAAACGAGGTACGCGTCGAGCAGGGGATTCTGCACGTTTATCTGCCTTCCTACCTTTCTCGCTATGGAGCTCGCGTAGTTGAGCACCTGGTATTCGTTCGGAATCCTCAGGTTGGATTTCAGCCAGCCGAATTTCCTGTGATAGACCCAGATGGGCTCTGCGGCCGTGTTCACGCAGATTTCCTCTATGTAATCGTCCCTTAGCAGGAATTCTATGTCGCCCAGGCCAAGCATCTCCTGCACCACCCTTTCGGCTATGAACTCGAGCTTCTCCTCGGTCAGGTCGGGCATCTGCTCCTTTATCATCCTCTTTCCTATGTCTATGAACTTCAGCCTCAGCTGCTCGGCCATCCTTATGTCGAGCGCCTCCTCCTGCGATATCTTTATCTCCTTGAGCAGCTTTGTCTTTATGTCGTCAAGGAAGGCCATCGTTCCCTCCTCGAGCTGGGGTATGTTTATTTCGTAGTTGAAAATCCGGTCGTCAGGCTTCTTGCATATCCTCACCTTCGCAGTGGTGTGGTCCGCCTTGAAATCGTAATTCATCTCTTCCGCTTTCTTCGCTTCCTCTTTTTTCTTTCTGGGCATCCGTCTCCCTCATTGCGCAGGCTCTTTTTTCCTGCCTTTTTCGGTGTTCAGCCTTCCCAGCTCGGCTCCGCCAAGGAAGGAATACCTCATTCTTACAAGGTCGTGGTCCTTCAGCACCTCTCCCATCCTTTCGACCGTCTTCTCCGAGAGCCCGAGCGTTTTTGCGATTTCCTTTGCGGAAATCCACTCGTGCTTCACGACCACCTCGAGCACCTTGTCTATCTCGGTGCCGATGCCTTTCGCTCTCTTGCACATCGGCTCCGCGGCCCCCTTCGCGAACCTTCTCAGGAAAAGCTTCACCAGGTCTTCGTTCCTCACGACTCCGACCAGCTTTTTCTTCCCGTCGAGCACCGGTATGCAGTCCATCTCGCTCGAGACTTTTGCGATCACATCGGAGAGCCTCTGGTCGGGCGCAAGCGTGAACCTCGGCTTCTTCACGAGGTCGGCCGCGATTATCCTGCTTATCCCCTTGAGCGGGACATCCGCGTCCTTTTTCCACATGAAGAAATATTGTTTCGGGGTGCAGAACTTCACTATGCGGTTTATGTCCACTATGCCCATGAAATCCTCGTCGTCAAGCACCACGGCGGACGTGACGCGCTTGTTCGCGAACGTCTGCAGTATGCACTTGAGGCGGTCGTCCCTCTGGAGCACGACATAATTCGTCCGCATCACGTCCTTAACCCTCATACAAAGTCACGCCCGAAATCTTGCTTGCCTCCTGAACGTACGACGAATCGACGCTGACGATGTTCTCGCCGAGTTCGACCGTGATGTCTTCGCCGCTATCGTTTAAATAGATTTCAGTCTTGATCGAGGCCTCCATGTCGTGGTTGACAACAAGCGCGGCGGGCGATTCGAGCTGTATCACCAGAACAGTGTCGTTTGTCTGCGAATCGTGCAGGACGAGCTCGCTGTATGCGTACCTGTCGAGGTATTTGTCCGCGGATACCGTTCCGTTCGTTCCCTGCAGTCCCACATGCAGATGTATTGCGTTCGGATGGTATGCGGAAACCTCGGTGATGTTGGTCCAGTTTATCCACGGGGTGGGCTTTTCGGTCTTTACCAGCACGTTGTAGAAGCTCACGCTTCCCGAGCTTCCGGGAGAGTTTTCCGGCGTGAAGATTATCTTTCCTATCGGATGGTCTATGGTGATGTTGTACGGCCGGATGTACATCTTCGGCCTTGCCGCCTCGCTTATGTTTATCGAGGTAGTGAAAAGCGTGTTGCTTTCCGCGAACTCCTTGAAATAGAAAAGGTCGGCGTAGTAGTGCGTTGCGAATGGCACCGTTTCCTCCAGCGTGACCACCTTCATGCCCTCCATGCCGTATACCCTCACGTCCACCGCGCCGTTGAGCAGTATCGTTTTCATCTTGTATGCGACGTCGTCGGAATGCACGTTGAGCCTTTCGAGCTCTGAAAGCAGCGCGGCCGTCTCCCTCAGCGAATTGGTGTAAAGCGATGCGGATGAAAGCAGGTAGAGGAACGCGCTTGAAAGCAGCACCGTTGAAATCATGAAAACCATTCCCTTTCTCATTCCGACCATAGTCTCAGCCTCGCCATGCCGTAGTATTTCACCGGCTTTGCCGTACCGTAGCTTTCGTTCTCCTCGAACACCACGAACATCCTTTCCGCTATGACAATCCGCTCTGCATCGCTGTAGTCGCTCCCGAAGCTGAAGTTGCCCACGGGCACTATGCCCCCCGAATAGTTGTAGTACTCCATGTTCATGTTCCATGCGAGCGAGCGTATCAGGGTGTTGTTGAGCCCCGTTTCTATATCGGCCGGGTCCATCATGCCAAGCGTTCCGGTCTTGTCAAGGACTATCAATGCATCGTCGGCCTGCTTCTGCAGGACGAGCATCGTGTAGGGGTTCTCCAGTGCGCGCGAAGAGAAGAACGAGAATGCGACGAGGAACAGCATGAGCAGCACGACCGCAAGTATCGCGTCCAGGGAGAATACGAATCCCTTACTCTGCCTCATAAAGCATCATCCTCATCCTCACCGGGTCGGTTATCCTTCCGCCCTCTCCAAGCACGGCAAATCTTACTATGGAAATCACCGTTTTCTCCCCCGTGATGTCGCTGTTTCCTGCTTCGTAAATAATGTTCCCGCCCAGGTCCTCGAGCAGGAAATAGTATTCCGTTGTCTCGTCAAGCCCAAGGATGCCTTTCGTCGTGTTGTAGTCCATCGCTGTGAAGTTCTCCACCTTCCTCCTGCTCAGGACGTTCTGGTCGTCCGCTGCTATCGCAAGCCCTATGGTCTCTGCTGCAGGGGGATTTTCCTCCCAGTCCTGCGGAACCCCGGGGCTCTTCAGCAGTATGTCCGTAATCATGACCGCGGATTTCTCGAACTCATTCTTGGTCGTGACGTTTTCCATGTTTGCTATCGTAACGTACCAGAATATGACGAAGAAGGTGAGCAGCAGCGCGAAGATTATGTTGGCTACGAGCGCGTCCGCAGAGCCGAGCTGTCCTTTGAATCCCCTAGGGCTCGACATGGATTCCTCCTCCGTTGTTGGTTATGTTGGACTGCTCGGCAATCCTGAAGAAAGTGCCTTCGGTGGAATTGGCTATTCCCGAAGCATGGAGATTGCAGCTTGCACCGGCTTCCCTTGCCCCGTCCGTTACGTAATCCACAACGACCAGCCTTTCGTCGGATTTCACCCAGACCTCATACCCCCTGTAGTTCAGGTAAGGCGGCAGGTCGAGCGCATACGTCGTCCCGTCGCCCATCGATTCCGCCGAGGAAAGCTTCGACGAGACTTCCATGCAGAGCTTCAATGCCGCAAGCCTGTCGTTCATCTTGCTTCCTGCCGCTACGTTGTTGGAATAAAGAAGTATCGCTATCACGAAAAGTATGAGCAGGGCGCCGAACATCACGAGGAACTCGAGTGCGACCTGCCCTTTTTCCTTTCCGCTCCTGCTGTTTTTACGATTCGAGCAGGGCATGGTCTATCACCCTCGTGGCGAATGCATTGCCGTCTGCGGTGAAACCGTCCGGCCTTGTCGGCCCGTAGGTTACGATGTATCCCGCATCGCCCACAACCGTCCTGTCGTCGGATTCGTCCATCGAAAGTATGCTCATGGCCGTGAAGGACGGGTGGTAGTAGATGTCCCAGCTGCTCACCGTCACGTTATAGTATCCGTATATCGCATAGCCCGTGGTTATGTAATGGTCTATCTGCACCTTCAGCGCATTCCTTGAATGCGCACCTGAGTTTCCTGAAGCGGCGCCAAGGTTGGTCACACCGTATTTCATCGCCTGGCCGAGCAGCAGTATGTAATGGCCCGTATTCCTGTATTCGGTCATCCTGGCGTTCAGCACGGTATCCGTATTCGGGTAATCCGCGAACATCACCACCTGGTAGCTGCTCGCATTCACCGTGCCTGCGGTTATGTTCGCCCTCGGGACTATATCGTAGTTCCATACGTACCCTTCGTTGGACGAGTGGTTTGCAAGCCAGTTGAGCCAGAGCTGCTCCAGTGCATTGGGCGTTGCGCCGTCCGTAATGAAAAGTATCTCCTTCTTGTAGTATCTCACGGTGAAGTTGTCCTGCTTCTCCGGTCCTATGTTCATGTACTCGTCTATGCATCTTACCCTCACGAAATGGTCGCCTTCTCCCAGCGGGCCCATAACGTATTCGCCCGATTCTATCGTCTCGTCGAATTTCCCGTCGACCGGAAGCATCTCGTTCCAGATTCCGGAGCCGTCGAGCTCCGCCTGGCATCCTATCACGTCGCTTCCGCCCGTCGCGGTATCATCACCGGTCGCCCTTATCGTTACCTGCGTATATACGCTTGGGTTCTTGGGCTTGTGCGTAAGCACGGTCACTATCGGCCCCGCATCGTCGGGGGGCTTCGAGCTCAACACGAAAAGCGTTATGAAGGTCGAGCATTCGGCTGCGGTTGTGGTTATGTTCCCCAGTATGTCCCCCCTTACCGTTACCATTCCGGAATAGCTTCCCGGCTCCTTTAAAGCAGGAACGATGAAATTCAGCCCTGCGGTCGTTGTTTCGAGCGGGTCAAGCGAGGGCGCCGGCTGGGTAAGCGCCGTCATGTCCGTTATGAACCCTTCCAGCGTTGCAGTGATATTCTCTATGGTGTAATCGCCTATGTCCCTTATCGATATGAAATCGCTCGCATTGCTTCCCTGCACTATGCTTTTCGTAATCGTGAAAGGCGAGCAGTAAAGGGAGCCTTCGCCGAGCATAACCTTTCCTCCCTGCGTATGCGTTACCGTTATCTGGTGATGTCCCGGTGTAGGCGGTATCTCGCCTATGACTACGGGCCTCGTATCCGAGAACACGTCGCTGTCTCCGCTTGAAAGGCTGAGCCTCACATGGATTGTATTGTTGTCTATTCTCGTATATACTATGCCGTCCGGAACGTATACGTCGACAACGTCCTTCGAGCCCGGGCCGAGGGAATAAACGTAATCCGCGCTTTTCGAGAGCTTCTCCACCATGTCCTGGGCCTGCGAAATCCTTATGTTGTCCGTGGAGAAATTGACCGAATAATAGAAAATGAGCGTTACCATGCCTATGCCCAGCGCAAGGACGATAAGCTGTTCAATGGATGCCTGTCCGCGTCTTGAACCTGGAGGATGCATGTCCCTATTTCCACGCAACTGCTTAAAAATCTTAGCCCGTTTTTTTGCAAAACGAATGGAAAAAGCTATTTCTTTGTGGCTTTCCCCTCTTTCAGCACGGCTTTTGCTGTCAGGAGCACAGTCCCTGTCAGTTATGTTTTAGAAAGTGTTCATTAAAGTATATTTATAAACCCTTCCATCCCAAATCACATTATGACGAGGCAGAGAAAAATCAATGGAAATGCTAATGGCGCAGATAAGGAAAAATTCAAGGGAGACCCCCTGACCGGCATGATGAAAGAGAAAGACGCGGTGAGGTTCCTTATCCATAAGGGAGCTTTGATAGACGCGCGGATAACCGATTCCGAATTCATAGACATACTCAATAAGGGGAAACTCGGCGATAACTGGAAGATAGTCAAAAAAAGCGAATTTCCACAGCCGCGGATTATAGGAATAGTCGATGTTGAAGGAATGGGCTCCATAAAGATAAGCATGGAGCTCAGCGCCGGAAGATTCAAGGAGTTTATTTTCGGCACTTTATTGAGGGCCGGTTTGCCGGAAGAATTCGTAATGAAAGTGGCAAAAGTCGAAAAGGCGATGCATGACGGGGATATGCTGCTTGTTGACAAACTCTGCGGACTCGAGCTTTATGATGTCGGTCCTGCAATGGGCGGAATCGAAGATGCGTTCATAAGGAAAAAAGATTAGAACCAGTCGAAAAATCCTTTCTTCTTTTTATAACCTTCTTCGAATTCCTGAAGAAGCTCTTTCTGTTTTTTCGTTAATTTCTTTGGAACGTCTACAACTGTTTTTACGATTAAATCCCCTTTTCCCCCGTCATTGAAAATCGGCATTCCCTCATTGCTTATCCTGAATTCATTGTGCGAGCTTGTTCCCGAAGGGATTTTCAGCTTTGTTTTTCCGAATAATGTAGGGACTTCAATTTCATCCCCCATTGCAGCCTGTCCGAAAGTAATTGGTGCAGTGATGTACAAATCATCCCCGTGCCTCTGGAATATCCTGTGCTCTTTCACCTTGATATAAACATATAAATTCCCAGCTCCGTCCTTCTCATATTCTCCATAGCCGCCCAGTCTCAGCCTCATCCCGTCCCTCACTCCTTCCGGAATATCGATGCTCAAATCCTGGCTAAGCCTTTTCTTTCCCGAGCCGTTGCACTCATTGCATGTTTTCTCATAAGACCTTCCGGCTCCATAACATTGCGGGCATGCGGTGATCGTTGCAAAGGTCATCGGGCCCATCCTCCTCATCTGCTTTACCTGCCCTCTTC
>Ga0209164_1001378_pt1 | contig 32210 bp, 26 predicted proteins | sample MTBNYHSulfiMetaG_FD_187458 | JGI IMG/M metagenome (GOLD analysis project Ga0209164, IMG submission 187458) | Enrichment culture microbial communities from rom New York Harbor, USA that are MTBE-degrading - MTBE-NYH (New York Harbor Sulfidogenic)... | ecosystem: Environmental > Aquatic > Marine >... | reverse complement strand
GGCGCTACCCTGCCGCCCAGGCCGCAGGGCGCGGTCCGACGACCACTACAAGGAGACTATCGGATGAAGATCGCCGCCGTGTCGGAAGACGGCCGCACCATCGCCCAGCACTTCGGCCGGGCTCCCTACTACGTGGTGGTCACGGTGGAGGAGGGTGCGGTCGTCCTGCAAGAGACGCGGGCCAAGGTCGGCCATCGCGACTTCGCCGGGGGCAACGACCCCGGCCCCGGGGCCAAGCATCGCGCCATGGCCGACACCATCGGGGACTGTGCCGCTTTGCTTGCCGGCGGCATGGGCAGCGGAGCCTTCGCTTCTCTGCAGGCGGCCGGCATCGAGCCGGTGCTCACCGACGAACTCGACATCGAGGCGGCGGCCCTGCGCTACTCCCGGGGCGAGCTGACGAACCTGGCGGATCGCCTCCACCAGGGCCGCGGCGAGCATCACCACGGGCATGGCCACGACGGCTGACGCCTCTGGGACTTCGGGGCTAGGTGCTCCGCGTTTGTGCATCATCGGCCTGGTCCATAGCCCCTTCCCGACTCCTGCGGGGACTCCGGTGCAGCCTTCCTACGCCGGGCCCGAGGCGGTCGGCACGGTGGAGGTGTTCGAGGAGTACGCCGCCGGACTGGACGACCTGGACGGCTTCGAGCGCATCTGGGTGGTGTCGTGGTTCCATCGGGCGGGGGCGGCCCGCCTGCAGGTAATCCCCTACCTGGACCGCGAGGAGCGGGGCCTGTTCGCCACCCGGGCACCGGCTCGCCCCAATCCGATCGGCATCTCCGCGGTGCGGCTCCTGCGGCGCGAGGGGTGCCGGCTGCAAGTGGCCGACCTCGACCTCATCGACGGCACCCCCGTTCTCGACCTGAAGCCCTATGCCGCCGCCTTCGACTCCTACCCGGGGAGCCGCGAGGGCTGGCTTCGCGGCCGGAGCGGCCCCGATGGCCGGGGCGACGATCGTTTCGCCGCCGACCCTTGAGGTCTCGAGGCCCCGGCTTCCCTGAGGCGGCCCCATCGGCCAGAATCACTGCCAGCAACTCCGGAGGTAGCAGCATGCGGGTGTTGGTTGTCGCGGCGAGCAAGCACGGGTCTACCGCCGAGATCGCCACGGCCTTGGGAGAGGCCCTGGCGCGGCGGGGGCTCACCACCACCGTGGCCGACGCGCGGGACGTAGCGGACATCGAGGAGTACGACGCCGTCGTGCTGGGGAGCGCCGTGTACGCCGGGCGCTGGCAGAAGCCGGCGCGAGAGTTGGCCGAGACCCACGGCGACTTCCTTCGCTCCCGGCCCGTGTGGCTCTTCTCCAGCGGCCCGGTCGGCGATCCGCCCAAGCCCGAGGAAGACCCCGTAGACGTGGCGCAGATCACCACCATCGTCGGCTCTCGCGGCCACCGCGTGTTCGCCGGGAGGGTCGACAAGAGCCGGCTGAACCTGGCAGAGCGGGCGATCGTGCGCTCCCTCAAGGTGCCCGAGGGCGACTGGCGCAACTGGGACGAAATCGCCGCCTGGGCGGGGGAGATCGCCGACGCGTTGGCCGGAGGCGCTGCCGGCTGACGCGGCGCTCGTTTGCTCCGGGCTCAGCGGCCCCGGCGTCGCTGCACGGCCCGCCCGGCACCGGTAGCGGCGGCCAGGACGCCCAGGCCCAGTGAGAAGAGGACGGTGAGGCTGACCAGAATGCTGGTGAGGGTGGTCACGCCTCTGTGACGCCCCACCGCCCTCGCCCGGTTCCCCCCGCCCGGCGACGCCTCGCCGGGTAGCCTCTCCCAACCGGCGGCAAGCCCTCAACCGGCTGCCGGGGGCAGAGCGAATCTCAGGAGGGACTCCCGATGCGGCGCATGCTGATCGCAGGCGAATGGGTCGAAGCGGCTTCGGGCGAAGCCATCGACGTTTTCGATCCCGCCACCGCCGCCGTCATCGACCGCGTCCCGGCAGGAACGGCGGGCGATGCCCACCGCGCCGTGGCCGCCGCCCGGGAAGCCTTCGACACCTGGCGCCGGGTCCCCGGTCTGGAGCGGTGCGCCATGCTCCACGAGGCGGCTCGTCGTCTGCGAGAGCGCTTCGACGACGTTGCCCGGCTACTCACCCTGGAGGAGGGCAAGCCCCTGCCGGAGAACCTCGAGGAGGTCGAGTGGACGGTCGGCACCCTCGACTACTACGCCGAGATGGCCCGCTCTCACCGGGGCCGGGTGGTGCCCTCCCCGGAAGGCAGCCAGCTCAGCCTGGTTCTCAAGGAGCCGTATGGGGTGGTCGGATGCATCGCTCCTTTCAACTACCCCCTGCTGCTGATGATCTGGAAGGTGGCGCCGGCTCTGGCCGCGGGCAACACCGTGGTCATCAAGCCGTCGTCGCTGACCCCGCTCTCCACGCTGCTCCTCGCTGAGGCGGCCTTCGCCCACCTCCCGTCGGGAGTGGTGAACGTGCTCACCGGGCGGGGGAGCGAGGTGGGCCAGGTACTGGCGCAGCATCCCGACGTACCCCTCATCGCCTTCACCGGTTCCACGGCCGTAGGGGAGCGCCTCGCCGCGGTGGCCGCCGGGCGCCACAAGCGGCTTCATCTGGAGCTGGGGGGCAAGGACCCCTTCGTGGTAGCCCCCGACGCCGACCTGGAGTCGGCGGTGGCGGCGGTGGCCTACGCCGCCCTGATCAACGCCGGCCAGGTGTGCACTTCTTCCGAACGGGTCTACGTGCCGGAAGCCGTGGCCGCCGACTTCGCCGAGGCCACCGCCGGCTACGTGAGCCGGTTGCGCCTGGGGCCGGGCCTCGAGCCGACCACCGACATCGGGCCGCTGGCTGCTCCCGGCTATCGGGAGAAGGTGGCCGAGCACGTCGCCGACGCGGTGGCTCGAGGGGCCCGGGTGCTCGCTGGGGGCCGGGCTCCCGAAGACCTGGCCGGCTGGTTCTACGAGCCGACGGTCCTCGTCGGTGTCGACCACACCATGCGTTGCATGCGGGAGGAGACCTTCGGGCCCACCATCCCCATCATGGGCTACCGCACCTTCGACGAGGCGATCGCCCTGGCCAACGACACCGAATACGGCCTGGGGGCGGTGCTGCGCACCAACGACGCCCGGCTGGCCAAGCGCTTCTTCGAGGAGGTGCGGGCGGGGACGGTGTGGATCAACGACCCTCTCACCGATAACTATGCCGGCCCCTTCGGCGGCATGAAGGCCAGCGGCAACGCCCGGGAGTTGGGGGAGGAGGGCCTGGAGGGGTTTCTCGAGACCAAGCACGTCCACTGGGACTTCGATGCCGCCCCCAAGGACTGGTGGTACCCCTACTGAGCCGGGGGTGTTGGCTCAGTCGGCGACGACCAGGCCGTAGCCGGGCCCGAAGGTGGCCCGGATCACCCGGGCGCCCTCCGGGGCGTTGAGATCGAAGGAGCGGGCGGCCGCCGCCGGGGGGACCAGGGCGGTCCACTTGAGGCTCAACTCCACGCCGTCTAGGTGGAGCGACCCGGCGCGGACCGACAGGATCCCGCCTTCACCTTCCCCGAGCGCCCAGGCAAGGCCGGCCCCTGTTTCCAGCGTGGTGTCGGTGAAGCGGCGGACGTCGCAGTTGACGGGGAGGGTGGAGCGAGGGCCGACCATCTCCCGGGTGAGCACGCCCGGGCCTTCCGGGTAGACGGGCATGTCCTCGCGCCGCAGCAGCTCGAAGCTGGTCTGCTCGGGGATGGGATCGGTCGCGGCCACCAGGATGTAGATCTCGGCATCCACCTCTCCGTGGTTCCACTCCTGGTGGACCATGCCTCGCCTGCCTTCGGTGAAGCGGGCGAGGGCACCCTCGGGCACGTGGCCGGAGATGCCGTTGCGGGCGTCGTCGTGGTCGAAGGTGCCGCGCTCGAGGTAGAAGAGGCGCTCGTGGTAGCGGTGGGGGTGGTGGCCGATGCCGAGGCCGGCAGCGATGACCGAGTCGTGCACCGTGACCAGGGGGCCGCAGGCGCGGACCCGGGTGAACGGGCCGATCGACTCCACCGCAACCAGACCGGGAGCGCCGAAGTCCTCGGGCCCGAGAACGGCGTGATCCTCGGGGGTTAGCACCACGAGACGCGGATGGGGGTTCATGACAGGACGGCACCGTAGGCCGTCCTGCCTCCTACCCAAGAGCCCGGGCGTCGGAAACAAGTGTTAACGCCGCGGAAAAGGGAGCGAAACGCCCCGAGGCGTACGTTCGCAACTGCCCCGGGGGCTTCCCGGGGGCCGACTGTGAGAGTGGAGGCACACGTTGAGAGCAAACGCCCTGCGGCGACTGCTCGTCCTGGCAGTGATCCTCGCCTTCGTCGTCGCGGCCTGCGGTGACGACGAAGGGGGCGATACCACCACGACGACCGCCGCGACCACCACTACCGGTGGTGCCGGCAGCACGACCACATCGTCCGGCCAGACCACCACCACTACGGAACCCTTCGTGATCGAACCCGGGCTCAGCGGGCTGCAGGTCGTCGACGATCTCACCTTCACGGTGACGATGGCCGAGGCCGATCCGGAGTTCCCTCTGAAGCTCGCCTATGCGGCCTTCTTCCCGCTGCCCCAGGTCGCCTTCGACGACCCCGTGGCGTACGAGGAGAACCCCGTCGGCAACGGCCCCTTCATGATGGACGGGCCGTGGGAGCACGACGTGGTGATCCCCATGAAGCGCTTCGAGGCCTACGCCGGGCCCGATCCGGCCCAGATCGAGCGCCTGGAGTGGACGATCATCGACGACCTGAACACGGCCTACAACGAGGTGCGGGCGGGCAACCTGGACATTCTGGGGCCGGCGCTACCCACCGACCAGATCGCTACCGCGGCGGCCGAATTCGGCGACCGCTACGGCATCTCGTCGTCGACCTCATTCACCTACATGGGCTTCCCTCTGTACTTGCCCGAGTACCAGAACCTGGACTTGCGGCGGGCCCTGTCGATGGCCATCGATCGCGACCTGATCGTGCAGCAGATCTACGCCAACACTCGCGTGGCGGCGTTCTCTACTCTGCCGCCCATCTTCCAGGGAGCCCGGGAGCACGTCTGCGACAACTGGGACTACAACCCCGTCGAGGCCAAGGCCCTGTGGGACTCCATCGACCACCCCGATTCGCTGATCGTCTGGTTCAACACCGGCGGCGGCCATGAGGAGTGGGTCGAGGCCGTGGCCAACATGTGGCGCAACACCCTGGGGGTCGACGACATCACGTTCGAGAGCATGGAGTTCTCGGAGTACAACCCACTGCTCGACGCGCAGGGCGCCACCGGCCCGTTCCGCCTCGGCTGGGGCCAGGACTACCCCTCCCCGCTGAACTTCCTGGAGCCGCTGTACGCCTCGTACAACTTGCCCCCAATCGCCTCGAACAACACCTGGTACAACAACCCGGCGTTCGACGACCTGATCGCCCAGGGCAAGTCTGCCGTGGCCGCCACCGGCGACCTGGCCGACGGCATCCCCTTCTACCAGCAGGCAGAAGACATCCTGTGCCAGGACGTCCCGGTGGCCCCGGTGTGGTTCCGCACCAACCAGTTCGTCTTCACCGAGGGCATCGGCAGCGTCTATTACGACTCGTACAGCGACCTCGGGGTGACCAAGGTCACCAGCGAAGACGGCTTGGTGTCGGTCCAGCTGTCCGAGCCGGAGCACCTGTTCCCCACGACCTCCAACGAGTCCAACGGGATCCAGGCACTGCGGGCGCTCTTCACCGGGCTGGTGCAGTACGACGCGGCGACGAACGAGATGTTCTTCGCCAGCGCCGAGTCCATCACGTCCGAGGACGGTGGCCTCACCTGGACCGTCACCCTGAAGCCGGGGTGGACCTTCCACAACGGCGAGCCGGTGACCGCCTGGTCCTACGTGAATGCGTGGAACTACGGAGCCAACGGCGCCAATGCCCAGCAGAACAACTCCTTCTACGCCGGGATCGCCGGCTACGACGAGTTGAACCCTGCCGGCTGAACCATCCAACGGAGGAGTGGGGCGGCACCTCCCGCCGCCCCACTCCCGAGACCAAAGCCCGTACTCAGCGAGAAGGTAGGGATCGTGTCCGCCCAGCAAGGGAAACGGTAGGAAGGCCATGGGCCGCTACCTGATTCGCCGCCTGCTGCAGTTCATCCCGGTCTTCGTCGGGGCGACCCTTCTGATCTTCATCATGGTGTGGGCCATCCCCGGCGACCCCATCGCCGCCCTCGCCGGCGACCGGGTGCTGCCGGACCAGGTGCGCCAAGAGATCCGAGACCGCTACAACCTCGACGACCCGCTGATCGTGCAGTACGGCAAGTACATGGGGGGCGTCTTCCAGGGAGACTTCGGCGACGACTTCCGCGGTCGGCCGGTGACCGATCTGCTCGGCCAGCGCCTCCCCATCACCGTTCGCCTCGCCTTGCTCGCCTTCGGCTTCGAGGTGGTGCTGGGCATCATCGCCGGCATCCTGGCCGGGGTGCGCAGGGGCGGCTTCGTCGACAACCTGGTCCTGATCTCAACGCTGGTGGTTATCGCCATACCGATATTCGTGCTGGGCTTCCTCGCCCAGCTGCTCCTGGGAGTGAGATTCGGCTGGTTCCCCGTGTCGGGAGTGCAACGGGGTCTCTACAGCTACGTCCTCCCCGCCATGGTGCTGGGCTCGGTGTCGCTGGCCTACATCGCCCGGCTGACCCGCACCAGTCTCATCGAGAACCTGCGCGCCGACTACGTGCGCACCGCCACTGCCAAGGGCCTGTCGCGCCGCCGGGTGGTGGGCATCCACACCTTTCGCAACTCGATGATCCCGGTGGTCACCTTCCTCGCCATCGACCTGGGGTCGCTCATGGGAGGGGCCATCATCACTGAGACCATCTTCAACATCCCCGGCCTGGGCCGGGCCGTATTCGAGGGGGTGCAGCGGCAGGAAGGCACCGTGGTGGTGGGCATCGTGACCTTCCTGGTGCTGGTGTACATGGTGGCCAACCTGCTCGTCGACGTCCTGTACGCCGTGCTCGACCCGAGGATCCGCTATGAGTGACCGCGACCGCGAGCGCTTGTTCACCAGTTCGCCGGCCCCCGTGGTCGCCTCCTTCGAGGAGCTCGAAGCCGAGCCGATCATCCGCCGGGAGGGCAGCCTCTATGCCGACGCCTGGCGCCAGCTGCGCCGGCGGCCCATGTTCATCATCTCCGGCATCCTGATCGTGATCCTGGCCGTGATGGCCATCTGGCCCGGCCTGTTCACCCGGGCCGACCCCCGGGCCTGCGATCTGGCCGACTCCCTACTGCGGCCGAGCAGCCAGCACTGGTTCGGCACCGATGTGCAGGGCTGCGACTACTACGCCCGCACCATCTGGGGAGCCCGGGTGTCGATCACCATCGGGGTGCTGGTCACCGCCTGTGCCACGCTCATCGCCGTGCTGCTCGGCTCGGTGGCCGGCTACTACGGGGGGATCGTCGACACCCTCATCGCCCGCCTCACCGACATCTGGTTCGCCATCCCCACCATTCTCGGCGGCATCGTGATCCTGCGGTCGATCTTCTCCACCCGGGGCCTCTTGCAGGTGAGCCTGGTGCTCATCGTGCTCGGCTGGCCCACCATGCTGCGGCTGGTGCGCTCGGCGGTGATGGCCACCAAGGAGATGGACTACGTCGATGCCGCCCGGGCGCTGGGGGTGCGCAATATCCGCATCATCCGGCGCCACATCTTGCCCAACGCCGTGGCCCCGGTCATCGTGTACGCCACCATCACCGTGGGGGTGATCATCTCGGCCGAGGCGGCGCTCTCATTCCTGGGGGTGGGCCTGCAGCTGCCGGCCATCTCCTGGGGGCTGATGATCAGTGTGGCCCAGAACCGCATCCTCACCGCTCCCCACCTGCTGCTCTTCCCGGGAGCGTTCCTCTCGGTGACCGTGTTCTCCTTCATCCTGATGGGCGACGCCCTGCGAGACGCCCTAGACCCGAGGTTGCGCTGATGGCCACCACCCTGAGCCGAGATGCCGTCGCCGGCCGGCCCGTCGACCCGGCGGCGCCCCTGCTGGCGGTCGAAGACCTGCACGTCGAGTTCCGCATCGACGCCGGCACGGTGCGGGCCGTCAACGGCCTCTCCTACACCCTGCGGCGAGGGGAGACCGTGGCCATCCTGGGGGAGTCGGGCAGCGGCAAGAGCGTGAGCGCCCAGGCGGTGATGGGCATCATCGACAGCCCGCCGGGCTTTGTCACCGGGGGCTCGGTGCGCTTTCGAGGAGTGGAGTTGCTCGACCTTCCCGAGGCGGAGCGGCGCCGGGTGCGGGGCGACCGGATCGCCATGATCTTCCAGGATGCTCTGACTGCGCTCAACCCCGTCTTCCCGGTGGGCTGGCAGATCGCCGAGATGTTCCGCATGCACCGGGGCCTGCCCCGCAAGGAGGCCCGGGAGAAGGCCATCGAGTTGATGGAGCGGGTCAAGATCCCCTCGGCTCGCACCCGGGTCGGGTCCTACCCCCACGAGTTCTCCGGCGGCATGCGCCAGCGGGTGATGATCGCCATGGCGCTCTCTCTCGACCCCGAGATCCTCATCGCCGACGAACCCACCACGGCACTCGACGTCACCGTGCAGGCCCAGATCATGAGCCTGCTGGCCGAGTTGCAGCAGCAGACCGGCATGGGGCTCATTCTCATCACTCACGACCTGGGGGTGGTGGCCGAGGTGGCCGAAGAGGTGGTGGTGATGTACGCCGGACGTGAGGTGGAGAAGGGCCCCAGCCTGCCCGTCTACCACCAGCCGGCCCACCCGTACACCATGGGGCTGATGGATTCCCTGCCCCGGCGCGACGTGCACACCGAGCGGCTGCAGCCCATCAAGGGCTCCCCGCCCGACCTGTTGGCCATCCCATCGGGGTGCCCTTTCCGGCCGCGGTGTCCGTACACCCGGGAGATCTGCACTCGGGAGGAGCCGCCTCTGGCCGCAGTGACCCCCGAGCGCGTCTCCGCTTGCCACTTCTGGGAGGAGGTGTCCCGTGAGCGCGCCGGCGCCTGAGCCCATCCGCAACGGCGAGGTGGTGCTCCGGGTGGAGCACCTGGTGAAGTACTTCCCCATCACCCGGGGCATCGTCTTCAAGCGCCAGATCGGCACGGTGAAGGCCGTCGACGACGTCAGCTTCGAACTGCATGCGGGCGAGACCTTGGGCCTGGTGGGGGAGTCGGGCTGCGGCAAGACGACCACCGCCCGCACCATCCTCCGCCTGGAGAAAGCCACCAGCGGGCATGCCTGGTACCGAGGTCGGGACATCTTCACCCTCTCCGGAGGGGAGATGCGCGAGCTACGCCGCGAGATCCAAGTGATCTTCCAGGACCCCTACGCCTCGCTGAACCCCCGTATGACGGTGGGCGACATCATCGGCGAGGGATGGCGGGTGCACCCCGGGGTGATGCCCAAGAGCCGGCGGCGGGCTCGCATCCACGAGCTGCTGGAGCTGGTGGGCCTGAACCCGGACCACATCAACCGCTACCCCCATCAGTTCTCCGGGGGCCAGCGTCAGCGCATCGGGGTGGCCCGGGCTCTGGCCCTGGAGCCCAAGATCGTCATCTGCGATGAGCCGGTGTCGGCGCTCGACGTGTCGGTGCAGGCCCAAGTGGTCAATCTGCTCGAGGACCTGCAGGACGAGCTCGGCCTGTCATACCTTTTCATCGCCCACGACCTCTCCGTGGTGCGCCACATCTGCGACCGGATCGCGGTGATGTACCTGGGCAAGATCGTGGAGACCGGCGACGAGTACCAGGTCTACGACAACACCGCCCACCCCTACACCACGGCCCTGCTGTCGGCGGTGCCCATCCCCGACCCGGCGGCGCGCCACCTGGGCAGGCGGATCCTGCTCGAAGGCGACGTGCCCAGCCCGGCCGATCCGCCCAGCGGCTGCCGCTTCCGCACTCGCTGCTGGAAGGCGCAGGGAATCTGCAGCGAGGCGGAGCCGGAACTGATCGACCGGGGCCAGGGCCATCCGGTGGCCTGCCACTTCGCCCAGGTGGAGTTCGACCCGGCGCGACGAGGATCCTCCCAGCCCGGCTAGCGTGACCGCACTATGACCTCCTGGCGCTTCCTGGCGGAACCGCCTCCCATTCCGGGCCTCGTGCTGCGTCCCTTCCGCGGCGAGGAGGACTTCCCGGCGATGCGCCGGGTGAAGCTCGCCGCCGAGGCCGCCGACGGGGTGGATCAGCCGGTCACCCTGGAGGACTTCGCCCACGTGTACCGGCACTTGGAGAACTGCGACCCGGCCACCGACATGGTCATGGCCGAGATCGACGGGGAGTTGGTGGCCTACGGGCGGGTGTTTTGGTGGGAGGAGTACGCCGGTGCCCGGCGCTACGCCCCCTTCTGCTTCGTGGCCCCCGAAGGGCGCGGCCGGGGCTTGGGTTGGGCTCTCTTGGCTCACAACGAAGGCCGGCTGCGGGCGATTGCCGCCGGGCATCCGGCGGGGGAGAAGACTTTCGAGGTAGCCCAGAACGATGCTGAGGAGGGGGCGGCGGCCCTGTACGCCGCCGCCGGGTACCGGGCGGCGCTCCACGGGGCCGACATGGTGCGGCCCGATCTGGAGGACATCCCGGAGGTGCCGTTGCCGGCGGGCCTGGTGGTGCGCTCTCCGCGGGCCGACGAACTCCGCAAGGTGTGGGAAGCGGACCAGGAGGCCTTTCGCGATCACCTGGGCGCGGCCCCACAGGGGGAGGAGGCCTTTGCCGCCTTCCTCGACTTCCCTTACCACGATCCTTCACTGTGGCGTGTGGCGTGGGACGGGGAGGAGGTGGCCGGCCAGGTGCGTAGCTACATCAACGGCGCGGAGAACGAGGCCACGGGCCGCCGGCGGGGCTACACGGAGAACATCTCGGTACGGCGCCCCTACCGGCGGCGCGGCCTGGCCCGGGCGCTGCTGGTGCAGAGTCTGCACGCGGTCAAAGAGAGCGGCATGGACGAGGCCGCCCTGGGGGTGCAGACCGAGAACGTGCACGGCGCCTTTCGCCTGTACGAGAGTGTGGGCTTCGGGGTGGTGCGCTCCTGGACCATTCTGCGCAAGCCGTTGGGGTGAGCCGCCTCGGGCCGGGAGGCGAGTCGGTGCCTTCGGCTACGCTGCCGGGATGGCGACCACTGCTCGTACCCCCAGCCCCGTCGATCGCTTCCACGAGGTGCTCGAGGCTTGCGCCCCGTACGTTGCCGGGGCCTTCGACCTCTCCGACCGGGGCGGCCCCGAGCACACCGTGGTGGTTCGCGGGCGTTCGGCCACCCACGTGCGCAAGCTGGCGCGCCGGGTGGGCGAGTTGATCGGGGTGCGCCCCGAGGGCGAGGCTCCCGACGGCAGCGAGCCCTGGCTGGTGGTCGACGGGGGCGATGTGGTGGCTCACCTTCTGACCGATGCTTCGCTGCAGCGCTACGGCTTGGTGGAGTGGTTCGGGTCGGGCGCCGAGGCGCCCGCCGACCTCTTCGTCACGGCGATGATCGAGCGGGCGCGCCTCCTGCAGCAGGGGCGCCGCACCGCCTGAGCCCTGGGCCGACGGCCGGCTCAGGCGTGAAGCTCCAGTACGTCGCCGTCCTCCGGAAGGTGGTCGCGTCCCACCTGTACCCCCTCGGCTCCGCGCCGGCTCCACAGGCGGGCGTGCTTCAAGCCGCCGGCCACCTCCTTGTGGACCATGGCCGCCACGTCGTGAACCGTCTGGCCGCGGCGCACCGTGTACGGCCGGCTGAGGTCGGCCGGGCGGTGGGGCACCTTGGTATAGACCCGCACCACGCCCAGTTCTCGGAAGAGCCAGGGGCCGACCTCGTCCAGCCCCACTGCGGTGGCCGCCGAGACCGCCAGCGCCGGGTAGCGCAAGCCGGTGAGTTCGGCGAAGACGGCCAGTTCGCCCTCCAGATCGGTGAGCAGGTCCGCCTTGGCGGCGATGAGGGCGGTGGGGAGGCGGATGGCAAAAGGGTCTTCGTCGTCGTGCAGGTCCGGGGGCATGCCGCGGGGCCACGAGGGCAGCAGGTGCACCCGGCGGCTCTGCAGCAGGTCGTGTAGGCGGGCGACCTGGTCCACACAGGACGGATCGGAGAGATCGACGACCAGAAAGGCCCCGTCGGCGGGCTGCAGGGCGTTGGCCATCCAGGGCACCGGGTGCTCGGCGGTTATCGGAGGCAAGTCGACCAACTGGAAGGCGACGTCCTCGAAGGGCAGCATCCCCGGCTGTGGATACTGCGTGGTGAAGGGGTAGGGGCCGACGGCGGCATGGGAGCCCGTCAGGGCATGGTGCAGGCTCGACTTGCCCGAATTGGGGGGACCCAGCAGGGCGATCTGCGCCGGGCCCTCCGGGCGGATCACCGTGGGCGGGCCGGTACGCGCTGCCCCCCGTCGGGCTGCCGTCAGCTCGTCGGTCAGTTCGGCGATGCGGCTCTTGATGTCGGCCTGGAGGTGATCGGTCCCCTTGTGCTTGGGGATGGTGCGCAGCATCTCCCGCAGGCGCTCCAGCTTCTCCCGCGGCTCCCGGGCGGCGCGGTAGGCCGCTTCGGCGGCCTTGTACTCGGGGCTCAGGTTGGCCGGCATCGCCTCGGGGTCGGGGGAGCGGCGCCTATGTTGGTCGATTTAGAACGAGGCGGCGACACGGCGCGAGGGTGACGGGGCCCAGCAGCCCGGCTCAGTCGTCCGCCGAGGCGCCCACCTGCTCCAGGATCAGAGCGGGGTCGACCCCCGCCCGGTCCGGGGTGAGGTACCCGGCGACCTCACCGGGGAGGAAAGAGCGGGGTTCGGGCCGAGCCAGCTTGCGCCCGGCGGCGTCGACCACCAAGAGGGCGGGCACGGGGCCCTCGGCATCGGGCGCCGGCCGGTCGACCATGACCACCTCACCCCGCTGCAGGCGCAGCAGGGACCCCGGAGGGAACTCCCCCATGATGTCGATGAAAGCATGCACCACGTCGGGGTCGTAGAAGGTCCCGGCGTCGGCCAGCAGCACCCGCAAAGCCCGGGCCGGAGACTCGGCGCGGCGGTAGGACCGGCGGCTGGTGAGGGCGTCGTAACCGTCGGCAACCGCAGTCAGACGGCTGAACAGGTGCAGGGGGTGGTGATGGTGGTACCCGTCGGTGTGCTCCGGGGGCTCTTCGAAGTACAGGAGGTTGGGGTAGCCGGAGCCGTCGTAGCGGGCGTGGTGCTCCAGGGCCACCACCGCCACCACTTCCTGGCCCGGCTCGGAGGCGGTCAGGATCGATTCGGCACCCACCTGAGGGTGGATCCTGATCTCGGCCCACTGCTCGGGGCTGAGCCGGCCCGGGTGCTGCAACACCCCGGGGGAGACACCGACCTTCCCGATGTCGTGCAGCAGCGCCCCCATGCCCAGCAGGAGTTGGTCGGCACGATCCAGACCGGCGACCCTTCCGATCATGAGGGTCAGGATGCAGGTGTTGACCGAATGGAAGAAGGTGTACTCGTGGTGGCTCTTCATGGTGGAGAGGAGAAGGGCGGCCGATGGGTCGTCCAGGCACAAATCCACCAGAGAGCGCACCGCGGCCGCCGTGTCCAAGAGAGAGACCCGCTCGCGCTCGGCTACCGCCAGGCTGACCGCCCGCAGCAAGTCGAGGGTGGCCGTGTAGGCCACGCGGCGGCCGTCCCCCGACTCCTCGAGCTCGTCGGCGGCCAGGTTGTCCTCGTTGAGGCGCACCGAGCCGGCGCCGGTGGGTTCGACGGACTCCCCGGCCAGGGCGGCGGTGAGCCGGGAGACGTCGGCGCCATCGACTGGAGGGAGGAAGGTCACCGACTGGACCCCCCGATCCTGCATGATGCGCAGGAAGCCTCCGTGGGTGAGGGACGCCATCGGCAGCAGGGTGCGGTCCAGGTAGATCGATTCGTCCAGCACGGTGAGTTGCACCGGCCGTCCTTCGGCTAGGAGATCGGCCTCGCGGGCGGCGTCGGCGAGGGCCACCCCGGTCAAGGGGTGAGAGGCCCCGTACAGCCGGTGCAGGGTGGCCGCCCGGCGCAGAGCGGCCAGCAGGTTCCCGGCCTCCCTTTCCCTCATCACTTCCCTCCGTTCAGGGCGCGTCGCGCTGCGCGGCACGTTTCCCGGGCGGCGGCCGAAGCCCACAGCCGCCGCCGGGCCAGACGGCGCAGGGTGGCGCGCGCGGTGTCGGTGCGAAACCGGGCCAGGATCTCGAGGGCCGCCAGCCGCTCCGCTAGGGGGGGGCGCGAGTCGAGGAAGGCAGCCAGTCCGCCGTCGGCCTCTCGGCTCGAGGTGCGGCGCAGGACGCCGAGGGCCTGCAGACGCAGAGCCGGCTCGGGATCTCCCAAGGCCCGTACGGCGACCGAGGCCGCCTCTTCGGGGTGGATAGCGTCCAGGGCTCGCAACGCCTCGCGCCGCACGCGTGGGTCGGGGTGGGTGCAGGCTCGACCCAGTCCGGTGACCGCCTCGAACCGCCCCGTGCCGGCCAGAATCTCCACCAACTGCAGGACCAGTGGCGCGCGCGGGTCACCCAGGCGGCGCACGAGGGGGCCCGGCCGAAGGCGGACCGCGGTACCGAGGAGCGCCTTCAGCGCGTCGCGGCGAGCCGGGTGGGCTTCGACGGCGAGGCGCTCCAGCGCCTGGTCGAGGGCGAAGAGAGCAACCAAGGTCACGACGGTGGCCGGCGGTTCTTCTCCCTCGGCAAGGGCCCCTATGAGCCCGTCGAGCACATCGGGTCGCAGCGCCGCTTCCATCTCGCGGCGAACCGCCTCCTTGCGCGGGCTGGTGGAAGCGGCGGCGAGCAGCGTGCCTCCCCAGGCACCGGCGCGGGCCAGGTTGCCTTCCTCACAGGCCCCGGCGGCCTTGAGCGCCACGGTGTGGGCCAGGCGGGCGAAGCCGGCATCGTCGGCGAGGTCCATGAGAGCGGAGGCGGCCCGCACTCCGGCGGCGAAGTTCTCTCGCGGACCGGGGATCTGGGCCCGCAGCGCCTCGCCGACCTGGCGGCGCAGGCCGGCTCGTCCCGACCGCAGCATCTGGGAGATGCGGTCCGAGACGAGTTGCTCCGCCGGGAGCATCTCCCCGCCGATCGCGGTCTGCCCCTCCTGCTCGGCGGCGATGCGAGCGTACTCGCGCAGCAGGGGATGCGTACCCGGGGAGAGCAGGTGAGCCAGTTCGGCGAGGTCGTCCTGGGAGAACTGGTCGAGCAGGAGGCGGAAGGGCTCCTCCTCGTGTCGAGTGAGGAACTGCTCGAACAGGCGGGTCTGCTGCTCCCGGGGCAGGCCGAAGAACGAATCGGTGAAGCCGTGCACCAGTTCCTGGAGGCCCTGGAAGTCGCCCGTCTCCAGCTTCTCGTACAGCAGGCGGTACTCGTCGAGATAGCGGTGGGAGGGATCCTGGTGGCGGGGCCCACCGGGCTCCGGGTCGTTGGAGGGGTCGACCAACTCCTCGGCATCCGTCAAGCCTTCCGGTGTGTCCGTGAGGCGCCCGTGTTCTATGACGATCAGCCGGGTGGCGCCGGCGGCGTGCAGCTCCTCTGCCGCTCCCGGGGAGTCGGCCGGAGGGTTTCCCTGGAAAGTGGCGAATTCGAACAGACGCAGGAGGTCGTCGCCGGTGGGAGGAGCAGAGAAGCCCAGCACCGCAAGGCCACGGGCGAAGATCGCTCGGGCCAGGGCGGCGGCGCCCTGGCGGCGGGTGGCTACCGGGCGGCCGCCATGGCGAAAGCCTCCGCCGTGGACCTCCAGCGTCCAGGGGAAAGAGGGCAGGTCGCCGAGGGTGGCCACGGCCCGGCGGAAGGCATCCTGGGTGCGGGGATCCTGGTAGACCCGGAACATCGTCCAGGCGACCGCCAAGGCATCGACCGCCGCCGTTGCCAAGCTCTCGGCCGTCTCCGGCGACGCCGGGGGGCCTCCCGCGGCCTCGCCGGGCTCGGGCGGGAGGGGAGTCGCCGAACGGCGCGTGGTGGTACCGGTGCTGTCGGGCATGCCTTCGCGAGGGTGGGCTGAACGTCTGCATCGGCGCCCCGGCGGCCCGGGTTGAGCGCGGCAAGTTTGCCTCGGGGCGCCCCCGGCCGGGCCAACCCCTTCCGCGCCGCGTCGCGACGGCCTCAGGCGGGGGGCGGCGGCCGGTGGCGCCGGGCACGCCGCGTGGCCTGGTTCATGTAGAAGCGGGTGAAGCCGGGAGCGGTACCCGACAGGCGGGCCAGCCAGCGCGTCTTGGGATCCGGGTAGATGATGGGCCGGCGGCGCGAGACCCCGCGCAGGATGGCGTCGGCCACCTGTTCGGGAGGGATGGGCTTCACCGTGCCGGCGATGCGGCGGGTCTCCTCGGGCTTGAAGGGCTCCTCTCCGGCCAATTGGGGGGTGTCGACGTCGGAGGGGTAGACGCACGCCACGTGGATGCCGCGGGGGCGGAGTTCCACCCGGATCACATCTGTCAGCCCGCGCACCGCGTACTGCGAGGGCCCGTAGGCGCTGTAGCCGAACACCGGGAGGAGGCCGGCCGTTGAGGAAACGGCGACGATGGTCCCCTTGCGACGGGCCAGCATGGCGGGCACCACTGTCCGGATGCACCACAGGGTGCCGAGGTAGTTGATCTCCATGTGGCGGGCGAAGACATCGTCGGGCATTTCCGGGAAGTAGCCGGGCCGGGCGATACCCGCCGCGGTGACCAGCAGGTCGCAGGGGCCGAGGGCTGTTACACAACGCGTCACCGCCGCCTTGGCCTCTTCGCGTCGTGAGACGTCGGCCGCCTCCAGGTGGAAGGTGGCTCGCGGGGGCGGGTCGGCACGCAGCGCTGCCAGGTTCGGGTCGTCGAGGGCGATGATCGAGACCCGGGCTCCACGGGCGGCTAGGCGGCGCACCGTGGCCAGGCCGATGCCGCTTGAGCCGCCCGTCACCACGGCGTGGATGTCACGGAAGCGATCCATCGTCACCTCACTTCAAGCCCGGCGGTACTTGGCGCTCGCTACGGCATGGTATCCCGGCTCCCTTCGGACGCCGGGGGAGTAGGCGCTTTGCCGCTCGTCCATTCGCGGCGCCGGGCGGGTAGGTTGGCGGTGTGGAGTGGGCTCTCGCGATTGACCTCGGCACTTCTGGTCCCAAGGTAGGCCTGGTGTCGGCCGACGGCAGGGTGCTGGGAGGTCCCACCGAGCCGACCGGCCTCTTCCTGCTGCCCCACGGCGGATGTGAGCAGGATCCCGACGAGTGGTGGCGCGCCGTAGCCGCCGCGGCCCGTCGGGTGACCCGCTCTCATCCCGACGAGGCGAGCCGGATCGTGGCCGTGGGGGTGACCGCGCAATGGTCGGGAACGGTTCCCGTCGGAGCCGACCTGCGGCCCCTGTCCCGGGCCATTATCTGGCTGGACCATCGGGGAGCCGGCCAGGTTCGTCGCGTGATCCGAGGCCCGATTCGGGTCTACGGCTACGGCATCGGCAAGGCCCTTCGGTGGATTCGCTTGACCGGCGGGGCGCCGCCCAAAGCGGGCAAGGATCCGATCGCGCACATGATGTGGCTGCGGGACGAGCGCCCCGATATCTACGAACGCACCAGGGTGTTCCTCGAGCCGAAGGACTACCTCAACCTCGTGCTGACCGGGCGGGCCGTCGCCACGTTCGACTCGGTAGCGCTCTACTGGCTCACCGACAATCGGAATCTGGATGGGATCCACTACGACCGCGGCCTCGTCCGTCTGAGTGGGCTCGATCCCGGCAAGCTCCCGGAACTGGTACGAGCCACCGACGTCGTCGGCCCGCTCCTGCCCGGGCCGGCGCACGATCTGGGGATCCCGGCCGGGATCCCCGTTGTGGGAGGCACTCCCGACGTGCACTCCGCCGCCCTGGGTGCCGGGGCGGTACGTGACTACGCCGCTCATCTCTACCTCGGGACTTCGTCGTGGCTGTCGTGCCACGTGCCGTTCAAGAAGACCGACGTCGCCCGGAACCTGGGCTCGCTCCCCTCACCTCTCCCCGGGCGCTACCTGGTGATCGGTACCCAGGAATCCGCCGGGGTGTGCCTCGAATACTTGGGTCGTCTGCTGCTTCCGGAGCGTGATCGCTCGGCCGCCCTGGCCGAACTCAACGCAGCCGCTCTCCGGGCTCCCGCGGGGTCGGGGGGCTTGATCTTCACCCCCTGGCTGCAGGGTGAACGGGCGCCGGTCGAGGATGCGTCCTTGCGCGGGGGGTTCTTCAACCAGTCGCTGGACACTTCCCGGGACGAGGTGATCCGATCGGTATTCGAGGGTGTGGCGCTGAACACCCGCTGGCTCCTCGAAGCGGTGGAGCACTTCACCCGGAAGCGGCTGGATCCGCTGGTCATCGTGGGCGGAGGGGCACAGAGCGACTTGTGGTGCCGGATACACGCCGACGTCCTCGGCCGAACCGTGCGCCGGACTGCCGATCCGATCCAGGTGAACGTGAGGGGGGCCGGCCTGCTGGCGCTGGCCGCCCTCGGGCGCCTCGGCCTCGACGACATCGCAGACCGGGTTCCCCTCGCGGACACCTTCAACCCGGATCTCGGGCCGGCAGGTACCTACGACCCGGCCTACGCCACCTTCCGTCGGGTACATCGGGCGGTGCGGCGGGTCTACGCACGGCTGCGACCCGCCTAGCCTGGCCGTCATGGACCTGGAGCGCGTGCAGCGCCTCCTCTCCCGTGTGGGCCCGCGCCTCTCCGCGCTGCTCTTCCGAGCCGCCAAACGGCTGCCCCCGGTAGCGCGTCGCCTGGAGGCCGAGTACGCCCGCATCGTCGGGCGTCTCGGGGAAGAGGCGGGCCTGGACTCCTCCGGGCCCGTCACCACCCGCTTGCCTGCCGCCGGGTTGCCCCGGGCGGAGGTACTGGCAGCCCTGGAGGGAGCAAGCGCGCGCGAGCAGAGACGCTGGCAGGAGGGCTTCGCCTCGGGAGCGGTGTACCACGGCGACCCGGGCCACATCGACTTCCTGAACCGGGTCTACGCCGCCCATTCTCAGAGCAACCCGCTGCACGCCGATCTCTGGCCGGCCACGGTGCGGCTGGAGGCGGAGATCGTGGCGATGACTGCCGCCATGCTCCACGGGGACGCCGCGGTGGGCACCGTGACGTCTGGAGGGACGGAGTCGATCCTGCTGGCGATGAAGGCCTACCGCGACCACGCCCGGCATCGGCGGGGGATCACGCGGCCCCAGATGGTCGTACCCCAGACGGCCCACGCGGCCTTCGACAAGGCGGCGGGCTACTTCGGCATCGAACTGGTTCGCATCCCCGTGGATTCTGCCTTCCGGGCCGATTTGGGTGCCGCGGCCGCAGCCATCAACCGGCGCACCATTGCTGTGGTCGCTTCGGCGCCATCGTTCCCGCACGGGATCATCGACCCGGTGGCCGACTTGGCCTCGCTCGCGGCGGAGCGCGGCTGCGGCGTTCACGTGGATGCCTGCCTGGGCGGGTTCGTCCTCCCCTGGGCCGAGCGGTTGGGCTACGAGGTGCCTCCGTTCGACTTCCGGTTGCCCGGGGTGACGTCGATGAGCGCCGACACCCACAAATACGGCTATGCCGCTAAGGGCACCTCCGTCGTCCTGTACCGCGATCGAGCCCTGCGCCGCTTCCAGTACTTCACCACCGCGGACTGGCCCGGTGGGCTGTATGCGTCCCCTACCTTCGCCGGCAGTCGGCCCGGCGGTTTGAGCGCGGCGTGCTGGGCGGCGATGGTCAGCCTTGGCGAGGCCGGCTACTTGGAGGCCACCCGGCGCCTGCTCGCGGCGGCCAGCGCGATCAAGGAGGGCGCGGCTGCCATCCCCGGCCTACGGGTGCTGGGCGATCCGCTCTGGGTGATCGCCTTTGCTTCCGATGCAGCCGACATCTATCGGATCATGGAGGAGATGTCGCATCGCGGCTGGAGCCTGAACGGGCTGCAACACCCGCCGGCAATGCACCTGGCGGTGACTCTCCGGCACACTCTGCCGGGCGTGGTCGAGCGCTTCCTTGGCGATCTCCGGGCCGCGGCGGAGGCCGCCGCCGCGGCCGGCCGGGAAAACCGGGGAGCTCCTCTGTACGGGGTGGCCTCGTCTTTCCCCGTTCGCGCTGTGGTCGACGACCTGCTCGAGCGCTACGTGGACCACCTGTTCGACGTGTAGCCCGGGCAGCGGCGCGCCGCTATCCGCTACGCGTCTGATGGGGTGGCCGCCTCGGGGGTTTGCTCCAGTACCCACGGAACCGAGGTGACGACCACCCGGGTGTCGGCGTAGAGGGCGCTGCGGATCCACAGAGCCGACTGATTGTGGAGCAGCCTTCCGGCGGCGGAGGCCACCACGAACTCGGGGATGACCACGTTCAGCACGGCTCCCTCCCCGGCGCGCTGAGCGGCGCTTTCGAGGTACTCGATCACGGTGCTCGTCAGGTCGCGAAACGGGCTGGGCGCGACTTCGAGCGGTACTTCGACCCCGTACTGGCCCCAGGCCGCCTCTACCCTGGCCCGCTGCTCCGGCTCGATCTCCACGTGCAAGGCGCGCACTGTCGCCGGGGAGACGCTGCAGGCATACTGCACCGCCCGTAGGGTGGGGGCGGTGACCTCGGAGACCAGCACGACCGTCTCCACGCGCCGCAGCGGCCCGGCGCGGCTGCGGCCGAAATCCAACGCCGTGCGGGCCATGTGCACCAGCCGCTTGCTGACCAGGGTGACACGGGAATCGGAGCGGGGGCGACGGGGCCGCCGGCCGGCAGGCTGGTAGTTCACGTCGGCCACCGCCACGCCCGACTCCCGGCGCAGCGCCCAGAGGATGCCGGGAGCCCCGGAGCGATGGGACCAAGCGTGGCGCCAGCGGTGGGCACCCACCTCCTCGGCTACCACCACGGTCAGCAGCGAGTCGGGGTCGGCGGCTCTCACCCGGCGCACCTGATCGCGCAACGTAGCCGCCACCCCGTCGGGCCCCGCCTCCAGCAGCGTGAGCGGGATGTCGGCATGGCGCTCCTGCCAGTGCACCCTGAGGCGGCGATCGCCGGGCTCGCGCACGTGCCACGTCTCTAGCTGGTCCGAGCGCAACAGCCGGGCGAACCGGAGCGCCCGCTCGAGGTGCCGTCCCGAGCGGGAAGCCAGCACCGCCACCCGATGGGGGGGCACCCGCCTGCAATCCACCGGGCGGACTTGGCGCAACCGGGAGGCTATCCACAAGTAGTGGCGGCGCATGGCGGCCATACCCGCCACGAACAGGGGCACGGCCACTATGACGATCCAGGCGCCGTGGGTGAACTTGGCGATCACCACCACCACCAGCACCACCCCAGTAGCCACCGCCCCGATGGTGTTGAACACCACCGATCGCCTCCAGCCTTTCTCCCGGCTGCGGAGCCAGTGGCGCACCATCCCGGTCTGGCTCAGGGTGAAGGAGGTGAACACGCCGACCACATACAGCTGGATGAGGCGGGTGACCTCGGCGCCGAAGGCCGCGATGAGTAGCCCGGAGAGGACCGAGATGGCCAGGATCCCATTGGAGAAGACGAGGCGGTCCCCCCGGTTGCGGAACTGACGGGGCATGAGGCGGTGCCCGGCGAGAATGGCGGAGAGGCGGGGGAAATCCTGATAGGCAGTATTGGCGGCGAGCACCAGGATGGCCGCGGTGGCCACCTGCAGGACGACGAAGCCGGCCCCGCCGCCCAACACCGCCCGGCCGATTTGGGACAGCACGGTCCCGTAGCGGTCCACCGACTCGGCGGTGACCCTCACGTCCAGGAGGCGGGAGAGGGCGCTGATGCCCAGGAACATGGTGATGGCCATCACGCCCATGGACCCCAGCGTGGCGGCGGCATTGCGGGCCTTCGGTGGGCGGAAAGCCTGGACGCCGTCGGCAATGGCCTCGGTCCCGGTCAGGGCGCTGGCCCCGGAAGCAAAGGCTCGCAGGATGAGGAGCAGCGTGACCCCGCCGACCTCCGGGGCCAGCGGAGCGCCGGCCGTCGCTGCCTGAGGGCAGGACCCCGCCAGGCAGCGGATGAAGCCGGCGCCCAGGGTCACCAGCACGATGGCGACGAAGGCATACGTCGGGGCGGCGAAGAGGCTGCCGGCCTCGCGAGCCCCCCGCAGGTTGGCCACGGTGAGCAGCAGGAGGAAGGCCAGGGCGAGGGGCACCCGGTAACCGAGTACGGAGGGAGCGGCCGAGGTGATGGCGGCCACCCCCGCCGAGACCGACACCGCCACGGTGAGCACGTAGTCGGTGAGGAGAGCGGCGGCGGCCACCATCGCCGGGCGGAGGCCCAGGTTGTCGTGGGTCACCAGGAAAGCCCCCCCTCCCTCGGGGTACGCCCGCACCGTCTGACGGTAGGAGGTGACCACCACCGCCATGAGGGCCGCGATGGCGAAAGCGATGGGGAGGACGAAGTCGAGGCCGGCGGCGCCGGCCAGCGCCAGCACCAGCACTACCTCCTCCGTGGCGTAGGCCACCGAGGAGAGGGCGTCGGAAGCGAAGATCGGCAGGGCGAGGAACTTGGGGAGCAGTTGGTGCTCGTGTTCCGCCGACGCGATGGGCGCGCCGATCAGGCGGTGCTTGGCCCGGGTCCACGCATGCATTGCAGGCACTCCGGAGGTGTGATGCTAGGGCAACGGGGGCGCTGCCTCCCCCCGGGAACCGATCCGCCGGGCCGAAGCGTCGCGGGGGCAATCGCTGAGAGAAGGCAGAATGGGTCACCGGGCCGCTGGAGCGCTGTTGGCGTTGGTACTGGCGCTAACGGCCTGCGCCGAGGAGGAGGTGCTGGTGAGCCCCTCGAGCAGCAGTCCAACGGCGGGCACCCGTTGGGTGGTAGCCGGGCTGACCATCGACGGCGCGGCGGAAGCCCTGCCTCCCGAGGCTCGGCTGACCCTGGACTTCGACGGGGCCGGAGGGGTGAGCGGCCGGGCCGGCTGCAACTCCTACTTCGGCACGGTGGCTCTGACGGATGGGGGACGGCTGTCACCGACCTCGGCTCGACCTTGATGGCCTGCGAGCCGGAGGTCATGGAACGCGAGGCGCGCTTCCTGGCCGCCCTGGGCAGGGTCACCGCTTTCAGGCTGGAGTCGGATCGCCTCAGCCTGACCGGGGAAGGCGGCGCGGTGCGGATCGACCTGAACCCCTTCGTGCCCGAAGCCGATCGCCCCCTGGCCGGAACCTCCTGGCGTCTGACCACCCTCGTCGACGGCGAGGTGGCCACCTCGATCATCGCCGGCACCACCCCGACGCTGTTGGTGGACGCCGGCGCGGGCCGCATTTCGGGGAGCACCGGGTGCAACAGCTACTTCGGGCCGGCCTCCTTCGGCGACCGGGTGGCGACCGTGGGCCCCTGGCCTCCACCAAGATGGCCTGCGCTGCCGACGTGATGCAGCAGGAGTCCTTCCTTCTCGCGGTGCTCGGCGCCGCCGCCACCTGGGAGATCGAGGGGACCACCCTGCGGATCACCGGCACCGACGGGCGGGCCCTGGAGTTCGCCGCCGGCTAGGCGCCGGGCCCGGCTTGCCCGGCGCCGGCCTCACCGCGGGCGGGCGGGGCCGCGCCGATGTGGGCCGTCTCGCGCAACGGGTGCTCCGGGATGGCGAGCGCCAGCAGGAACGACACCACGGCGAAGGGAATGGCCCAGCGGAACACTGTGGTGACGGACCGGGCCACGGCCTCGGCCACCGCCCCTTGCACGTCGGGCGGCAGGGCGCGGATGACGGCCGGGCTCCCGGTTAGCAGCGCCGGGTCGATGGTCTCGGCCCCCGGCGGGAGCAGCCGAGGCAGGTGGTAGGCCAGGCGGCTCGAGAGGATCGCTCCGAACAGCGCCGCTCCGAACGCTCCCCCCAGCGAGCGGAAGAAGGTGTTGGTGGAGGTGGCGATACCCAGGTCGCGGTGCTCCACCGAGTTCTGCAGGGCGATGACCAGCACCTGCATGATCAGGCCGAGGCCCAGGCCCAGCACCACCATGAACAGGGACGACTGCAGCCGGGAGGTGGTGACCTCCATGAAGGAGAGCAGGACGAGGCCCAGGCCCATGAGCACGCTGCCGACCACCGGATAGCGCTTGTAGCGGCCGGTGTGGGTGATCAACTGGCCCGTGGTGATCGACATGGTGACTACGCCTGCCGTCAGCGGCAGGAGCAGCAGACCGGAGTTGGTGGCGCTGGCACCGGTGGCCACCTGCAGGAAGACGGGGAGGAAGATGGTGGTGCCGACCATGGTGAGGCCGAGGATGAAGCCAGCCGCCCCGGTGAGGCTGAAGACCCGGTTGCGGAAGAGGCGCAGCGGCAGGATGGGCTCGGCGGCGTGCTGCTCCCGCACCACGAAGAGGCCGAGGAACACCATCCCGGCCAACCCCAGCGAGACGATGGTGGCCGATCCCCATGGATACTGCGTGCCGCCCCAGACCGTCACCAGCAGCACGCAGGACACTCCGGCCACCAGCAAGGCCGCCCCTTCGTAGTCGATACGGTGGGGCCGGCGGACGAAGGGCAGGTTCAGGGCGAAGGAAGTGACCACCAGGGCGGCCGCGCCGATGGGGAGGTTGATGTAGAAGATCCAGCGCCAGGAGAGGTGGTCGGTGAACAGGCCCCCGAGCAGCGGGCCGGCCACGCTGGCGAAGGCGAAGACGGCCCCGATGTAGCCCTGATATCGACCTCGCTCGCGCGGGGAGAGTATGTCGCCGATGATGGTCAAGGAGAGGGCCATCAGACCGCCGGCACCGAGGCCCTGGACGGCGCGGAAGGCGATCAGTTGCGGCATGTTGCGGGAGAAGCCGGCCAGGGCCGAGCCTATGAGGAAGACGACGATGGCGAACTGGAACACCTGGCGCCGGCCGAGGAGGTCGCTGATCTTCCCGTAGAGGGGGCTGGAGGCGGTAGAAGTCAGCAGGTAGGCGGTGACCACCCAGGAGAGATGGTCCAGGCCGCCCAGTTCGCCGACGATGGTCGGCAGGGCGGTGGCCACGATCGTCTGGTCGAGGGCGGCCAGCAGCACGCCGGCCATGAGGCCGGAGAACACCACCAGGACCTGGCGGTGACTGAGTTTGGCGGCGGGGACGTTGGTTGCGGTCATGGGGTACTCCGGGAGCGGACGCGACGCTAGCCGCCGGCACGGGATCCTCGGCCGCGGCGGCCGCCCAAGGCCGGACGGCCGGGTAACGTGCCCCCGCTAGCGCGACGGAGGCATGAGGGGAATGCGCATCAACTTCGCAATGTGGGGCAAGGCCTCGTGGCAGCTCATCAAGATGGAGGACAGGAGGGAGTGGGCGGCCCTCGACGTCGTCTCCAAGTGGCTCATCGCCACCCGGTCCGCCGTCACCCTGGTGACGGTGTACGCCTGCGTGATCGCCGGCCTGCTCGCCTGGCGCGACGACGTCTTCTCCTGGGTGCCCTTCGTCGTCCTCACGCTGGGGCTCTTCGTCGCCCACGGCACCAACAACTTGCTGAACGACTACACCGACTACCGGCGCGGGGTCGACAAGGACAACTACTTCCGCACCCAGTACGGGGTCCATCCCCTGGTGCAGGGCTTCTGGGATGAGACCACCCAACTCCGCTGGTTCGCCGTCAGCGGGGTGCTGGCCGCCGGGGCGGGGGTCTACGCGCTGTTCGTCTCCGACTTCAATCCGTGGGTCATCGGCCTGTTCTCCTTCGGGGCGGTCACGCTCCTGGCCTACACGTACCCCTTCAAGTACTGGGGAGTAGGCGAGCTGGCCATCTTCCTCATCTGGGGCCCGATCCTCGTCGGTGGCGTCTACCTGACTCTGGCTGCCGCCGCCGGGGCGGGTCTGGACAGCATCTGGAATGTGGTGCTCGCCGGGGTGCCCTACGGACTCGGGGTGGCCAGCATCAACGTGGCCAAGCACATCGACAAGCACGACGACGACGAGGCCAAGGGGGTGGGCACCTTCCCGGTGCGCGTGGGCCCGACGGTGGCCCGCCGGGTCGATCAGGCGGCCCTGGTCCTGGTCTACGCCGTGATCGCCTACCTGGTGTTCGTGCCCCGCTACTTCACCCCGGTCATGTTGTTGGTGGCCCTGGCACTTCCCGACGCCTTCCGATTCTTCAAGCTGCTGAACAGGCCCCGTCCGGCCGAGCCTCCCGAGGGCTACCCCGCCTGGCCGATCTGGTACTCGGGGGCGGCGTTCGTGCACAACCGCCGCTTCGGCGGCTGGCTGATCGTTGCCCTGCTGGCCGACACCATTCTGCACGTGGTCCCGGCGAGCGCGGACTGGCTGCTGCGGAACTGGTCCTGAGGGCCCTCTCTGCGGGGCGGGGTCAGCAGGGCAGGCCGGCGCGCCGGTGCCGCTCTGCCCAGTAGCGGCGCACGAAGCCCGGCCGCCGGTCGGGTGTTGCCGGCAGGGCTGCCTCCCAGCGCGCCAGGGCGGAATCGCCCTCGCGGAAGGCCTCCTCCGGCCCGGGGGGTGAGGCCAGCCAGCGGGCCTCGATCTCATCCCGCTCCGCGGCGAAGGTCGGGAAGGCGGCGGCCGGGTCGCGCATGACCCGGCGATGGAAGCGCTCGTGTCGCCACCACAGAGCGGCGGGGTCGTAACGGTCGTCGGGCGCCGGCCCCAGGTCGAGGGGGTGCTCCACCGTCACCGGCTTGAACAGCCCGGTGCAGGGCGCCGCGGTCGCCGTCACCCAGTGCCGAGATTCTGCCGGGGTGAGCTCGGCTACCCACGAGGCGGTCGTTTGCGACCCGGTGGCGATTCCCCCGGCGTGCATGCAGGGCGTTGTCATGGCTCCGTTGAGGAGACGGTATGTGGGGGAGGTGCCGCCGTGGTCGCGCAGGATCGCCATGAGGTCGGCCGGGCCCGCGGCGGCGCCGGCCCGGGCCTGGGTCAGGGGCTGGCGGACCCGGCAAGCCGAGACCCGGGTCTTGAGGAAGTCGGAGTGTGCCGCGGCGAAGCCGGGGATGGTGAGCCCGTTGGAGATGCTCCGGGCGCCGGCGGTCACCCGCTCCAACTCCCAGAGCCTGCCGGCGGTCTCCAGGACGAAGGCCTCCCGCGGGTCGGCCGCCAAGAAGGAGTTGTGGTAGGTGAAGTCGCGCTTCTCGTGACCGCATCCTCCACCCTGGCCGTGGCGCTCCAGCAGGCGGGTGATCACCTCGACCGCCTCGGCGGCGGTGGCGGCCCGCTCCAGGGCGAGGCGCAGCAAGTCCATACCGGTGAGCCCGATGCGGGCATAGGGCTGGTTGGTGAATACCGCCTCATTCCCGATCGTCACCCCGTGCTCGTTGGTCCCCACTTCGGCGCCCCACATCCAGAAGGGGCGGGAGAGGAGCACGGCCCAGGTCTCGGGTGCCTGGGGGATCTCGATCCAGGTGCAGCGCAGGGTGGCTCCGGAGTGGTGGGAGCGGCGTGGATGCCACTCGAGTAGTTGCGCCTCGTTGGGGTCCCGGTCGGAGTTCTTGGCGAAGAGCACCCGGCCGGGGCTCACCGTCACCATGGTGTCGCACATGCGCCGGAGGTTACGCCCGTAGCAAGAGGCGGGCACGGGCAGGGGAGGTGTGGCAGTCTGGGGGAGGTCCCGCCCGAGGAGGAGCCCAGTGACCCGCCTGCGCGTGCTGGTGGTCGGCATCGTGCTGCTGTCCGTCGCCGGTTGCGGCGGTGACGACGGTGGCTCCGCGGCCGGCGGGCCCACCGCGACTCTCCCCGATCTGGAATGCCCTGAGGCGAGACCGGTGGCCGATTCCCAGGATCTGCTCGATGAGCTGGCGTTGCTCCCCTGGGAGGGGTGGGGGCTCTACAGCTCGGGGGTGAGACCGGTCACCGTCGACCTGGTCATCACGGGCACCGTGGTGCTGGACGCCTCGGCCGTGCCTGCACCCGAGAACTGCCTCAACCGTCCCGACTGCTCGCCCCAGGCCGGGCTGGTCCTGGGCCCGGCGGTGACCGGGGTGGTAGGGGAGGGCGATGCCTATCTGGAGTGCGCCGATTCCTACGCTCGCCTCGTCTTCACCGACACCACGGTGCGGCTCCGGCCTTACCTGCGCGACACCCATCCCTGCGCCTTCAACTACGTGCCCATGGTGGAGGTGCTGCCTCCCTGCGGGGCGCCGTGCGGTGCGGGGCAGGGCCTCTGCCCCGTGGACGGCGTGTGCTATGCGTTGGGGGATGCCTTCTGTCGTTCGTGCGAGGGGGGCACCAAGGAAGAGTGCGCGTGTCGCGGGCCGGAGGGGCCTCTGGAGGAGGGGGCATCCTGCTCGTACTGGCAGTCGGGCGACATGAAGTGCGAGGGCCGCTGCCGGGCCGGGGCCTGCGACACGCCCTGCGAGTGAGCATCCTCGCCCCGGTACCATCTGCCGCCCGTACCGAGAGGCCATGGCCCGCCCCTACTTCCCCGACGGCCGCTACTTCGGTGAGGAAGCGTCCCTCTTCCCCGCCGACCTGCACTACGACCCGGAAGACCGGGCCTGCTGCGACCCGCAACCCGACGGCAGCGTCCTGTTCCGCCTGCGCGCCGAACCCGGTTTCGCCGAGGCGGTGCTGGTCCTCGACGACGGCACGGGGATCTCCATGGAGTGCTGGGCCCGCACGGAGCGGTTCGACTTCTTCCGGGCCATCGTGCCGCCGGGCCGGCGCCGCTTCGCCTACACCTTCGCCCTGAGGCGTCCCGACGGTCGGGCCGTCTATCTGGTTCCCGCCGGCGTCGGCAACGCCGTGGAGCGCCTCGACCGCTGGGTGCTGGATCTGGACACCGCGCCGCCTCTCGAGGTGCCCGATTGGGTCCGGGGGGCGGTCATCTACCAGATATTCCCTGAGCGCTTCCGTAACGGCGACCCGGCCCTCACCCCGCCGGAAGCCGACCCCTGGGGGAGCGAGCCGCACTGGCTGCGCTTCCAGGGCGGCGACCTCGCCGGCATCGCCGAGCAGGCCGGCTATCTGGCGGATCTGGGGGTGGACGTCGTCTATCTGAACCCGACCTTCACCTCTCCTTCCACCCACCGCTACGACGCGGTCGACTTCTACTCGGTCGATCCGGCGCTGGGAGGCAATGCCGCTCTGGAGCGCCTGGTGGCCGCCTTGCACGACGCGAGGATGCGCCTGATCCTGGATGCCTCGTTCAATCACTGCCACCCGCGCTTCTTCGCTTTTGCCGACGTGCTGGCTCGAGGGCTCGACTCGGCCTATGCCGGGTGGTTCGCCCTGAACGGCGAACGGCCCAGGGTCAAGGTGCGGCCCCACCTGCTGACCCCCGAATTGGAGCCGGCCTGGGGGGCTTACCTGCGCCGGGTGCTGGAGGGTCTGGAGGCGGAGGCAGGGGTGGCGGTCGAGGTGGCCGCCGACGCCGGCATGCTGGTGGAGCCGACCTACGAGGCTTGGTACGGGGTGCCCACCATGCCGCGGATCGACCTATCCAACCCGGAGGCACGCGACTACTTCCTCGAGGTCGGCGCCTTCTGGCTTCGGGAGTACGGCATCGACGGGTGGCGCATGGATGTGGCCCGCTACGTCGACCCGGGCTTCTGGCCGGCCTTCCGTCGATCCTGCCGCCGGGCGAACCCCGACTGCTACCTGCTGGCCGAGATCATGGGGGATGCGACTCCCTGGCTCCAAGGGGATCGCTTCGATGCCACGATGAACTACACCTTCCGGGACCTGTGCTTGGGCTACTTCGCGGCTCGCCTGATGGGAACGGCCGAGTTCCTGGATGGGTTCACCCGAATGCTGGCGCAGTACGCCCCGGCGATCACCGAAGCCAACCAGAATCTGCTTTCCAGCCACGACACGGAGCGATTCCTGCACCTGGCCGGGGGGGATCGGCGCCGGGTGGTGCCCGCCTTCGTGTTCCAGTTCACCGTCCCGGGAGCCCCGGGGGTGTACTACGGGGACGAGGTGGGAATGAGCGGGGGCAAGGAGCCGGCCTCGCGCGGCGCCTTCCCCTGGCACGAGCCCGACTCCTGGGACCTCGGCCTCCAGGAGATGGTGCGCTCCCTGGCCGGATTGCGGCGGGCGCACCCGGCGCTGCGGCGCGGTGACTGGCGGCTGCTCTGGCAGGGCGAGGAGGCCTTCGCGTTCTCCCGGGTGCTCGGAGAGGAAGAAATCGTGGTGCTGGTCAACCGCGGGCCGGCCCTGAATCGGGTGGCGATCCCGGCGGCAGGGGGGACGGCCCGGCTGCTATGGGGTGAAGGGCGTGTCCGCCTCGAGAAGGGCAGCCTGGTTCTCGAAGACGTGCCGGCCGGGAGCGGACTGCTGGTGGCGCTGTAGGCGGGCAGCCGACTGGGCCGGAAGTAACCTCGGACGGACCGCCGAGGAGGGGCGTTGGAACCCAGCACACACGGGCGGGGCAAGGCTGCCGGCTCGAGCCGGAGTCCCGGCGCCACTGATGGCGGTGGATCGCCGCTGATCGCCACAAAGCACCGGGTGCCGGTGCGGCGGGCGGCCGCGGTCGAGCGAGAGAGGCTGTTGGACGCCCTGGACGAGGCCGCCTGCCTTCCGCTCACTCTGGTGTGCGCGCCGCCGGGCTTCGGGAAGAGCACCCTGCTGAGCGAGTGGGCGGGAAGGCGAAGGGCGACCGTCGCCTGGGTGTCCCTGGATGCCGGTGACTCCGACGTGGCGCGCTTTGCCGCCTATCTAGTGGCGGCTCTGGCGGAAGTTCTGCCCGCGACTGCCACATCGACGGCGCCTTTCGTTGGGGCGCTTCCTCAGGGCGGAATCGAGACGCTTCTCACCTCGGTGGTCAACGAAGCCGCGGCCGCCGAATCGAGCCTCACCATCGTTCTCGACGACTATCACCTGATCGAGTCTTCCCAGGTGCATCGGGCGATGGAATTCCTGGTGGAGCACCTCCCGCCGACGTGGCACCTGATCGTCTCGGCACGGTCGGAACCGCCGCTCCCGCTGGCACGCTGGCGAGCCCGGAGCCGGCTGGCCGAGTTGGGCCCGGCGGCCCTGCGGTTCACCACCGGCGAAGGAGCGGAGTTCCTCCGCCGCACTATGGGGCTGGTGGTCGAGGACGAAACGGCGGCAGCGCTGACCGAGACCACCGAAGGTTGGGCGGCGGGCCTGCAGATGGCGGCCCTGGCTCTGCGGGGGCGCGCCGACCCGGACGGATTCGTCCGGGAGTTCACCGGCAGTCACCACTACATCGTCGACTACCTCGTCGGGGAGGTGCTCGCCGGACAACCGCCACCGATACGCCGTTTCCTCCTGCAGACTTCGATCCTCGAGCGGCTGTGCGGCCCGCTCTGTGATGCGGTCACGGGAGGCGGCGACGGCGCGGCCACTCTCGCTGCCCTGAACCGGGGGGCGGTGTTCCTCGAGGCACTCGACGAAGGCGGCCGGTGGTACCGGTACCACCGGCTGTTCGCCGACCTCCTCAGGCACCTGCTGACGGCGGAGCACCCCGGCATGGAGGTCGAACTGCACCGGCGGGCCGGCGCGTGGTGTCGAGAACACGGCCTGGCCCAAGCGGCAGTGGGGCACTTCATGGCTGCGGGCGATTGGCAAGTCGCCGCCGATCTGGTCGAGGGGGTGGCCGAAGCCGTCCTGTCGGATGGCGAGTTTGCCTCCCTGGCCGCTTGGGTGGAAGCGTTCCCGCCGGAGGAAGTGCAAGCGCGGCCGGGGCTGCGCGCTCTGTACGCCGCGGCGCTCTTCTACACCGGTCGGCCCGTCGAGCAGGTGGAGGGGGTGCTCGCCGAGGTTGAGGCGTCCGGGGTCGCAACGGAGGCGCAGGGTACGGCCGCGGCCCTGCGAGCCGTCATGGCGGTGGTACGCGGCGAGGGGGAGCGCAGCCGGGAGTATGCCCAACGGGCCTTGGATCTCCTGCCTCCCGAGCGTTCCCTGCTGCGGGTGCTGGCCGGAGCCAGTCTCGGCTTGGCCGCCCTCCACGACGGTGACCTCAGTCTGGCCGAGGGCGCTTTCCGCGAGATGCGGCGCGCCGCCGAGGCGGCCGGCAGCCTGGTGTTTCGGGCCATGGCGGTGCGGCGGCTCGGTGGCGCCGCAGCCTTGCGCGGCGACCTGACCGAAGCCGAAGGCTTCTTCCGGCAGATCGTGGAGTTCGCCGGGGAGAGAGGCGGGCGCCGGCATCCCCTGGCGGGTCTCGGCTTGACCGGCCTCGGCCAGGTCTTGTGGGAGCGGAATGAGCTGGCCGAGGCGGAGGCCCGTTTGCGCGAAGGCCTCGCTCTCTCCCGCCGGTTGGGACCGGCCTTCGCCCTCGACGGGCTGGTCGGGCTGAGCAGAGTGCTGGCGGCGCGCGGTGACTTCCCGGCCGCCGCCGCGGCTCTGGCAGAGGCAGCTGTGATGGCCGAGCGATTCGACGTCACCGAGACCGACGATGCATACGTTGCCGCTCTGACGGCACGGCTGCACCTGGCCGAGGGGGACCTCGCCGGTGCGGCCCGGTGGGCAGAGGGGCGCGACATCGATACCGCAGGGCCGGAGCCGCCGAGCCCGGGCTTCTATCCGGGAGAAGCAGAGGCGACCACTCTGGCG
>Ga0209164_1001376_pt1 | contig 32278 bp, 28 predicted proteins | sample MTBNYHSulfiMetaG_FD_187458 | JGI IMG/M metagenome (GOLD analysis project Ga0209164, IMG submission 187458) | Enrichment culture microbial communities from rom New York Harbor, USA that are MTBE-degrading - MTBE-NYH (New York Harbor Sulfidogenic)... | ecosystem: Environmental > Aquatic > Marine >... | reverse complement strand
CCTGTGACGCGAAGACGCCCGGGGGCGGCGAGGCTCGCCTCGCCGCCCCCGGGCGTCTTCGGGAGCCACACGCCCGACTCGGGCCGGCAGCGGCCGCGACGCTGCCGCCCCGCCACACGACCGACTCGGGCCGGCAGCGGCCGCGACGCTATCGCCGCGCCGCGCGCCCGGCTCAGACCGGGAGCGGCCGCGACAGCGTCACCTCGAAGTCCGGCGGCTGGTGGAGGTGGCGCTTGACCGAGCACTGCTCCACGGCGCGCACGATCGCCGCCTCGTACTTCTCCGGGAACTCGGCCGGCAGGTGCAGCTCGAAGCCCACGTCGCTCACCATGTGCGTCGCCGGGTCTCTCTCCATCGTCATCGTGAGCCCGGTCCCCTCGGTCGGGAGGCCGCGCTGCTTGAGGAAGGCGAGCATGAAGATGCCGGCGCAGGTGGCGAGCGAGGCGAGGAAAAGGTCGAAGGGCGCGGGCGCGGTGCCGTCACCGCCGGCGAGCACCGGCTGGTCGGTCTTGATCGTGTACCCGCCGTAGTCGGCGTCGACCCTGAGGTTCCCGGGGAAGCTGACCTTCATCTCCATGGCGTGCCCTCCGCACGTCGTGAACGACAGATACGAGCGGGGCGGGGCCCCGCACCTCCGAGTGCATACCCCTGAGGGGTATATCCGACACGTCCGCTGCGTTCGTACCGCCGTGGGCACACGACGCCGGCGTCACTCGCCCCGGCGCGCCCGGCGGATGTCCTCGATCGTGGGGAACGAGATCGCCTCCACCTCGCAGAGGGTGGCGCAGTGCGAGCATCCGAGCACGCAGTTGCTCTTGGCGACGACGACCGCCGTGCCGCCGATCAGGTCCCAGACGCCCTGGTGACAGAAGTCCACGCAGGTGCCGCAGCCCGTGCAGCGCGACGGGTCCACGGTCGGCCCCCAGTCCACCTTCTTGCGCAGCTCCTCACCATTCGGCGGCATCTCGGACTCCTTCGACCACCCCGCGTCTCTCACCCGTCTCCGTCGCCCCGGGGCCGCGCGCCGCGTCGCCGACGAGCGGCGCGGCGCGGCGCGCGGCCACCCTCTCGCTCTCAGCTCAGCGGGCCGTAGTCCTTGCCCACGCTCCAGCACTTGGCCACGGGGTCGCCGAGCGCCCAGTACCTGCGGCTGCCCATGTCGAAGAGCAGGGGCTTGAGCTTGGCGAGGTCGACGACGCCGTTCGTGAGCACGGCGGTGTCGGCGTACGTCGCCACGACCTCGCCGACGAAGAGGTCGTGCGTCGGCAACTCGACGTGCTCGATGACGCGCAGCTCCATCGAGACAGGGCACTCGTCGATCAGCGGCGCCGTCCCGAGCTCTCCGTAGCTCACGGTGAAGATCCCCGACTTGTCGACCTTGGCGCCGCTCGCCATGCCGAGGTAGTCCGTCACCTCCACCTGGGCCTCGGTCGGCAGGTTCACGCTGAACGTGCGGTGCTCCCTGATGCCGCGGTTGGTGTGGTGGTCCTTGCCCATGCCGACGGTGATCGACTTGAGCGAGGCGATACCCACGTGGGCGACGGTGGCGAAGTTGGGCTTGCCCTCGACGGTGCTGCCGACGATGGCGGTGACCAGCGGGTAGAGGGCGTTGGTGGCGCCGAGCTTGTCCTTCACGGCGGGTCTCCTTCACGGTGGTGTCGTACGGCGGCTCCGGCGGCCGCACCCGGTCCTCTCCTTACCCCGGCCGCCGCGGGCCCTAATCGAGCGCCCCTTGCACGCAGCGCCGCGGGGCGGCCGGCGCGCCGTGGGACGGCCCGGCGGCGGACGGCCGCTCAGCGGCCGAGCGCCGCCGGATAGTCGCGGGCGAGGTCGACGTAGCGCTGCTTGAAGGCGCGCCACGCCGCCCGGTGCGCGTCGTCGACCGGGCGCTCGAGCAGGCGCGCCGGCACGCCCACGGCGATGCGCTCGGCGGGCACGACCGCGCGCTGCGGCACGACCGCCCCCTCGCCGACGACGGCCCACTCCCCCACCTCGGCCCAGTCGCTGACCACGGCGCCCATGCCGACGACGACGTAGTCGGCGATCAGCGTCACGTTGTGCACGACGGCGCCGTGCCCCACCGTCACCCAGGAGCCGAGGGTGCAGGTCTCGCCCGGCCGCGCGTGGATGACGCAGTTGTCCTCGAGCGCGCAGCAGTCGCCGACGACGATCGTCCCGTAGTCGCCGCGCACGCGCGCGCCCGGGCCGACCCAGCACCCGCGCCCCAGACGCACGTCGCCGAAGACGTCGGCGGAGGGGTGCACGTACGTGCCCTCGCCGAGCACCGGCGCCGTGCCGGCGTAGCTCGCGACGGTCATCCGCTCACTCCTCGCCCTCTCCGTCCCAGTAGCCGCACGGCTCGACCCTCGCGAGGATCCCGAGGCCGGTGAAGGCGACCTTGCGCGAGCGGGGGTAGTAGACGAGATCGTGACCCTTGCGCTCGCCGTAGGCGAGGCAGACGAGCCCCTCGTCGCCGGCGCGGAACGCGTGGGCGACGCAGCTCCCGGCCGGCCGCGCGACGACGTCGCCGGCGGCGACGGGGTACGCGGCCGGCTCCTCCGGGCGCACCACGTCGTACAGCAGCAGCATCCCCCGGCCCTCGAGGATGACGAAGAGCTCCTCCTCGGCCGCGTGCACGTGCGGGGGCCAGGCCATCATCCCCGGCGGGAGGCGCAGATGCTGCAGGCCGGTGAGCACTGCGCGCCCGCGCGTGAGCGCCCGGCGGCGGAACCGCATGTCGGCCCTGCCGAGCTCGTCCTCGGGCACGTCCTCGAGGGCGACCATGCCCGGCAGTGCGCCCTCGGCGGGCTCTCCGCCGAGCTCGCCGGCGGCCATCTCGCGAGCCCAGGGATGCGGGTCGGGCGAGGTCTCGATCCAGCTCCCGCCGAGCCAGGCGACCCCGGCGCGCGGCAGGCGGTCCAGGGCCGGACGGGCACGGCTGCCGTAGGCGAGCACGTCGAGGCCGGCCTCGCCGGCCACCAGCGTGTGCACGGCGCCGCCGGCGGTGTGGACGAGGCAGTCCCCGGCGCGCACCGCGGCGGTGCGGCCGTCCTGCCAGCTCTCGCCCTCGCCGTCGAGGACGAAGAAGATCTCCTCCTCGGCGTCGTGCACGTGAGCGGGCGTCGAGCGCATGCCGGGATCGATGCGCAGCCTGCGCAGCCCCACGTCCACGCTGCCCGCGGCGCGCCCGAGGTCGGCCCAGAAGCCGCTCATGGGGCCGACCTGCACGTGCCGCGCTTCGACCTCGTCCCAGTTGACCTTGACCGGCGTCGTCATCGCTCTCTCCCTTCACACGACCGCCCGCATGTTCTCACATCCGTGTGCCCGGAGCCGCCCGCCGACGAGCCCCCGTCGACCGCGGCCGGCGGGCGCGTCCAGCAGCGACAGCCCGCGATGCCGGGCGCGCGTCGAGCAGCGACCGCCCGCGATGCCGGGCGCGTGCCGAGCAGCGACCGCCGGCGCCGGGAGCCGAGTGCCCGACCGCTCGCGAGCCGCACCTCCGCCCGCCGCGAGTCCGATGCACCGCGACCTCGCCGAGACGTGCCCCACCCCGAGCGGAGACGCGGCGGCCCGGCGGCGCGTGCACGCGCCGCCGGGCCGCCGACTTCGAAGCGAGTCAGGTCGCCGGCGTCTCGTCGTCGGCCGGAGCACCCTCGCCGTTGGCCGGAGCACCCTCGCCCTCGGCCTCGCCCACCGCGCCGTGCGGTGGCGTCTCGCCGCCGCTCACCTCGTGCGCACAGACCTGACAGAACTCAGCCGAGCCCTCGATCACCGCGCCGCACTGCGAGCAATGGCGCACCAGCTGCCCCGACTCGGTGTGGACGTGGGGTTCCGTCTGATCCTCCTGTGTCGGTACGGGCGCCGCCGTGACAGCGGCCGGCTCCGCCGAGGCGCCCGCAGGAGACTCACCGACCGGCGGCTGCGGCGCCTCGGGCGGCGGCGGAGCGGCCGGCGCCGCCGGCTCGCCGGCGGCCGGCTCGGTGCCGGGGACCGTACCCAACGGCGGAGCGACCGGGCGCTGCCCCGCCAGAGGATCGGACGCGGCCGTCCAGGCGTCCTGCCCGGTGGCAGGTCCGCCCTCAGTCGCTTCGCCGGGCGCCGGCGGCGCGCCCGCGGCAGCGGCGGGCGGCGCCGGCGGCGCATAGCCCGCGCCGGCGGGCGGCGGGGGCGGCGGGGCGTACGGGCCGCCGGCCGGCGGCGCGCCGTACGGGCCGGCGCCGGCCGCCGGCGGCAGACCCGCGACGGCGTTGTCGACCAGCTGCACCTCACCGCTCGCCTGGAAGTACATGCCGACGACGTAGGCCAGCATCAGCGGGTAGAGAAGACCGGCCACGATCGGCCCCACCACGGGGATGATGTTGAGGATGCTGCCGATGATGCCGAAGACGATGGCGGCGACGAACAGCGAGAGGAAGGTCATCCACCAGCCCGTGCGCCGCACGAGCTCCTTGCTGGCTCCGGTCGCCTGCCCGAAGCCGACGCCGCGGTCGACGACGAGGACGATCGCGTACACCCAGAGCACGCCGAAGTAGATGGCGAACGGGATGCCGATGATGGTCACCGAGAGCAGTCCCACGATGATGCCGATCAGCAGGTACGTGGAGACGACCTGGCCGAATTGACGGAAACCCGCGAACATGTCGCCGTACTCCGCCACCCTTCCCTCGCGCACGCGGCGCAGCATGATGCTGACCATGCTGGCGTAGAACGGTATGACGACGAAGATCGTGATCAGCGTGACGAGGATGCTGCCGACGACGATCGCGGGCCAGGAGACGTCGGGCGTGCCGGTGAGCGTGCCCTCTTCGGTCAGCGTCCACTCACTGGTCGCGAGGATGCTCCCGAAGAGGATCACCGCAGGGATACCGGCCGCCAGCGCGGCCACGATCGTCGTGACGATGAGGGGGCCGATGTCCTTGGTGAAGAGCCCCCACGCGTGCCCGAAGAGCTTGCCGATGTCCATGGTGTCCCTCCCTGCGCCGCCTGCGCGGTCGTCGTCGCGATGTGGGTCGAGCACTCCGACCCGACGTGGATGTATACGCCACAGCACCCTGTTACCCTAGTCGAGCGATGCCACACTGGACGCGCCGCCGATTCCTCGCCGTGAGCGGCGCCGCCGCAGTCGGCGCCGCCCTGTCGGCGGCGGGCTGCGGCGGCGACCAGACCGCCGAAGACCCGCCGCTCCCCGAGCGGCGGACGGCCTCGCCGGGACCGTCCGCGGCCGCCGGCGAGACCCAGCCCGACCAGAAGCCCCTGCCGGCCGGCCTCGCCGTCGCCCGCGGCGACGACGCCGTCCGCACGACGACGGCGGCGCTCGCCGCCCTCGGCGGCATGACCCGCTTCGTGCGCCGCGGCGACGACGTCGTCGTCAAGCCCAACATCTGCAGCGGCGCCAACCCTCCGGAGTACGCGGCCACGACCGACCCGGACGTCGTCGGCACGCTCGTCGCGCTCTGCCTCGAGGCCGGCGCCGAGCGCGTACGGGTGATGGACTCGCCGTTCGGCAGCCCGGCCGACGAGGCCTACCGCGTGAGCGGCATCGCGGACGCGACCGAACGGGCCGGCGGCGAGATGGTGTACATGACGCCGGCCCGCTTCCAGCGCTTCAAGATCCCCGACGGCCGCGACATCACCGAGTGGGACATCTACCGCGACGTCCTCTCCTGCGACGTGCTCATCGACGCGCCCATCGCCAAGGACCACGGCCTCTCGCGCCTCACCCTGGGAGGCAAGAACCTGCTCGGCGTGGTCCTGGACCCGGGGCAGCTCCACTCGAACATCGGGCAGCGCACGGCCGACCTGGTCAGCGTCTGCCGGCCGACGCTCACCGTCGTCGACGCGATGCGCATCCTGGTGGCCAACGGACCGACCGGCGGCGACCTCGGCGACGTCGAGCGCCGCGACACGGTGATCGCGAGCCCCGACATCGTCGCCGCCGACAGCTACGCGGCGACGCTCTTCGGCCTGCAGGGCGGCGACATCCCCTACGTGCGCGCCGCCTACGAGATGGGCCTCGGCGAGATGGACCTGGAGCGCGTCGACGTCCGCACCGTGACGGCCTGAGCGCCGTCGCCTGACCGGGGCCCGCGGCCGCAGGCCCGACGCGGCCCCGGTCGCGGTGCGCACGAAGGCCGGGCGTCCGGCGGGCTGACATCTATCCGCCCGTATTCACACTCCAAACTGGAGTACGCGAAGGGTACTGGTACGCCGTTTGGTCGAGGGGTAGAATCGAAGCGACCCCGTGAACGGGATAAGGACCGTGCTCGAAAGGGGGGAGCCATGGAGCCGATCGAGGTTCTTCGCCGGGAGCACTCCATGGTCAAGCTCGTCCTCGACGCCGCCTCGCGCGACCTCGACACCATCGCGATGAGGCGCACCGCCGATGCCGGCGAGCTCGAACGGCTGATCGAGTTCTTCCGCTACTTCGCCGACGCCTGCCACGACCCCAAAGAGGAGGACCTCCTCTTCTGCATGCTGCACCGCCGCGGCATGAGCTGGGAGACGTGGCCGCTCGACGAGCTCCTCAAGGAGCACGAGGAGATGCGCGTGATCCTCGACTCCGCCGCCGATTGGCTGCCGCTGGTGCGGCAGGGCGAGGCGGCGGCCATCGACCCGATCGTGCACAACCTCCGCACCTACGTCGCGCTGGTCGACAGCCACATCGAGAAGGAGGAGGACGTGGTCTTCCCCCTCGCGATGCGCTACCTCACCGGCAAAGACGTCGAGGAGCTTCGCCAGGCCTTCGACTCGATCGAGGAGGAAGAGGCCGAGGAGGGCGTCCGCGAGTACTACGCGGAGCTCGCCCGGCGCCTCGCGCGCACGGCCGCGCTCTGAGCGCACCCACCGCCGCGCCCCGAGCGACGGTCAGGCCGCGACACGCCGCCACCGCGGCCGGCGGACGCCCCTCACGGGCGCGCCGGCCACGTCGGCGGCGTGTCGATGAGTGACCACCCGATCGCGGTCTCGCCGGCGCGCACCTCCCGCCACTCGCTCTCGCCCAGCGTGGCCGCCGCCAGGGGCAGCAGCACGTACTCCTCCTGGCGCAGCGCCTCCGTCACCGCCTCGTCCAGTCGCTGGCAGGCCGCGGCCGCCGCCTGCACGTCGCCCGCCCTCGCCTGCCGGCGCACCTCCGCGCGCAGGCGGTCGACGGCGGCCTGCGCGTCGCCGAGGAGCCGTGACACCCCCTCGCGGTCGCGCCGGCGCAGGTGGGGGCAGACGAGCTCGACGACGCGGCGGTGGTGCCGGTCGAGCCCGCCGAGCAGGTCGAGCAGCCTGAAGACGAGGGGCCGGACCCGCTCCCACTCCGCAGGGTCGCACTCGATCGCCGCGAGCGCCGAGCGCAGCATGCCGAGCACCTGCTCGGCGGCCGCGAGCTCGCGGCTCAGCGTGTCCAGCGGATGCCCGGGTCCGGCGCCGGGTCCGGGCGCAGGCGGCACGGCGACCCCGGGAGCGGGCGGCGCGGCGGCCCCGGGAGCGGGCGGCGCTACGACCCCGGCCGCGGGCGGCGCGGCGGCGAGCGCCGTCACGCCGGCGCGGGCCGTTGCGCCCCCCGGGCCCCACTCTTCGCCCGTCGCTCCGCCCCGGGCGACGTCCCGCGCGGCGGCCGCCCTCAGACCTTCGGCCTGCCGCACCAGGGCGGTCACCTCGAGCAGGCCGCGTCCCTCTTCGAGCAGTCCGACCAGCGCCTCGAGATCGTCGTCGGTCAGCGGTGACTCGACCGGCGAGGCGACCGCATCGCCGACGCCGAGACGGACCGCCTCGGCCTGCAGGGCGCGCAGCAGTTCGGTGTGGGTCAGGTTCACGGCGCGCGCCACGTCGGCGAGCGTCGTCGCCCGCCGCGACTTCGTCGCGTCGATCGACGCGCCGTCGACGCGCCCGCTCGGCAGCAGCCCTTCGACGTACGCACGCAGCTCGGGGCAGCCGACGAGGAGGTCGTGCACGGTGGTCGACGCCGCGAGGATCACGCGAGGGCCTCGGCGCGACGAGGCGCCGGCCCGCCGAAGCGCCGCGCCGCGCGCCACACGCGCTCCGAGCCGAGCAGCGCCCCGTCCATGTCGAAGACCCCGGCCGCGACGGCCACGGGCACCTCCCCGTCGTCAGCGGCAGCCTACCATCGCGCGAAGCGGGAGGGAGCCGTGCGGCACCAGAGCCCCCGGCGGCCGAGCGGGCGGCACGAGCCCCCGGCGGCCGAGCGGGCGGCACGAGCCCGTCGCTCCGCGGAGCGGCGGCGCGAGAGGGTCGGGCCGCGGAGCGGGCGGCGCGAGACCGTGGTCGCCGGGCGGGCGGCACGAGCCCCTGGGGCGCCGCGGCTGGAGACCCTCACGTCGCGGTGGTATCCTGCCGCTCCCGAGACCCCCCGTCCCCGGATGCCGCCGGCATGAGCATCGTCAGCCTGCAGAACGTCGAGAAGGGCTTCGCCGGGCGCCGGCTGTTCACCGGCGTCGGCTTCGCGCTGGACGGCCGCGACCACGCCGTCCTCGTGGGCCGCAACGGCACCGGCAAGACGACGTTGCTGCGTCTCATCGCCGGCACCGAGGAGCCCGACGCCGGCGTCGTCTCCAGGGCCCGCGGGCGGCGCGTCTGGATGCACGAGCAGACGCCCGAGCTCGAGCGCGACCGGCCCGTCATCGACTACCTCGTCGAGGCCTTCGGCGAGACCGTCGAGCTCGAGTCGGCGCTGCGCGCCGCCGAGGAGCGTCTCGCCGGGCTCGGGGAGCACAGCGCGGAGCTGCGCGACGCGATGCACGACTACCAGCAGCTGCAGCGGCGGTTCGAGGCGGCCGGCGGCTACGACTACCGCAGCCGGCTCAGCGGCGTCCTCGAGGGCCTCGGCCTGCCCGAGGACATGCTCGAGCGTCGGCTGCTCTCGCTCTCCGGCGGCGAGCTCACGCGCGTCACCCTGGCGCGGGCGCTGCTCGCCGACGCCGACCTCCTGCTGCTCGACGAGCCGACCAACCACCTCGACCTCGACTCCGTGGAGTGGCTCGAGGGCTTCCTCGCCGACTCGCCGCGCGCCTTCCTCCTCGTCACCCACGACCGGCGCCTGCTCGAGCGCGTCGGCCGCCGCGTGCTCTCGCTCGAGCACGAGCAGGTCGACGCCATGGCCACCGACTTCGCCACCTACATGCAGGAGTACGAGGCGCGCATGGCGCTGCTGCGGCGCCGCTACGAGGAGGACCTCGAGAAGATCGCCCAGCTGCAGCGCTACTACGACCGCTTCCACGCCAAGAAGAACAAGGCCAAGCAGGCGAAGGCGAAGCTGACGCAGATGGAGCGCATCCGGCGCGATCTCAAGGCGCCGCCGAAGAAGCAGGCCCGCTTCAGGCTCGGGCTGCCGCAGCCGCGGCCCTCGGCCCGGCTCGTGCTCGAGGTCAAGGCGCCCGCGCTGCGTGTCGGCTCGCCCGACGAGCCCGGCGGCCCGGCGACGCTGGTGCGCGACATCGACGTCGTCCTCGAGCGCGGCGAGCGCGTCGCCCTCGTCGGGCCCAACGGCTCGGGCAAGACCACGCTGGTCGAGACGATCGCCGGCCTGCGCAGCCTGCCCGACGGGGCCGCCCATCTCGGCCACAACGTGCGCCCCGCGTACTTCTCGCAGCAGGGCCGTGAGCTCGACGAGACGGCGACCGTGCTCGGTACCGTGCTGCCCCTCACGGGCCACGACGAGCAGCACGCGCGCAGCCTGCTGGGGCGCTTCATGTTCACGGCCGACGAGGTCGACACGCCGGTCGCCGCGCTCTCCGGCGGCGAGCGCAGCCGCCTCCGCCTGCTCCGCCTGCTGGTCGGCGAGGCCAACTTCCTCCTGCTCGACGAGCCCACCAACCACCTCGACATGGAGTCGGTCGACGCCCTCGCCGCCGCGCTGATCGAGTACACGGGCACGCTGCTGCTCGTCACGCACGACCGTCACCTCATCGACCGCGTCTCCACCCGGGTGCTCGAGATCCACGACGGCGGGCTCGTGCCCCACCTGTCGCCGGGGCGGTACTGGGAGGCGAGGGCGGCACGAGGGGACGGCGCGGCGGCTCCCGACGACGTGACCGGACAGGGCGCCGCCGGCCGGGGCGGCCGCCCGGCGGCCGCCCCGGCCGGCGGCGCCGTCGCGCGGCAGCGGAGCCCGGAGGAGGCGCGCCGCCACCGCGCCGCGCTGCGCGCCGCCGAGGCGGCCGTGCTGCGCGCCGAGCGCCGGCTCGGCGCGATCGACGCCGAGCTCGCCGAGCCCGAGACCTACGCGGACCGCGCCCTGCTCGACCGCCTTCTCGACGAGCGCGACGCCGTCGAGGCCACGCTCGAGCGCGAGTACGAGGAGTGGTCGCGGCTGGTCGACGCCGGCGGGGCATGACGACGGCGTCGCGGGGAGAGGCGGCCCCACGCCTGCATCCCGCGACCGTGGCCGCCCTTCGCCGGCGCGTCTTCGCTTGGTACGAGCGTCACGGGCGCGACCTCCCGTGGCGGCGCACGACGGACCCCTACGCCGTCCTCGTCAGCGAGGTCATGCTGCAGCAGACGCAGGTGAGCCGCGTCGTCCCGCGCTTCGCGCGCTGGATCGCCCGCTACCCGACGCTCGAAGCGCTCGCCGGAGCGCCCCTCGGCGACGTCCTCGCCGAGTGGTCCGGCCTCGGCTACAACAACCGCGCCGAACGCCTGCGGCGCACGGCCCAGGTCGTCGTCGCGGCGGCGCCGGGAGGGCGGCCGGCGGAGCTCCCTGCGACGCTGCCCGAGCTGCGCCGGCTCCCCGGCCTCGGGCCGTACACGGCGCGCGCCGTCCTCGTCTTCGCCCACAACGCCGACCTCGCCGCCGTCGACGCCAACGTGCGGCGCGTGCTGACGCACGAGCTCGAGCTGCCGCACGACCTGTCGCCGGCCGCCCTCCAGGCCGTCGCCGACCGCGTGCTGCCGGCCGGCCGTTCGCGCGACTGGCACAACGCGCTCATGGACTACGGCGCCGGCGCCCTCACCGGCCGGGCGACCGGGATCCGCGCCCTCCGCCGTCAGACGCCCTTCGAGGGCTCACGGCGCTGGCACCGCTCCCGGGCCCTGCGGCTGCTCCTCGACCAGGGCGGCATGGACCTCGACGGGCTCGCCGCCGCCCTGGGCCTGCGGGCGGAAGCGGCCGCCGAGATCGTCGCGGTGCTCGAGAAGGACCGCCTGGTGCGGCGCCGCGGCAGCCGCGTGACGCTCGCCTGAGCCGCCGGTCTCGCGCGGCGCCTTCGAGCGCGCGCCGCGAGGTGTGCGCGAGCCCAGCTCGCGCGGAGACGGAGAGGACCATCGCCGTCCGGGGTGCGCTCGGCGGCCGCGCGCCCGCGTCCGGCGGCCGCCCGGGGCACGCCGATCGTCCGCGAGGATCGGTCCGGCGGCGGCGAGGGTAGGCGCGGCGGCCACGAGGGTAGGCTCGACGGCGACGAGGAGGAGACCGCGATGCTCTACGACGTCGACGTGGTGCACGTGCCTGAGCAGACGCTCGCCGTGCTCCCCGGCCGCGGGCCGGTGCGCGCGATCGGCGAGCGGATGCGCCGCCTGCGCGCGATCGTGGCCGAGGCCGGCCTGACGGCGAGCGGACCGATGATCGGGCGCTTCTACGAGGAGACGCGTGACGGCGAGACGATCGACTACGACGTCTGCCTCGCCGTCACCGCCGGCGAGGACGGCTCGGTGCCCGACCGCATCGGCGAGGCCCGCGGCGAGCTCGTGCCGGCGCACCACACCCTGGCCACCCGGCACACCGGGCCCCGCGACCAGATGGACGACGCCGTCGCCGCCCTGCACGAGGCGCTCGCGGCGGTCGGCTACCGGGCGGCCGGGCCGCTCTGGGAGGTCTACGTCGCCGGCGCCGCCGAAGGGCTCGGGCCGGCCGAGTTCGTGACCGATCTGCGCATCCCGTACGCCCGCTGATCGGCGCCCGCCGCGGCGATGCCGCGGCGGGCGCCGGCTTCGCCATGGGCTCAGCGCGGGTCGCGCACCAGCGCCGTGAAGAGCGGCGCGTTCGAGGCCTTCTCTGCGAGGATCACGAGGAACGGGCGGTCGGCACGCAGCTCGAAGCTCTCCGCCGGCGCGCTCGTCACGCCGACGACCGCGCCCGTCGCCGCCGCCGCCTCGACCCCCGACTCGTCCAGGTCGAGGTTCGCCTTGTGCAGGATCTCCTCCACGTAGACCGTCTCCGCCACGTCGGCGATCCCCGTGAACTCCGCCTCGGTCGGCGAGAACGCCTGCCTGATCCCCAAGGCTTGCAGGTGCTCCTTGAGTCTCTCCGACTCGTACTCGAGGCTCAGGCGCGGCAGCGCGACGGTGCCCTCGAGGCGCCGCGCGGCGTCGAGCATCCCGCGGTAGCCGCCGGCGCCCAGCGCCTCCGCCACGTCCTCCGGTGTGTGCGCGCCCGTGGGGACCACGACCCAGACGGTCACCGGCCCGTCGGTGGAGAGGGCGACCGCGTCGTACGTCTCCCCGTCCACGTAGGTCGCCTCCAGCGAGGCGTGCATCATCGGCACGTCGACCTTCTGACCACCCCCCAGCGCGAACGGTCCGGGCTGGGTGGCCTCGGTGTCGAAGTGCTCCCACCTGACCTTGAGGTACACGGTGTTGACGAGCGTGAGGATGGTGGCCGCGGAGAAGTCGCCGGGGCTCACGAGCTCCGTGATGCGACCCGCGGTGCGCTCCTCGACCCAGCGATTGACCTGCGCGGCCGCCTCGGAGGGGTCATCCGGGAGCGGACGCAGGTCGGCGGCGAAGTAGTCGCGATCGTAGTCGAGGAAGGCCGGTACGAAGGCGACCCCCTCGCGCAGCCAGAGGGAGTCGGCGATGCGCAGCTTCGAGCCCTCGCCGGCCTGTGACCCGGTGATGAGGTCGGCCCAGGCCTGACCCAGCGCGTCACCCGCGAGGCCCTCGACGGCGAGCCCGCGCTCGAGCTCCGCCGCGGTCTCCCCCGCGGCGCCGGAGAGCAGCATCGAGAGCACGGCGTGGATCGAGGCCGGCGAGATGACGACGTTGTCGCCGGTGGACGCGCCCTCCCGCGCCAGCAGGGTGAACCCGAAGTCGGCCAACGGATCGGCGAGCGCTCCCGCCTCGGAGACGAGAGGGTCGGCCCTGCCCATCTCGGGCAGCGCGGGAGCGGCCGCGGAGTCGTCGCCGCGGGAGACAAGCACGACGAGCGCGGCGGCCAGCACGGCCGCCGCGAGGCCCGCGATGATGAGGAAGCGTCGCATGGAGGCACCTCCCAGCCTGGACGACGGTGATCGATGGCGTGCAGGGGAGACGCACGCCCACCTCGCCGGGTTCGCGACGGCGCCGCGCCGGAGCCGACCGCGCGGCGCCCGGGCGACCGCGCCGGTCATCTCCGCGAGCCGGCGGGCCGGCCTCAGGTGCGGAACATCGTGAGCAGCATGCTGAGGTCGGTCGTCGCCCGGACGGCGTGGCGCAGCTCGGCCGGCATGTAGAAGAGCTTCCCCGGCGCGGCCTCGTGGGCCACGCCGCCGAGCACGACGCTCCCCTCCCCTTCGAGGATGTGGATGACGGCGGGGACGCTGGCGGTGTGCTCGGAGAGCTCCTGCCCGGCGGCGAAGGTGAAAAGCACGATCTTGTGATGCTCGTTCTCGACGATCGGCTTGCTGACGATGCCGCCCTCGGCGACCTCGCGCAGACCCCGAAGGTCGGCGACGACGGGTCGCTCCGGCATCTGCTCTCGGTCCGGCATCTGCTCTCGGTCCGGCATCTGGCCTCGGTCCGGCATCTGGCCTCGGTCCGGCATCTGGCCTCCTCTCGACGGGACCGGCGCGAGGCCGAAGAGGTCCCTCGCGCAGCGCTCGGGTCAGACAGTACCCGCCGCTCCGCCGCGCCGACCTTGATCAAGGTCATCGCCGAGGATGTTTGACGCTCCTTTGTCTCAGGTATATACTTCGTGCCGCAAGTTACAATCTCTATGATTTAGAGGAGGGTCGCCATGACGAACCGTGTGCTGCTCCTGATCAACCGTGCCCTGGACGGCGCCGGCGAAGCCGTGCGCACCCCCTCGGGCGTCAACCCGCACGTGCTCAGCCGCTACGCGCCTCGCGGCCCACGCGGTGAGCTCGACTTCTTCGGTAACGAGGTATCGCCGCGCATCACGCGGCGCTGAGTTCTGGGGAGCGGCGCGACCGCTCCCGGTGAAGCCCCCAGAACCGCGAGCGGCGTCCCCCCCGCCGCGAACGGTCACAAGGCCTCCCGTGCCCCGGCACCGGCCCCTGAGCGCCGGGGATGCACGCGGGAGGCCTTCCCCCTTTCTGGAGCGCGACGGCCGGCGTAGCGCGCCGCTCGTCCCCCGACTCGCCCCTTTGCGAATCCCGTTTGACCGGCTCGAGCCAGGGGCATATACTTTGCGCCGTTTGGCACAAGGCAACCAATTTTTCAGGAGAGGGCAGCGTCATGAAGGTCAAGGTCATCCCCACGCTCAAGCGCGTCGCCGAGGGTACGGCCGACGGGGCGGCGAGCCGGACTCGCTCCGAGAACCCGCGTCGCCGCGGCAAGGACTTCATGACGCAGGACCTGACCGGGAGCGCGCGCCGCTACGCCCGCTGAACGCGGCTTGGTCGAGCCCCGGGGAGCGCCCGCACGCGGGCGCTCCCCGGGGCTCGACGACGTTTCGGGGGCGGCCCGGCGGTCCGGCCGTGAGCCCTCTCGGGCGTGCGCCGTGCGCGGATGAAGGCCGCGGCGCACGGGGTCGTGAGTCGCGCCGTGCGCGGATGAAGGCCGCGGCACGCGCGGGCGGGCGCCGCGCCGCCGCTCCTCCTTACTCGGCGCCGAAGCAGGCGGGGTAGCGCCGCGGCTTCTTCTTGCGACGCTGGTAGGTGCGCGCCAGCTCGAGGAAGATGCCGACGTCGCGCTCGAGGTCGCTCTGCGTGCCGTCGAAGTAGAAGACGCGGATCGGCATGCCGTCGAGCTCACGCTGCACCGACGGGTAGATCGCCTCGGTGACGATGCCGTTCATGCAGGTGAACGGGCTGATGTCGATGATGCCGTCGGCGCCCTTCTCGTGGAAGTAGATCGACTTGCCCGTGCTGAGGACCATCTCGCCGAGCGCACCGGTGTAGGGCAAGTACGGCTTGCTCAGCTCGAGCACCTCGCCGACGCTGTGCGGCTCCTCGTAGCCCACGAACTCGCCCTCCCAGGTCGAGTACAGGGCGCGCTCGTCGGCGTGCATCACTTTGGTGCGGATGTAGCGGCCCAGGTTCTCGCCCGTGTACCGGCGTCCCTGCTCGAGCAGGCGGCGGCGGTGCTCGTCGTCGACGTACCAGACCCACTCGCCGATGTCCGCGAGCCAGCACTCGCCCCCCTGCTCCTCGACCAGCCGGACCAGGTCGAAGTTGGAGAACGTGTTGTGGCGGCAGAAGATCTCGCCGACGATGCCGATGAGGGGCCGGGTGCGGTCGTAGCGCACGGGCACCCGGCCGAAGCGCTCCCTTGAGCGGGTCAGCGCGGCCCGGGCGCGCGCCATCCGCTGCCGGTCCGAGATGCCCACGGCGCTGATCGCCTCGCCGACGTCGACGAGGCTCTCCTGGTACGCCGCGTCGGTCGCGCCCTTCTCGAGCTCGTACGGCCGCGTCCTGAGCAGGGCCTTCATGAGGATGTCCTGCGAGATCACCGCACGCCACGCCGTACGGATCAGCGACTGCGAGTAGTCGCCGATCGACGAGTAGCCGTCGTTGGACGTGATGGTGATGACGGGGACATCGTCGTACCCCAGCTCGTCGAGCTTCGAGCGCACGAGCGAGAGGTACTGCCCGAAGCGGCAGGGCCCGTTGGCGGTCGGCATGAGGAAGGCGACCTTGTCGCGCCCCTCGTCCTCGATCATGCGCAGGAAGTCGCCCATGGTGATCTTCTGCGGGTAGCACTCGTCGCCCGAGGTCATCTTGCCGCCGAGCTCGAGGGTGCGGCCGTCGGAGTCGGTCGTCGTCCAGGCGTCGACGCCGATCGAGCGGATGGCGGCGGCCAGGAGGTACGAACCGCCGTAAGGCATCTGCGGCAGGTACAGGGTGCGGCCCTCGAGGCCGAAGTCCCGGATGACCTTCTGGAGCTTGGGATCGACGGTCGTCGCCTCAGACACGGCCGAGCGGCACCTCCTCGGCGGCCGGGGCGCCCACGGTCTCTCCGCCCGGGCCGCGGCCGGGATCCGTGTCCTGCGACCACCAGCGCAGGAAGCCCTTGCTGTCGAGGTAGGCCTCGCAGCGGGTCATGGCGCCGGCGTCGTTCTGGTGCTCGTCGAACTGGAGAGTGAGGAACGGCTTGCCCGAGGCCTCGCGGACGTAGTGCTTGATGTAGGAGTCGGGCCCGCACTTGAAGTTGGTCAGGTAGATCAGGTGCAGGTGCTCGCGGTCGTGCACGAAGCGCCCCGCCTGGAGGATCTTGCGCCCGTAGTTCCAGTACATGTTGGGCACGAGGTCGCTCACGTCGATGCCCTTGAGCGGCAGGAAGTCGAGGGGGATCAGGTTGACCCCGTAGAACTTGCGCAGCTTGCGCGGGATGTCCATGTTGACGCCCTTGTCGTACATGTTGTACGGGCGGCCGACGAGGACGATGCCGAGCTCGCCGGCCGCCTCGAGGGCCGCGAGCGCCTCAGCGCCGGCCGCCTCGAGCCGCGAACGGAAGGTCTCCTGAGCCGCCTCGGCGGCGTCGAGCGCCGCAGCCAGCCGCGCCTTGTCGACGCCGAGAGGGCCGACCAACTGGGCGAGGTCGCGCAGGAGGCCCTCGCGCCCGTCGCGGAAGCGCACGCGAGGGCTGAGGATCTTCTCCATGTGGTCTTCGATGCGCGGCGCCCGGCGCACGACGAAGGGCAGCGTCTGACCCCACGGGCAGGCGTGCGAGTTGAACTGCGGGAACTCCGTCTCCTCGTTGACCTGGTTGGGCAGCCAGACCCAGTCGACGCCCTCGCGCAGGAGCCACTCGACGTGCCCGTGCGCGACGCGGATCGGGAAGCAGGGCTCGGCCACGGTGAGGTCGACGCCGGCCTCGCGGATCGTCTTGTCGCTCTCCGGCGAGAGCACGGGGCGCAGGCCGAGGTGGGCGAAGAACGCGGCCCAGTACGGGAGCCGGTCGTAGGTGTACATGGCGCGCGGGAAGCCGACGGTGGGCGCGCCCTCGCCGGCCTGCTCGACGGCGGCGCGGTACGGCTCGAGCAGCGCCTCCTCGCGAAGGGCGATGAGGTCGGCGATGACCGGCTGCTTGTCGACCTTGGCCGGCTTGCGGTAGCGGTCGGAGCACTTGTCGCCCCAGTAGGTCTTCTTGCCTTCGACGGTGTACTGGCGCACGTCGCACTCGTTGGAGCAGCCCTTGCAGACGAAGTCGACCACCGTGTAGTCGACCTGCTCGAGGTCCCAGCCGCGGAAGGTCGTCGGCTCGCCGGTGCGCTGGGCGCGCTCTTTGGCCAGCAGGGCCATGCCGAGCGCGCCCATGACGCCGTTGTACGGCGGGACCACGATCTCCTTGCCGAGGATCTGCGAGAAGGCGGCGGCGACGGCGTCGTTGTAGGCGGTGCCGCCCTGGAAGAAGATGCCGTCGCCGATGGTGCGCTCGCGCACGAGACGGTTGAGGTAGTTGTAGGCGATGGAGAAGGCGAGCCCGGCGACGAGGTCGTTCTTGTGCGCGCCGCGCTGCTGGTAGGCCATGACGTCGCGCTCCATGAAGACCGTGCAGCGCTCGCCGAGCCGGATCGGAGCGTCGGAGGAGAGCGCGAGCTCGGCGAACTCGCCGACGATGCTGATGTCGAGCTTCTCGGCCTGCTCCTCGAGGAACGAGCCCGTGCCGGCGGCGCAGGCCTCGTTCATGGCGAAGTCGACGACGATGCCGTCCTGGAGCGAGATGAACTTCGAGTCCTGGCCGCCGATCTCGAAGATCGTGTCGACCGTGAGGCCGATCTGGCGGGCGATGAAGTCGGCGCCCGTCTTGTGGGCGGTGATCTCGTCGGTCACGATGTCGGCCCCGGTGAGCTCGCCGATGAGCTCGCGCCCCGAACCGGTGGTGCCGACGCCGCGCAGGCGGATGCGCTCGCCGAGCTCGGCGCGGATCTCGGCGAGCCCCTTGTTGACGACCTCGACCGGACGGGCGTCGGTCTTCGTGTAGATCTCCTTGAGCACGCGGCCCTGCTCGTCGGCGACGACCAGGTTCGTCGAGACCGAGCCGACGTCGATGCCCATGTAGACGTCGACGGGCAGCGTCTCCGGCCACTCGTACGGCGTCGCCATGTCGCGCAGCAGGCGCACGCGCTCCATGGAGAGCGGGTCGGCGACGGGGAACTCGGCGGCCGGCAGACGGCCCTCGTCGAGGTCCACGACGCCGCCGTCGCGGGCCTCGCCGCGGTCGGCCTCGAGCAGGGCGGCCCCGACGGCGCCCATCGAGAAGTGGTACTCGGGCACGACGAGGCCGCCGTCGTCGAAGCCGAAGGCCTCGCGCAGCGCGCGCACGGCGCCCTTGTTGGCCGCGACGCCGCCGATGAAGGCGACCGGCGGCTCGATGAGCTTGCCCTTGGTGATGGCGCCCTTGAAGTTGCGGATGACGGCGTCGCAGAGGCCGCGCAGCACCTCCGGCGGCTCGTACCCCTTCTGCTGGGCGTGGATCATGTCGCTCTTCGCGAACACGCTGCAGCGCCCGGCGATGCTGGCCGCCTTGCCGGCCCCGAGGACGACGTCGCCGACGTCCTCGATGTCGTAGAGGAGACGGCTGGCCTGCTGGTCCATGAACGACCCGGTGCCGGCGGCGCAGTCGCCGTTGGTCTGGTAGTCGGCGATGCCGACCGAGCCGCCGTCGCAGGCCGCCTCGAGGCGGATGAACTTGGAGGTCTCGCCGCCCATCTCGAACACCGTGACGACGTCGGGGTGCAGCGCCGCGACGCCGCGGGCGATGGCCTTGAACTCGTTCTCGAAGTCGGCCTCGAGCGCCTCGCCGACCAGGCGCCCGCCCGAGCCCGTGACGCGCACGCCGGCGATGTCCCCTTCGGGGAGCACGGGGCGCAGGTCGTCGAGCAGGCGCTGGGCGGCCTCGCTCGGGCTGCCCTTGATGCGGCGGTAGGCGACGACGAGGAGCGGCCGCCCGTCGACGACGGTGAGGCCGTCGGCGGGCTCCTGGAAGAGCGCCGCGTGCTCGCGCAGGAGGCGCCCGTACAGCTCGACGTCGTCGGCCCGGCCCACGAGCGCCGCCTTCAGGCTGATGCAGCCGATATCGATGCCGAGCCAGGTCATGGGGGTGACGTCGGGCCTCCGCGAGGGGTCACTGCCGCCGGGTAGCCTACCCGCCCGCGGCGCCCCCTCGCAACCGGAAAGCAAGACGGTGGCGGTCCTGCTTCTCGATCGCCCCCCATGGGCTCCGGCCGCCGGGCCCGCCGCCGCCCGGCGGGCCCTCCGGCAGGGACTCCGCGGGCGCTCCGCCGGCCGCTCGTCGGACCTTCCGTCGCCCGGCGGGCCCTACCGCGGCCGTTCCGCAGACTCCCCGTCACCCGCCCGGCCTTGCGTGGTCGGTCCGACGCGTCATCGTGCACCCGGTGGCGCTCTCGATGTCATCCCCCGGACCCTATCGTCGCCCTTCGCCGCCGGCCGGCGCGCCCGTACCATCGTCGGCGCGCCGGCCGGCCGCATCGGCACTCACACGACAGGGGGTCACCCGTGGACCAAGCCACCCCGCTCACCAACAGCGAGCGCCGCGACGACGTCGCCTACCTCGCCGAGTCGTTCGCCGCCGCGGCACGCCGGCCCGCGCCCGTCCTCGACGACGAGGCCTGCCGGCGGTACGCCGAGGGCGACGCCGACGAGCAGGCGCGTCACTTCTTCACACTGCTCTGCTACGGCGCCCTCGCCGCGCAGCCCGCGCCCGAGGCCGTGGTCGACGCCGACTGGCGTCGGTTCGTCGAGGCCGACGTCGTCGGGCGCGTCTTCGCCGGCGAGTTCGACCTGCGCGACTACGCCCTCGACCCGCCGGTCTCGCGCAGCGACAGCAAGGGCAAGATCATCGACTTCGTGCGCCTCGCCGAGACGCGCGACACCTGGTCGCGCCTGCTGCCGCAGCCGGCCGAGCCCGAGGTCGTCGTCGACGTGCTCTACGCGGCCTCCGGCGGCGCCCTCAAGTCGCGCGCCTTCTGGGTCGTGCGCGAGATGCGCCGCCTCGGGCTCTGGCACGACGAGGCCCTCGACCGCTTCGCCTTCGTGCCCGACGGGCGCGTGCGCAAGCGCGCCGTGCGCATGGGGCTCATCGACCTCCCCGAGAAGGCCGACACGTTCGCCGACATGAAGGCGGTGTCACGTGCGCTGCACGCCGTGATGCACCTCGACGGCGACGGCGCCGAGGGCTTCGACCTGCCGGTCAGCTGGGCGGCGCAGCGCTGCGAGCTCTGCGACGCCGCCCGCATGGCGTCCTGCCCGATGCCGCACTGCCGCTGGCGGCGCAGCCACGCGGCGGCCTGACGGCGCAAGGGGCCAAGGGCACCGTCACGCGGCGGACCGGCCGCACGAGGCGCTCGGGGCGCCGTCACTCGGCGACCTGAGGGCGCGAAGGCCCGAGGGCGCCGTCGCAGAAGGGCGCGGCGAGCGCGGGCACGAAGGGGGTCCGACGACGCTGTCGCGCAGGTCGCGCGACCGGCGGACGAGGACGACGCCGCGCGAAGGGGCGCGGCCGGCACGGGCAGCCGCCCGCGCCGGCCGCGCCCTCACAGCACCTTGATGACGCAGCGCTTCAGCTCGTACTGCCGGTTGCCGGCCTGGTCGATCGCCCTGAAGGTGGCGATGTACCTGCGACGCGACGGCGGCTTCCACGCCGCCCGGTGAGACGGCCCCGTCGTCACCCAGCCGAGGTACAGCTTCTTCACCACGACCCCGTCGCTGGCCCGCTTGATGGTCACCGTCACCTTGGCCAGGGGGCTCCAGCGGTCGGTGACGTAGTAACGGATGCTGGCCGTCGAGCCCAGACTCACCGAGACCGAGAGCGGCGCCCAGATCCGCGGCCTCGTGCGGTCGAGCGTCACCTTCGTGGCCACCGCCGACGTGCCGAGCTCGCTGTCGACCTCGACGCGCGCGCGGTAGACGCCGCTCGCGAGCGCGACGCCGGCGTCGTCGAGACCGTCCCAGGTCACCCCGTGCGTGCCGACTTCGAGCTCGCCGAGCTCCCAGGTACGCACGGCGACGCTGTCGAACTCGATGGACGCACGGGCGGTCGCCGGACGCGTCAGCGTGAACCCGAGCGACGTCTCGTCCTTGCGCCCGTCGCCGTTGGGAGAGAAGTACAGCGGCACCGGGGTGAGGAAGCCGGCGGTCGTGTCGAGGCGCGCCGGCAGCACGGTCACGCCCGTGTTGCCCGCCGGGTCGCGCAGCTCGAGCTTCACGTGATACTCGCCCTCGGGCGCACGCCGCAGCACGCCGTCCACGGGCACCAGGCCGTCCCACGGCACGACCACGCGCGCCGTGCCCACGCTCTTCCAGCCGACGAGCTTGCGCAGGAACACGTCCGCCGCGTCCAGCACCGAGACCCGCATCAGGGCCGGCTCGGGGCTCGTGAACTTCAACCGGGCGTTCTCGAGGTAGCCGTCCCCGTTCGGGCTGAAGAAGGACGACGCCATGTAACACTCGGCCGGCAGGGGGACGACCGTGTCGACGACGACCTCGACGGTCGCGGAGCGCGCCGTCCCCGTCGCGCTCGTCCCGGAGACGACCATCCTGTACGGGCCGTCCGGCACGAGGTCGCCCGCGTCCGACCTGCCCGCCCAGTCGGTCGAGACGTACTGCCCTCGCCCCGTCTTCGTGCGTACGACGGTGCCGTCGGCCGCCTTGACCTGGAGCGTCCAGTCGAGGACCTCCGACCCCACGAAGCTCAGCGTGAGCGAGTCGCGGAAGTCGTCGCCGTTCGGGCTGATCGTCGTGCGGGACACCTTGACGTCGTAGATCTTCGGCAGGCCCATACCTCCGGCCGCCTTGCGGATCGAGGGCAGCAGCGCGTTGAAGGCGTCGCCCGGGCACGCCGTGTAGTTGGCGTTGCGGTGACCGGAGATCACGTTGAAGGTGACGGTCGAGCCCTCGGTGTACTTCTGCGTCGCGTAGCAGACCATCTCGGCCTTCGCCAGCGGGTTCACGTGGTGCACGTCGAGCTTCCACGCCAGCAGGCGCTTCAGGGAGGTCGTCGCGGCGCTCGGCGGCGCGACCGTCAAGAAGGTCCCCAGGACCGAGACCCCGGTGCTCGACGTGTTGAACCCGAGCGTGTGTGCCCCGATCACCCCGCTCGTGAGGCCCCCGTAGCGGCCCTCGTAGATGACCCCGTAGCGGTCGATCAGGAAGTTGTAGCCGATGTCGCTCCAGTCGAGGGCGTGCGTATGGTAGTAGTAGATGCCGCGCACGATGGCCGGCGCGTCGGAGGGCGAGTACGAGTTGCTCCCCGCGGTGTGGTGCACGAAGGCCATCTTGACCGGCGCGTAGCTCGGGCTCCCGCTGCGCCAGTCCTCGTTGGCCCCCCACTGGCTGCGGAGCACGATGGAGGGCTTGGTCGTCATGGCCTGCGCGTCGCTCGCGGGGCTCAGCCCCGCGAGCGTGCAGGCCACCGCCCGCGCCGCCCCCGTGAGGGTGTCGGCGAGCGTCGCGCGGCCGCTCGTGTCGAGGAAGACGAGCCGCGGCCGCGGCACGCGGTTGCGGCGGCCGTCGGACGAGGTCACCGCGACCTGCACGTAGCGCGCGCGGCCGAGCCACACGGGGTCGGTGTAGGCTTGCGCGCCGGTCCCGGCGCCCTCGGCGACGCGCTCGACGGGCGCCGCGACCCACTCGCCCCAGGCGCCACCGTCGTCCTTGGCCCTGAAGTGGACGGTCAGGTCCTCGACCCCGGCCGCATCGTCACAGAGGAGGCCGACCATGTCGTAGCGCATGCCGGGATCGACGCGGGTGACGGCAGCCCCCGCGGGCGGCGCGCCCCCCGCGGCGTCGGGCGCGCCGGCCAGCCGCTCGGCCGCCGGGTCGGCCGCCTGCGCGGCGGACGACTCGGTGGCGCTCTGCGGGGATGCGTCGTCCGCCGCGACCGCGGCCTCGACGGGGGTCACGCGCACGGGGGCATCGAGAGCGACGGTCTTGCCGCGCACCGGCGGCGCCGTCAGCCACGACGCGGCAGCCGAGCTCACGCGAGGCACGGTCCAAAGGACGCCGAGCAGGAGGCCGGCGACGAGCGCCGCGACTGCGAGGCGGCGGGATCGGCTGGGAATGACGGTCGGCGCTCTCATGCTTCCCCCTCGGTGTCGACAGGTCGTGCGACGGGCCTTAGCCGCTCTTCGGCCCTCCCAGCCGCGATTCCTCCGTCACAGTCTACGGCAGGCGGAGATGGACGGGGGGCGCCGGCGCTACGCGCCGGCGCCCCCCGCGGAGCGTTCGCTCAGTGCACACCCACCGTGTGCGTGTCGGCCGCGGCGCCGGCGTCCTCGTCGACAGCTCCTTGCGGAGTCTCGTGCCCGGAGAGATAGCAGCTCCAGACGGGAGCGTAGACCCGCTCGACGTCGGCCGCGTACTCGTCGAGGTCGTGACTCAGCTGCGTGAAGAGGCTCTCGGCCCCCGGGTGCGTGGGGTGGGCGCCGGTGAGCGCCATGATCTCCCGCGACTCGTCCGGCTGGTCGATCAGCATGCACGGCTTGAACAGGTTGTGGCTGAACGGCTGACGGCTGCGGATCTCGCGGAAGAACGGCGAGTTGAACGCGTCGGCCAGGCTCGTCTCGTGGATGTTGTCGGTGGCGAAGTGGGTGAAGATGCACGGCTCCACCCAGCCCTCCGAGTCGATGTGCATGTAGTGCTTGCCGGCGATGCAGCCCTTGACGTAGGGCGCGTCGCCCCAGAAGTCGACCGGGAAGATCGGCTTCGTGTCGCGGATGCGCCAGATGCCCTCGCGGAAGGCGTTGCGCTCTTCGGCGTTGAGCATCGGCGCCGTGCTCGGGTCACGGCCGATCGGCATGTAGAGGAAGTGCCAGCCGAGCGCCGCCCCCTTGGCGACGAGCGGGTCGACCCACTCGTCGCTGATCAGCATGCGCCAGTTGTCGCGCGTGACGGTGGCCGAGTAGCCGAAGAGCACCCCGCGCTCGCCGAGCACGTCCATGATGTGCAGGATGTGCCGGTAGACGCCCTTGCCGCGACGCGCGTCGGTCACCGCCTCGTCGCCCTCGAGGCTCAGCATCACCGCGATGTTGCCGAGCTCGGCGAGCTCGTCGACGACGTCCTCGTCGACGAGCGTCCCGTTGGTGTAGACCTGGAAGTAGCACTCCTGGTTCCTGGCCGCGAGGTCGAAGAGGCCGTCGTACATGAACGGCTCGCCACCGAGAATCGTGAAGAAGTACACGCCCATCTCGTTCGCCTGCTCGATCACGCTCTGGAGCAGCTCCGGCTCGAGGTCCTGGTCGGGTGAGTACTCGCCGGCGAAACAGCCCGCGCAGGAGAGGTTGCAGCGCATCGTCGGGCTGATGAGGATCGTCGTCGGCGCCCAGAGGCCCGGAGCCGAAGCGATGTACTCCTTACGCTTGGCGACGCCGCGAAGAAGGGTGTTGACGACAAGACATTCGATGAAGCGGTCGCGGCACTTCGGGTTGAGCTCCTGGCTCACGTGACGGGCGATGTTGAGCGCCGGGTGGTCCGCCTCGATCTTGTCCTTGACGTGGCGGACGGCTCCCTTGTACTCGTCGGGGGTCACCTTCTCGGCCAGCTGCACCGCGCGGACGATCTTCTTCTTGTCGCCGCTGCCGGCCAGCCTCAGCATCTCGTTGATCATGCGTCGCTGGACGGCGGTGTAGAGGCCAGACGTACGGCCCATTCGCTCCCTCCCTTCCCTCGCGCCCACCGCGCCGCGCGGTCGCGCGAAGCTGTCGTCGGCAGTGCACGGACATGCGGAACGACGCGGCCTCGACCCCATGCCACGCCCCTCAGCCTGCCTGTGCGCAGGCGGCCGGTCGACCTGAGTCTACCACCACACCGGCCATCCTAGGCTGTTTCGTGATCGGGGTCGCACCAATGCCGTCGGGGCGCCCGGCCGCGGGCCGCGCGTCTCCTGCCCGGCTACACCTGCGGTGCCTATTCGTCTAAGGACTCAGGCTCGGCGGCCGATACTGTGACAGAGCGAGAAGGGCAAACCTGTCGTGAGGCAGGGACGCAAAGCCAGAGGTCTTGGATGCTCAAGATAGCTCGGTTGCCGAATCCAGCCGCCGTGGTCTTCTGCCTCCACCCCTTGCCGCGCACTCCCGCCTCCCGGGCGTCCTGAGACGACGGGCGCCCGGTCGGCGCCCGGACGCGGGCGGCGAGAGGAGCCCCCAAGTGGAGGCGAGCGAGATGAGAAGGCACATCCTCACCCTGACGGTCCTGACGCTGCTCTGCCTCGCCGTGTGGCCGGCGGTCGCGGCGGCGGGCGGCGAAGACTTCGGCGCCGCCGTCGACGAGAGCGTCGCCGTCGCGCTCGACGCCGCCGGGGGTGAGGCCGTGCCCGTGATCGTCTTCGCCCCCGGGCACCTCGGGGACGTCGGCGCGCGCCTGCCGAAGGGCGTCGAGGTGACGGAACTGCCCGACCTCGGCGCCGTCGCCGTCTGGCTGAGCGCCGACGAGATCGCCGACCTCGGCGACGAGAGCTGGGTCGACGCTCTCGTCGCCGACAACCCCGTGTACGGCCTCGGCGTCGCCTCGATGGACGTGACCAACCTCGCCATAGGGCTCGGCGAGCTCGCCGCGCCCGCCGACGGAGGCCCGGCCGGGCGCGGCGTCACCGTCGCCGTCATCGACAGCGGCGTCACCGTGCACGCCGACCTCGGGGACGAGCGCCTCGTCGGCTGGCACGACTTCGTGAAGCGCAAGAAGGAGCCGTACGACGACGCCGGCCACGGCACCTTCGTCGCCGGGCTGATCGCCGGGGACGGGAGCGCCTCGCTGCCGCTCGAGGACGGCGGCTTCGCCGACGTCCAGTTCCGCGGCGTCGCCCCGGCGGCCGACATCGTCGCCGTCAAGGTGCTCGACAAGTTCGGCCGCGGGCGCGCCTCGCAGCTCATCGCCGGCATCCTCTGGGCCATCGACCAGAAGGACGCGCTGGGCATCGACGTCATGAACATCTCGATCGCCGGCACGCCGGTCGGCCCGGCCGAGGTCGACCCCGTGGCGCAGGCCGTCCGCGCCGCGTGGGAGGCCGGGATCACGGTGGTCTGCGCGGCCGGCAACGAGGGCGAGTTCGGGCTCGGCGGTATCCTGAGCCCCGGCAACGAGCCGCACGTGATCACGGTCGGCGCCACCGACACGAAGCAGACCGACGAGGTGGACGACGACCGCGTCGCCGCCTACAGCTCCTACGGCCCGACCCTCTACGACGAGTTCGCCAAGCCCGACCTCGTGGCCCCCGGCAATCGCAACATCTCGCTGCGCACCCCGCGCAGTTACATCGACAAGACCTTCCCCGAGAACGTGATCCCGCTGGAGGACTACTGGTCGGCGACGGCCCTGGCGGACGCCTCGCCCTCGCTCGAGTCCGAGTACCTCATGCTCTCCGGCACGAGCACGTCGGCGCCCGTCGTGGCCGGAGCCGTCGCCCTGATGCTCGAGGACGACCCCGAGCTCGCCCCCGACGACGTCAAGCTGCGCCTGATGGCGAGCGCCGACCCGGTGCCACCGGTGACGGAGGGCGACCCCCTTCATCAGTACCAGCAGGGGGCGGGCACGCTCGACGTGCCCGAGGCGCTGGCGCTCGACGAGCTCTACGCCGACGGGCCTACGCTCTCCGCCGACCTGGGCGACGGCGACGACATCCTGCCGACCGACGTGTACCTGAGCTGGGCCAAGTACGCCTGGACCAAGTACGCGTGGACCAAGTACGCGTGGACCAAGTACGCGTGGACGAAATACGCGTGGACGAAGTACGCCTGGACCAAGTATGCGTGGACGAAGTACGCGTGGACCAAGTACGCCTGGACGAAATACGCGTGGACGAAGTACGCGTGGACGAAATACGCGTGGACGAAGTACGCGTGGACGGTGCTGATCGAGGGGCAATGACCGGGGCGGCCCAGAGCGAGCGTCCCGGCGAGGCGGCTGCGCGCACGCACGCGGCCGTCTCGCTCTACGTCGCGCTCGTGGCGACGGCCGCGCTCGCGGCCGGCGCGCTCGCCGTGCTGCGCGACCCGTCGCCCCTGCCCCTCGACCTCGTCGCGTTCGTCGCCCTCGCGACGGTGACCGACCTGCGCGAGATCCGCCTGCCGGTCGTCGGCGTGATCACGCTCTCCTTCGTGCCCGTCCTGGCGGCGCTCATCGCGTTCGGCCTCTGGCCGGCGCTGCTCGTCGCCGCCGTCTCCGGGTTCGCGACGGCGTGGTTCACCCACGACCCGGTGAAGATCCTCTTCAACGCGAGCAACTACGTCCTCTCGACCTTCCTCGCCGGCCTCGTCTACCTGGCGCTCGCCCCGGCCGGCGAGCACCTGCTCGACAAGGTGCTGCCGATCTTCGCCGCGACCGCGGTCGACTTCTTCGCCAGCACCGTGCTGCTCGCCGGCGTCGTCGGCATGGCGAGCGGCGAGCGCGCCCTGCGGATCTGGCGGCAGAACTACCAGTGGGGGCTGCCGAGCTACCTGACGGGGTCGACCCTCGCCCTGCTCGTCGCCTGGCTCTACCTCGAGCTCGGCATCGCCGGGCTGATCCTCGTGCTGCCGCCGCTCTACCTCGTCTACTACTCCTACGACATCTACGTGAAGCGCGCCCGCGACACCGCCGCGTTCGACGCCGAGATCGCCTCTTTCGAGGAGGAGCTCACTGCCTCGACCGCGCTCCACGACGAGCTCCGCGCGACGCAGGAGAAGGTCGCCGCCGAGATCGAGCGCGCGCAGCGCATCCAGCTCGACCTGCTGCCGGCGGCGCCTCCGGGGGCGCCCGGCCTGAGGCTCGAGCAGCGCATCGAGTTCCTCGGCGAGATGGGCGGCGACTACTACGACTACCTCGACTTCGGCGACGGCCGCCTCGGGGTGGTCTGCGGTGACGTCATGGGCAAGGGCCTCGCCGCCGCCCTGATCATGGGCATGGCGCGCTCGCTGCTGCACGACGCCGTCGCGCCGGGGCGCTCCCCCGGGGAGGTGCTGCGCGACGTCAACGAGTCGCTGGCCCGCGACCTCGAGGGGCAGAGCCTCCCGTACTTCCTGACCCTCACCCTGCTGGCCTGCGACCCCGCGACCGGCGCGGCGACGGTGGCGAGCGCCGGGCACAACCCGGTGCTGGTGCTGAGCGGGGACGGCGCCCGGCGCCTTCCGGCGCGCGGCGCCGTCCTCGGCGTGCGCGGCGGGCTCGAGTTCCCCGGGAACGAGGTCACGCTCGCCCCCGGCGACCGGGTCGCCCTCTACACCGACGGCCTCACCGAGGCGCGCGCCCCGGGGGGCGAGCTCTTCGGCGTCGAGCGCCTCGAGGCGCTCCTCGGGAGCTGCCGCGCGCTGCGTCTCGACGAGACGCTCGACGCCGTCTGGGGCGAGATCGCGGCCTTCCGCGGCGGCGCGCCGCCCTCCGACGACGCCACCCTCCTGCTTCTGGAGGTGGCGCGGCCATGAGGGCGGAGGCGTGGACGGGCTGGGTCGGCCCCTTCCGGCCGGACGCGCGGCCGCGCACCCGGCTGCCCGCGACCGGCGACGCCGTCGCCCCCCGGGCCGGCGCGGACGAAGGGAGCGAGGCGCAGGCGGCGGGCGAGGCCGAGATGATGCCGTGCTCCCTGCACGTCTACCGCTACCGGCGTGGCGGCGCCGGGATCGGTGCCGTCGTCGGCGCGTACGACCCCGGCCTGCCCGAGGACGACCTCGTCGCGCAGGCCGACGAGGCGCTCGAGCGCGCCACCTTCATGTGCTACGCCGTCGCCCAAGCCGACGACTTCGTCGAGGACGAGCTCTGCTTCGTCCCCTGCGGCGACCACTGCGAGATCCTGAGCATCCACACCAACGGCTGGCGGCGTCACCACGGCGACCACCGCCGCAGCCTGGTGGAGATCCTCAGCGACCTCGCCGCCGCCGTCGCCTGCGGTCGCCTGCGCCTGTTCGACGGCGAGGAGATCGCCGTCGAAGCCGGCGCCGGCGACGAGCTCCTGCACATGGCGATCGACGAGCCGCGTGCGCTGGCGAGGGCGCGGCGCGCGGTCGACGCCCGTCTCGCCGCCGAGGGCCTCGACCCGGCCCTCCGGCGCACCACCCTCCTCCCCATCTCCGAGGCCGTCACCAACCTGCTCCTGCACGGCGGCGGCTCGGGTGAGCTCACCTTGCGCCGCCTGCCCGACCGCGTGCGCGCCGTCGTGAGCGACCGTGGCCCCGGCCTGAACTTCCTCAACTGGATCGAGCCGCCCGACGTGAGCGGCCAGGCCTCCATGGGCTACGGCTTCAAGATCATCACCGAGAACCTCGACGTCGTCGGGCTGCACACGCAGCCCGACGGCACCACTCTGCTCCTTGACCGTATCGTCTGACGAGGTAGGAACCCATGCTGCAGACATCCACAGTCCCCGGCCCCGCCCCCACCATCTTCCTCGCCGGCGAGATGGACCTCGACTGCGCCGACTCGCTGCGCACGGCCGTCGCGGGCGCCGCCCGCGGCGCCCAGACCGTGACGCTCGACTTCAGCGGCGTCGAGTTCATCGACTCGTCCGGCACCGGCATCTTCGTGCGCCTCTGCCTCGACCTGAAGAGTCAGGGCGTGCCGGTGGTGGCGCGCAACCTCACCGCACCCGTGCACGGCGTCTTCGAGATGCTGCGCGTGCGCGAGCTGGTCGGCGAGGACGTGCTGCCGGTCGCCTGAGCGCGGCGGCCGCTCAAGGGCACCGGCCGCTCGAGGGCGCCGGCCAACTGAGCGCGGCGGCGCCCGCGGCGCGGCTCAGCGCGTGAAGGAGAGGCTGCCCGAGTACGCCCCGACGTCGCCCGCGACGTCGGGCGCCGGCGCCGTGCTCTCGGTGTCGTCCGGCGCCGGCGTCGCCGTGGGTGTGGGGCTGGGCGTCGGCGAGGGCGCGACCTCCTCGAGGTAGAGCACGCCGGGGTAGTCGGCGAACTGCCTCGACCCCGGCTCCGGGTCCTGCCCCAGCACGAGCTCGTCGGGCACGGTCGCCGGGTCGAGGTCACCGGGCTGCACGCCCGGCACGAGCAGGAACCCGGCCTCGGCCCACGCCTCGACCGCCTCGGCCACCGTCGACCCGACGACGTCGGGCGTGATGATGCCGCCGGGCTTGGCCTGGGCGCTGATGGTCGCGAAGAGCGTGACGGCGGCCGTCCACACGACCACCGCGGCGATTAGGCGTCTCATCCTCTTCCCCCTCGACTCGCTCGCACGGTCAATGGTATCGGTTCGAGCGTGTGCGATGCGCGCGACGCCATCGGACGGCCGACGCAGCTCAGCGGTGGGACACGGCCGCCGGAGCCATCGTCACGGAGGAGCCGGAGCCGCGTCCGCGAGTGGGACACAGCTGCCGAAGCCGCGTCCGCGAGTGGAACACACCTGCCGAAGCCACGGTGGAAAGGATGTGCCGGAACCGCACAGGCCTTTTGCTGGGAAGAAGCTGGTGGCGAGGCCCAGAGTCGAACTGGGGACACCATGATTTTCAGGCACCCGTCGGGCGTGATTCTGCCTGCATTTCGCGCATTTTTGGGTGGTGTACGACGGACCGTTTTCGAGGCTAGGCTCGACAACTCGCGCGGCGAAGTATCGGACGAAGTGTAGGACGACCGTTGACTTGGCCCACGCCGCAGCGTTGTCCGTCCGATGCAGTCTCTGCCGCGCCCGGGCGCTACATACCGACCCCGGCTACGAGACGAAAGACCACCTTCCGCTTACACTTCGGGAGCCAGGGTATGCGGCGCGTCTTTGTCAGGCCGTGGAGCGCCGATTTGACTGGCAGGGCGCAGCGTGCTGCCGCCCGACCGAGACTGGCCGGTCTGGAGGAGTCCTGCAACGTGCACCGACCTCACGGCAGCCCTCGCGACGGCACCCTCCGTATGAGGTTCTGAACGCGACGGCGAAATCACAGGAGCCCAGTCAAGTGAGGCCGGTGAGCTCATTGCTCCACCTGGCCCCTTCGTTCGTCCTAGACATGGCGATTGTCGTGTGCCTCCACATGCACACGGCATGCGTGCTCGCTCGGAGGCGGCGAAACCGGCGCGCCGCAATCCTCACTTGCCGTAGTCACTCCGCAGGAAGCACGGGCGACCTCGCAAGCGTGCCGCAATCAACGGGCACGTCGATACCAGTTACGGCAGATGCCTCATCTGACACCAGGAACACACAGGCGGAAGCGACCTCGTCCACCTGCACCGGCCGATTCATCGGCAGTTGCGCGAAGCGGGCTTGGAAGCGGTCGAACCCATCTTCCGCCCCGTTGGTTACGGTCATGGGGGTCGGTACCCAGCCGGGGCTCACCGAGTTGACGCGAATCCCGAACGGACCTAGTTCCACGGCCGCGGCCTTCGTCAGCCCCAGGACGCCGGCCTTGGCAGCGTTGTAGCTGGCCCAGCACCCTTCGAAGACATGCGCACCGATTGAAGCGATATTGACGATGGCACCGCCTCCTTGAGTAATCATATGGCGGACGACCGCCTGAGAGACCAGGAATGGCCCCGTGAGATTGACGGCGATGACACGATTCCAGTGCGCGACCGCGATGTCGACGAAGCACGCGTGGTCGGCAATTCCCGCGTTGTTGACGAGTCCATCGATTCGGCCGAAGTGCGCGGCGATTCCGTCAACGGTCTCGTTTACTTGCATGGAATCAGCGACATCGCAGACAGCTGCGAGGACCTCAACTCCAGCGTCCGAGATCGCCTCCGCGGTCCTCTCCGCCGCATCCCGGTTGACGTCGAGCACAGCCACCGCGGCAGCCTCCGAGGCGAAGCGGCGGGCGATGCCCGCTCCAATCCCTTGGCCGGCGCCGGTTACAACTACAGCCCTGCCATCCAAGCGTCCCATGTCCGCCCCTCCCTTCGGCGTAGGCGCGCGACCCTGGGATACGGTTGGACGGCCTTCCGCCTTCTATCGACGACGTCTAAGCACGCGTACCCAAGACGACCGCACGCACGTGACGGTCCTTCTCCCCGGATGAGGGTGGCGCCGGCCGGCAAGGGGAAGACCAGCCGGCGCCGAGGGAGACCGTCGCCCCCCTCAATACACGACCCTCTGCGTCGCCTCGACGTGGATGCCGCGCTCGTTGAGCTCGGCGAAGTAGACCTCGGGCGGGATCGCCGCCTCGCCGCCGAAGGCGCCCTTCTTCTCGATAGCGCCGCGCCCGAGGAGGCGCCCGGTGAGCGCCGCCGGGTAGCCGACGGTGAAGGTACTGCAGGGCATCTCCCACTCGG
>Ga0209164_1001375_pt1 | contig 32291 bp, 41 predicted proteins | sample MTBNYHSulfiMetaG_FD_187458 | JGI IMG/M metagenome (GOLD analysis project Ga0209164, IMG submission 187458) | Enrichment culture microbial communities from rom New York Harbor, USA that are MTBE-degrading - MTBE-NYH (New York Harbor Sulfidogenic)... | ecosystem: Environmental > Aquatic > Marine >... | reverse complement strand
AAATGGGAGCAGCATAATTATCTGGTTGAAAAAATGACGGCCATCATAAAAAAATATGGACTGGCAAGCGTTTCAGTGGCTGACAAACTGGCCAGAAGCATAGGGGTGGACCGCGTGAAGATTGAGGATAAGTATTACACCGCGGTAAATAATGATTGCGTGCTGGAAACAGAACAGATGCCCGGGAACAGCGTCGACCTGATTCATACGTCCATACCATTTTCCAACCACTACGAATACACGCCGAGTTATAACGACTTCGGCCACAATGAGGACACGGCAAAATTCTTCGAGCAGATGGACTTCCTTTCTCCACAACTACTCCGGATACTGAAGCCCGGCCGGGTGTTTGCCTGCCACGTGAAGGACCGGGTCCTTTTCGGGAACGCCACCGGTACCGGGATGCCGACCATGGAACCATTCCACGCGATGTGTATCAATCACTACATGCGCCACGGTTTCCAGTATTTCGGCATGATTACGGTCGTCACCGACGTGGTGCGGGAAAATAACCAAACCTACCGCCTGGGCTGGACGGAGCAGTGCAAGGACGGCACAAAGATGGGCGTCGGTTGCCCGGAATATATACTGCTTTTTCGGAAGCTGCCGACCGATACCAGTAAGGCCTATGCCGATATACCGGTTGCAAAGACTAAACAGGAGTACACCAGGGCCCAGTGGCAGATTGACGCACACGGATTCTGGCGTTCATCCGGGAACCGGTACCTATCCAAGGACGAACTTGCAAGGATACCGGTTAAAAATCTGCAGGCCGTGTACCGTAAATTCTCCCGAGATAATGTTTACGACTATCATGAGCATGTAGAGTTGGCCAAGAAACTGGACGCGAACGGCGCCTTGCCGGCCACCTTCATGGTGGTGGCCCCGGGCTCGTGGAGTATGGAAGTTTGGGATGATATCAACCGGCTGAAAACGCTGAACACTTCGCAGAGCAGGCGCCAGGAACAGTTGCACGTTTGTCCGCTTCAGATTGATATTGTTGAGCGGATTATCAACCGGTATTCCAACCCTGGCGAAGTTGTGTTTGACCCGTTTGCAGGATTATTTACGGTTCCCATGGTGGCCATCAAGATGGACCGCAAAGGTTACGGCATCGAACTTAACACTGATTATTTCCGGGACGGGGTTGGGTACCTGCAAGCGGCAGAAGCGGAGATAAATATGCCGACGTTGTTTGACTTTGTAGACATTGCGGCAGGTTCTTAGTTTTTAGGGGGCAGGGGGATCTTGATGGCTGGTGCGGGATTAATACCACAAAAAATAGATATGGACGATGGAAACTTCCCAATAGCCCATACTGCCCTTTTGACCCTTTCCAAAACCAAACTATCCGGGGCGCAGCGGGCTGTAGTTGATGTTGTTTTCACCCAAACCTATGGCTATCACAACGAGGCCAGCCCATACGACGAGCGTCTGAAAAAACGCCACATAAAAGCCCAAATATCCCATGAGTTTTTCGAGCAGGCCACATGGATGGGAAAACAGGAAATAAGCAGGGCAATATCCGCGCTAATCAAATGGGGCATTATCGGCCGGGATAAAAACACTTCCCCATACACGTACTTCTTCAACGTCCGTAGCGGAGAATGGTCCCCTGACTGTTGGCGTATTAGCAGGATAGTTAACAGTAAGCAGGATAGCGAACAGTTAACAGGACAGCTTACAAAGTGTTCGCAGGATAGCTTACAAGGTGTTAGCAGGATAGCTAACAGTAAGCAGGTCTTAAGCCTTGCGGCTGTAAGCGCGAACGCCCCCCTAAAAAAAAGAGAAAAAAACAAGAAAAAAATAAAAGATCTTTTTGGAGATACTCATACCTCTGAGAAGGTGAGCCCAAAAGATTTTTTGGCACTGGACAACTTTGAAAAGGTCGAAGCTATTAAAACACTCCCTTTCAACCAACAAATAACCTGTTTGGTGCTGGTGTATAACAAAACGTTCCCAAAACAGGCTCAAACATATGACACCGGCGGAACGATAAAAGCCCGGAAAACCTTTGAAGAAGCTGTAAAAAAATTCGGGATACTGCCGGACCAGATACTAATTGAGATACTCTGGAACCAGGAAGAGGACGAGCCTAAACCCTGGGAACTGGTTAACTGCTTAAAAGGCAAAAAGGGGCTTGAGCAAACAGAGGCCCAGGTTGTCTACGGCATGGGAAAATACGACAGAGAGGTGGGGATAAAGGATTATGGCCCGGCGCAAGCAAGAGATGCCCCATAATATTGACGCAGAAGCCGCTATACTTGGCGCGGTAATCACCGGCGAACATCCAAACCTACCGCATGAACTTATAACCAAGCTGAAAGCCGATGATTTTTATCACGGCATGCACCAGGCTGTTTATAAAGCCATATCGCAACAGGTGGCAGATAATAAACCAGTCGGTTTAATCGGGATAAACGAGGCCTTGCCCGATATAAGTGTAGTTGAACTGACAAACATTATGGGCCAGCAGTGTTTCCCGAGCCAATTTGATTATTATTGCCGCCTGGTGAAAGAAAACAGCACCCGCCGCAAGTTGATCGAACATAGTATTCGCGTGAGGAACCTGGTGTATGAGGATGAGGATATTGACGACATCCTGAGCGACATTGAAAAGTCGTTCTATGACATCACCAAAGACGAGGCGGTCGACTGGGAAACCAACTTTGACCTAATGGTCAGGCACCAAAAAACACTGTCGGAGCGATATAACAACAAAGGCCAGGTGCAAGGCGTTAAGACAGGTTTTGTCGACCTTGATAAAATGACCGGCGGTTGGCGGCCGGGGCAGCTCATATTTTTGGGCGCCGTGCCTAAAATGGGTAAAACGTCGGCCGGCTTACACTTTGCGCTGCATTCCCAAGTGTCGACATTGTTTTTTACGCTGGAGATGTTGCCCGAGGAAATAGCAGACCGGCAGCTCAGTATTGGTGCCCAGGTAAAGGGGTATCGAATAAAAAACGGTTATTTCAACGAGGACCATTGGCAAAAAGTTACTCAGGCGTCAAGAAACTTATCCCGCCTGCCTATAGGCTGGGTTAAGAAGTCAGGCATGACGGTGACGGAAATCAGGGCGGTATGTCGGCGCTTCCAGGCTGAACATGGGTTGGGGCTTGTGATTATTGACCAACTGGATAAAATACACGAGCCTCGGCACAAGGGCGAAATGAAAACCGATATTATCGGCCGGGTAACCAGCAGCCTGAAAAACATGGCCAGGGATCTGGAAGTGCCGGTGATTGTCCTGGTCCAGCTTTTGGACAAGGCCACCTCGAAAAGGGCAAGCCCGCGGCCAACATTTGGAGACATCAGGGACAGCAGCTGCCCGGACCAGGACGGAGACGTGATTATCTACCTTTGGCGGCCGGAGTTCTACTGGCCCCAAAAGGAGCAACTGAAAGGCAAGGCGGAGATTATTGTTAGTCGGCAGCGGTCGGGCGCAGCGGGCAGTATCTGGGTTACATGGCAACCTGACTACACGGCGTTTTTAAGTTTGGTTAAAGAATCATGGCCAAAGGAGAGCGATTTGCAGTGAACCGTATTCAAAAAATGGTACGGAGCCAACCAAATAACTATTGGGTGATTTATGAAGCGTGCAACCTGTTAAAGAATGAATTACTGCCGCTAACCAACGCGGAACGGGCGGCGCTGTTGCGGCAAAAACTACCCGGTGCGACACGGGAAGCGATAAGCGAAGGCTTGGCCGAGTTTGATGCGGTCAGCAGAAGGGCAGGGTAACTTGCCCCCATGAAAGGAGTGATCGCCCATGGATATAGCCTTTACAATCCCTGCTTGGTTATTTTGGGCCATTGGCGTTCCGGTTGTATTGGTGATTATGTTTTTCGCCTGGGCTGGTTTTGCGTTTTTTTGGGAGTTTATGAAAAACGATTTTAGGATGTGGTAATTATGGCCGGCACATATGACATCCCGCCGATAGCACCCGCCTGTTGCCTATGTGGTTGCAGATTCTTTTGCCCGGGCCTGAAAAAATGGACATTGAAAGGATGTCTTAAGTTGCGTGAAAACTGGGAGGGTGAACATGGATAAACAAGCGGAGATCCAGCGCATTAAAAATAAAATAACAGTGGCTAAGTGGGATATGATCCCGCCCGATTTAGTGGGTGACATCCTTGATGCAGCCGGGTACTTTGACCTTTTGGAGGCGGCGGAAAGGGTTGGTTTCATTTGCCGTGCTGCAAAAGCGAATGAGGTAAAAATACCACATACGCATGGTTGTTTCCGGGAGTTAAGCGAGGCGCTTAAGAAAGCGGGTGTTGACTTGTGATACTGAAAAACGGTCAATTAAGTGCCAAGCCTGGGAAAAATACCTTTAGCCCTCCGATAAATAGTTACCCGGCGACGCGGGAACGTGAGCGGTGCGCAGACAAATGCGACACATTAGGCGAGTGGAAAGCAGAGGAAAAACTACACAATACGCACGGGAGGATGATGCCCTGTGAGTATCCTTGGACACATGGACAGCGTAGTGCTGCCCTTTGAGAGACACGATGTCGGGAAAGGGTATGCCTCCTGCGGTGCCGTGGAAACCCGCCAGGCCACTCCGGAGGAGTGCGAAAAGTATGGCATCAAGGTGGTCAGTGATCTCAGCCGGCGGGTATTCAATGACCTAAACCTAAATTGGAACCCCATGTCCGAAAAGAAAGCCGAGCGACTCTGGGGTGAAGGCCTTTCGATACCGGACATAGCCGCAAAACTAAAGCGGGACAGGTGGGAAACATTTCTCTTGATTCTGCATCTTTTGCGGGATGGCAGGATAGCAGACCGGGGCGAAAATTGGGTGGAAGCCAACTAAAGGTAAAGCAGTTGGGGGTGGCGATATGGGCAGAAGAATCACATATAAAAGCCACGATGTAATTTTAACTGACCACGCCTGGAAACGGTACTGCGAACGGGCCAATGTGCGGCCCACGCCAGGCCGAAAAAAAAGACTGGCCGCGCTGCTTCATGTAAAGCTTAACAGCGGCTTAGCCGTAGGCCTGCATATAGATCGGACCGGCGCGGCATGGCTGGAGATAGGTCCGCAGCTCTGGGCCAGTGCGAGGCTGACCGAGCGCGGGTGGATGGTAATGACGGTGATTGATATTGATTTTGAGAGCGTCGGGTAAGGTACCGGCCCATGAAATTGTTAATTCAGTGTGGAGGTTGTTTGTGTGGGAGATGAATATTTAAAACAAGTATTAAAAACTCTGGAAAGCATACGTATCAACCTTGTGACTGATGAATATTCACTGCATAAACTTATCGTCCAGCAGCTTACTCAAGCCGAGATCCCCTTTTCTAAAGAATATCGCCTGGTGCCGCGCAACCGTATCGACTTTCTGACGGCCGGCGGCATTGGCATCGAGGTTAAAAAAGGGAAACCATACAGGCGCCATGTCCTGGAGCAACTTAAACGATACGCCGTGAGCCCAGAAATAACAGCAATAATCTTGGTGGTAGAACGCAACCTGGATTTACCGAAGGAGATAAATGGTAAACCATGTCACTCCTTTGGCCTCAATAAACTTTGGGGGATAGCCTTATGATATCGGTACCATCTTACCTGAAACCGCCGGAAAACGTACAACGTTACTACGGTACCTTGAAGTATAATGACCGCGGCTTCTGGGTTATTGAGGGGGAACCCTGTGTTGTTGAGATGGCTAAGCGGCTTTTTCCTGGGTGCATGAGCAAGGTTCGGGGCATAGCCATGTTTTCGGCCAGCAAGCGGACCAATGGTGACCTTAACTGGTTAATGGTCAGATATCCACTGAGAGTGGAGGACAAACCCAGGTGGGAGCAAGCCTTGCGTGAAACCTTAACCCACGTTATCAAGCGTGAAGAAATCCTTCGTCGACCACAAAAGATTATACCGGGGGCTGACTTCATCGGGGAATTGAAACCGTTTCAACAGGAAGGCCTTGCACACCTGATGCACAACCGGCGCACGTTGCTGGCCGACGAAATGGGTCTTGGGAAGACAGTGCAGGCACTGGCCTTTCTTTCAGAAACGCAAACATATCCGGCTCTTTTGGTGGTACCGCCTCACCTAGTCCGGAACTGGGTCAAAGAAATTCGGCGGTTTATCAAGGTACCGCTGATGCCAGGGCAAACACCCAGATTGTTTGACGAACCAGGTAACGGACTTAATTTTGTCGGCGATGATGCCATACACGTTATCAAAGGTCTGAAACCTTACGAACTACCGGCGGCGGCCATTTACATCATCCATTACTTATTACTCCGTGGCTGGAAGCGCGAACTGCCCGAGGTTGGGTTTAAGGCTGTTATCTTTGACGAGATTCAGGAACTGCGTCACCGTATGACTGAGAAATATAGTTCAGCGTCCCTTTTGGGAGAAAGATGCGAGAATGTGATTGGCCTATCCGGTACCCCTATCTATAACAAGGGCGGCGAAATTTGGAACGTCCTAAATATAATAGAGTTTCACTGCCTGGGGGATTACGAAAGCTTCAGCCGTGAATGGTGTCACGGATATGGGTCCGACACGGTAGTCGACCCAGAGCTTTTAGGGGACTACCTGAGGCGCGAAGGTTTACTGCTCCGGCGCACCAAAGAGCAGGTACTTAAGGAGTTGCCGCCAAAGCGCCGGGTGGTTCAGGCGATTGACTTTGACACCGGCCTTTATAGCGAACTGATACAAGGGGCCATTGAGAAGGCCATGGGCTATGACGATATCAAAGAGTTTACCGAGCGGGGCCGGGTGAAAAGGGAGATTGAAAACGAAACCCGCCAGGCCACCGGTATTGCTAAGGCCAAGCACGTAGCCGCATTTGTCAGGATGCTCTTGGATGCCGGTGAAAAGGTGCTACTATTCGCTTACCACCATGCGGTCCATGAAATTTATATGGACGAGCTACGCAATTATGGACCGGTCAAAATAACCGGCCGGGAAACCGGCAAACAAAAGGACGATGCCGTGGAGGCGTTCATGGCGGGGCGGACGCCGGTTTGCATTATCTCCCTGCGGGCGGCAGCTGGACTAAACCTGCAGGTTGCAAACTGTGTGGTGTTTGGTGAACTTGATTGGAGCCCGGCGATACACTCCCAAGCTGAAGACCGAGCACACCGGATGGGACAGCATGATTCAGTGCTCTGTTATTACCTGGTGAGTGAGGGGGGAATGGACGAAGCCATCCAGGAAACCCTGGGGCTTAAGGTGAGCCAGTTTATTGGCCTGATGGGCGACCGGCCAGAGACCCAAGAGGACCGGATGATTGCCCAAACGGCAGCCGGTGAGCATATGAACCGGGTGATTGAAAAACTAAAAGAGGCTGGGCGGCAAAAGAAAGCCGGTAAAAAGAGTGCGTGAGAGGAAAAATGCAATCGTTAAAAAGAATCGGAGGTGGTTGAATAATGCCGGAGAAACCTGCTACAATTGCCCAAACTTGCGGTCTAAAATAGACGGCGCCGGCGGCGGGACATACCATTGTGCGGAGGCGCCCGGCCTGGTATTGGCCGAATGGGGACACTGGGTCAAGGATGCCGAAGACCCAACGCCGCTGGAGAATTGTTCACGGGGAAAATTGATTAAGGGATAATGGCGTATAAGCTAAAGAAAGTGAAGGAGTGATTGCCTTGGAAAAGTTAAAGCCCTGTCCGTTTTGCGGGAGCGAGGCAACAGTTGGAGATTATACTGGAGAGCAAATTGGCTGTCCCAAGTGTCATATTGGTATAAGCATAAGGCTCCCTGGTTGCCAGTATGCGTCACATAGCGGTACTGACTTTGATGGGTATGAAGCGGTGTGCCAAGCCATAAAAATATGGAACACGCGAAGTAATTGATTATGAACATTCCAACCAGAAAGTGAAGGATGAAGGAGTGAAAAGCATTGGTAGATATTGAAACTCGCCTTAATCAAATCATGGAATCGTGCGAAATAACTGAATCGATCGCCCAGAGCGTTTGTGAACACATCCAATATTGCGGCAATAAAATTTTGGCTAACGGTGAAATTGACGAGTTTATTTGCCGGAAATATATGCTGGAGCAAAATCGTCACGATAAGATGCAGATTATTATTCCGTACACCAATAACGAGCTAAAAGATTCCCTGCAGAAGTTTTGCAAATCGCACTTTGAAGATTGCAATAACTTATAAATGAACGGTTCAGATAAGAAAGCGCCATTGGAAGGGGTGAGAACTTGAACATAGCCAGAGTTTTCCCGAGATTGACTAATGCGACACCCCGGGATGAATATACCTTTTTCGATGCCCCGGGTATGTTTCTGCCGCCTATTGACGAGGTCCATATTTCAGTTGTTTTTACTTACGACATCAACGAGGTCGAGCGATTGGTAAAGCAATGGGAGCATGTGGCCCCCGTTAAAATTGGCGGCCCGGCATATGACGCCCCGGGCGGTGAGTTTATACCCGGTAGGTATCTAAAAAAAGGTTATGTCATTACCTCCAGGGGCTGCCCAAATAAATGCTGGTTCTGCCGGGTGCCCATCCGGGAGGGTGGGGCGATCCGAGAACTGGAGATTAAAGAGGGTAACAATATCCTTGACGATAACCTTTTGGCCTGCAGTGAACCCCATATCCGGAAAGTATTCACCATGCTGAAGCGTCAGAAATACGGCAGACCAATGTTTACCGGAGGCTTGGAAGCGGCCAGGCTAAAGGATTGGCATGTCGAGTTATTGCGATCTGTCCGGCCAAAAGAAATGTTTTTCGCCTACGATACCCCGGATGATTATGAGCCTCTTGTCGAGGCCGGGAAAAAACTCCTAAAGGTAGGGTTTACAACGGCATCGCATACTTTGCGGGCTTATGTCCTAATTGGACATCCGAAAGACACGTTCGAAAAGGCGGAAGTCCGATTGACACAAACAATCAAGGCTGGGTTTTTGCCCATGGCCATGCTGTACCGGGACCAAGGAGGAGAAAGAGACTTGGAATGGGCAAGGTTTCAAAGGTTCTGGGCGCGGCCAGCAACGGTAAACCTGAAAATTAAGCAGTTGGCCTGATGCATATTCCAGATAACAAACGGCTACAGTATAGCGAAAATAGCAGCCCTCAGACGGGCGCTGCCATTGATTGAACAAGAAAACGATAAGTAACTAATTTTCGCCGGGCTTACCTGGGACCGATCATTCCGGGGACAAGCGGACCTGGCCGTGCCCGGCCAGTTTCCAGGGGAGGCGCCTCCAACCACACCAAAACCAGGAGGTTGGAGAAGACATGGATACGATTCTAAACCAGTTAACAAGCGCAATTGCAGAGCTTTGTCCCAGCGTAGACCAAATGCAGGCCCGTATCAAAATGGCGGGCGTCCTGGCCGCCTATGACATTAAGCCAGCGCAGCTACCCGGCATCCACCCGGATATCAGAGAAAAAATCAAGCTTTTCTTGGCGGCTAAAAAACTGGAAGGTTTAAGTCCCCTTACAACATTACCCGGCTACGAAATCGAACTGCGAATTTTTGCCGAGTCAATCAATAAACCGGTGGAGCAGATAACCACTGCAGATCTGCGGATGTTTCTTGGCAAGTTCAACCATTTAAGATTGAGTTCATTATCTAAACGACTATCGGTCCTGAAAAGTTTCTTCGGATGGCTCACCGAGGAAGAGATAATCCCACGGGATCCGGCCCGGCGGATTAAACCGCCAAAAACAGAGCAGCACTTACCCAAGGCCTTGGCCGTAGAAGAACTTGAAATGATACGTGAGTTTTGTAAAACACCACGGGAACGGGCGCTAATAGAGGCGTTTTATGCCACCGGTTGCCGGCTTTCGGAGGTTCAAGGGCTAGATCGTAAGGACATTGACTGGCAGCGTAACAGTGTCAAGGTTTTCGGTAAAGGGTCAAAGGAACGTGAAGTATACTTCAGTTGGAAGGCTATCTATCATCTGAAAAAATATCTGGCCGCCCGAAAGGACGCCCACCCGGCACTATTCGTGACTGAGCGACAACCGATACGCAGGCTAAGCAAAAGAGGGATTCAAAGGGCGATAAAAATAATTGCCGACCGGTCAGGTATCGGTAAAAGCATTTCACCGCATTGGCTTCGGCACACCTTTGCTACCCTGACTTTGAATAACGGGGCGGATTTAGTGGCCGTGCAAAGCTTACTGGGCCATGCTAATCCCAGTACCACGCAAATTTATGCAAGACTGTCCAGCAGTCGGCGCCGGGAGCAATATCAAAAATATCTCGTGCAGTAAAGAACAGATAGGGGGTTGTAATTCGGGGTGGGTCCAAAAGTGACGGAACAACTTGCAGCAGAACTGAGTCAGCATGCGGAAGAAATTAACCAGGTGGAATTCGGGGAGATCATATTCAAAGTTCAGAACGGGCGATTGGTTCACTGGGACGTGAGAAAAACATTCAAAGCGGTGGGGGCTGACCCGAAAAACGGGAGGTCTGGGCGTAAAGCTTAGGCCTCCCTCATTTTTATCAAGGGGGTGGCGTGGGTGAAAAAGTTGATAATGGAGTACAAGCAGTCATTACGGGATTTACATAAAGGAAAGGTAAAACCGTTATATTTGCATAGTATGATATCAGATACCCAGTGGGCGATATCGTACATGGAAACCGGACAAATACCCGGGACTAAGTGGTCCGTGGCCCGGTGGTCAAAAGAGGACCGGGAAGTGCTCTTCGACCCGCATGTTATGGATAAATGCTTTAACCTGCCCGCCGGCCCTGACGAGGTCAGCGAAAACGTGAGAAAAACCGTTGAACAACTGCTTTTAACCCTTGCCCCGCGGGAACGGCAAGCATTTGTACTGGTCCACGCCCAGGGCTTCAGCTACCAGGAAGCCGCCGATTATATGGCCATCTCCAAAGGAAACGTATACAACCTGATCCGCCGGGCGGATAAAAAATTTGAACGGCTGCGCGGGGTTGTAGGACGAAAGCAAGTTAAGGGTGAAGGGATCTCTTAATTAAGAAGCTTTAAAGAGCAGGCCTGATAATCACCGGCGCCGGCCGGGGAGGAAGCAAGGCCTGCTTTTGTATACCCAATTTAACACACGAGGAGTGATGATATGAATTTTGTGGAGCCCATCCGGCAGCAGGGCCTTATCCATGACATTGCCGCCCATCTTAAAAGGAGAAGCGAGAGAGATTATATCATGTTCCTGATCGGCGTCTATACCGGGTTACGAATATCCGATATCCTCAAACTGAAAGTCAGGGACGTAAGAAACAAAAACTATATTATCCTTAGAGAGCAGAAAACCGGCAAGCAGCAAACGCTTGAAATTAATCCGTACCTAAAACGGGAGCTGGCCAAGTACATCATAAATAAAGATGATGATGAGTACCTTATCAAATCCCGGCAGAACCTGGACAAACCTTTAACGAGGGTCCAAGCATATAGGATACTCAAAGGGGCAGCTAAGCACTTCAGGCTTCAGTCAATCGGCTGCCATACCCTGCGTAAGACATTCGGGTATCACTTCTACCAGCAATATAAGGACGTGGTGACCCTGCAGCAGATCTTGAACCACAGCCATCCAAGTGTCACTCTTCGGTACATCGGCATTGAACAGGAGACCAAGAACACTGCCATCAGAAAGCTCAAACTTTTTTAAAAAACTTGGTTGAGTAACATATTGAGCCAACGTTACATTAAATTTTTTGAAATGTATTTAAGCCCAATATTTTGAAGTGCTCCCGGGTATTTTTTGAGTGTAACACAATGTACTGATATGTATCACTCACATAGAAATATATGGGAACTTGTAGGACGGAAGCAAGCTAAGGGTAGAGGGACATTTACGGAGGGCAAAAATGGATTACACGTGGTTGATTACGGCGGCCTCGATCATGGGCGTGGTGGCGAACATATATAAGAAGCCCTGGTGCTTTGCGATATGGACGTGCACCAACATATCATGGCTGTTGATTGACTTCGCGGCCGGGCTTTATGCCCAGGCTTTTCTGTTTGCGTTGTATATCGTTTTATCCATCTGGGGTCTGGTGCAGTGGAGGATGGATGAAAGGAAAAATGTAACGACTGGATAGATTTGGGTCCTTTCGGCGGCCGGGGAGCGTTGCGGTTCTAGCGAGTCCCGAAATTTGTCCAGGTATGAAAATTTTTTAACTGGTATTTTCTTTCCAAGTAACAGGTGGGTATTATGCCAAAAGATGTAAAGGATGATATTTCGGATTTAATCGTGACCACTGACGTAATGGCCGGTATTTTGGGCTTTACCCGTCAAAGGGTAAACCAGCTGGCCAAGGAAGGCGTCCTGGAGAAAAAAGCCCCGGGGCGCTTTTATTTGATGCATAACATTAAAAAGTATATTGAGTTTATACGCCTTGGGTCGACCGAAGATGAAGATGATGCCGCAACATATTATTGGGAAGAAAAGGGCATCCACGAAAGAGCAAAACGGGAGATTTCTGAACTGAAACTGGCGGTGCTGAAAAACAGGCTCCATGATGCCGCCGATATTGAGATGGTGATAACGGGCATGCTGGTGACCTTTCGGAGCCGGATGCTGGGCATGCCGGCCAAGCTAGCGCCGCTGCTTATCGGACAAACCAACCAGGCAGAAGTGCAAACCATCCTGGACAAAGAAGTCCGGGAGGCCCTGACCGAGCTTTCTGAATATGATCCGGCGATGTTCGCCGGAGGCGGTGAACTGGTAGATGAAGAAGAAGACGAGGAATTTATTTCAGAGAATCCTTAAAACCTTAGCCCCGCCGCCGAAGCTGACCGTCAGCCAGTGGGCGGACAGTAGACGTAAACTTTCCGCCGAAAACTCGGCGGAGCCCGGCCAGTGGCGTACGGACCGGGCTCCGTACCAGCGGGAGATTATGGATTGCGTTACGGATCCGCAGGTAGAAAAGGTCGTTATAAAAGCCAGCAGCCAAACGGGGAAAAGCGAGATAGTAAACAATGTCATCGGCTATTACATTGATATTGACCCCGGGCCGCTGCTGATGATTCAGCCGACGATTGAAATTGCCCAGGATTATTCCAAACGGCGGATTACGCCGATGGTTAAGGATACTGAAGTGCTGGCGGCGAAGGTGGCCGACAGCAAGACAAGGGACCTGAACAACACTATCCTGATGAAGGTATTTCCCGGCGGTTTCCTGGCGATGGCCGGAGCCAACAGCCCGGCCGGCCTGGCCAGCCGGCCGATTAAGGTTTTACTTTGCGACGAGGTGGACAGGTATCCCGAGAGTGCCGGCGGCGAAGGTGACCCGATTGCCCTTGGTGAAAAGCGGACTATAACCTTTTGGAACCGGAAAAAGATATTCGCGTCCACCCCCACGGACAAGGACGTTTCCAGAATTGACACCGAATACGAGCTGGGCACCCAGGAAGAATGGCGGGTGAAGTGCCCCGGGTGCGGTAAACACCATTTTATCGTGCTCCGGGATATCCAGTTTAAATATGATAAGCATGAGCAAAACAAAAAGTTTGTCTACGTTGTCCATGAGGTCAGGTGGCGCTGTCCGGATTGTTTGAACGAGTACGATGAGTACACCATGAAAAGGCAGCCGGCGGCCTGGTTTGCCAATAATCCGGCGGCCCTGGAAAACGGTATCCGCAGCTTTCGGCTTAATTCCTTTGTGTCACCGTGGTATAGTTGGAAACGCATTGTGCAGGAGTTTCTGGAAAGCAAGAACGATCCGGAACTGTTTAAGGTTTTCGTTAACACGGTGCTGGGTGAATCGTGGGAAGAGCGCGGCGAAATTGATGATGAATCTATCCTTTTGGACCGGCGCGAAGAATACGAAGCGGAGCTCCCCGATGGGGTACTGATTCTCACCTTGGCGGCGGACACCCAAGACGACCGGCTTGAATATGAGGTTATTGGTTGGGGCCACGGGGAAGAGTCGTGGGGCATAGAAAAGGGGGTTATCTGGGGGAAGCCGGATGATAAGAGTACCTGGCAGTTGCTCGATGATAAGCTTGATAAAACGTGGCACTTTGCCGACGGTATCGGTCTGGTGGTTGCCTGCGCCTGCATCGACAGCGGCGGCCACTTTACTGAGAATGTCTATCAGTATTGTGGTAGCCGGTTGAATAAACGGGTATTTGCCATAAAAGGCGAGGGCGGCTCCGGTATTCCTCTGGTGTATAAGATCAGCCGGAATAATAAGTATAAGCTGCCCTTGATATTGTTAGGCGTGGACAGCGGCAAAACGTCTATCATGCAGCGGTTAAAGATAAAACAGCCGGGTATAAAATACTGTCATTTCCCGGTCCAGGAAGAGCGCGGTTATGACCAGATGTATTTTAAAGGGTTGATTTCAGAGAAACAGGTAATCCGGAAGGTGAAGGGCCAGGCGGTTAAGGTCTGGGAGAATATCGCCAAAGATAAAAGAAACGAGCCGTTAGACCTCCGGGTATACAATCTCGCGGCCTTGCAACTGATGAAGCCTAATTTCGACGCCCTTGAAAAACGGCTGAAAGAAATTACATCGGGATCGGTTGCCGTCTCCGGAAGCAGTTCAAAACTCAAAGCGGGACAGACTCAACAAAAGTACGGTTGCGTTAAAAAGTCAGCCGTTTAAGGGGGTGATCCTGGTAAGTGTCCACTGATAGACTTCAAAAAGCAAAGGACCGGCTAAACGCATATTACGAAGCCGAGCTTGCTATCCTGGCTGGTCAGGAGTACCGTATCGGTACCCGGACGCTGCGCCGGGCGAATCTGCAGGAAATAAGATCCGCTATAAATGAACTGGAAAAACTGGTCAAACAGTTAGAGGACCAGGCAAGCGGCATTACCACAACCCGGGCCCGCCGGGTAGTGATAAGGGATATATAAGGCGGTGGTCGTTTGAATATAGTAGATAAGGCAATAGCGTTTTTTAGCCCGGAAAAAGTGTTGAAGCGCCAGGCCGCCCGCCGGGCGCTGCAGTTTCTGAACACCGGGTATTCTGAGTCCGGGGCTTCCAGTAAAAAAAAGTCCGTGAAGGGATGGAGGGCCAAGTCCAGCAGCCCTCAGGCGGACATTGACGCAAACCTGGATACCCTGCGGCAAAGGTCCAGGGACCTGTTTATGAGCGGTGCCATTGGGCGATCGGCCATCGTTACCCCGAGGACCAATGTAATCGGCCCCGGCTTAAAGCTGAAAAGCAGGATTGATTACAAGTATCTGGGTCTTACCCGGGAGCAGGCGGACCAGTGGGAAAGGAATACTGAGCGCGAGTTTTCAATATGGGCGGAGAGCCGGTTCTGTGACACGCTGCGCCTGAACAATTTTTACGAGCTTCAATCAATCCTGTTCATTTCGTACCTGCTGAACGGCGATGGCTGGTCGCTGATAAAGCAGGCCGACCCGGAATCGTTTTTCCCTTACAGCCTGCGCCTGCACCTTATCGAGGCAGACCGGGTAAGTACACCAAAGGAGAGCGGCGCCGGTCTTTTTTCCGCTTCGGCCACGCTGGGCAAAAATCCCGAGAACGGTAACCGGATTTATAACGGGGTTGAAGTTGACGGATCCGGGGCGGTGGTTGCTTATTGGATATCCAACGGGTACCCCGGGGATCCGGTCAACCCTACGGGGATGATGAAGTGGCAGCGGGTGGAAGCTTTCGGCGTCCGTACCGGCCGGCCAAACGTGCTGCAAATCATGGAGGCCGAGCGTTGCGAGCAGTACCGTGGTGTTCCGTTTTTGGCGCCGGTATTGGAAGCGGTTAAGCAAATCAGCAGGTATACCGAAGCCGAACTGATGGCGGCCATTATCACCGGCTTTTTTACGGTGTTTATTAAAGAGAGCCAGAGCCAGACAGTGGATTTCCCTCTTATTGAGGCCATCCCGGGAGAGGAAAAAGTTGACCTGGATCCCAACGCCTTTGAGCTGGGTGCCGGGACCATCAATACTCTGCCGCCGGGGTATGACGTTTCCATGGCCGACCCTAACCGGCCGTCCTCTAATTTTGACGCCTTTGTGACGGTTCTGGCCAGGCATATTGGCGCGGCACTGGAGATGCCGTATGAACTATTGTTGAAGAGTTTTACCGCCAGCTATTCAGCCAGCAGGGCGGCGCTGCTGGAAGCATGGAAGTCATTCCGGATGCGCCGGACCTGGTTTGCCAGTGATTTCTGCCAGCCGGTATATGAGCTATGGCTTGATGAAGCAATTGCCCGGGGGGTTGTTACCGCACCAGGTTACTTTAACAGCCCGGCGACGGCCAAGGCCTGGAGCAAGGCGGAATGGCACGGGCCCGCACCGGGACAGATTGACCCTGTTAAAGAAGTTAAGGCAGCCCAGATGCGGGTTGACAGCGGCTTTTCCACCCGGGAGCGTGAAACCATAGAGATTACCGGCGGGGACTTCGATAAGAACATTGAGCAGTTACAGCGAGAAAACGAGCTGATGAAACAGGCCGGATTATTAGAGGCTACAAGTGGGGGTGAAAGCGACCGCCATCCTGTAATACCGACAGGCCTTCGGTTGTTACCGCAACCACCGCGAAATAGCAAAATCATTAAACCATCTGGCAAGAAAAACGAAGACAAGCTACCCGAGGTCAAACAAGTGATTAAAACCCTATCTAAAGAGGACAAGGCCGAGCTCGGCCCACGGTACTTCTACGACGACTCGCAATATCGTTACATCGTTGAAAGAGATGACAAACCAGTTGGATTCATTGAAAACCGTGCCACTGGCAAAAAGGGACACTTTAACCTTGCTGTTGACCCTGACTATAGAGGCCAAGGGATAGCCGACGAGATGGTTGACCAAGCCATTACTGATGTTCCAGTGGAGATGTCGAACCTTGAAAAAATTCTATGGATTACATCTGAGGGTAACGAAGCATCAAGGAAATTAGCTGAAAAGCACGGTTTTGAGCTGACATCTGAAGAAGATGGCGAGGTTAGGTACACATACTGGCTGAATGGGGGCGGTGGCGAGTGAAGTTCTGGAATTTTATTAAAAACGAAGCGAACCCCGAAGAGGTTGAACTGCGTATTGAAGGCCATATTGTTGACGATGAAAACGCATGGCTGTATGAATGGTTTGATATTCCGGCCGCATCTCCTAACGCTTTCAGAACCGAGTTGGCGCAGTATGCCGGCAAGAATATAACAGTCTGGATTGATAGTTACGGTGGCAGTGTATTTGCCGCAGCGGGCATTTATACCGCGCTGATGGAACATAAGAAAAGCGGCGCCAGAATTACGACCAAAGTAGACAGTAAGGCAATGAGCGCGGCTACGGTTCCGTTTATGGCCGGTGATGGAAGATTAATGAGCCCGCCGGCAATATTCATGATCCATAACCCACTTGTTGAAGTCTATGGTTACGCTTCGGAGCTCAGGAAGGCCGCCGATTACCTTGACGTTGTCAAGGAGACTATCATCAGCGCTTACCAAATGGGGACCGGTCGTTCCGCGGCAAAGATTTCGGCAATGATGGACGATGAAACCTATATGAGCGCCAAAACAGCCGTGAAGGAAGGTTTTGCAACCGGCATTCTTTATGCTGACACCAATATTCAGCCTGTGGAAAATTCTTTCATGTTCAGTCATGCCGCGATACAAAATAGTTTTTCGGCATCAACGAGAAGTATTATCAATCAGCTCAAAGAGCTTGGTATGGCTGGCCCAGCAGGCGCCGGCTTAAATATACCAAATAAACAGGAACCGGCCGCAACGCCGCAGCCTGTAAATAATTCCAAGGAGGATGAGACAGTGGAAATCAAAAACGCGGATGAGCTGAGACAGTATTTCCCTGATCTGGTCGCCCAGGTTGAAGCAGCGGCCAAGGATGAGGGGGCGAAAACCGAGAGGCAGCGCATCCAGGCCATCGACGAGATCGGGGCCGCTATCACTCCCGATCTTGCCAACAAGGCCAAGTACGAGGAGCCTATGACTGCCGAACAACTGGCCTTCCAGGCGCTCAAAGCCGATGCGGCCAAGGGTACCCAGTACCTGGCCCAGATCCAGCAGGACAGCCAGGATTCCGGCGCCAACAACGTGGTCGGTCAGCCCCAGGCGGAACCTGCCAAGGGAAAGGATACGAAGGCGGAAAAGGAAGCGGCCGCGCAGTCCATTGCGGACTTCGCCAACAAGAGGAGGGATAAGTAATGGGAGACCTGTACTACAACCTGGATTCCTTTACCCCGGACAACCTGATCGCCGGTAACGAGTTCCCGCTACTGACCAAAGCGGTGACCCTGCAGGGCGCCCAGGGCGTGGTCAAGCGCGGCACGGTTCTTGGTGAAATCACCAAGGCCATTGGAAACCCGGTTGCTGATGCCGGCAATACGGGAGATGGCACCGTTACGGATGTTTCGCTTGGCAGTGCAGCCAAGTTGGGCACCTATATCCTGGAGTGTATCACGGCAGCTGCGAACGGTGGTACTTTCAAAGTACTCGACCCGGACGGCGTGCGCCTGGATGATGCTGATGTGGGGGCAGTTTACACTGGGGCAATTAATTTTACAATTAATGACGGCGCAACCGATTTTGCTGTGGGTGATAAGTTCACCATCGAAGTGACTGAGGGCAGCGGCAAGTATAAAGTTGTTAACTCGGCCAACGTGGATGGCAGCCAGGAAGCGGATTGCATCCTGGTGGCCGACATAGACACCACGGACGGGGATATTGTAGCCGAAGCGTACCGAAGCGGCCACTTCAATCGTAAGGCGCTTATCTTCGGCGGCGGAGACACTGCGGCCAACCATGAAGAAAAGCTCAGGGAACTGGGTATTCACCTGAGCGATAACATTCCGTACTAAGGAGGTAGGGTGAATTGTCTATCAACATCTATGAAACCAGGACCATGATGCAGGCCATCGATAAGATGAAGCCTGTGCGAACCTTCCTCCGGGATACTTTTTTCCCGGGCATTGAGACGTTCCCCACTGAAAAGATTGACGTTGACTTCCGTAAAGGCAAGCGTAAAATGGCTCCGTTTGTGGCCCGTAACAGCGGCGGCATTACCATGGACCGGCAGGGCTTCCAGACCAACACCTGGGAGACACCGTATATTGCACCCCAGCGGGCACTGACTAAGAACGACCTCACCAATCGAATGATGGGTGAGAACGTATACAGCACCCGCACTCCGGAACAGCGGGCCATGGAATTGCTGGCCAGGGACCTGATCGAGTTGGATGACATGATTGCCCGTCGGGAAGAATGGTTCTGCCGGCAGGTACTGCTTTACGGCCTAGTCACCATCAAGGGCTGGATTGACAAGTTTGGCTCTGACTACGTGGAGGACACCGTTAACTACCAGTTCACCAACAAGGAAACCCTGGCCGGGGCGGACGCCTGGACCGAGGCCACCAGCAAAAAGTACGAGGACCTCAAAGGGGCCCGCCTGCAAGTGATCCAGAAGAGTGGCCAGAATCCGAACATCGCCATCCTGGCCAACAACGTGGTGGACCTGTTCATCAACGATGCCAACATCCAAAAGCTTTTGGATATCCGGAACCTGACCATCGGTACCGTCCAGCCCAGTGTTCAGGCTGAAGGTGTTACCTACATCGGTACCCTAACTAGCCTGGGCCTGGAGCTTTACAGCTATGATGAGTGGTTTCTGGATGATGATGGCGTGGAATATCCCATGATTCCAGACAACTACGTGGTTGTTGGCCGGGCCAACCTGGGTACCAGGCTATACGGCGCTGTAACGCAGCTTGAAGAAAGCGACGGGGAATTCCACACTTATGAAGGTACCCGTATCCCGAAGGTGTGGAAAGATGTTAACAATGACACCAAGATGATTCGCGTTGCCTCCCGGCCGCTGCCCAAGCCTGAAGACGTGGACGCCTGGTATACGTTGGTAGTGGCGTAGGTGATATCATGGCTATTATCGTAAAACGTTTCCGCGTGCGGCGTAACGGCAAAGTGTACGGCCCCGGCCAGATGGCCGGCCAGGTAATAACGGGCTTTTCGAAAGAAGAAGAGGCCCGTTTGATTGCCGAATCCAACGGGAGCATAGAAAAGTATGTCCCGCCCAAAATTGAAGAACTGCCGGAGGACGACAATAAAAAACCGGAGGGCGGAGAATCGGGAAAATCGGAAAATGAAACCGGTACTGAAACTGGTGCTGAATCAAACAGAGATTCAGAGCCCGATGCAGAACCCGCCGAAGATCCCAGCACTGAATCTGACCCCGAGAGTGAAAACATTGCCGCGGTGGACCCTGATGACCTGATTAAACCTGGAGGTATGACCGGCCAGAAAAACAATAAAAAGCGGGGGCGTTAATTTATGTCCCCGCTTAAAGATTACATGGTTTCGGACCTGGACACGTTCTTCAATCAGGATGAATTTGCCAACCTTCACGATATCGAAGGTCAACAGATGCCGGCGGTGATTGATTTTGACCTTTTGAAAGAGAGGCCGCGAACCACCGAGCGCAACCCGTACGCAGACGGTGTATATGTTTCGGAAACCATGCTGTTTGTACGTAAGTCCGACCTTGGGTACAAACCGGTCATTGGCCAGCACCTGCGCCTGGACGGGGAACTGTACCTGGTTACCGACTGTGCTGAAAATACCGGCGTACTTGAAATCACCCTGGAGGTGAACCGGGCATGATTGAGCTGACCGCGGAGCAGATAAGAAGGGCTCAGAGCTACCTGGGCCACATCCCGGGGGCAGTGCCCAGGGCCTTGGTGGGCGCAATAAACCGGGCCGCCGAATCCACCAGGACGGAAGCCTCGCGTAAGGTCAGGGAGATATACTACGTTAAGCACAAGGATATTATTTCTACCATCAAGATTAAGAAGGCCAGCCCGGAGAATCTGATGGCAACGGTCACTTCATCCGGCAACCTGCTGCCGCTGGCAAAATTCAGGGTAACACCGCAGCGGCCGCAGCCAAGAAGGAAAAGCCCGGTTGTGATCCGTGTCAAGCGCGGCGCGGAGGGCGGCTCAGTTAAAAACGTATTTGTAGCCCGGATGAGAAGCGGTCATATAGGTGTGTTTGGGCGCGTCGGCAAATCCCGGCTGCCGATTCAGGAAAAGTACGGCCCTTCAATACCTCAGATGCTAGGTAATCCAACCGTGTCTGTTTGGATTGAAGAAAAAGCCGTCGAGCGCTTGGAACAGCGTCTTGACCATGAGATTAGCCGCATACTGGGAGGTAAGTAATGACACTCATTGTTTTGGTTGACGAGCTGGTCAAGTTCATAGGGACGGTAGTTGCCGAATTTGAGCTCCAGTCAAACGTACCGGAAGTGAAAAAGGCTCCTCAGATCGTGCCCGGCTGGCTGAAGGAAAAGAAACCCGGGCAACAGCAGGACCCCCCGGACTTTCCCTACGTCATTGTCCGGTACCTTGAGGACACGGGAAACAATGATGGCGATATGGCCACTGTTCGGATTATCGCGGGTACTTACAGTGAGGATGTTCAGGACGGATGGCGGGACTGTATGAATGTTCTTACCCGGATTAAGGAGGCCCTGCTTAAACAGCGTTTTGTGGGTAAGGCCTTTCGGGTGGAATACCCCATCAAGACCGAACTGCCCGAGGAACAGCCGTACCCGGAATGGGTGGCGTTCATGACCCTTAATATATCAATCCCCTCCGTCCAGGAGGAAGGAGGCTACTTTGATGCCATCGAGTAAAAAAAAGGCAGCACCTGACAAAAAGCAGGTGTCGCTTATTTACTGCGGCCCGAGCCTGCTGCGGGGGATATTGTACCAGTACCACGTGTCCCGTGGCGGCCTGCCCAAACATCTTGAAGCGTACTTTGAAAAGTGCCCAGCCATCAAGCGCCTGTTTGTGCCGGTGGAAAAACTGAACAGCACCGTACAGGCAATAAAAAGACCGGGCACTGCCGAAAGCGTGTGGTACAAGCAGGTATTGCAATACATTCAGGACATTCAGGGAGGTGCTAAATAGTGCCCTACAAGCACGGTGTTTATATATCCGAGGTCCCTACCTCGGTGGCCTCACCCGTCCGGGTGACCGCCGGCCTGCCGGTGGTAGTGGGGACGGCCCCGATTAACCTGGCTGATATCCAGGAATACGTGAATAAACCCCTTTTGGCTTACACCTACCAGGAGGCAGTCAAGGCCCTGGGCTACTCCACAGACTGGGCCGGCTATACCCTTTGCGAGTTTATCAAGTCACATTACCAGCAGTACAGTATGGCCCCGGTGGTATTTATCAACGTCCTGGACCCGGTCACACACAAGGCAAGCGTGGCCGCTGAGGCGGTTACGCTCGACGCGAACGACCAGGTCGTTCTGGCCAACAAGGGCGTTTTGTTGTCGTCCGTGGTGGTGAAGTCCTCCGACGGTTTGACCACGTATGTGCTGGATACTGATTACACGCTCGCGTTTGACGACAGCGGAAATGCTGTAATCACAAGGTTTGATTCCGGAAGTATTCTTGCAGGCGCCGATTTACAAGTTGATTATGATCACCTTGACCCGTCAACTGTAACGGCAAATGACATCATCGGCGGCGTGGATGCAACTACCGGGGCATATACCGGCCTTGAGCTGGTGAACAAGGTGTTCCCGCTGTTCCGCCTGGTGCCCGGTCAGATCCTGGCCCCGGGGTGGAGCCACGACCCCACTGTGGCTGCTGTCATGGTGGCCAAGGCCGGGGCGATCAATAACCTGTTCAAGGCCATGGCCATAACCGATGCGGATTCTTCTGCCGCCGGCGCGGACCTCTATACAGAGGTGCCGGGCTGGAAAAACGATAACGATTACGTGGATTCTCAGCAAGTGGTGTGTTGGCCGAAAGTCAAGCTGGGGGATGACGTGTATCACCTCTCCACCCAGTTCGCTGGCCTGGCTTGCAAGACCGACGGGGATAACGATGATATTCCTTACGTCAGTCCGTCGAACAAGAACCTGCAAGCCGCCGGTGCTGTGGTCGAGGGTGGCAGCGAAGTTACCTTAAGCCCGGACCAGGCTGCTTACCTGAATGGCGAGGGCATTGTCACTGCTATAAATTTTATTGGCGGCTGGAAACTGTGGGGCAACCGGACCGGGGCTTACCCGTCGAACACAGACGTCAAGGATACCTTTATCCCGGTGCGCCGGATGTTCAACTGGGTGGGTAACACGATTATCCTGACCTACTGGGAAAAGGTTGATGATCCTACCAACAAGCGCCTCATTGACACTGTGGTGGACAGTCTCAATATCTGGCTGAACGGTTTGACGGCTCGGGGGGCGCTACTTGGCGGCCGGGTAGAGTTCATCCAGGATGAGAACCCGACCACCGATCTGCTGAATGGAATCGTGCGGTTCCATGTGTACCTGGCGCCGCCGATGCCCGCGGAGGATATGGAATTTGTTCTGGAGTTCGACGTCAATTACCTCAGCGCTCTGTTTGCTGAGGCTGCGTAATGGGAGGTGAAAGTAAGTGTCTGTAAATGTGGTACCGGAAAGGCTGACGGCGTTTCGCGTGTATCTTGAAGGTTCGACGGACCTTAAAGGCGTGGCCGACCTGCAATTGCCGTCTCTGGAGGCTATGACCGAGACCGTCAGGGGCGCCGGGATTGCCGGTGAATACGAGTCTCCCACTTTGGGGCATTTCGGCAGTATGAAGCTGGGCCTTAACTGGCGGACCGTTTCCAAGGATATGGTCCGGTTGATGCGTCAGAAGGCGCTGCGGCTTGACTGCAGGGGGGCCTTTCAGGAGTATGACGCCGGCGCCGGTGAGTATGTTATCCGGCAGACCCGGGTAGTCGTCCAGGGTCCGCCCACCAAGGGGGATCCCGGTAAGTTCGAAACCGGCGCCCCCTCCGACGGGTCCAGCGAGATAGAGGTCCTTTACCTCAAGATTGACATTGACCGCCGGACCGTGGTCGAGCTTGATAAACTTAATTATAAGTGCGTGATTGACGGGGTGGATTACCTGGCTGACGTAAGAAGCGCCCTGGGGCTATAATATAAGACCTGCTGCAATAATAACGCGGCAGGTCTTGGTTTTACTTTAAGGGGGACGATTAAATGGATCCTATTAAGCTTTCAAAGCCGTATTCGTACGACGGCAAAGACTACGAGGAGATTAACCTTGACTTTGATATTTTAACCGGTAATGACCTGATTAAAGCTGAAGCCGAGGCGCGGATTATCGGCGGTCCGATGCCGGTACCGGAACTATCTAAACAGTACCAGGCTGTAATAGCGGCCAAAGCGGCCCGGGTGCACGTTGATATGATTACGGGGTTGCCGGCCAAGGATTTTTCCAAAATAACTGTGATGGTGCAAGATTTTTTGTTCGAATAGGCATTAACAATCCCGGAGCATTCCGGTGGTTGTTAATGGAAAACTGTCTCAGGTTGTCGGGTTTTTCTCATACGCCGGTTTCCTACTGGTTGGAGATGCCTGTAACTAAACTGGAAGACTGGCTGCGGGTGGCGGTGAGCATGAAGAAAAAGGAGGTGAGCTAAGACATGGCCCGCAAGACATACGAAATAGCGTTTGAGTTGGCCGGTAAGATTGGCTCTTCCTTTAGTGGTATGTTCACTTCGGCCAGTAACCGCCTGGCTCAGGTTAATCGTCAGATATCCACCCTGCAGCGGGAAACCAAAACCCTGGACCGGTCACTTAAAGACGGGAAAATTACGGCTGAAGAGTACGCCCGGGCTTATGCCAAAGTTGAAAACCAACTTAAACAGGCTGAACAGGCCCAGCAAAGATTTACCCGGGCAGCCAAGGCCGAGCAGTTGGCGCAGAAATCCGATCAATTCCGCGGGCAGATGCAGGGCGCCATGATGGGGGCAGCCGGCGCGGCCGTGGCCATAGGCGCTCCGGTTTATGCCGCCATGCAGTTTGAATCCTCCATGGCTGATGTGCGCAAGGTGGTTGACTTCGATACTCCTCAGCAATTTAAGGCTATGGAGAAAGATATCCTGTCCCTATCAAAAAGGATTCCCATGGCTGCCGAAGGCCTGGCGCAGATTGTTGCTTCGGGTGGCCAGGCCGGCCTGGCCCGGGAGGAGCTACTTGCCTATGCCGAGGCGGCGGCCAAGATGGGTGTGGCCTTCGATATTACTGCCGAAGAAGCTGGCCAAACCATGGCCCAGTGGCGCAGCGCGTTCAAGATGAACCAGGAGCAGGTCAACGTCCTGGCTGACCAGATAAATTATCTGGGTAACACCACCGCAGCTTCGGCGCCCAAAATTTCGGATGTTGTGCGGCGCATCGGTCCCCTGGGTGAAGTGGGCGGTGCGGCGGCCAACCAGATCGCTGCCATGGGTGCCACTATGGTGGGCGCTGGTGTGGGCGAAGAAATAGCGGCAACGGGAATTAAAAATTTAATCCTTTCTCTAACTGCCGGTGAGGCGGCAACAAAAAAACAAGCTGAAGCACTTCAAATGCTTGGCATGGATGCCGAGCAAATGGCGTCTATGATGCAAAAGGACGCCCAGGGCGCTATCATGTCGGTGTTTGCCGCTTTGCAAAAACTACCCAAGGAAAAGCAGGCTTCGGTACTCTCCGAGCTTTTTGGCAAAGAGTCCATCGGCGCCATTGCTCCGCTTTTAACCAACCTGGATGCGCTGGAAACTAACCTGCGAAATGTAGCCGATACGACTAAATATGCCGGCAGCATGGAGAAAGAGTTTGAAGCAAGGTCCGCCACTACCGCCAATAATCTGCAACTGCTCCAAAATAACGTCAAGGCTCTGGGTATATCCATAGGAAACATACTATTACCGGCAGTAAATAAAGGGGCGGAAAAGCTTGTGGCAATTGCGGAGAAGGTCGAGGCGTTTACCCAAAAGCATCCCACGTTAACAAAGGCGCTGATACTAGGGGCTGCTGCTTTGACTATTTTTACTTTCGGTGTTGCAGGTCTTGGACTTGCTTTCAGCCTTGTGGTCAGCCCGTTGGCGAGATTCTATGCTTGGGCAACAAAAATATCATTGAGTAGTAAAGTGGCGGCGGTAGGGACAAAGGCATGGGCTGCAGCTCAGCGGCTCTTGAACATCGCTATGAGCATGAACCCGATAATGAGAGTTGTGTTGCTTATCGGTGGACTTATATTTATAGGCAAAAAACTTTATGATAATTTTGAATCCATTAGAAACATTGTGGACGGTGTTTGGGCGGCATTTAAGGAAAAGTTCCCAAGTGCAGCTAAGTTTGTTGAAGGCGTTTTTCAAAAAGTCGGTAAGTTATGGGACAAGCTAAAAGGCTTTTGGAGATGGCTTGGGGGCAAAGGCGACAGCGGTGGTTCTTCTAGTACATCATCCAATGCCGGCAATCTGCGTGCATTGGATCGCTACGCCACCGGCGGGTTTGCTAGTCGCCCGTCTATATTCGGTGATGCCGGCCTTGAGGCGGCGATCCCCATCGACGGGTCAGCCAGGTCTCGCAGTATCTGGGAGCGGGCCGGGGAATTAAGTGGCTTTATCAGCGGCGACAGCATTACTTACGCTCCGGTTATCCACGCCCCGGGCGGGGATCCTGGAGTAATAAAGCAGGTACTTAAAGAATCACGTGATGATTTCTTTGATAAATATCAAGCGATGAAACATCAGCAAAGGCGGTTAGCTTATGCCTAAGACATATACCACCATTCAGGGCGACATGTGGGACGGCATTGCCAAGAGGACTCTGGGTAGTGAGTATTACATGAGCGAACTCATAGACGCCAACCCGGAGCACCGGGAAACGGTGATATTTCCGGCTGGTGTCCATCTGGTCATTCCGGAAGTACCGACCCCGGTACCGGAGCTGCTGCCTCCCTGGAAGCGGAGTGATAGCTGATGGAGGCCAGGCGTGCGTACCTGACGCTTGTGTACGACAACGTTGATATTTCTGCTGACTTGCAGCCGCATTTGGTCAGTTGGACATATACCGATAACCTGAGCGGCCAGGCGGACGACCTGCAGGTTACCCTGGAGGATAAGGCGCAGCTTTGGGTAAACGATTGGATGCCGGACAAGGGAGCGATTTTAAAAGCGAAAATAACCCAGTTGCACAAAAAATGGTCCGAGGAAATAAGCGAGATGAGCCCGGGTCTGTTTGAGATTGACGAAATTGAAAGCAGTTACCCGCCGTCCGTGGTAATTATCAAGGGTCTATCTATTCCAGAGTCCTCTTCCTTGCGAGGGGAAAGTAAAAACAAGGCCTGGGAGAAAACAAAGCTCTCTGTGATTGCCGCCGACATTACCAAAAAAGCCGGGCTCAAGCTGTTTTACGATACAGCTGATGATCCCGATTATGACCGGGTGGAGCAAACGGAAGAATCCGACCTGGTGTTTTTGATGCGGCTGTGTAATGACGCCGGCCTTTGCCTGAAGGCAACAGATGCCCAGATAGCAATTTTTGATGAACAAAAGTACGAAAAGCAGGAGCCGTTTACCAGGGTCCAAAAAGGAGAGGCCTACCTGAAAAGTTACCGGTTCAGGACAACGTTGAATGGCCTGTATAAGTCCTGCCGGGTGGAGTACCACGACGCGAACAAAAAGCAGACTATTAAGTACACCTTCACTCCGCCAAACCCACCGGCAACCGGGCGGGTTCTGGTGGTTAACGAGCGCGTAGCCTCAGTAAAGGAAGCGGAACGGCTGGCTAGGAAACGACTGCGCCAGGAGAACAAGAACGCGATTACTGCGTCCATGACCCTGATGGGTGACGTCCGGTTCCTGGCCGGCTTAACTGTAAGGATGGTCGATTTCGGTGTCTTTGACGGCAATTACATAATTACACAGGTGACCCATAGCCAGCAGAGCGGATATGAAACCGGCATCGAACTGCGCCAATGTCTGGAGGGGTATTGATGGATCCAATTCTAAAAAACCTGATCAGGGTCGGTCGGGTGTCCTCCGTTGACCCAACTGCCTGTACCGCCCGAGTGGCATTTGAGGACCAGGCGAACCTGGTTTCTTATAAGCTGCCGGTGTTAGTCAGGGGATCCCTGCAGAATAAAGATTACTGGTTGCCGGATCCTGGGGAACAGGTTTTGTGTTTATTTTTGCCTTCCGGGAATGCTCAGGGGTTTATTATCGGGTCTTTATACTCTAACCAGGACAAACCCCCTATGGGCAGTCAAAATAAACGGTATATCAATTTTTCGGATGGTACAACTATTGAATATGATCGGGCTACTCACACGCTTATGATAGATGCCAAGGGGCCTATAAATATTATCGCCGCAAGTAATGTTTTGGTAACCGGAGACGTAATTGCCGATGGGGTTAGTCTGAAAACTCACGTGCACAGCGGTGTTACTGCTGGAGACAGCGACACCGGGCCGCCGGCAGGGGGTGCGTAAAATGGGGTAATCGGCAGCTTTGGGGAAGTGGTTTTTGAAGTGTCTTCCAGCAGGGTGCGAACTTTTGATAACTTTTCCCGCAGCGGCTCCGGTCGCTGGGCAGTTCATGAGATTATCGGTCAAAAACCGTTATCCGAGTTTGTCGGCCCGGGGCAGGAAGGAATAAGTTTCTCCATCCGGTTGGACGCAAACTTAGGCGTTAATCCAGAAAGGGAGCTGCAAAAACTAAGGGCGATGCGTGATTCCGGGGAAGTGGCGGTGCTGATAATCGGCGGGCAACCGGTTACGGATAATTTCTTTGCTCTGGAATCGTTGAGTGAACAGCAAAAGGTATTCAGCGGGTCGGGTGTATTGATAGTCGCTAACGCTGACCTGACGCTGAAAGAATATCCGGTTGAGAGGTGGGTCTGGTGGCTGAATACTCTGTCGCAGCAGATTTAACCCGGATTGACTTTGCCGCCACGGGGGTGGCCGAGGTTCTGCAAAACGTGCGCATGATTCTGGCCACGCCGCAGTTTTCATGTCCGCTGGACCGTGATTTTGGCTGGGACCCCAATGTTGACGCGCCCATAAACCTGGTTCAGGCCAAGCTGACCGCCCGTATTGTAGCCGCCATCCGGAGGTATGAGCCCCGGGCCCAGGTGGTAAGTGTCACTTTTCAGGGTGACGGCCAGCAGGGCGTCTTAAAGCCGATAGTGAAGGTGAGGGTTGACGATGACGCGGTTTAATCTGCCGGATATAACTTTTGCGGAAAAGTCCGTACAAGAAATAGAAACGGAAATTATGAACGCTTACGAGGAATCCGCCGGGTACCGGCTGGCGGCGGCCGACCCGCGCTGCAAATTTTTGCAGGCCATTGCCAAAATCATTGCCGTGCAGCGGTCACTCATCGACTTCGCGGCCAAGCAGAACCTCCTGGCTTACTCCACCGGTGATTACCTGGACCACATCGGGGCTTTCAGCAGCACGGAACGGCTACAGCCCACCTACGCTACAACCACTGAAAGATTTAACCTTTCCACGGCGTTTGACCAGACAATTCCAGCCGGTACCCGGGTGACTGCCAGCGATAACGTGTTTTTTGCCACCACCAAGGACGTCGCCGTCCAGGGCGGCCAGACGTACGTTGACGTGGAGGTTCAGTGCACCGAGCCCGGCACAATCGGAAACGGGTATCTGCCCGGGGAAATCAACACTCTGGTGGACCCCATCCAGTGGGTGCAGTCGGTTGAGAACATCACCGAAAGTGAGGGCGGCGCCGACCTGGAAGAGGATGACCAGTATGCCGAGCGCATTCAACAGGCCCCCGAAAGCTACTCCACCGCTGGACCTGACGGTGCGTATAAATACTGGGCCAGGACAGCTAGCCAGTCAATCATTGATGTTTCGGTGCGCAGCCCTTCCGCCGGCACGGTGGAGATTTGGCCCCTGCTTGAAGACGGTGAAATACCCGGGCAGGAAATCCTGGACGCCGTGCTGGCGGTGTGCAACGACAAGAAGATCAGGCCACTGACGGACCAAGTGCAGGTGCTGGCCCCGGAACAGGTGAGCTATGATATTACGCTCACATATTACATCCGGACTGAGGACAGCAGCCTTGAATCGAGCATTCAGGAGAAGGTCAACCAGGCCGTGGAGGATTACAAGCTGTGGCAAAAGTCCAAACTGGGGCGGGACATTGACCCGTCCGAACTCATCACCCGGGTGAAAAACGCCGGCGCCAAGCGGGTGGCCGTCACCGCGCCGGCATACCAGCAAGTTGAATCCTACCAGGTGGCCGTGGAGAACCTGGTGACGGTCACTTACGGAGGGCTGGAAGATGATTAATATATACAACATTGATTTGCTGGACATCCTTCCGGAAAGCTTGAAGCAAGACCCCCAGATACAAGCCATGTGCGCGGCCATAACGCTGCAACTGCAGGCGGTTTCCAACGCGATAATCGAATGCATTCTACTGCCGAGGATTGACGAACTCCCCGGGGAAGTGCTGGACCTTCTGGCCTGGCGCTTTCACGTGGATTTTTACGATGCTTCCTACCCGGTGGAAACTAAAAGGCAGCTCGTCAAAAACTCCCTTGCTTGGCACATGCGCAAAGGAACACCCTCGGCGGTGGAGAAACTGATTACCGCTATTTTTGGTGATGGAGAAGTCCAAGAGTGGTTTGAATACGGAGGACAGCCATACCATTTTAAGGTTCTAACAAGTAATAATGCGGCAATAACTACAGACGTGCAGCGCTTTGAACGAGCCGTGCAATCCGTAAAAAACACGCGGTCCGTGCTTGAAGCAGTGGAAATAACTGCGACCGATGAACTTAATTTATATTTTGGAGATATAGTCCACATAGCTGATTATCAAGAGATTAGGCAGGTGGTTTAATTGGGTGCTTTCGGAGGCCTTATCCTGACAAATAAGGGCAGAAACTTGCAAGCTAAAGCGCAAGCCGGCACACAGCTGAATTTTACAAAAATTAAAATAGGTGATGGGAGTCTCAGTGGACAAAGCATTGCTGATTTAACCGATTTGATTAGCATAAAAAAAGAATTAAACATATTGAGTCTTGAAACAATGACGGGAGGTAAGGCGAAGCTTCGCAGTTACTTCTCTAATGCAGACATTGAGACGGGTTTTTATTGGCGGGAACTAGGAGTCTTTGCCCAGGATCCCCAAGAGGGTGAAATACTCTATTGCTATGGAAATGCCGGTGCTAATGCTGAGTATATACCAGCTGGCGGCGGCCCTGACGTTGTGGAAAGGTATATTAATGTTATTACTCTTGTTGGGGATGCTTCCAATATATCCGCGACGTTGGGATCAGAAATCTATGTTACTCAGGCTGAGTTTGATTCTCATGCAAGTCGTCATGCCTCAGCTGGGGATGATCCTATCGCTCCGGTCGACATAGGAGCAGAAACACCGGCAGAAGCTCAGGCGAAAGCCGATGCTGCAGCCGCTGCCGGGGTAGCCGCAGCCGCAGCTGTGCAAGCTGATGTTGATGAACATAAGGCCGAAACCATACAACAGGGCGCACACGGCGGTTTGCCTGCTCACAAATCCACTCACGCTTCCGGGGGGACAGATGCTCTTACCCCGGCGGATGTGGGGGCGGTCAACAAGGCCGGGGACACGATGACGGGGAACCTAACCATTGCCCCAGCTGGTAACGCTAGCATTGAACTTGGCCGGACTGATGGCGTTGCCTCAACTCCTTTCATTGACTTACATTCTGGAGCTACTGCTGTAGACTATGATTCGAGAATTTTAGCCTCTGGAGGAACGGGGGCTAACGCAGGTGGTACGCTTAATATATTAGCGGCTACATTGCAGAACAACGGCAACAAAGTCTGGCACGCGGGCAACGATGGTGCAGGTAGTGGGCTGGATGCGGATTTGCTGGATGGTTTTCATGCAGGTACTGCTGCTAATAATGTACTGAAACTGGATGCTAGTGGTTTAGTACCTTTAGCTAATATACCTGCTACTTTGACTGGTAAAAACGCTGACCAAGTAGACGGCTTACATGTAACAGGTTCAGGTACTCCTGGGTTGCGGAAGATAACGGTTTCTACTGCCGCACCTTCTGGCGGGGTTGATGGCGATGTGTGGCTTCAGTATGCGTAGGTGGTGGTTAGTATGCCAGTTTGGATAAATGTATCTGGAACGTGGAAGAAGACAACAATGTCTAGTGTCAACGTGGGTGGAGTATGGAAGCAGGCTGTAGCACTCTATGTTAATGTGGGTGGGGTATGGAAAAAGACTTGGGCTCCTGAGAGGTGGACTGCCAAAGCATCTATGCCCACAGCGAGGTACGGCCTTGCCGCAGCCGCACCAGGTAACGGGAAGTTGTATGCGGTAGGGGGGTACAACAGCAGCTACCTTGCCACCAACGAAGAATACGACCCATCTACCAACACCTGGACGACGAAAATAGCCATGCCCACAGGGAGGTATTATCTTGCCGCAGCCGCACCAGGTAACGGGAAGTTGTATGCAGTGGGTGGTAATGGCTCATCCGCTGTCAACGAAGAATACAACCCATCTACCAACACCTGGACGACGAAAATAGCCATGCCCACAGGGAGGTATTATCTTGCCGCAGCCGCACCAGGTAACGGGAAGTTGTATGCAGTGG
>Ga0209164_1001373_pt1 | contig 32345 bp, 17 predicted proteins | sample MTBNYHSulfiMetaG_FD_187458 | JGI IMG/M metagenome (GOLD analysis project Ga0209164, IMG submission 187458) | Enrichment culture microbial communities from rom New York Harbor, USA that are MTBE-degrading - MTBE-NYH (New York Harbor Sulfidogenic)... | ecosystem: Environmental > Aquatic > Marine >... | reverse complement strand
CGGGGGGGACCGGGAGCAGGGCGTGGTGTCGCTGGAATCCGCTAAAATCTGACTAAATTGTCAAAGACCGGCGGGCGGGGCCACTGACGACCCCGTTCTGGGGAAACTTCCCCATTTTTGCAGCCGATCGCCCCGCTAAAAGCAGGGTTTTCGGCCAGGCACTACCTAATTCAATAAAGATCTGTGTATGATGAATCAACCCCAATATTGTCAACTTTTTTTAGGACTTGACATTGTCAACGGACACTGACAACTGACACCTTCATCCGGGTCAGGCCAGATTCTCCTCCAGCCGGCTGAACACCTGCTGCAGCAGGGTGTCGTAGGTGTGGTTTTCGTCGGGATAGACCGGATCGAGGAATTTCACCGTCACCGGCTTCCACAGCCGCGGAAAGCGGACACCCGTTGGCATGGCCTCGAATGCGCCCTTGATGGCCACGGGCACGATGGGCACGTTGAGCTCACGGCTGAGGATGGCGAAGGTTTTCTTGAAGTTGCCCAGCTTGCCGTCCCGGGAGCGGGTCCCCTCGGGAAAAATGATGATGTTGCAGCGGCGGCGCAACACCTCGGCCAGCTTGTGCAGGGATTGACGCAGGTCGTTGTTGAGATCCATGATGATAACGTTGTTGCGGTCGGCCAGGAACTTCAGCCAGCGGCGGCGGATATGCTCCGCCTTGGCGTAGAAGTAGGTCCGGCGCAGCTGAACGTTCTTCAGGTAAATGGCCACGAACAGACCGTCGATGTAGCTCTGGTGGTTGGCCGCCAGGATGAAGGGGCCCTCGGGCAGCTTTTCCACTCCCTCTTTTCGGAGACGGAACAGGAGCTTCAGATACACTTTCGATATATACTTAAACCAGATGTGCATGAACCAGCTGCGCGGCAGGGTCACGTCCAGGGGCTGGCGCAGGATGGCCCCCCAGTCCAGGGTGTCCACGGTGATGCGGACCTTGTTTTGGGCGACGAAATCGGCTACCCGGCGGACGGTCCCCTGGGCCGACAGATCCGTTTCGTGCAGATCGATGCCGAAGGTGGTCTGGAGGAAGGCCTGGAAGGCCACGCGGTCCAGGGAATCGAGCCCCAGGTCCAGCTCCAGGTGGTCGTCGGCGCTCACATCTCCCTTGGTGAGTTGATGCAGGAAATCCAGGATGATCCCGTATTCACGGGAATCCGGTGCCGGCGTTCGCTTGCCGGCGCTGGCGGCGGCGGCCTGGGCCATCTCCGGCAGCATGTACCGTTTCAGCTTGCCCAGCCGGGTGCGCGGCAGCGGATCCTCCTGGACCGTGATCCTGTAAAGTCGCTTGTAGGGCGATACCTGCCGGTTGTAGGGCGCCTGAATGTCATGACGAAGGTAGGTCCGGATATCCGCAACCTGCTGTTCGGCACACTTGGCGGGATCGGGCACCACCAGCGCCTGGAGCTGACCGGCGGCGGTGGCGAACACGCCGATCTCCGCCAGGACGGGTGCCATCTCCATGACGTGGCGCTCCACCAGTTCCGGATTGATGTTCTTGCCGTTGGGCAAGACGATGATCTCCTTTTTGCGGCCGGTGATGGTCAGGTACCTCTGATCGTCCATGACGCCCAGATCGCCGGTATGGAGCCATCCGTCACGCAGGACCTGGGCGGTTTCCTCCGGCCGGTTGTAATAGCCCTGCATAATGTTGGGACCGCGGGCCGTCACTTCGCCGTCCACCAGGCGCACTTCCGTGCCCGGCAGCGGCTGACCGGTGGTGCCGAGTTTCACGTGGCCCGGGCGGGGGAAACAGATCATGGGCGCCGCTTCCGTCATGCCGTACCCTTCCAGGATCTCAAACCCCAGGGTGGTGAAATCACGGCCCGTCTCCAGGCCCAGCGCTGCGCCGCCCGCCACCATGTAACGGACCCGGCCGCCGAACTTGCGGTGGACGGTGCCGAAAAGGAGGCGCGAAAAGCGTCGGGAATTTACCCGCTCCGCCAGCCGGAACATGGCGCGCAGCGGCGCCTTGGCGTTGATCTTGTCCATGATGCCGCGCCGCATCAGATGGTACAACCGGGGTACACCGATGATAATGGTCACCTGATGGGCCTGCATGGTGGCGATGATGTCGGCAGCGGCCAGGGACGGGCAGAACACCACGGTGCCGCCCGTGTGCAGTGGCAGGGCCATGGCACCCAGGAGCGGGAAAACGTGGTGCAGCGGCAGGATGGCCAGCACCCGGTCCGTTTCGGTGTAGATGGGGACATCCTGGCTCACGGCGCGGAAATTGGCCTCGAGGTTACCGAAGGAGAGCATGACCCCCTTGGGGGTGCCCGTCGTACCGGAGGTGTAGATGATCACCGCCGTACGGTCCGGGTCCGGCGCGGGCCATACACCGTCGGCCGGAGGCAGATCGCCGGCATCGGGCAAGGCCTCGATCGCCAGCGTGCGTGGCGGCGTGGCCAGCGAGGCCATGGCCTCCTCAAGGACTGGCCGGCGGGCCGCCGAGTGGAACACATGACTGGGCGTACAGTCTTCCAGGATATAGGCCACGTCGTCTGCGCTGGACATGAAGTCCACGGGTACCGGTACGCCCTTTTCCCGCCATACGGCATAGAAGGCGTAAATCCATTCGGGCCGGTTCTCGGCAAAAATCGCCACCCGGTCGCCGGGCGCAATGTCCAGCCGCCGGCGGAACTCCTCCACTCGCTGCTGCAGGTGAGCATAGCTGATGATGTGGTCGGACCAGATCAGGGCGGCACGGTCATTGTTGAAACGAATCATGTTTCTCCCTTAGGGATGAAGTGCGGGACAACCACCGTTCGGGTCGGCCGCCGTAACAGAACCACCCCGCGCCGCCGGATAGACAGCCTTTGCGGGCACTGACTGCGGCCGGGCATGAAGAACCGATAGCGCATTATCGCACGACGGGAACCGTTTGGCCACAGAAAAACCGCCTCGGCCAGGTATCGCAGAGGCAGTAGCGGATCCCGCAAGAAAAGGTTGCATTCCATGGGGGCTGCGGCTAGTATGCTCCCGTTGCCCCTTTCCTCCGGGAGCCAATCCACCCTGACAGGAGGTCCGCCGTGCCGGACGGACAGACGACCATCGGCTTCGATAACCAGCGATACCTGCGCGAGCAATCCGCGGCCATCATGGAACGGGTCCAGCGTTTCCAGGACAAGCTCTACCTGGAATTTGGCGGAAAGCTTATCTACGATTATCATGCCGCCCGGGTGTTGCCCGGTTTCGAGCCCAACGTCAAGATGCAGCTGCTGCATCAGTTGCGGGACCAGGCGGAGATCCTGCTCTGCATCTATGCCGGCGACATCGAGCGACGCAAGATGCGGGCCGATTTCGGCATCGCCTACGACGCCGACGCCCTCAAGCTCATCGACGATCTGCGCGACTGGCAGATCGATCTGGCCGGCGTGGTCATCACCCGCTACGACGGCCAGCCGGCGGCGGACATCTTCCGTAACAAGCTGGCCCGGCGTGGCATTCGCGTGTACACCCACCAGTTCATCCGCGGTTATCCCGCCGACGTGGAGCGCATCGTCAGCGATGACGGTTTCGGGGCCAACACGTACATCGAAACCTCCAAGCCGCTGGTGGTGATCACCGGACCGGGCCCGGGCAGCGGCAAGCTGGCCACCTGCCTGACCCTGCTCTATCACGACTACCGGCGGGGTGTCACCTCCGGCTACGCCAAGTTCGAGACGTTTCCCATCTGGAACCTGCCCCTGAAACATCCGGTGAACGTGGCCTACGAGGCAGCCACCGCCGAACTTCAGGACCGGAACATGATCGATCCGTTCCATCTGGAAAGCGCCGGCCGATCGGCCGTGAACTACAACCGGGATATCGAGATTTTTCCGGTGCTGCGCCGCATCATGGAGAAGATCACCGGCCGGGAGTCGGTCTATGTCTCCCCCACCGACATGGGCGTCAACCAGGCCGGATTCGGCATCGTGGACGACGCGCGGGTTCGGGCGGCGGCCCACCAGGAGATTATCCGCCGCTATTTCCGCTACGCTTGCGAATACGTCATGGGCTTCGTGAACGAAGAGACCGCCCAGCGGGCTGAACTGCTGATGCGTGAACAGGGACTGGCCCCGGAGGACCGGCCGGCGGTGGTGCCGGCCCGGCAGGCAGCCGCCGAGGCGGAAGAGCAGCGCAAAGGGCATGCCGGTATCTTCTGCGGCGCGGCCATCCAGCTGGCCGACGGCCGGTTCGTCACTGGCAAGAATTCAGAACTGATGCACGCCGCCTCCAGCCTGGTGCTCAACGCCATCAAGGCCCTGGCCGGCATCCCCGACAACATCCACCTGCTGTCGCCCATGGTCATCGAATCCATCGCCCGTCTCAAGACCAACACCCTGGGCAAACCCATCAGCCTCGACCTGGACGAGACCCTCATCGCCCTGAGCATCAGCGCCGCTACCAACCCCACCGCCCAGCTGGCGGTGGACCACCTCCAGCGGCTAAAGGGGTGCGAGGCGCACATGACCCACATCCCCACCCCCGGCGACGAAGCCGGCCTGCGCGACCTGGGCGTGCAGCTGACCACGGATCCGCGCTTTTCCTCGTCACGCCTCTTCACGGGCTGAGGAGTAATCATCTTACCGACAAGAACGTGTCCCTGATAGCATTCCGCTGCCAGCGGTCCCGGCGGGTTTCCGTTCCTCAACGTTCCAGCTCGGGGAAACCGGCCGGCGGCCGACGATGGCGGGTGGCCTGTTCATAGGCGTAGGCCAGCCGGATGAGGGTCGGCTCGCCGAAAAGACGGCCGATGAAAGTCATGCCGGCCGGCAGGTCGTCGTCCACAAAGCCGATGGGCACGGTGACGGCCGGGAAACCGGTGTGGGGCGACAAGTACTGGCTGTTGTCGCCGGCCGGGCTCTCCAGGTCGCCCACCTTGCGCGGCGGATTGCTCCATGTGGGATAGACGAAAGAGTCCAGCCGATATTCGTCCATTACGGCCAGCACGGCCTTGCGCAGGGCGATGTTGCGCGGATCATGATAGACGTCCAGGCTGGGCGGATCCATCTCTTCGGGCGGCATCGTCACGTCCAGTGACCATTGGAGACGCTTCTGGATATACGGGGCGTAGAGCCCCGCCGCCACGATCGACTCGATGGTGCCGTACGGGGCGCCCTCGCCCAGGGAGGCCAGATAGTTGTTCACATCATGGCGGAACGTGTCGGCCCAGATATTGTCGGTCAGGATCTCGAAACCGTCGATCACCATGGGATCGACGATGTCGGCGCCGCCGAGGCGCAGCTCGGTGATGGCCTGCTCCATGAGGGCGTTGATGGCCGGGTCGGCCGTCGGCTGGTCCATATAGTGCCGGAAGACGCCGATGCGGGCGCCGGCCAGCCCTTCGCGGTCCAGGAACTGGAGGTAATTTTCCGGAACCTTCCCCTGGCAGCGGGCGGTAATGGGATCGGCCGGATCATAGCCGGCGATGACCTCCAGCACCCGGACGGCGTCCTCCACCGTGCGGGCCATGGGGCCGCCCACATCGTTGCGCAGAAAAAGGGGGATGATGCCGTCGCGGCTGGTCAGGCCCATTGTAGATCGGAATCCCACCAGGCAGGTGTGGGACGACGGTCCGCGGATGGAGTTGCCCGTGTCGGTGCCCAGGCCCACCACGCCCAGACCGGCCGCCACGGCGGCGGCCGTCCCGCCGCTGGAGCCGGCCGGCACCCGGGTCAGGTCGTAGGGATTGCGCGTGATTCCGGCGATGGAGCTTTCGGTCAGGTACGGACTGAAGGCCCACTCGGCCATGTTGGACTTGGCCAGGATGACGGCGCCTGCCTCGCGCAGCCGCCGTATCTGGAAGGCGTCGTCGGGCGGGATGGAGCCCTGCAGGGCGATGGAGCCTCCGGTGGTCTGCAGGTCGGCCGTGTCGTAATTGTCCTTGACGATGACGGGTATGCCGTGCAGGGGCCGCAGGCGGCCGGTGAGCATGAATTCCTCGTCCAGCCTGTCGGCGTCGGCCAGGGCGGTGGGATTGACGATGACAATGGCGTTCAGACCGGTGGCCTTGTCATAGACCTCGATACGGCGGAGGCAGGCCTCCGTCAGCCGGCGGCAGGTCACCCGGCCCGACCGCAGGGCGGTATGGACCTCGGCGATGGTGGCCTCCGCCACCGGGAATGCCGCCGGACGAGCCTCCCGGCAGCCGGAGAGGTTCAGGGCCACCGGTGCCAGAGCGCCCAGCAGCACCACGTTCATCCATATTCTGTTTTTCATCGTCTTTTCCTCGCCGTAAGGACGTAATGATTCACTATACTTCAATCGGTCATGCCTGACAACTGTCCGGTTTCTGCCAGCCGGCGGCGAAGAACAATGTCTGGCAAGAGAGGCTCCGGGTGTTGTGTTTCAGGTGTCATTGAAAGTATTTGGGGTTGCTTCATCATATACAGATCTTTAATAGATAAACAGTTGTCATCGCTGTGGAAAAGAGGGAATCCGCTCCGGATTCCACAGGACCGTTGTTTCCAGCGGTGTTCTGAAAAAAAGCTATGAACGATGGTGCCAGGCTCTGTCACAGAAAGGTTTCAGGTATCAGGTGGCAGGTGTCAGGCAGGATAAAGGATGAAGGATCTAAAGAGGAGATGAGAGAAAATCTCACCGGCAGCCATGAACATGGTGCCAGGCTCTGTTACAAAAGTATGTCAATCGAAACCGGTACATGGCTGCTGAAACGATCATGCAGCCATCCGGTCGCCGATTCGCTCCATCGCCCGTTCGCCGGATCGGCACGCTGGTGCCAGGCTCTGTCACAGAAAGGTTTCAGGTATCATGTGGCAGGTGTCAGGCAGAGGAAGAAGGATAAAGGCTGAAGGATGAATGCTGAAGGATGAAGGAATATGGCTCGCATGATGAAATTGTGGATCTGGGCGATGCTTCGCCCTATCACCGATGCACCCCCGTCGACACCGGGCTACCTTTCCGCACCCGGCGGGCGCCGGCTATGCACTCTGTTCGCCGATTCGACCCGTCGCCCGTTCGCCGGATCGGAACAATGGTGCCAGGCTCTGTCACAAAAGTATGTCAATCGAAACCGGTACATGGCGGCTGAAACGATCATGCAGCCATCCGGTCGCCGATTCGCCCACTCGCCGGTTCGACCATAACGGTGCCAGGCTCTGTCACGAAAAGGTGTCAGGTGTCAGGCAGGATAAAGGATGAAGGGGGCCGGTTGGGAGGCATACATCTTGAGGAACGAGCCAAACCGCCGGAATCCCGTTTCCATCCGCCATTCGGCCAATAAAAGGGCCCGCTGTTGTCAGCGGGCCGTTGGCTGTCGATGGGTGTGCGTGCCAGTTTACCGGACAGGGTACTTCGACGGTGTCATGGGGATAGGATTCGGTCGCTTTTTCAGCTCGTCCAGCAGGTACTGGATGCCGGCTTCCAGCTGGGGATCACGTCCGTCGATAACATCGGGCGGCAGGTTGTCCACCACCATGTCGGGCGTGACACCCTTGTTCTCCACGTCGAATTCGCCCTGGGGGTTCACGAAGGCGATCATGGGGATGGCCACCGAGCCGTTGTCCACCAAGGGATTGATGGCGCCCGGATTGTAGCCGACCAGGCCGCCCCAGGTGCGCGTGCCGATGATGGGACCCAGCCCGAAGGTGCGGAACGTGAAGGGCAGGTTGTCGCCGCCCGAGCCGGCCCAGAAGTTGGTCAGGCAGACTTTGGGGCCCATGACGGCGAAAGACGGCGTCTTGTACGGCTCCGAGTACCGTGATACCCAGAGGGCGCTGAGCTGCCGGGTGAGCTTCTCCAGCATAACCACCGGATCGAACCCGCCGCCGTTGTAGCGGCCGTCGATGATGATGGCCTCCTTGTCGGCCTGGAACATGAACAGCCGGCTGAACCATTCCCAACCGCCGAACGCGGTGTCCGGCAGATGAATGTAGCCGATGCGGCCGTCGCTGGCCGCCTCCACCTTCTTCAGGTTGGCCATCACCCAGTCGATATAGCGCTGAACGCTGTCGTTGCCGACGGGCTGGACGATGATATCCCGGGCGCCTTCCGCCGCCGGCTTGTCGCTCACCTTGAGGGTGATGGACTTGCCGACAGTGTTCACCAAGTGGGCGTACGGATTCTCCGGGGCCTTGATCTCCACATCGTCGATGGCGATGAGATAATCTCCTGCCTTGACCTTCAGGCCGGGTTGGAGCAGGGGCGAGCGCCGCTGCGGATCCCAGTTGTGGCCTTCGTAAATCCGGCCGATCCGGTAAAAACCGCTCTCGGGATCCGGTTCGAAATCGCAGGCCAGGACACCCACGTTGACGCGCGGATAACGGGGGTATTCGCCGCCGCGGCGATAGCTGTGACCCGTATTCAGTTCGCCGATGAGCTCGCCGATGACGTAGTTCAGGTCGTCACGGTGCGCCACGTAGGGAAGCAGGACTTCGTAGCGTTTTTTCATGGCTTCCCAGTCCACGCCATGCATGCCGGGATCGTAGAACATGTCGCGGAAGAGCCGCCAGGCATCGTAGTAGATCTGGCGCCACTCGGCCTCGTAATCGAGGAACATCTGCAGGCCGCTCAGGTCGAGCTGGCCGGTGCCCGTTTTCTGACCGGGCTTGGCGTCGATGATGCCGATATTGTTCTGCCAGGACCACACAATCTTCTTGCCGTCGGCCGACAAAATGAAATTGGAGACCTGCGGCAGCACCGTTTCCACCTTGCGCGGCTGGAACAGGAACACCTGCAGGGCGGCGCCCGGCTGGGAAGGATCGGCGGATCCGTTGGTAAAAAAGAGCATCCCCTTGGCGGGCTGCAAGTTGCCGTAGTTTCCGTCAGGGAGAGGCAGGTTCACCAGGCGGGATTCCAGACCCTCGACGTCGATCTCGACGGGTTTGACGCCTTCCTCTTTTTTCTCTTTCTTTTCGGCGTCCCTGGCCTTGTCCCCGTTCTCCGCCTGCTTCTCAGCCGATTCCTCTCCGCCCTCGGCCTTCTTTTCGCGTTCCTCCTGCTTTTCCTCTTCCTTGATCTCCTCTTCGTCGCTTTCGGGAGCCAGCGGATTGGGCGTGTCCGTTTGCAGGGTGGCCAGCACGATCTGCGAGGGGTTGTAGGTGGCGAACTGGAAATCGAGACGGTCGAAGGTGAAATTCACCTCACGGTCGGCCACCCAGAAGAGGTATTTGCCGTCGGGATCGAAGGCCGGATTACTGTCATTGGTGAGCTGGCCGGTCACGCGGAAGCTCTTTGCCTGATCCAGGGAATAGAGCCAGACTGACGAGCGTTGGTTGGGATCCGGCATGGCGTAGGCGATCCAGCGGCTGTCGGGGGACCAGTTCCCCTCCAGGTACGAGGTGCTGCCCGAGTACTTCATCTGGTCGATCCGGACCCGCGCGCCGGACTCGATATCCACGTAATAGAGGGAACTGGTGACGGTGGAGAACATGACCTTCTTGCTGTCGGGAGACCACTTCAGGTTGCGGAACTGGGAACTGATGCCGGTGGTCACCGGCTTCTCTTCACCCTGGCCGTCGGAGCGGCGGACATACACCTCGAATTCGCCGGTCCGGTCGGACACGTAGGCAATCCATCTGGCGTCGGGGCTCCATACCGGGCAACGTTCACGCACGCCCTGGCTATCGCTGATGTTGTGGATGTCGCCCTTTTCGGCGGGCACGGTGAAGATGTCGCCACGGGCTTCCAGCACCACCCGCTTGCCGGTGGGGGAAATGTCCCCGTTCTGGATATACTGCTGGACATTGACGAGCCGCGGGCGGGCCAGCACGTTGTCGGTGTAGACGTCCACCGTGAGCTTGCGGGACTTGCCGCTGGCCAGATCCAGCACATGCAGCCAGCCGCCGTTCTGGTAGACGATGGCGCCGGGTCCGATGCTGGGCCATTTCACGTCATAGTCGTTCTTGCCGTAGCGTGTCAGCTGGCGGACGGCCCGGGTCGTGGTGTCGTAGGCATAGAGGTTGAGCTTGATGTCCGGATCGCGGTCCGACAGAAAATAGATGGTATCACCCTGCCACATGGGGAAGGTGTCCGTGGCCGGATTGGCGGTGATGTTTTCGATGGTGTTGCCGGCGAAGTCATAGACCCAGATCTCCTGGACCATGCCGCCGCGGTAACGCTTCCAGGTGCGCTCTTCGCGCGCGATGCGGTTGTAGGCGATCCGGGAGGCGTCAGCGTTGAAACTGCTCAGCTCTCCCTCGGGCAGGGGAAGCATTTCCGGATAACCGCCGCCGACGGATACCTTGAACAGGCGATTGAAACGACCGATGGAGCTGTTGCGGGGGCTGCGGAACAGGATGTGGCGGCCATCAGGGTACCAGTCCACCACGAAGTCGGTACCAGGGTGGTAGGTCAGCCGTTTCGGTTCACCGCCCATGGCCGGAATGATGTACACGTCGGTGTTGCCATCGTAGACGCCGCTAAAGGCAATGTATCTGCCGTCGGGAGAAAACTTGGGGTATTGCTCCTGACCCGGATGGGTGGTTAGACGACGGGCGGTGCCGCCCGAACTGGAAACTGTCCAGAGATCCCCCCCGTAGACGAAGACGATCTGGTCCTGGTGGATGTCAGGATACCGCAGAAGGCGGGTATCAGCGGCCAGCGCGGCGGTGGCGAGCAGAAGTGCCGCCAGGATGAGCAGACAGGATCGTTTCATGAAGTACTCCTTTCGGTGAGCCGTATTGTTGAGTCCGACAACATATATGGATCGCGTCTCTCCGGACGGAACAGAAATCCGTCCACCTTTCATACTGGGCTCCTTCGATAAAGTTGCAATTGTTGGTGAATGGCGGGCTGGCATGGATAAAACGCCACCTGGATGGTACGAATCATGGTGAGCTGGAACCGGTATTGTCGTCTTTCTGTGACAGAGCCTGGCACCAGCGTGCCGATCCGGCGAACGGGCGAGGGGGCGAATCGGCGACCGGATGGCTGCATGATCGTTTCAGCCGCCATGTACCGGTTTCGATTGACATACTTTTGTAACAGAGCCTGGCACCATGTTTATGGCTACAGGTGGGATTTTCTCTCATCTCCTCGTTAGAGCCTTCATCCTTCGGCCTTTATCCTTTTCCTGCCTGACACCTGTCACCTGATACCTGAGACCTTTCTGTGACAGAGCCTGGCACCAGCGTGCCGATACGGCGAGGGGGTGACGGGGCGAATCGGCGGATAAACCCTGATGGCCTCGGGGCAGGTAACCATCATCGCAGAGAAACAGCGTTCGCAGAGATTCCACGGATGATCCCATCGACAGCCGGCATTCTCTACGGTATCAACCCAACTTCAAATTCGACACATTTTCGTGACAGAGCCTGGCACCATGTTCATGGCTGCAGGTGGGATTTTATCTCATCTCCTCGTTAGAGCCTTCATCCTTCAGCCTTTATCCTTCTTGCTGCCTGACACCTGCCACCTGATACCTGAAACCTTTCTGTGACAGAGCCTGGCACCAGCGTGCCGATCCGGCGAGGGGGTGACGGGGCGAATCGGCGGATAAACCCTGATGGCCTCGGGGCAGGTAACCATCATCGCAGAGAAACAGCGTTCGCAGAGATTCCACGGATGATCCCATCGACAGCCGGCATTCTCTACGGTATCAACCCAACTTCAGATTCGACACATTTTCGTGACAGAGCCTGGCACCATGTTCATGGCTGCAGGTGAGATTTTCTCTCATCTCCTCTTTAGAGCCTTTATCCTTCAGCCTTTATCCTTTTTCTTCTGCCTGACAGCTGTCAACTGATACCTGAAACCTTTCTGTGACAGAGCCTGGCACCTACTTGAATAGCTGACACCTTCCCCTTCAATCATCCCAGTCGAATCGTTCCCCCAGCAATTCGAACAGTTCCTCGTTATGTGGGTGAAACTCGTCCACCAGGCGTCGGCGGAGGTCAGCCGGCAGGGCGGGGTAGGGGCGTTTTTTCCACCGGTCGGGGCGGGTCAGGGGGTGGAAGGGCAACTCCAGAAAATCCAGGATTCGTATCCAGCTCCCCGGCAGATCAGCGAAGAACTTCTCGCTGCCGAGGATGAGCAGCTGTTCGCGGGGAAAGTGCTCCAGCCAGCGGCGCAGCTGTTCCGCGTACAGGCCCCGTGAGCGATAGCCGAAATTGACATAGGCGTCGCGCTGGCAGGCGGCGGCGGTGACGGCAGTGCCTTCCATATGGCCGAGCCGTTCTCCTTCACGGTCCAGGGCAGCGGCGAAGTTCAGGGTTTCGCGCCCCTCGCGGACCATCTGCTGGTAATGGGACCAGGCGCGGTCCACGGGATGGCGGAGCAGAGCGATGAGGCGGGCCCGAGGCAGGGTTGCCGCCACCCTTTCCGGGACCAGCGGATGGGCCAGGTAGAACGGGGTCGCCTCACAGACCCGGGTGGCGCCGCGGGCGGCCTGACGCCGGCGGACCACCCGACGGGTAGGGAAGTATGCGCGATAGCCGTTCAGACCGCGGTGGTAATTGAAGTCGAAAAAATGAATCTCCTTGCGCCGGCCGGTCAGGACGGCAGGATGGCGGCGCAAATGGCGGAAGAGGGTGCTGGTGCCGCCGCGGCGGGTACCGATGATCAGGGTGTCAGGCAGGACCCGCCACGGCGCTGTCAGCCGACGCCACAGGAATTCCGCCCGGCGCATCGTGCGGTTCACCATGTTCTCCTCATAACGGTTATCCCGGGATCACGCCAGGATGCACCCATGGCTGAAAACCTCGGTCGTTCACGTGCCAGGTGGTGCTGAAGCGGAGCGACACTTCATACATACCGTCCCTTTTCTGAAAGCTGTCGGGACAGGCATGATGCCAGGAGTGCGCGGCGGGAGCCGCGCTTCTGCGGCGGTCTGGCAGCAGTCATGATGCCTCGCTAAAGCGGCACTGTCGTGCCGCACTCCATACACGTCGCCCCGGCATCACACAGTCGGCAGGGCGAGACAACGCGTGCCTTCCTCCTTCAGCCTTCAACCTTTATCCTTCCAGTTCTACCATGACGCCTGACACCTGATTCCTTGCCTGATCCTTTCTAGTTCAACCCCCTGTTCTCCAGCAGAGGCTCGATGGACGGCGCGGCGCCGCGGAAGCGCTTGTATAGCGTCATGGGCTCCTCGCTGCCGCCGGCGGCCAGGATGTTGCGGCGGAAGGACGCGGCCGTGGCCGGATCGAACAGGCCCTTTTCCTTGAACGCCCGGAAGGCGTCCGTGTCCAGCACCTCGGACCAGATGTAACTGTAGTAGCCGGCCGAGTAGCCGCCGGCGAAAATGTGGCTGAAATAGGGGCTGCGATAGCGGACCACGATCTCGGGGATCAGGCCGATGGCCGCCAGGGACTGGCCCTCGAACGCCCGCACATCCCCGTCCGGCGGTGCCGTCAGGGTATGCCAGTCCATGTCCAGAAAGGCGGCGGCCAGAAATTCCACCGTGACGAACCCCTGGTTGAAGCGCCTCGACTGCTGGATCTTTTCGATGAGCTCGTCGGGCATGGGCTCGCCGGTCCGGTAATGCCGGGCGTACATCTTCAGCACCTCCGGCTCCAGGGCCCAATGCTCCATGATCTGGGAGGGCAGTTCCACGAAGTCCTGGGCCACGTCGGTCCCCGACAGGCGGAGATAGGCACAGTCCGACAACAGGCCGTGCAGGGCATGGCCGAACTCGTGGAACATGGTCAGGGCCTCGTCCAGGCTCAGCAGCGACGGGCTGTCGGCCGTGGGCTTGGAGAAATTTCCCACGTTGCAGATGATGGGCGCGACGTTGCGACCGTCGCGGCGGTGCTGCTGGCGGAAGGCGTCCATCCAGGCGCCGCCCCGCTTGGAGGCGCGGGGGAAATAGTCGGTGTAGAGGATGCCGATGTGCGTCCCGTCGGCCTCCTTGACCTCGAAGACGGTCACATCGGGATGATAGCGCGGTACGTCGGTCAGCTCCTCCAGGACAATTCCGTAGAGCTTGTTGGCCAACATGAAGACGCCTTCGCGCACCTTTTCCAACTGGAAATAGGGGCGCAGCATCTCCTCGTCCAGGTCATAGCGGGCCTTGCGCAGTTTCTCGGTGTAGTACCACCAGTCCCACGGCCGGAGGTCGAAATCCCCGCCTTCGGCCCGGATGAGGGCCTGCAGATCGTGCGCTTCGGCGCGGGCCCGCCGCAAGGCCGGCTCCCAGATGCGCCGCAGCAGGTCATAGACCCGTTCCGGCGTCTGGGCCATGTTTTCTTCCAGGATATAGTGGGCATGGGTCGGATAACCGAGCAGGTTGGCCCGCTCCAGGCGCAGCGCGGCGATGCGGGCGACGATGGCCTTGTTGTCCAGTTCGTTGTCGTGGTTGCCGCGATTGATATAGGCCGTGAACAGCTTCTCCCGCAGGTCGCGGCGGTGGGCGTACTGCAGAAAGGGGATGAGACTCGGCTTGTGCAGGGTGAAGACCCATCGGCCAGGCTGGCCGCGCTCGGCCGCCGCTTCGGCCGCGGCGGCGACGACGCCGTCGGGCAGGCCGGCCAGATGGGCCCGGTCCTCGATGACCAGCGCAAAGGCGTTGTCCTCCTTGAGGACGTGCTCACCGAACTGCAGCGAGAGCACGGCCAGCTCCTGGTTGATATCCCGCAGGCGGGCCTGCTTGTCGCCGGGCAGTCCGGCGCCGGAGCGCACGAAATCGCGGTAGGTTTTTTCCAGCAGCGTCTGCTGCTCGGGTGTCAGCGACAAGGACGCACGCCGGTCGTAGACGGCCTGAATGCGCCGGAACAGGGCGGCGTCCATCAGGATATCGTCGCTGTGCCGGGCCAGTTGCGGCGCCACCTCCTGGGCGATCTGCTGCAGCCGGTCGCTGGTATGGGCCTCCAGCAGGTTGTTGAACACGCCGCTCACCCGGTGTAAAAGGGCGCCGCTGGCGTCCAGGGCGGCGATGGTATTCTCGAAATCGGCTGGACGGTCATCGGCGACAAGGGCGGCGATTTCCGCCTGCTGGCGCTCCATGCCCGCGGCGAAGGCCGGTGGGTAGTGGTCTACCTGGAGCCGGTCGAAGGGAGGGACGCCGAACGGCGTGTCGAATTCAGCCAGCAGGGGATTGTCCGGCACGTCCGTCCCGGTTTCCGGTCGGGTGCAGCCGGCCAGCAGAACGATGGCCAGGCCCAGGAGCAACAGCACTTCCTTCATGGTGCGAATTCCTTTCCTGATGGGTTGATGATCTGTCCGGTCCGCAAGTCGGGTGGACGGCGAGGTGAGCGTAGCACATTTCGCCGGCCATTGCCAGCGCAGAGAGAGACGGGGGCGTCGTCAGCCGGCCGGCCCATTTTTTGCGAGATATGCCGCGGACCGGTCCATGAACTGCCATACGTTCAGTGAGAAAACGATTGTATTTTCCTGCACTTCGTTGTATTCTGAGCCAAGAAACGCATTTCTCATTCATCCTTACATCGGGGGCGGCCATGGCCAGACAGAATACGCGGCGGTATCCCCGCTATGAAGTGCAGAATGTGGAGGGGACATTCCTGTACAACCTTCCGGCAGAGATTCTCAACATGAGCGTGGGGGGCATGGCCCTGGAAACACGCCGCGCGCTGGAGATCAAGCGCATTTACATGTTCAGCATCCACAAGGGCAACCAGACCGTCAAGGTCCCGGGCCGGGTGGCCTGGTGTGTTCTGCGCCGGACGGAGCATGTCTCGGACAGGGAGGTGGTGCCCATCTACCATGCCGGCATCCAGTTTGATAACGTTCTGACGGAGCAGGCCCAGAGCCTGCTGCAGCTCATCGAGGAGAGCGCCCTGCTGGACGTCAACCAGCGGCTCTTCGGACGCTTTATCCCCGACGGCGAGACCCAGGTGACCATCGACAACGAGGTCGAATATTCGGTCCTCAAGATCAGCCTGTCGGGCATGCTCATCGAGACCCAGATCTGGGCCGAGGTGGAGGACGTTTTCCCCATGGATCTGCAACTGCCCAGCGAACGCATCAGTTTCCGCGGGCGCATCGCCTTCGTGGGCACCTCCCCCCGGCGCGAGGCGAACGCCAAGAAGATTCATCTCGGCGTTGAATTCCTCGAAATGGCGAAGACTCCCCGCCAGGCGCTGGAGTCCTTCATCGCCACGGTGGTGGAGTCGGACATCTCCCTCAATGGCACCATGGACAACAGCGGCCAGTCCTGACACCCACTCCGGCAGCACAAGGAATCAAACACGCGTTGCCGATTCTTGTCCAACCACGTGTTGAAGGATTTTCCCGACTGCCTGCCATCCCCCTGCCGCTCTTTTCTGCTCCGACTTCATCCGTCCCATCCGTGTGAAAATTCTTCTCCCTGATCCGCTTTCATCCGTCCAATCCGTTGGATCCGTGTGCCGTTCTTTTCCCCGATCGCTTTCATCCATCCTCTCTGCTCAATTCGGGTGCATACTTTCATTACGCATCGAAATATCCCCATCGAACAGACGGCATGAATGGGCATCGGCCCGTTTCCGGTCTTTCAAAAACCATAAAATATTTAGAAGTCCCACCATCTTCTGCTGCGTTAATCCAGAGAGAAACCCCGGCCCTGGACCTCTGATCCGCTTTCATCCGTCCAATCCGTTGGATCCGTGTCCCGTTCTTCTCTCCGTGTCCCGTTCTTAACCGACTTCGATGTCGTATTGCTTGATCTTCTTGTAGAGAGTGCTCCGGTCCAGCTCCATTTCGCGGGCCGTCTGCATGATGTTGCCGCCGTGGCGGTGCAGGGCCTCCAGGATGTACTGCCGCTCGAAACGCTCCCGGGCCGCCTGGAAGGAACCGTCCGGTTCCGCCGCCGCGGACTGCTCCATGACGGCGCGGAACAGGGCCGACGGCAAATCGTAGGGGGTGATGCGGGGCGGCTCCCGGGTGATGACCAGCCGCTCCATGACGTTTTTCAGTTCGCGGACGTTGCCCGGCCAGGTGTAGCGGCCCAGGATGTCCATGGCTTCGGGTGCGACTTCCTTGGGTTTCTTGCCGTACATGTGGCTGAATTCGTTCAGGAAATGCTCCACCAGCAGGGGGATGTCCTCGGACCGCTCGCGCAGGGGGATGATCTGCACCGGGATGACGTTGAGGCGATAGAACAGGTCCTCGCGGAAACGGCCCGTTTGGATCAGGGCCGACAGGTCCTGATTGGTGGCGGCGATGACCCGCACGTCCAGGGCCAGCGGGGAGTTGGAGCCCAGCGGCTCGATCTTCTCCTCCTCCAGCACCCGCAGCAGCTTGGATTGCACCTTGAGGCTCATGTCACCCACTTCGTCCAGAAAAAGGGTCCCTTCGTGGGCTTCCTCGAACTTGCCCCGCTTGTCCTCGCCGGCGCCGGTAAAGGCACCGCGGCGGTAGCCGAAGAGCTCGCTCTCGATAAGGTCGTCGGGGATGGCGGCGCAGTTGATTTCCACGAACTTCTTGTTGCGGCGCAGGCTTTTCTCGTGGACCAGGCGGGCCACCAGCTCCTTGCCCGTGCCGTTCTCGCCGTAGATGAGGATCCGGCCGTTGGTGGGGGCGATGATCTCCACCTGCTTGCGCAAGGCCATGATGGGGATGGAGCGGCCCACCATGACGTCCTTGCGGACCAGTCGTTCCTTGAGCAGGCGGTTCTGGTCCTCCAGCTCCTTCTGGCGCAGGGCATTCTTGACGGTGACCAGCGTCTTCTCGAGGGACATGGGCTTCTCGATGAAGTCGTAGGCGCCGCACTTGATGGCCTTGACAGCCATTTCGATGGTGCCGTGACCGGAGATGACCACCACCTGGCCGGAGAAGGGGGTCTGGCCCAGCCGCGCCAGGACCTCCAGACCGTCCATGCCAGGCAGCCAGACGTCCAGCAGAATGAGGTCGTAGAGGGTGGACTGCACCTTTTCCAGACATTCCTCGCCCGTGGCCGCCGCCGCCACCCGGTATCCCTCGTCCCGGAGGATGCCGCTGACCGATGTCCGGACGCCCGGTTCGTCGTCCACCACCAGAATCAGTTCCCGCGCCATGACCGTCTCCGTCCTTCACAGAATGGGTCCCAAGTGTACCGCACTGCGGACGGGTTTGCAATACCTGGACGCAGCCGGTGGTCGGGAGCGCGTTTCCGCCGCGCGGCCGGGCAATGGCGGAAGGATGAAGACGAATGACGACCGGAAAAGGCAAACGGGCCATCGACCGTCGCGGCACAGGCACGCTGGATGAAAAGGGCCAGCGGACTGCGGCGATGGTTGGGCCGCCGGTGACCCATCATCGACGGTGGCATGGTGAAGCGGACCCGGCCGGAAACGGAGCAGCATTACAAATATGTTGAAATAAATAGCACAAAATTGTTATAATAAACGACAAGAATACCAGAATAGATGGTCCGGACAAAACGGCAACGGAGACCGGGCCCGGCATAGGGCAGGGAGGTTTGGGGTCCAGTCGCGAGTCCGGACAAAAAGGAGGGTGACATGAGAATCACCAAAAGCCAGCAGAATATCGCCCGACTGAGCAGCACCCAAAATATCGCCAAGTCAGCGAAGGTGGACACAGCCGCCGAAGGGGAGCAGAAGGCCAAGGCCGCTCCCGAGGAAACGCTGCGGGCGACGAGCCAGGAAAAGGTTTCCAAACTGGGCGAATTCAGCACTACCGGTCAGCTGCGGCTCAGCCGGATTCAGGAGCAGCTGAGACAGGCCAGCCGCGCCCAGGAGGTGGCCGGCAAGCTGGAGCAGATGGGCCCCGGCGGCAAGGCCGAGGAGCTGGGTTTCGGCGGCAAGGAGGGCCTGGCCGAGGGAATGGGCGGCAAAACGTTCGGCGGTAAACTGGGGCTGGGCGGCCTGACTCTCACCGCGCCGGAGAGGGGGACCGGGCTGGAGGGGACCTGGAATCCAAAGGACGGAGCTGCTACCGCCAATCCATTCAAGACGCCCGGTGATCTGGCAGGTGGATTCCGGGCCGGCGATTCCCGCATAATGACCGGGACTGACCTTTCCGGAGCGTTTCGCAGCGGTGGAACCCAGACCAGTGAATCCTCCAGTATCGATTACGTCAACTCCAATGGTGACAGGGTATTCGGGACCACGACGACCACCACCGATCATGAGACGGGGTTCACCATGTCCGACACCATGACCCAGGTGGGTGAAAAATCGACCCAGACGGTTGTTGTCCGTGACGCCGACGGCAACATTGTCGCTAGTTCTTCCTCTGAAGGCACAGCCGGTTCACAAGAAACGTCCGGCACAGGTCAGAGCTCGGAAGGAAGTGGTTCCACTGAGTCGACAGACAAAGACCAGCCCAAGAAGTCCACCACGAAAACTGAGACCCAGACACCCATGCCCGACTCCGTGAATTACAGCAACATGCCCGAGGTGGATCCGGAGAAAGTGGAGAGTGAGTTCTACAAGTTCCGGGAAGGCATGATGACCGGCGACCGGGGCCAGACAACTGAATCGGCATACAGCTTCAAGGAGCGGCAGGTCGTCCCGGAACCGGGTTCAGACAGCCGCAACATCAACTGGGGGCCCGACGGCGGTGGGCAGCAGACATCGGGCATCCCCGCTCCGGAAACGCACCAGCAGGAGTTCGACAACCAGGTGGACAGCCTTCGCGGCGGCGACCCGCTCGAACCGAAGCTCGACACCAGCCGTCCCGGCCCCACACCGGAGGGTGAAGGCGGCGACATCCCCTCGGATCCGAATCGCTAAACGATGGGCGTTGCCGCACATTGCCCCTGCTGGCGGGACGGGGCTCCGGCCGGGAGTTATGCCGTCCAGGGCGGTTGACCTGCGTGCCGGACACGGGTGGGTTCCTGACCGCCGCCATCAGATTCCGAAAAGGCCCGTCCGCGGGTGGTGAAGCCGTTTTGAGCGGTCGTCGCGGAACTTCCGCTAGAGGACGAGCCTTGTGGAGACGCGTCCGGGCGGGCCGGCGGCGGGTATCTGTCGGCAAGACTGCGCGGGGAGGCCATGCGCGGTACCGCTGTTGTTTTTCACCGTACTGGACGAACTCCTTTGTCCGCAACCATGTACACCTCTCCAATCATCGTGGCCCTGGCTGCGGGGCAATCAAGGCCGGCAGGCTGAACGCGGTAACACTCCGCCACGGCATATTGCCGGGTAAAAAAATGAACAAAATTGTTTAAAATATCGTCGGAGTTTGTTACAATAAACATGCATCGCAATCCACCGTTCTCCGGATGACTGGCCAGCGGAGAGGGCGGCGTCAAGCCGGCAGCGGAGTTCCCACCCCAGCAGAAAAGATGTCATCCGGTCTCGCGTTACGCATCGGTCTGCCGGCACCCCTGCAGGAGGAGTGTTATGAAAACCCGGGGATTCGTATCCCCACCGGGCGTCCGGCGACGGCAACGGCCCGGATCTGCTCCGGACCCGGCATTGGATCCGGTCGCCGCCGCACACGGTGAGAGTTCCATGGGTGATGGGCCGACGGCCGTGGTCCGGGTGGTGAAACCGCGTTTCGTCACCCGGCTGCAGCTCGGCCAGTTTCAGCGACAGCTGCGCCGGGACCGGCGGCGAGGATCCGCCGGCGGCGGATGAAATACCATGCATCCGTGAGTTCGACGGCCGGCAGTGGTTCCTTTCCATCGTGCAGCGCCCATCCGTCATCCGCTCTTCCTCACACGGGGTCATGTCTGCCCGGCATTTTCAGGTAGAAGGAGGAGGAAATGGGGCAACATCGTGAGCCGGACGACCTCCGGCAACAGTTAATCCGGTTGCAGCGCACCGTGGCCGAGCTGGAGCACCGGAACCGCACGGTCAGCGACCGCAATTCCACCCTGGAGATGGAGTTGCGTCGGATACAGACTCTGGTGGAAACGGAGGAAACCGCCGGATCCGGTGGCGAAGGCTGGTATGGCGACGATACGCCGCTGGGCAACGAGATCGTCGTCGTCCGCGGCGGTATCAACGAACTGTAGGAACGGCACACAGACAGAAGAATTCCACACGGATTGAACGGATCAAACGGATGAAACCGGATCAGAAAGAAGAATTTCACACGGATTCAACGGATTGAACGGATGGCCACGGATCAGAGGTCCATGGTCCGGGATTTCCCTGGTGGCTTCTGCATAGCCAGGCGTTATTATTCCTTTGTATTTTATGATTTATAAGAGACCGGAAACGGTCCGTTTTGGGTCTTCCAAACCCACAAAACAAATAGAAGTCCCATCGTCTTAGGATACGTCAATTCAGAGGCAAAGCCCGGCCGTGGACTTCTGATCCGCTTTCATCTGTCCAATCCGTCCAATCCGTGTCCCATTCTTTTCCCCGATTGCTGTCATCCATCCACTCGGTTCAATCCGTTTGTGGACTTTCATTCTTCAATCGTCGAAACAGACCCATGGGACACACGGCATCAATGAGAAACGGCCCGTTTTACAGTCTTTCAAAAACCATAAAAAACAGAAGTACCCCCGTCTTATGATGCATCAATCCGGAGGGAAAGCCCGGCCGTGGACTTCTGATCCGCTTTCATCTGTCCAATCCGTCCAATCCGTGTCCCATTCTACTATCCGTATCCCATTCTTCATCAACCTGATACCTGCCACCTGCAACCTGACACCTTCCCTTTAATATCCCGTCCAGCCGATGAGCACCGGCGGGATGAGAAGCAGCAGCGACAGCACGATGAAGATGAGCTCCAGGGGCAGCAGCCAGCGGAACCACTTCTCGAACGGCACCTTGGCCATGGCCAGGGTGCCCACCGTCACGCCCGACGTGGGGATGATCATGTTGGTGAAGCCGTCGCCGAACTGGTAGGCCAGCACCGCCGTCTGGCGGGTGATGCCGCTCAGGTCGGCCAGGGGCCCGAACAGGGGCATGGTCAGCACGGCCTTGGTGGTGCCCGAGGGGATGAAGATGTTGAGGACCAGCTGCACGCCGTACTGCATGTAGATAGAGAGGAGGGGCAGGGACTCGCCCGTGGCCTGGGCCATGCCGTAGAGCATGGTGTCCAGGATGCGGCCGTCCTGGAGGACCTCCAGGATGCCGCCGGCGAAGCCGACGATGAGGGCGGCGCTGGCGATGTCCTTGGCGCCGTCGATGAAGCCTTCGGCGATCTGGTTGGCGCTCAGTCCGCCCAGGAAGCCGGCGAAAATGCCCATGGCCAGGAAGAGGGCGGCCAGCTCCACGATGTACCACTGGTACTTGAGCACGCCCACGAACAGCCCGACGATGCCCAGGGCCAGCACCAGCAGCACGGCGGCGTGGGCCTTGGTGAACGACTCCAGCTGGGCGTTGTCCAGGTGCAGCTCGTGGCGGCGGGCCTGGTCCAGCTCGTACATGATGCTCTTCTGCGGATTCTTCTTGACCTTTTCGGCGTAGCGCACCACCCAGAAGATGGTGAAGGCGGTGACGAACACCCAGATGCCCAGCCGGTACTCCCAGCCGGTGATGGGCGGAATGCCGGCCACGCCCTGGGCGATCTGCACCGTGAAGGGGTTGAAAAAGGCCGTGGCGAAGCCCACGCCGGCGGCCAGGAACGACAGGCACAGCCCGGTGAGGGAGTCGTAGCCCAGGGCCAGGGCCAGGGGCACGAACACCAGCACGAAGGGCATGGCCTCCTCGCACATGCCGAACACCGCTCCGAAGAACGAGAACAGCACCATCACCACGATGATGATGACTTTCTCGTTGCCGCGCATCCGCGTGACGATCTCGTTGATGGCGGCGTTGATGGCCCCCGTCTTCTGGAACAGGAAGAAGCTGCCGCCCACCAGGAAGATGAAGCCGATGATGTCGGCCATGCGCACGAAGCCCTTCATGGGCGCCGAGAACACGGCCAGCACCTGGGGGTTGTTCTGCTCGAAGGTGAAGGAGTCCTTCTTGAGGATCTCCCGTTCGACGTTGTTGATGACGGTGGTCTCCCGCTCGTAGCGGCCGCCCGGGACGAACCAGGTGGCCACCGCCGCCACCAGGATGATGGCGTAGACGATGACGAACGTGTTGGGGATCTTGAATTTCTTCTTCACGCCGGCGCTCCTTTCCGCTGGACGGGCGGACGCCGCCGCCCGGATGGAATTAGGCTATTGTACCGGTTTCGCCGCCAAAAGCAACCCGGTACGCGACAGGAACCCTGAATAGCGCGGATAGAAAAGTGGCCCACGGATTGAACGGATTGGATGGATGAAAACGGATCAGGGAGAAGAATGGCATACGGATTTAATGGACTTGGACGGATGCAAGCGGATCAGGGAGAAGAATGGCATACGGATTGGACGGATTGGATGGATGCAAGCGGATCAGGGAAAAGAATGGCACACGGGTTGGACGGATTGAACGGATGCAAGCGGATCAGAAGGCAAGGCCCGGGGTTTCTCTCTGGATTAACGCAGCATAAGACGGGGGGACTTCTATATTATTTTATGGTTTTGGAAGTCCAAAAACGGACCGTTTCCCTCAGTACCTGATATGCCATAGGAATCTGGCAATACTTGTGGACTGCACGTGTGTGGACTCCGAATTTCCATCGCTTGAGGACGGAATGTGCATCGACTCCGGTTTTCCAGAGCTGAATGTGCCCGGCCTCCGATTTTACAAGGGATATCATCAGGATAATAAGTCTGATCGTGGCAAGGATATCTGCACCGTGAGGCGCTGTACGGTATTACGGTCACTCTTCAGAGGGTGAGATCAGGGGCAGTGAAAAGCCTGCGTTGACAATGAAATCCATAATTCCCCAAAAACCATAATCCCTGGAGAAATGGACGAACCGTGACATCAGCCCGTCACCGGCAATACCCCGGCTCTGCCTTCTGATCCGCTTTCATCCGTCCAATCCGTCCAATCCGTGTGCTATTCTTCTGCCTGATCCGTTTTCATCCGTCCAATCCGTTGAATCCGTGTGCTATTCTTCTCCCTGATCCGCTTTCATCCATACAAACCGTCAAATCTGTGTGTGGACTATCAATCTTCAACCGTCGAAACAGACCCATGGAACAGATAGCACGAATGATAAACGGCCCGTTTCCGGTCTTTCAAAAACCATAAAATATTTAGAAGTCCACCCGTCTTATGGTGCGTTCATCCAGAGAGAAACCCCGGCCCTGGACCTCTGACCCGCTTTCATCCATACAAACCGTCAAATCTGTGTGTGGACTATCAATCTTCAACCGTCGAAACAGACCCATGGAACAGATAGCACGAATGATAAACGGCCCGTTTCCGGTCTTTCAAAAACCATAAAATATTTAGAAGTCCACCCGTCTTATGGTGCGTTCATCCAGAGAGAAACCCCGGCCCTGGACCTCTGACCCGCTTTCATCCGTTCAATCCGTCCAATCCGTGTGCCATTCTTCTCCCTGATCCGCTTTCATCCATACAAACCGTCAAATCTGTGTGTGGACTATCAATCTTCAACCGTCGAAACAGACCCATGGAACAGATAGCACGAATGATAAACGGCCCGTTTCCGGTCTTTCAAAAACCATAAAATATTTAGAAGTCCACCCGTCTTATGGTGCGTTCATCCAGAGAGAAACCCCGGCCCTGGACCTCTGACCCGCTTTCATCCGTTCAATCCGTCCAATCCGTGTGCCATTCTTCTATCCGTGTGCCATTCTTCTATCCGTGTCCCGTCCCCGCCGGCATCGTCCCTTGACAGTCCACCGCCGCTTTGATACAACATTCCCCAGCGAAGAATGAACGCTGGAACTGACAAAGGGGTCAATCACATACACCGACACGGACGCTGGATGGGGCATCCGCCGGACCAGGGAGCCATTATCTGCCTCTACGTTATAAAGGCGATACCATCCGTCGGCTTTTGCTGTTATAATCACCCATTTAGGAAGTGTTCGTTGACCTGTGCCAGATTGATGATCGAGCTGAACCGGCAATGCGTCCGCGGCCTTGACGCATGACGACCCCGGCCCGGCGGCACGGGCAACGAAAACGTTGCCCCCGACGACGATGGTTTGACGGCGGCCCCGGCGCCGCCGGTAATTGATGTGATGAGCGTCCGTCCCCATCCGCCATGCCACCCCGCGGTGCCCCCCGATGCACCGAATGGCGGAGCTGCGCCCACCGGGAGGTGGAGGTTTCAGGTGGCAGGTATCAGGTGTCAGGTGCAAGAGGAGCGGATACCTTCCGATTCGAATCTGAGGTCTGATCCACACCAAAACTGAGATACAGTCAGAAAAAGGGGCGGACGTGAAATTCGAGGATCTGCAGGTCTGGCAGCGTTCCATGAGATTGGGAGTGGATATCCTGAAAGGCATCGCCGACTGCCGGAATTATGCGCTCCGGGACCAGATGACCCGGGCGTCGCTGTCCATCCCTTCCAACATTGCCGAGGGGTTTGAACGGGAGTCTCACCGGGACTTCATCCGTTTCCTGCGCATCGCCCGCGGATCCTGCGGTGAACTGCGCACCCAGCTCTACCTGGCCCGGGAAATCGGCATCCTGAGCAGGGAGGATTCCACCCGGCATATTGCCGAAACACGGGAGATCGCCGCCATGATCAGCTCCCTGGTCAATTACCGCCTCGCCTGCGAGCGGAAAAAGCAGTCTCCTGACCGCCCAACATGATGAATCACTCTTTCTCTTCTTCTTTCTTCTTCTTCAACCTGACACCTGAAACCTGATACCTGATACCTTTTACCTGACACCTGCCACCTGAAACCTAAGAATTTGAAACTTTTACATAACAAATAATGAAAACCTACCTCGCCCTCTTCCTCATCAGCATGTTCGCCAGCGCCGTCCTGGCGCCGCTCCTCATGGCCGCTTCCCGGCGCTGGAACATCGGCGTGGACGCCCCCGACGGCGACCGCAAGCTCCACGCCGCCGCCGTGCCGCGCCTGGGCGGGGTGGGCATCGTCGTCGCCTTCGTGGCCGCCCTGCTGGCCATGCTCACCTACCAGAACCGGGTCACCGAGCGTTTCGAGGCCATCAGCCCCCAGCTCCTGCTCATCCTGGGTCCGGCCCTCATCGTCTTCGCCCTGGGCGTGGCCGACGACTTCGTGCGCCTCCGCCCCCGCTGGAAGTTCCTGATTCAGACCCTGGCGGCGGTGCTCCTCTGGCAGCAGGGGTTCCGCATCACGTACATCAACCTGCCCCTGCTGGAGGCACTGTTCCTGCCGGCCGCAGTGGGGCTCGTAGTCACCGTGCTGTGGGTGGTGGCCGTCACCAACGCCTTCAACTTCATCGACGGCATGGACGGCCTGGCCGGCGGTATCGCCTTCTTCTGCGCCCTGTCCGTCCTCATCATGGCCCTCATCCAGGGGAACGAGATCGTGCCCATCATCGCCGCGCCCATGGCCGGCGCCGTCCTGGGCTTCCTCCCCTTCAACTGGCACCCGGCGCGGCTGTTCATGGGGGACGGCGGCAGCTACTTCCTCGGCTTCGTGCTGGCCGCCCTGGCGGTGATGAGCTCGGCCAAGACCACCACCATGGTGGCCGTGGCCGTCCCCATCGCCCTGGTAGGTATCCCCCTGCTGGACACCACCCTGGCCATCCTCCGCCGCTTCCTCAAGGGACAGCCCCTCTTCCTGGCCGACGGCGACCACATCCACCACCGCCTGTTGCGCACGGGCATGCACCCGCGCACGGTGGTGCTCCTCCTCTACCTGCTGACGGTTCTCCTGGGCGGCCTGGCCCTGCTGGCCATGCTGGCCGGCCCCGCCAGCTGGACCATCCTCATCCCCCTGCTGCTGGGCCTGCTGGCCCTGGCCGTGGTGCGCCGCCTCGGCTACAAGGAGTTCGACGAGCTGGTGGACATGTTCCAGAAAGCGGCCCGCTTCCAGCGCCAGGTCATCGGCAACCAGGTGCGCATGCGCCGCTTTGTGGACGAGATGAGCCATGCCGCCGACGCGGATGAATTGCTGGGGCTGCTGACGGCCTTCCTGGCCGACCTGAAGTTCGACGCCTTCTACCTGGAAGTGCCCCTCCCGGCGGCCAACGGATCGACGGTCACCGCCCCGGTGAGTCGCCTCCTGCATCCCCTTCTGCCGGGGATGGATCCGTCACCGGCGTCTGCCGGCCCGGGGGATACATTCCGTCACCCGGCGGCGGCGGACGGGATTCATGCCGTATCGGGGCTGGCCGCCCGGCCACCGGACGACGGCCGGGCCGGGTCCACTTTGCGCTTCTCGCCCACGGATACGCCAGGGACCGACGGCCTCGCCGCCGGCCCCACACCGCCGGACGACGGGCGAGGGGACGCCCCGGGGCCCTCTCCGGTGGCCGTACCGCCGCCCGCACCGGGCACCCTGCCGGCAGGCTCGGCCCCCGGTGCCATGGTCCAGCCCGCTCCCGACGACCGCCCCCACCACGCGGCCCTGGCCGGCCCCCTGGTCTGGCAGTGGGGCACCGACCCCCTCGACGACGACGAGCGGGGCGAATCGTGGCGCGTCCGCATCCCCATCCACGGCGCGGACGGCCGCCGCGGCTACGTCTACCTGGTCCGCCGCATGGAGAAGGAGAAGGTCCTCTTCCAGATGGCCTCCCTCCTCGACACGTTCTTCTACCACTTCGGCCGGCATTACTTTCGTCTGCGGAAGGAGGAAGGGTAGGGAAGAGGTATCAGGTGTCAGGTATCAGGTAGGAGAAGAATGAAGAACAAAGATGAAGGCAAGCAATAAGCTGCAGATAAAAGAGATGCTGTTTTATTGTCGTTAGCATCAGTATTCAGGTATCAGGTTCTTCCTCTTACCTGACACCTGAAACCTGATACCTGAAACCTAAGATTATGAAATCCAAAGTCGCCATCAAAAAAACCTCCCCCGCCACGATCCTGCAGGACATCCACGACGTCATGAACCTGGCCGGCTACCAGGATGTGCTGGACAAGTCGGTGGACACGGCCCTCAAGGTCAACATCTCGTGGCACTTCTTCTTCCCGGCCGCCTCCACCACGCCGTGGCAGCTGGACGGCGTCATCCGCGCCCTGCTGGCCGACGGCTACGCCCGCGACCTCATCCACGCCTGCCACAACCGCACCGTGGTCATCGACGCCCGCCTGGGCGAGCGCGAGAACAGGCAGCTGCCGGTGGTGGAGGCCCACGGACTGCGCAACATCCACCTCTACGAGGGGGAGGAGTGGCTGCCCATCGGCGAGGCCGTGGGCGACCTGACGAAGAAGTTCCTGTGCCTCAACGACGTGTATCCCAAGGGCTTCCACATCCCGCGGCGCTTCATGGGCGAGAACATCATCCACCTGCCCACCGTCAAGACCCATGTGTTCACCACCATGACGGGCGCCATGAAGAACGCCTTCGGCGGCCTCCTCAACGAGCGCCGGCACTGGACCCACCCCGTCATCCACGAGACCCTGGTGGACCTGCTGATGATCCAGCAGCGGATCCACCGCGGCGTGTTCGCCGTCATGGACGGGACCTTCGCCGGCGACGGTCCGGGCCCGCGCTGCATGACGCCCCACGTCAAGAACGTCCTGCTGGCCTCGGCCGACCAGGTGGCCATCGACGCCGTGTCGGCCCGGCTCATGGGCTTCGACCCGCGCCGCGACTGCAAATTCATCGGCCTGGCCCACGACCTGGGCCTGGGCTGCGGCGATCCGGCGGAGATCGAGCTGGTGGGCGACGTGGACGCCGGGCGGCAGAACTGGCACTTCACCGGTCCGTTCCGCCAGATGACCTTCGCCAGCAAGATGCAGCACAAGATCTACTGGGGCCCCCTCAAGAAGCCGCTGGAGTGGTCGCTGAAGACGTTCCTGGCGCCCTGGTCCTACCTGGCCAGCGTCGTCTACCACGACTGGTACTGGTACCCCTTCCGCAGCCGGCGCATGATGGACAAGGCCCTCCAGAGCCCCTGGGGCCGCCTCTTTCATCACTGGGACGACGTGTTCGCCCGCTCCCTCCCGAACGCTGCCCAGCCGGCTGAACCCGTGACTGCGGCGGATCATGACGACACATCCGCTGTCACTGGCGCCACGGCGGCGCAGGGTGAAACAACCGGCACCGCCACCCCGGCAGCCGTTGGCCAGGCAGGGGACCGGATCCTCGAGTCGGAATCCGCCGCGGTGATGGCTGCCGCCGCCGGCTACGACGTGCCCGGCGCCGGCAAAGGCACCTACTTTCGCAAAACGGCCTCCCTGCTCAAGGATGCCCTGCGCATCACCGGCCACTGCCTCAAGGAGGCCCCCGAATTCACGCCCGACTCGCGCAAAAAAAGCAAACAATCAGGCAAGGGCTGAAGGTCTATCCTGAGCTTCTTATTTCTTCCTTTTTCCTTCATCCTTTTGCCTTTATCCTTTCCTCTGACCTGACACCTGAAACCTGATACCTGACACCTTCTTATGAATTCTGTAATCGTGGGAATCCCCTGTCTGTTGAACGGCGGAACGGAGCGACAGACGCTGGCTCTGGCCAAGGCGTTGTGTCAACATGGCTATAATGTTACCGTCGTCTGCTACCACGAACATCAACCGGCCGTGGTGGATTGGTTCCAGAAGGCAGCGATCCGTGTAGTTCTTCTTGATCTGGCAAGGAATGTCGGCACCTTTCGTTTCATCCGGCGTCTGGCGGCGCTGTTCCGAGATGAACGGCCTGATATTGTGCACATCCAATACATTCAGCCGGGCTTGCTGCCCATTATCGCCGCCAGAATTGCCAAAGTGCGGAAGATCCTGGCCACCGTTCATCAACCGGCCCATCCGTACGGGTGGCGAGCCAGATTGCTTTTTCGCCTGGCTGCTTCACTTGTGACCTGTTTCACCTGCGTGTCTGAATCGGTTGAAAAATCTTGGTTTGATAGCAGCCGGGTGTTCGATCCGCAGGCCGGTGATCAGCTGCCCCGGCATTGCACCATCTACAATGCCATCGATGTCCAGCGTATTGATGAAATTGTAAATCGTGATAAGGAAATCCGCTTCCACGCCCGGTTGAAACAGGGCCACGGGCCGCTGCTGGGCGTGGTGGGACGCTTGCGGGCAGAGAAGGGGCAGGGCCATGTCATCGCCGCCCTGCCGGTCCTGCGGGAGAGAATCCCCGGGACGCGGCTGCTGATCATCGGCGACGGGCCTGACAGGCAGAAACTGGAGCAACAGGCGGCGGACCTGGGCGTGGCCGATGCCATAGCCTGGTTGGGTGAAAAATCATGGGAGGAGACCATTTTCTGGATGGGCATGCTGGATCTGCTGGTGGTACCGTCGGTGTTCGAAGGCTTTGGCCTGGTGGCCGCCGAAGGGATGGCGATAGGGCTACCCGTAGTGGCCTCAGGGGTGGATGGCTTGCGCGAGGTGATCGAGGACGGTGTCTCCGGCCGGCTGGTGCCGCCGGGCGATGTGGACGCCCTCACCCTCGTCATCGTCGAGCTGCTAGAAGACGAGGCAACCCGGAAGGTGTTGGGCGCGGCGGGAAGCGACCGCGTGTGGCGACTCTTCTCGAAGGATTCATTCACCATCAGTGTCAAGGCCCTCTACCGGAATCTGCTGGAGACCGCATGAGTTACTTCGCAAGAACGGACACAGATTCGAAACAGGAGCCTAGAAACTTTATCTGCAATGTTTTATCCATCATCTTTTAACCTGACAACAGCTTTATTTTATCGAGAGAGATGATCCAGTGAAAAATTTTGCCCTGACCGGCGCTGCCGGTTGTATCGCCCCACGGCATCTCCAAGCCATCCGGGACACGGGCCACCGCCTGGTGGCCGCCGCCGATCCCCACGATTCCGTAGGAATCCTGGACAGCTTTTTTCCCGATACCGCCTATTTTAAGGAGATCGAGCGCTTCGATCGGCACCTGGAGAAACTTCGGCGCGGGCCCGAAGCGGAGCGGGTTCATTATCTGAGTGTGTGTTCACCCAACTTTCTACATGACGCCCATATCCGCATGGCCTTGCGCGTGGGCGCCCATGTTATTTGCGAGAAACCGCTGGTGCTCAATCCGTGGAACCTCGACCTGCTCAGTGAACAGGAAAGGGAGAATTATGGAAGGATATACTGTGTGCTTCAGGTACGATTACATCCGTCCATCATAGCTCTCAGGGAAAGGATAGGCCGTTCTACAGCAGTTCAGAAGCATGATATCGAGCTGACGTACATTACGGGCCGTGGCAGGTGGTATCACTATTCATGGAAAGGGGATACGGAGCGCTCGGGCGGGTTGGCCACCAACATCGGCATCCATTTCTTCGACATGCTCCTCTGGATCTTCGGTCCCCTCCAGCACGCCGAGGTCCATCTGTCGCACACCCATTACCAGTCCGGCTACCTGGAGCTGGAGCGGGCGCGGGTGCGCTGGTATCTGTCGGTGGATACGGCCGATCTGCCCTTTGACCCCATACCCGGACAGAAAACCACATGGCGCTCCATCCGCATCGACGGCGAGGAGCTGGAGTTCACCCAGGGCTTCACCGACCTTCACACCCGCCTTTACGAGAAGGTGCTGGCCGGCGAAGGCTATGGACTTGAGGATTGCCGGCCGTCCATCGAGCTGGCCTACCGGATCCGGACAGCCACCCCCAGCCGTTCAACAGAACAGTTCATGCATCCGTTGACCGTAAAAAAACTAACCGGGTTGTAATTCAGGTTATTTTAACGGAAGAAACCATGGAAAAAATTCCGGTCCTCGACTTGCAGCCTGAAATTCATGCCTTGCGGGACGAACTCCAGCTGGCATTCAGCCGTGTCCTTCAATCCGGCCAGTTCATCCTCGGGCCGGAAGTCGCGGCCTTCGAACAGGAGATGGCCGGGTATCTGGGCGTCACTCATTGCATCGGCGTGGCCTCGGGGACCGACGCCCTGACCATCGCCCTGCGCGCCGCCGGCATCGGCGACGGCGACGAGGTTATCACCACGCCCTTCACCTTTTTCGCCACGGCCGAGTCCATCGTCGCTGCCGGCGCCACGCCAGTGTTCATCGACATCGAGCCGCGCACGTTCAACCTGGATCCCTCCGCCGTGGCCGCCGCCATCACCCGCCGCACCCGGGCTGTCGTGCCGGTCCATCTGTACGGCCAGGCGGACGACATGACGACCCTGGATGAGCTGGCCCGGCAACACGATCTGCGGATCATCGAGGACACCGCCCAGGCCCAGGGCGGTACCTGGCAGGGGCGGCAACTGGGCACCCTGGGTCTGGCCGGCGCCTTCTCATTTTTTCCGTCCAAGACCCTGGGCGGGTTCGGTGACGGCGGCCTGGTGGCTACCGATGATCCGGAAGTGGCCGAAACGGCCCGCATGCTGCGCGCCCATGGCGCCCGCCGGAAATATTTCAACGAAACCATGGGCTACAACTCTCGGCTGGCCGCCCTTCAGGCGGCCCTGCTGCGCGTGAAACTGCCCCGGCTCGACGAGAATATCCGGGGGCGGGCCGCCGCCGCCGCGCGGTACGATGAATTGCTGGGCCATCTGCCCGGTGTCACGACACCGTACGTACAACCTAAATTCCCGCCTCATTGTAACGAGGCGGGCGGCGGGACGCCAAACTTCTTGTACAGCTCCACCTGTCGTGTGGTTTGTTCACCGACCTGCAATTTCTTGCCGGGAACAGCAAAGCATTCAATGA
>Ga0209164_1001371_pt1 | contig 32366 bp, 33 predicted proteins | sample MTBNYHSulfiMetaG_FD_187458 | JGI IMG/M metagenome (GOLD analysis project Ga0209164, IMG submission 187458) | Enrichment culture microbial communities from rom New York Harbor, USA that are MTBE-degrading - MTBE-NYH (New York Harbor Sulfidogenic)... | ecosystem: Environmental > Aquatic > Marine >... | reverse complement strand
CTTCGCAGGAATGACAGGCGCTTTGAGTTTCTCTGTCATTCCGGCATGTTCTATGCCGGAATCCAGGAATGACAGCGGCGAAACCCGATTCAGTAAAATACGTCACCGAATTTTCGCCCCGGAGCACTTAGTGAAAACAATCCCCGCTCACGATTTTTTTAAAGGATCCGTCCGGCAGCTGCAGCAGCAGCGCGCCGTTTTCGTCCACATCCACGGCAACCCCTTCGACGGTTTCCCGGATCGTTACGATTTTTACCGGTCGCCCCAGGGTCAGGGTATAAAGTTTCCATTCGGGGATCACGGCATCAAGGGACAGCGATTCCAGCCGGTTTTCAAAAGCATCCAGAAAGCCGGTCAGCAATTCCTTCCGCGAAAACTCCTTCCCGAATATTCTCTTTAAGGAAGTGGCCCCCGGTTCTCTGCCGGCCGGATCGTTGTTGATGTTCACCCCGATACCGATATTGATGAAGGTGACCATATCCGATTCGGCTTCCATTTCCGACAGCATGCCCGAAATTTTTTTGCCGTTCACCAGAATATCATTGGGCCATTTGACGTTGGCATCAATGCCGTACAAACGGCGCAGCGTCTGCGCCAGGACCAGTGCCGCCAGGAAATTAATCCGGGTGGCCTGGGCGGTCGGTACCGGCGGCCGCAAGACCATGGTAAAGTAAAGGCCGCCTTCAGCCGAAAGCCAGACCCGCTTCAAGCGGCCCCGACCCTGCTCCTGACGGCCGGCAATCACAACGGTAAAGTGCGGACACCCCCGGCGGGCCATCTCTTTGGCGATATCCATCGTGGAGGCGGCTTCGGAAAAATAATGCATACGGGATTCGCGTCCGGGAAATTCCCAGGGAAAAAGGGCGTCAAAAGAACCGCTGAGGCAATACCCCTTGGCCGTTCCCGCAATCGGGTAGCCGCAAGCCTGCAGGTTCCGGATGTGTTTCCAGACCGAAACCCGTGAAACTCCCAGCATCCGGCTCAATGCCTCGCCCGAAACGATACCCTCGTCCGACCGAAGCGCTTTCAGAATCCGACCTTTCATGCGATACCGCCTGTTGGTTAACCTATAAAATTGGTCTGGTTAACGAAAAATACTCGTGTTGTCAACAATAAAAAAGGGCAAGGCCGGTTTAATTTTTTTTGCGGTCGGTCGGGGATTTAAATTTGTAGCGTTCTCTGATTTCCCTGATAAGCTCATCAAATCTGTTTTGCTGTTCCGGATTGAGAACTTTTTTCATCTCAAGATAACTTTCCTCCCTTATTTTATTAAGCTCGGAACGATTCTTCGATAACTGCGCCCGTCTGTGCTGGTCCGTCTGATCGATAACGGTTCTGAATACATTTTGCTGGGCTTCCGTCAGATCGAGTCGGTCGGAAAATTTTTTCAGAATAAACGCCTTTCTTTCCTCAGGGTCTTTTCGGAAACGATCGGAAAGGTACTGATGATAAAATCCGGTCCCCAGCAAACCGACCAGAATGCCAAAAGCCAATACCAGCAACACCCCTGCAACCAGTTTCCATTTTTTCATATCGTCACCTGAATTTTCCTGAATCCCTCCGGATGGAGCGGCAAAGCAGCTTTTCATTGGCTCCCACATCCGCTTCCGGCGCCGCCTCAGAGGGGCAGAAGTTGAACCAGACTGACCTCTTCCACATCGGTAATGAATGCGATGAGCACATTGTAATCCGGCGTAAAATCAAATTTCAGCAGAACAGCCGCCGACATGACGATCAGCAGGCAGGTAACCGGAGACAGCCGCCAGACGAACTGTCCGAACTGCACCAGCGGATCCGGTTTGACCGGTAACGGACCTATTTTCCTGACAAGCCCCATCACATTCAAATGCCACCGGTCGTCCGAATCCAGTTTCTCTTTTTCATGATACGCCTGGAGCAGCATGCTCTTTAAGGTTTCCAGCCGGTAATCAAAAGATTTCACGGAAGCCTCCCTTGTCTTGAAACCATATTTTTGAGGATCTTTTCAAGCTTCCTGCGGGCGCGAAACGATCGGACTTTTACGTTGGCCATGCTCCACCCCAACAATTCGGCCGCTTCTTTCACCGAATGTCCGTCAAAATATACCAGTTCAAGAACGATCCGGTCTTCAGCCTGCAGCTTTGTCAGGGCCCAGTCAAGCACTTCGCCGGCTTCGCTGCGGTATCCCTCCGGGGCAGACTCTTTTGCCGACTGGGCGGACATTACGTTCTCAAGCCATTGCTGATGCCTGTCGGTCAAAGCGCTCAGCGGGATTTCCCTTGTACGGTATGCCTTGCGCCAATAATCGTAACAGGTTCGCACGGCGATGGCGGACAACCAGTGTGAAAAATCACTGCTTCCCCTGAAAGCCGGAAGCGAACGATACGCCCTTATGAAAACATCCTGGGCGGTATCTTCCACCTCCGAATACGGCAAATGCTTCTTGACAATCCTCATGACAAGCGCCTGATGCCTCTTTACCAGCACCTCAAAGGCATTGATATCGCCGTCGACAACCTTCCGGATAATGTCGGCGTCAGCGGTCCTGGGCGTGTCATCCTGCATGTGAACGCTATAGGCGACTCTTTTCGGGACGTCAACGCAAAACTGACGATACCTTTTAATTAGTCTTTAACGGTTAAGTCGTCACCCTTTTAAAAAAGGTTACAAGATAAATCCTGTAACCGATTATCCCTCCGCAGCGACTTATCGGCATATACGGCCAAACCGTTTTTTAAGAACCAACCTTGCCATGAGGCCGTTTTAGAAAGGGCCGCGTATGAAGCAACCTGTCAACATCAGCAGATTCTACTTCGGGGTCACTGTTTTGGTTTTTCTGTTTACGCCCCTTGCGGTTTGGGCGCAGGCGGATCTCCCCCCGGCAGGCGAACCGTTGTCGCTGGAGGAGTGTATCGCCCTCGCATTGAAATACCACCCGTCTCTGAGCGCCGGCCGGGCAACGGTGGAAGCGCAGAAGGCGAGAGTGGAGCAGGCTTTGGCGGCATATTATCCCCAGATTGATTTCAAAACCACATACAATACCGCGACTGCGAACTATTCCGGCTCCAGAACGCCGGCCAACAGTTGGAATTTCAACGAAACCTTTTCCACGGGACCCAGCCTGAATCAATTGATTTACGACTTCGGGCGCACGTCCCATTCCGTCAAAATCAACCGGGAAAACACTACCGCCGACGAACTGGATCTGCAGGCCGCCAGGCAAAATATTATCCTGAATGTCCGGCAGACTTATTACGGCGTTTTGCAATCGCTGGCGCTGATTCAGGTCGCGCAGGAAACCCTGACCCAGAATCAGCAGCGGCTGACCCAGGCCCAAGGGTTTTATCAGGCCGGAACCCGCTCAAAGATCGACGTTACCAAGGCGGAAGTCGATCTGGCCAATGCGCAACTGGCTTTGATTCGCGCCAAAAACAGTTATCTGATGGCCCGCGCCGATCTCAACAACGCCATCGGGCTGTGGGAGGGGCTGCGCTTTGCCGTAGTTGAAACGGTCGATTTCAATCCGGTCCGGGTTGCCCTGGAAAACATCCTGCAGTCGGCCTATGCCCATCGCCCGGAGATGTTGCAGATAAAAGCCAGGCTGCGCAGTCAGGAAGCCGCGGCGGAACTGGCCCGCTCCGGTCACTATCCCACCCTTTCCGGAAACGTGAGCCATACCTGGCGCAGCGACGAGGTTTCCAACGATCCGGCCTGGGACTGGAGTGTCGGTGCGGCCTTGACGATTCCGATTTTCAGCGGTTTTTCAACCCGAAGCCGGATCGTCGAGGCCAAAGCGCAGCTGCGCAATCTGGCGGCCCAGGAAGAAAGCCTGCGCCAGAATATTCGCCTGGAAGCGGAGCAAGCCTATTTAAATCACAATGAGGCCCTTGAGCGCATTGCGGTTACCCGAAAATCAATGGATCAGGCCAGGGAAAATTATGACCTGGCCAGTGGGCGCTATAAAGTGGGAATCGGCCAGCCTCTGGAAATAAATGATGCCGAGGTTCTGCTGGCCAATGCCCGGGCCAATCATATCAATGCACTGTACGATTTTAAAATTGCCGAAGCCCGCATTGAAAAAACCATGGGTTTGGACCGCTGAGGAAACGGAAATGAAAAAAAAATCTCTATACTGGATATGGGGAGGCCTTCTCGTCGCCGCAGCGACTGCCGCTTATGCCTATTTTTTCAGGGCCCCATCGATAACCGCGGTCTATCGCACCGCCCGGGTGGAACGCGGCAGCCTCTCGTCCCAGGTAACCGCCAACGGCACCGTCAATCCCGTCATTACCGTTCTGGTCGGCTCGCAAGTTTCCGGCAGGATTCAGAATTTATATGCCGATTACAACACGCCGGTCAAAAAGGGACAACTGATCGCACAAATCGACCCGGCCGCCTTCCAGGCCCAGGTTTCCCAGATTGACGCCAAAATCCAAAACGCCAAAGCCTCGATTCTAAATGCCGAAGCCGATATCGGCGCCGCCCGATCCAATCTGGATGTCAGTAAGGCCAATGTCGTTAAGGCCGAGGTAGCAGTAGCCGATACCCGCCGGAATCTGGACCGCAACCGGGAACTTTTCGGCAAAAATCTCATCGCCGCCAGTGAAATGGACGCGGCCCAGACCGCTTACGATTCGGCCCTTGCACAACTCGAGGCCGCCCGGGCCCAGCAGCGTGCCTCCGACGCCCAGCTTGAATCGTCCAGGGCCCGCCTGATTTCCTCCCGGGCCGCCCTGAAACAGGTGGAATCCGAGCTGGAGATCGCCCGGCTGAATCTGAACTACACCCGAATCACTGCGCCGGTGAACGGCATCGTCATTTCCCGCGATGTCGATGTGGGCCAGACCGTAGCCGCCAGCCTGCAGGCCCCCACCCTTTTTACGATCGCCCAGGACCTGACCGACATGCAGGTGGAGGCCAATGTCAGCGAGGCGGACATCGGCCGCATTGCTGAAAATCAGGAAACGTTTTTTACCGTAGATGCCTTTCCGCAGAATATCTTCCGGGGCAGGGTCACGGAAATCCGCAATTCACCCGTTAGCGTGCAAAACGTCGTCTCGTATATCGTGGTGATCCGCGTCAAAAACCCGGAGATGAAGCTCAGGCCCGGAATGACGGCCAACGCTTCCATCCTGGTGGCCCGGCGCGACGGGGTCTTAAAAATCCCGAATACCGCCCTGCGCTTCCGTCCCGAATTTGCAATCCAGGAGGGCGCCGCCCGGCAGAAAAGCGCTGCAGCCGGCCCTGCGCCGCAAGCGAAGGCGACCGCCCCGGTTTACAGGGTATGGGTGCCCGTGCCCCGGCAGCAGCCGGCTGCGGTGGAAATCACCGCAGGAATTTCCGACGGCATTTTCACCGAAGTCCTTTCCGGCGCTCTGATGGAAGGTCAGGAAGTGATCGTTGCTGCCGCCAATCTGAAAAATTCAAAAAACTCTCCGTCCTCCGGCCCCCCGGGGTTCGGCATGCGCCGTTAGGCTGAAAAAGGCTTCTGATGTCTGAACTGATCCGTGTCGAAAATCTTGTTAAAATTTATCAGCTCGGAGAAACCCGGGTGCAAGCCTTAAGGGATGTGACGTTACAAATCCGGAAGGGAGAAATCGTAGCGATCATGGGCGCTTCCGGTTCCGGCAAATCGACCCTGATGAACATCCTGGGCTGCCTGGATCGACCGACCCGGGGAGGTTATGTGCTGGACCGGACCGATGTGTCATCGTTGAATACGGATCAGCTGGCGCAAATCCGAAATAAGAAAATCGGCTTTGTCTTTCAGAATTTCAACCTGCTGAACCGCACCACGGCGCTGGAAAACGTCGAGCTGCCCCTCTATTACAACGGCACGCCGGCCAAAGACAGGATCCGGCGCGCCCGGGAGGTCTTGCGGATGGTGGGCCTGGAAGGCCGGGAAGATCATATTCCCAGCCGGCTTTCCGGCGGTCAGCAGCAGCGCGTCGCCATTGCCCGCGCGCTGGTGAACCATCCGGCCCTGATCCTGGCCGATGAACCCACCGGCAATCTGGATACCCGCACCAGCTTAGAGATCATGGAAATATTTCAAAATCTGAACCGGAATTCAGGAATCACGATTCTGATCGTAACCCATGAACCGGATATTGCCGCCTATACCGGCCGCCATATTCAGTTCCGGGACGGCAAAGTCATCGGGGATCAGCAGATCCGGCCGCGGGCGGCATCCATGGATCTGGCCCAAATGCCGCTGTCAAAAGAAGAGGGAGCCGCATGAAACTGCTGTTGACTTTTCGCATCGCGATCAAGGCCATCGGCCGCAACAAGCTGCGTTCGGGCCTGACCATGCTGGGGATCATCATCGGAGTCGGGGCCGTGATTACCATGGTCGCGATCGGGTCCGGCGCCAAGGCCCGCATCCAGGAACAGATCGCCTCGATGGGTTCCAACCTGCTGATCGTCCTTTCGGGCAGCACCACCAGCGGCGGCGTTCGCCGCGGCATGGGATCGGCCCCTACCCTGACCGTGGAGGATGCCGATGCCATTGTTGCAGAAATCCCGGCCGTGCGGTATGCCGCCCCCTCCTTAAACGGAACGGTTCAAGTCGTATACGAAAATCAGAACTGGTCCACCAGCGCTGCCGCCACGACTCCGGAAGCGCTCCTGATCCGCGACTGGCCGGTCATATCCGGTCGGCCCATGACCGAAGCCGATATGGCCGCCGCCGCCAAGGTCTGCCTCCTGGGACAAACCGTGGCCGCCAGCCTGTTCGGCGAAATGGACCCGGCCGGACAAATCGTGCGGATCAACAAATTTCCCTTTACCGTCATCGGGATACTGGCCCCAAAGGGACAAACCACCTGGGGTCATGATCAGGACGATGTCATTTACGTGCCCCTGACCACCGGGCAGCGGCTCCTTTTCGGCACCCGCTTTCCCGGCATGGTGCGCTCCATAATGGTTCAGGCCGCCGGTCCGGACGTCATGAAACAGGCGGAAGACGAAATCACCCGGCTGCTGCAGCAGCGCCATCGCATCCGGCCCGGCCAGGAAGACGATTTTTCGATCCGCAATCTAACCGAAGCCATGTCCACGGCCGAAGCATCCGCCAATGTCATGACGATTCTGCTGGGGGCGATTGCTTCCATTTCGCTCCTGGTGGGCGGCATCGGCATCATGAATATCATGCTGGTTTCCGTCACCGAAAGAACCCGTGAAATCGGCATCCGCCTGGCCGTGGGCGCCCGGCAGAAGGATATCCTCTATCAGTTTTTAACGGAAGCGCTGGTATTGAGCCTGATCGGAGGAATGATCGGCATTCTCCTGGGAATTCTCGCTTCCGAATTGATTGCCCGGTTTTTAAGCTGGCCCACCCTGATCGCCCCTTCGGCCGTTCTGATATCGTCCGGCTTTGCCGGCGCCGTGGGCATATTTTTCGGTTTTTATCCGGCCCGCAAAGCCGCCGGACTCGATCCCATCGAGGCCTTGCGCTATGAATGAGGATAGAACTATAAGGCTTCCAGCAGCCTCTCATGAATATTGTCGAACCCGCCGTTGGACATGACCAGGACCACATCGCCGGACCGGGCGTTTTGAACCAGAAAATCGATGATGCTGTCGGTGTCCGTAAAAAAATAGGCGTCCCGGCCCTGCTTTTTCAAATCGGCCACCAGGTTTTCGGAAGAAAACCACTCGGCCGGGGGCACCTTTTTCAGCAAAGGCGGCTTGCGGATGCAGACCACATCGGCGCCGTCAAACGAGAGGGGATAGACGTTCTGAAAAATCTTGCGCATGCTGGTATTGGTGCGGGGTTCGAACACGGCCAGCAGACGGCCTTTCCCGCAAAAGGGCTTTACGGCCCGGATGGTTTCCCTGACCGCAGTGGGGTGATGGGCAAAATCGTCCATGACGACCACGCCCCGTTTTTCGCCCCGTATTTCCTGCCGTCGTTTAACTCCCTCAAACGCATTCAGGGCTTCGGCAATCATTGGTTTGGATATTTTCAGGTAATCGGCGACCGCAATAGCCGCCAGCGTATTCAGCAGGTTGTGGCTGCCCATCATCCGGGTTTTAAACCGATGATAAAAATTTTCCCGCTGAAACACCTCAAATTCGGTCCGGGTTGCGGAAAAGCTTTCAGCCGCGCTTCGCCAGGCCGGGCCCGGATCGCGCCCGTAGCGATCCACCCGGCAGCCGCACGCCCCGATCAGTTCATCCACGTTGCCGTCGCTATCCACCGCCAGCAGCCTGCTTCCATGCGACAATCTTGAAACGAACGCGCCAAAGGCGGCTTTGACCTGACTGAGGTCTTTAAAAATATCGGCATGGTCAAATTCGACGCCGGTCAATACGGCAACGGCCGGATCATAATGCAGAAACTTGGGCCCCTTGTCGAAATAGGCCGTATCGTATTCATCCCCTTCGAGAACGACGTAGGGCCCTTTTCCCAGGCGGTAATTGCTGCCGAAGTTTTTCAGAATCCCGCCGATGACAAACGACGGATCCAGACCGGCCCTGAACAGCAGCCAGGCGATAATGGCCGACGTAGTGGTTTTTCCGTGGGTGCCGGTAATGAGGATCGATTTTTTGCCGGCGACGATAAAATGGTTGACGGCCTGGGGCATGGAACAGTAGGAAATCCCCATGCGGTTCATCATCTCGACTTCGGGGTTGTCCCTTGACACCGCGTTCCCCACCACAACGAGATCCGGTTCATAACGGATATTTTCACCGCTGAAACCCTCATTTAAGACGATCCCCTTTTGCACTAAAAAGTGACTCATGGGCGGATAGACGTTCTGGTCCGACCCGGTCACCGCATAGCCCATATCCTTAAGCATGGAAGCCAGCGCCCCCATGGCAGTGCCGCAAACGGCCATCAGGTGAATTTTCCGAACCCGGTCCGGTATCCGGTTTAAAGCAATCGACATTTCGATGAAATCCTTTTAACGACAGTGTAAATGTACGCCCGCAGGCGCATACAGCCTTAGCATGTCGGCCGTTTTTTTACAAAACCTGTTTTGATTAAAAGCGCCTTCGGCGTCCGGCGGGTGCAACTGCAGGGTTGACACCATACCGGCCTACTTCTATAACTCTTCAGACGGATCTTAAAATCCCGTATACGGCAGAAAGGAGAAGGGACCATGAGGAGTGCTATCGAACGCTTAAAACAGGCCCTGTGCGACGGTGGGAAAATACTGTCCTATAAAGGACTCAATGAGGGCTTCGGTCATATTTCCGCCCGCATCCCCGGCCGGGACAAATGCCTGATCACCACCCGCGACGCCCTGGCTTTCCTGCAGCCCCATGAAATCGAAGAGGTTGACTTTAAGGGAAACAAGCTGACCAAAAATTCTCCCGGGGGCGCTCCCAATGAGGTTTTTCTGCACACCGGCATCTACAAGGCCCGGCCGGAAGTAATGGCGATAGCACGCACCCAGAGCCCCTGGTGCGAAATCTTCGGCATTCGCATGGAGCCGGTCCGGCCGGTCCATGACTTCGGCGCCATCCTCATGGGCAACACAGCCTTGCTGGATGAACCGCAGCTCGGTGATGTAGCCCGGATCGGCGACCGGATGATCGCAGAGCTGGGCAGCAGCAACGCCATCCTCCTCAGGGGCAACGGCAACGTCATCGCCGGCTGCAGCGTGGAGGAAGCCGTAGTCCGGGCGGTCTTTCTGGACGAATCCGCCCGCCTGCAGTACCAAGCCCGCTGCCTCGGGAAAAAGGCCGTTCGCTATTTCAGCAAAAAGGAGATCCGGACCCATGGGGCGGCCCTGTCCCGGCCGGACCGGATCCAGAGGGCCTGGGACAACTGGCTGAAGCTGGCCGAGGCCGGCTTAAGGGTGGCGCCGGCCGGGATGCTTTCCTAACTGGCAGATGAACCGGTTATTTCAATGCCGCAATCATCGCGCGCATAAAGGCGGGCAGGTCATCCGGCTTGCGACTGGTGATCAGTTTCCCGTCCACCACCACTTCCTGATCCACCCAGTTGGCCCCGGCATGGATCATGTCGTCCTTGATGGCAAAAAAAGACGTGACGGTTTTTCCCGCCAGAATTTTGGCTGAGGCCAGCATCCAGCCGGCGTGGCAGACAGCCGCAACCACCTTGCCGCTTTCAAACAGGTCTTTTACGAGTTGAACCATTTGGGGATAGCGGCGCATCTGGTCGGGGGCGTATCCTCCCGGAATTACGACTCCGTCGAAATCAGCAGCCGATACCTGGTCGATCCTTACATCCGGCCGGGCCTCCGTCCCCGGCTTGCCGTGGTAGACGTCGGCGCTGCCGGTTCCGATCACGACAACCGTTGCGCCGGCTTCCTTGAGCCGGTAATAGGGATACCAGAATTCAAACGTGTTGAACATTTCTTCAATCAGGATCGCTATTTTTTTGCCCTGTAATTCCATATTTTCCTCCTTCCCGTTCATTCCGGATGGTTTAATCGGCGTTTGCGGAACAGGTGCGCCTGAAATATTCCCGGCATGCATGTCAGAATCAGCCGGGTATCCGTATCCGGCGGTACGCAATAAATTTAACAACGTCCGGACGCTTGTCAAATCCGAAGCTGAAGCGGAATCATTCTCAATGACGGTTCGAGTCGGGTGTAATGCCGGGCTTCGCGGCGCCCGGGGTTCGCTGTTGCGACGCGTCAGCCCCTGCGCCCGGACGTCTCAGGAAACCGGCCAGAAAGATTGCGGCGACATTCATGAGGCTGAGGAAAATGAGGCCGGAGCTGTAACTCCCCTGCAGATCGTAAATATACCCGAGGAACACCGGGCCTGCGATGCCGCCCGCCAGGCTGATCCCCTGCAGGGATCCCCAGATGGTCCCGAATCTTTCACGACCGTAAAACTCCGCAACCAGAGAGGGCCGGACGACAATGATGCTGCCGTAGGAAAAGCCGAAAAGAAGGATAAAGGCGATGAGAGTCGGGCCGGCGCCGTTTCCGCCCAGGAACAGGAGCGCCAGGATGGACGCGGCCTGCATCAGGAAAGCGATCATCAGCAGCATTTTTTTGCTGATAAAATCACTTAACCATCCGGACCCGCCCCGGCCCAGGACGCTGACTGCCGTTACAAAGGTTACCACCAGCGCCGCCCGGCGCGCTTCCAGGCCTGCGGTCATCAGGCAAGGCACCAGGTGCACAAAGATGGATGACATTGTCATTTGAAAGAGGGAAAGACAAACCACGAGAAGCCCGTAGGACGGTGTTCGAAGCGCTTTCAGAAAGGAAAAGCTGACTTCGGCGGCTGCCGCCGGGGCGGCGCCGGGCGAGAATCCCCGCGGGTAGATCGAGAGCTCGCCGTCGGGCCGGAGCCCGTGTTCCTCGGGCCTGTTCTTCAGGAGCAGGCCCAGGGGCAGGACCACCAGCCAGGTCAGCGGTCCCATGAAGAGAAGCGTGGAACGCCAACCGAAAAGATAGACCATTTGAGACAGGACCGGAACCAGCAGGCCGCCCAAACCATAAATGGAAAAATACAGGCCGAGGGCTTTTCCCCTTTTTTGGACAAACCACTTGCTGATCAGGGAAGTGCCGACCACCTGACTGGTGCTGAATCCGAAACCGATGGAAATGGTCAGGCAGGCGAGGTAGAACGGCAAAACGGTTTTGACCTGGCTCAGGCAGATGTAACCGATCCCCATCAGAACCGTTCCCAGGGATATCAGTTTTTTGGCCCCCATCCGATCCACAAGGTAGCCTGCCAGGGGGGCGGCCACGCCGGCCTCGAGACGGTACAGCGAAAAGGCCCCGGAGACCAGGGCCAGGTCCCATCCCAGCTCCGTCACAATGGGGTGCACGAATACGCTGAAACCGTAATGGAAGCTGCCGGCGCCGTAGGCGCTGATGAGGGCGCAGATCAGCACCATCCACCAGCCCTGATACAGATTCTGCAGGGTTTTCTTCAGCATGGGGTTCCGCTTATCCCGCCGCCGGCGTACACCGGCCCGGCCTTTTCCTCAAGGCCGATCGGGGCTTTGAAAACAGTTTCGCCGCCCCGGCTGTTCGGGGCGGCGAAAAGGATGCCCGCCTGAAATTTTCACTCCCGGGGATCAGGCTTTCATCACGTCCTTGACGATCTTTCCGAATTCAGCGTCCGAAACGATCCCTTTCTTTTTGAGCCCCAGTTCCTTGACCGCCAGCAGAATCTTATCGGCCTGTTCGGAAGAGGCGGAAATATTCAGCTTGCCCAGCATGTAGTCGATGGATTTCTTACCGCTTTTCTTGCTTAAAAGAACTTCCCGATCTCTGCCGAGGATATCCGGCGAATACCCCTCCACCGCAGGCGGATAGGTGATCACCTGGGCCACCGTCACCCCGCTTTCGCGCTTGAACACGTTTTCGCCGACAACCGGTTTTAACGGCGACAGGGGGATGTTGGTCTTTTTTGCAACCAGCTTGGCGGCCTGGTATAATTTCTTCATGTCAATATCGACATCCATCCCGTACAGTTTCGCCGCGATCGCCGTTTCCGCCAGATCGGCGTTGCCGGTCTTTTCCCCCAGGCCGTTGATGGTGACCTGGGCGCAGTAGGCGCCGCCCTTTACGGAAAACATCGTACAGGCCGTGGCCATGCCGAAGTCGTTGTGGCAATGGGTCATGATCGGAACATCGACCCACTCGCGCAATTTTTTCGTCAGATAGAACATGGTTTCCGGAGTGGCCACGCCGAGGGTATCCACCATCACGACTTCATCGGCGCCGCCCTCTTCAACGGCTTTTCGATAAATGGTTTCAAGAAACTTCATATCGGCGCGGGTTGCGTCCACTGCAAAAAAAGCGGTATACAGACCGTTTTTCTTGGCATGCTGCAGGCTGTCCAGGGCTTTTTTCAGGACCGATTCCTCCGTGAAATTATTCGCCTTCATTTTAAACGGGCTGGTGGCGATCTCGCAGATAATATGCTTGACGCCCACATCGATGCAGCCGTCGATATCCCCCTTTACCGCCCGGGAGAATCCCCAGATTTCAGCCTTTAAGCCCGCGCCCAGAATCAATTCAAAAGCTTCCTTGTCCTCTTTGGAAACCACCGGCATTCCGGCTTCAATCCGCCGGACCCCCAGCGAATCGATCATCTTGGCAATTTCAAGTTTGTCATACTTATCCCAGGAAACGCCGATGGTCTGCTCGCCGTCTCGAAGCGTCGTATCGTAAAAATCAAGCGTCTTCGGAAAATGATTCTCGCCGAGAACATCGGCTTTCTGATTTAATTCGCTTACCCAAAAGTGTTGTGCATCTCTCATCTGTTACTTCCTCCTTTAATAAATATAATTCCTGTATATCATACCAGTGAAACAGCTATCCGTTTAACATAGGCCCGGGCCTCTTCATCCAGCCAGGGCGGTTCCCCCGCAGCCGCGTTTTCAATCACCCGTTCCACCTTGCTGGTGGCCGGAATCACGCAGTGCACCCGGGCATCCGACAGGATCCACTTGATCAAAGCCTGGGGCCAGGTCCGGATGCCGAATTTTTTAAGCGGTTCCAGTTTCTCAGGGGACGGGGGCCGGCGGACTAATAAACCCTGATCCAGCGGCTTCATCACCACAACGCCGATACCCAGTTCTTCGGCCAGGGGCAAAACCGCCTCTTCCACCAGCGTTTCGGCAGCATGGTACGGGATCTGGATCTGCTGAATGCGGCCGGTCCGCATCACCTGCATCAATTCGCCGAACGCACCGGGACTGTAATGCGTGGCACCGATGCATTTAATTTTACCGCTGCTGCGCAAATCCTCCAGCAACGGCAAATGTTCTTTCCAGAGGACCAGGTTGTGGATCTGATAAATATCCACATGATTTTCATACCAGCCGAGGGCCTGATCGATCTGGCGCCTGCCTTCGGCAGCCGAACGGCTCCAGACCTTTGTGGCGATGGTCGCCTGCGGCCGCCTGCCCTGAACCGCCTGGGCCAGCACCCGTTCGGATTCTGCATACATCGGCGAAGAATCAAACAGATTGGTTCCCACCGAAAGGGCCGTATCGACAATCCGGCGGCAATGCTTTTCGGCCCGACGGCCGGAAACATCAAAGGTCTGGAATGTTCCCATGCCCACCGCCGGAACCCTGATAGCGGTATTTCCGAGAAGTCTGGTTTCCATCACAAGTTTTTAAATTTATATAACAACACCTCAAATATCAAGCTTTTTGTTCTTTATTTTTTACTGAAAAACGCCCGGCCGGAAACCATCAGAGGTGTTGATATTCCGCCCGGAGAATTGTATGGTCGGGGTCGTTTGGCAGCAGAACCCTGATTATAACAATAAAGGATTAGACAACATGAAAGCGGAAATCATCATGATCGGCACGGAACTCCTCCTCGGACAGATAGTGGACACCAATGCATCGTATCTGGCCCGCAAGCTGGCGCAGGTTGGTTTTGATCTCTATCGCAAAACGACCATCGGCGACAATGAAATGCGTATTGCCGAGGCCATCCAAAGCGCCCTTTCGCGCTGCGACGTCGTGATCACCTCCGGCGGACTGGGCCCCACGGTGGACGACAAAACCCGCGACGCGGTTGCGGCGGCAACCGGGCGCAAGCTGGTTTTGGATCACGAACTCCTGAATTACATCGCGGAATTCTTTAACAAGCGGGGCATGGATCTCGGCAAAAACAACAAACGCCAGGCGTTTATTCCTGCTGATGCCACCCCCATCCGGAATCCGGTCGGCACGGCCCCGGGGTTTATAGTCAACCATCAGGGCAAATTCGTTCTGTCCCTGCCGGGGGTTCCCCACGAACTTGAATACCTGACGGAAAACACGGTGCTCCCCTTTTTACAGCAGCAATTCGGCATTAAAACCCTCATTAAAACCCGGGTGCTGAAGACCGCCGGGGTCGGTGAAAGCAATATCGACCGCTTGATTTCCGACCTGGAGGAGGCCGAAAACCCCACCGTCGGTCTCGCCGCGCACCTCGGCGCAGTGGACATCCGGGTTTCCGCAAAAGCGCAAACCCCCGCGGAAGTGGACCTGCTGCTGGACCGGATGGAAGCAAAGGTCCGGGAACGCCTGGGGGATATGATTTACGGCATGGACGCGGATACCATCGAGGCCGTCGCTGTAACCCTCCTTGCGAACAAAGGTCTGAAAATCGCAATTCTTGAGACCAACACCGGCGGCGAACTGGTGCGCCGGATCACATCCGTCCCCGGCGGCTACGGCGTCCTGGCATTTGCCCTCAGCACCGCAACGGACAAGATCGCTGCCGTGCTCCCCGGGGAGGACGGCCTGAAAGCGCCACTATCCCTCGAAGGGGCTGAAATGCTGGCTGATCGGATTTGCCGGAAAGCCCAAAGCGAGATCGGCGTCGCCGTCATCGGGGAGGAAGACCCGGATGTCGGCCCCTACAGCAAAGAGACCGGCAATACCTATGTCGGGGTCCGCCTCCCGGGCCAAACCGCTGCGAAACACATTCGCCTGGGGGGCATTTCAAATTTTGCGCGCATCCGCATTACCAGCATCGTTCTGGATCTGCTGCGCCGCCAGCTTCTGCGGTAAGGACCTTTCCACCGGCCGTAAAGAATCCGGAGCCGAAAGAGCTGTTGACATGGATTTTATAAATATCATCGTTATTTTCCTGGCCGGAATCGGCGCCAGTATTTTCGGAACCATCGTGGGCGGATCCAGCCTGATCACCATTCCCCTGCTGATCGTGATGGGCTTGTCGCCGCATGCCGCAATCGGTACCGACCGGATCGGGATCATCGGGCTTACCTCGGCCGGGTGGTACAAATTTCACCAGAAACGGCTCATTAATTACCGGGTCGGATTTTCCATGATCGTCCCCGCATTTACCGGTTCCTTCCTGGGGGCAAACCTGGTGCTGCAGATCCATGAAGCCGCATTAAAACTGATCATCGCGGGGTTGACGGTTCTGATGGCGGCTTTAATGATCCTGAAACCCGATATCGGCAGCGGCCGGGCAAAAGCGCCCGTCAGGAAACAGGACTATTACTGGGGCGCCCTGATGACATTTTTTGTGGGCGTCTATTCCGGATTTTACGGCGTGATGGCCGGAACGTTTCTGTTTTACATTTTACTGCTGTGGTTCAAACAGTCTTTTCTGGAAAGCGCCGGAACGGTCAAGGTCGCGGGGTTTTTCATGAACGTCATGGCAGCCGCCGTGTTTGCGCTGAACGGAGCGGTTGATTTCCTTCTGGGGGTTGTCCTGTTTGCCGGCTGTTTTATCGGTTCCTTCCTCGGCGCCCATTATTCCGACAAGCTTGGAAACGCCTGGATCAGACGGTTTTTTATTCTGATTGTCGCCCTGATGATCGTCAAGCTGTTCATCTGATCAGATGGCCGCCAGGTCATTGTAGAATGCGATTATGGCCGAATTGTCCCATTCGCCCCTGTCCCTGGCCACCTGGGACGTCAGGGCCTGGGCATGCAGGCTGCTGAGGGGGAGCGGAAAATCCAGGCGGCCCGCCAGATCGAGGATCAGGCGCACATCCTTGAGATGAAAGGCCAGCTTCCCCTCGGGAGGCAGAAAGTCCTGCCGGATCATTTTGGCGCCTTTCATATCCATCGCCCGGGAATAGGCCGCTGAATTTTTAAGCACCTCCAGCAGAACTGGCCCATCCATGCCGGCCTTTTTTCCGAGCGACAGCCCCTCGGCCAGAACCATTCGATTCAGCCCCAGGACCAGGTTGACAATCAGTTTCATCAGGGCGCCGGACCCGTTTTTCCCGAGATAGTCGCTGCGGCGCCCCAGCGCCGCAAATAACGGCCTGCAGTTTTCATAAACCTCCCGGCTGCCGCCGACCATGAAGGTAATATCTTTTTCGGCGCACATTTTACTGGTGCCGCTGATGGTGGCATCGAGCATTTCAATGCCGTTCTCCCTGAGCCTTGCAGCCAGATCGGTGGACATGAGCGGATCCGCCGTGGTGGTGTCGATGAGGACCGGCGCGCCCTTTCCTTTCCCGGAAAGCTTGAGCGTATTCTGCACCACCGCATTCACCACGTGGGAATTGGGCAGCGAGAGCATGATCACATCCGCTGCCTGGACCAGGTCGACGGGATTCTTGCAGCTTTCAGCGCCCATTTCTACTACGGCGGCAATCCGGGCCGGATCAAGATCATACCCGCTCACCGCAAAACCGCCTGAAAGGAGATTCCCGACCATTCCCTTTCCCATCAAACCCAGACCGACAAATCCGATAGTCTTTACCTTCATCATAGGGTTTCCTTATAAGTTTTCCTTAAAGCGGCGACCGGACCTGCATGCGCATGCAAGTGCCGGTCGCCTCAACGCATTAGCGATCGTACCGGTTGTCATTACCCGGTGATTTTCTTGACCAGATTGGTATATTCCTCTTTCTGTTCAGCCCGGACTTTTTCATACTCGGGACCATTCATGTATTCGACGTTTTCACCGAGGCTGTTCATCAGGTTCAAGAAAGTTTTATCCTGATAAAGCTTGCCGAAGGCATCTTGCAGGATTTTTATCCGCTCCGGCGGTGTATCGCGCGGCGCCATGATAATGCGGCTCATGAGCAGGCTGCCGACCGGGTATCCCAGTTCCGGCAGCGTCGGAACATCCTGCGCCTCTGCCAGCCGTTTTTCCGCCCCGACGGCGTAAAAACGAAGCTTGCCGGTCTTGTAATGCGGCAGTCCCTGGGCCGGGAAACCCACCGTAAAATCCACATCCCCCGCCAAAGCAGCCTGCAGAGCCGGGCCGCCGCCCTGGTAAGGAATATAGGTGGCCTCCACTCCGGCCCGGGTCAGCACAACGGCCCCGGGCGTCATTCCGGCGCCCCACTTGCCGGTGGTCCCGAATTTTAGTTTGCCGGGATTCTGCTTGCCGTAATCGAGCATCTCGGCCAGGGTCTTATAGGGCCTGTCCGACAGTCCGTAAAAGCAGGGGGGGCCATAATTGAGCCGCCAGACGGAAATCAATGCCTTGGTGGTGTCGTAGGGTAGTTTTTCGACCACAGGCTGGAGCTGGTCGATGAAATTGTGCGTGAAAATCAGGGTGTAGCCGTCCGCTTTGGCCTTGACCGCGGCGGCGGTCCCGGTTTGTCCGCCGGCGCCCGGCATAAGCTTGATCACCATCGGCTGCCCGAGGTAGCTTGGGATGACGCTGGTAAACACCCTGGCATTCAGATCATGTGAGCCGCCGGCCCCCAGGGGAATGATAAGGGTAATCGGTTTTTCGGGATAATCAGCGGCAATGGTTGGGCCAATGCACAGAAAACCCATCAAAAGCCCAACCAAAAGGGATCGAATGATATCTTTAGTTTTCATGCGGCTTGCTCCTTGTTTTTAGGGTTAATAGAAAGTCGTCTGGTATTCGAAACGATTGTTTCGTTAACAAATATATGAGATGTCACCTCCTTTCATTTATATATAATCAAGCCTTGGGTTTATGGCGTTTGCGCATGGCTTTTCGCCAGAAAAAGGCCGACACGACCGGTGTAATCAGGAAAACCAGGCCGGCGACAGGGCGTTCGAAAGCCACATAATGAAAGAAATTTCCCTGTGCCAGGCTGAGGGTTTGCCCGAAAGAATATTCCAGTATCGGTCCGAGTATAAACGCCATCACCATTGCCGTAACATCGAAGTGGAATTTCTTGCAGACGTAGCCGAAGGCGCCGAAACCCACCAGCACAATCAAGTCAAACGGATCGGAGCGATAGACATAGGAACCGGCGAAGGCAAAGACGGCGATCAGGGGAAGCAGGACGGACTTTTTTATGGTGACGATTCTGGCAAAAATCGGGATGGTCAGATATCCAATGACCAGAAACAAGACGTTGGCAATGATCATGGACATCAAGATCGCATACATCAACGGCCCCTGCTCGGTAAAAAGCTGGGGCCCCGGTCGTAGTCCCTGGGCTACGAAGGCCCCCAGCAGAATGGCGGTAATGTTGTCGCCGGGAATGCCCAGCGTCAGCAGGGGCACCAGGGTCGGGCCGTTTACGGCATTGTTGGCGGCTTCGGCCGCGGCAACCCCCTCCAGTTCGCCCTTGCCGAATGTTTCGGGGTGTTTGGATGCATTTACCGCCGCCGCATACCCCACAAAAGCGGCCACCACCTGGCCGACACCCGGACATGCCCCGATGGCAGCGCCGATACCGGTTGAACGCATCATCGTTTTAAAGCAGCGGCGAAACTCATTGAGTTTCAGCCTTTCGCCGACCTTGGAAAGATCCACCTTGTCGGAAATATAAGAAACCGCCTCTTTTTCAACGGCCGTGAGGATTTCGGGAACGGCAAAGACCCCGATCAGCATGGGGAGCATGGGAATGCCGGCCTTGATGGCAAAAATATCGAAAGTGAATCGCGACATAAACCCCAGAGGGTCTTGGCCGATCATCGAAAACAGCAGACCGATGGCCCCCATGATCAGCCCTTTGACCAGAGACCCCGTACTGGTGGCCGATATAATGATAAGACTGAGAAGCACAAGGGCGGTGAGTTCCGGCGGGCCGATTTTCAAAGCGATGAGCGCGATCGGGCCGATAAACAGCATCGTCAGGACGCTGCTGGACATGTCGCCGAAAAAGGAAGCATACAGCGCCATTTCCATGGCCTTGCGCGCATGGCCCTTTTTGGTAAGGGCGGGGCCGTCGAAGGTAGTGGCCACCGAAGCGCCGGTCCCGGGAATTGAAATCAGGATTGCAGGGATGCTACCGCCATAAATACCCCCTTTGGTCAGGGCGATCAGAAAAGGTATTCCCACCACCGGACTCAAAAAGAAGGAGATCGGCAGCAGTATGGCCATGGCCATGACCGTGGTAAAGCCGGGGAGTGCCCCGACCAGAATCCCCAGCAAGACGCCCAGGCACATCATGGCAATGGTATGCCAGCCAAACGAAAGCATTACACCTTGTATAAAACTATCCCACATCAGTCACATTCCTTTTTTGGCTAAAACAGCAGGCCTTCCGGCAGAGAAACCTGCAATGTATGGGTAAATATGAAATAAATGGCCAGAGGGGCGCCCACCACCACCAGCAATGTCACGAGTATATTGCGGTTGCCATAATAGAAGGTCAGGATGGCCACCATCAAAGCGCTGGAGAGCACAAAACCCAAAGGTTCAAATAGGAGTGCGTAGCCGATGAAAACGACCATGGTCACGATTACCCGGGTGAAACTTCCGACACCCAATTCCTTAAACCGATTTTTTTCATTGAGATGGGTGCTGTGAAATAAGTAAAAGACGCTTAAGATAAAAAGGGCGATAATGCTTATGCGGGGAAAAAGACTCGGCGTCAGGGTTGAGAGCGAACGGCCCATAAACAGCTTGGGCTTCTCGATCTGGTGGGGAATCAGGATAAAAGCCGTAATGGAGAATACGATCAGGACGATGGCCACGACGGTATTGAAATTGATCTTCTCTTTCCATGAATGAGGGTTGGCTTCTCTTATTGTTTTTTGCATATGCTTATCTCCACGAAATCATTTGGCACGCGGAAGAGGACAGGCTAATCTTCCTGATCCCATCCCTTGGGCGGATATTCATTGCCGGCATCATCAATGAACACGATCCGGGCGGCTTCCTTGGAGGGAACCCCGCCGTAAGCGAAAACCAGTTCCACCTCTTCGGTCCGGCTGGCATTGGCAACGCCGTGGATCACCCCTTCGGGCGCAAAGACGAATGTGCCTGCCGGGCACCTGATGATTTTGGCTTCCGGACCCAGCAGCAGCGTCATGGTGCCTTTTACAATATACATGGCCGCTTCCGCCGAAAGATGAACGTGCCGTTCATTGGCGGTATGGGGAGGAATAATCGTGCGTCCCATGGCAATTCTTTTCGATCCGCAGACCTGGCCGTTGATGCCGAAATTGATCGCCAGTCCTTTTTCATATTCCGTATCGGTGACCACTTCCGAATAGTGACCGGTTTTAGGCGGAACATTCGTCAACTTAGCGAGATTTTCGATCGTTACATAATCTGCCATTTTTACTCATCCTTTCTTGTGGTTGTAAATTTGAAAGAGAACGTCGACCATCGACCTTCCCATTTCAAATAAAAAGACAAACATCCTGTGCCGCAATCGATATCCAGCGTTCGATGTTGAATATTCATATTCCCCTGCTCATCATTTCATTGACGATCGGCACCCCCACAAGGGAGCCCCATTCGGTCCAGGACCCGTCATAGACCCTCACCCGTGGATAGCCGAGCAGATATTTAAGGATAAACCACCCCATGGTGCCGCGGTGACTCAAGCGGCAATAGGTGATGATATCCTTATCAGGGGCGGCGCCGATTTCGAAAAATGCCTCACGGATGGCGTCCAGAGGTTTCAGGCTTTCATCTTCATGCAGGAGAGCGGCATAAAAAAGATGCTTTGCACCGGGGATATGCCCTTTGCGGACGGCGCCGTGATCATATTCGAACCATGCCGGCGAAACCCGCTGCCCCCTGAACTCTTCGGTGGTTCGCAAATCCACGATAACCCTGTCGGAACGACCCAGCCCCGCAACGATTTCCTCCCAGCGGATACGGCTGCTCTCATCCGACGGCCCGGCCGAATAGGATGCCGGCGCGATCCGGGGAACGTCGCGGCTGAGCGGACGGTTTTCTCTGATCCACACATCCCGTTTTCCATTCAGCACCTTAACGTTTGAATGACCCCGCAGCACACATACCCGGAAGGCATAGCAGGCAAACTGAAACTGGTTGCTGTAAAGCACGATGGTCGTATCCGCCGTAATCCCGCTCTTTGCCATCAACGCGGCAAAGTCCTGCGGAGGGATCAGATCGCGGGACGTAGGATGCCAGAGCGATTCCATCCAGGGCCAGAAAACAGCTCCCGGAATATGGCCGTTAAAATAAGAGTCGGGATTTTTCATATCGCTGACTTCAACGATGCGAATGCTGGGATTGTCGAGGTTTTCCGCTATCCAGGCCGGATCGACCAGGATGTCGGTTGCCGGTGTTTTTTTCATTTAAATTCCTTTTTCCTTTCAGGCAAACCCGATCAGCGGCTCAAGGCCATTTTTATAATCATGATCGCCAAAACGATTATAAACAATCTTTTGATCCACAAATTTCCGATCCTGTCCGAATAATGGGCGCCCAGATAGGATCCGCACAGGCACCCCGCGAACATGGCCAGGGCCAGGGGGAAATGAATCGCTCCCTTCAGCAGAAACACGGTTGCCGCCGAGGTCGTCATGAACAGGGAAGCCATCTTGACGTTGGCGGCGCTCTCAATAAACGTCTGGCCGAACCACATGATCAGGACATAAGCCAGCAGAGTGGCCGCCATGGCTCCGTAAAAACCGCCGTAAAAGCCGATGCTGAAACACAACAGGCCCCCGAACCAGTATTTATAAGCCCCAAGGGTGCGTTCCTTTTTTACCAGGCCCAAGCCGGGATTCAGAACCAGGAAAAGGAGGCAGAACACATTGGTCACGATAATGATGATTTTGAGAACCTTTTCAGATATTGAAAATACGACGTTGGCGCCGACAATCGTGCCGATCAGGGTGGGCAGCGCCATCAGAAAGCTGAGGCGGTAATCAATACATTTTTTATGGTGAAATTCATACAGCCCCGCCCAGCCGATGCCCATCACGCCGAACCGGTCGGTTCCGATAGCCGTGTGCGGCGGGAGGCCCAGTAAAATCAGAAGGGGGATGGTAACCAGGCTGGTCCCGCCGATCAGCGTCCCGAATGCGCTGGCCGTTGCCGCCGCCATAAAAATGATGATCAGACTGATAAGAGTCATATCTCCGGAAAGTCCAATTCTTCCGGATCTATCGGCAGCTTCACGACTTCGCCGCGGGCTGCGGACAGGTCCATGGCCATGGTCAGGACCAGGTTGCGATGACCGTCGGCCGCAGTGGCATGCGGCGTCGTTATGCCGGTGCAGACACGGGCGAACCAGGAATGGGTTTCCTCCCGCATGGGGCCCCAGAGCTGTTCCCGGCAGATGTCTCCCGGGGGATAGCTGGTCAGAAAATCGACATGGCGCTTAAACTCCGGTTCAAAGCCTTCGGGTTTGTAGCCGGCTCCCTGGGGGATTTCAGACGCCAGCACCAGATCGCGATGGGTATCCTCCACATCGATGACGCCTTTGGTCCCGACGATGCCGATCTCCAGTCCGTAAACCGCACCGGGCCATACCGTCGGCAGGGCCCAGCTGATGTTCATGCTGAAAATAGACCCGTCGTCCATCCGGAAAATCCCGAAAGTGGCGTCCTTGGTTCCCCACTCCTTCAAACATTTATCCGAAGAACTGGCATAGACTGAAACCGGTTCGCTTCCTTCCATCAGCCACAGGCTCATGTCCAGGCTGTGCGTCCCGGACACGACCATGGGGGTCAGGTTGCGGCGCTGATCGGTGCGTCGAACCGTGGCAATGGGCACCATCCGGTTCATCAGGGCGCGGGTCACCACCGCAGTCACGTCCCCGATCTGGCCGGTGCTCAGCCGTTCCTTGATTGCCAGAAAACGGCGGCGAAAGCGGTTGGTGTATCCGACGACGGCGTCGACGCCGCTGTCGCGGATGGACTTGAGAATCTGATAGGACTCCCGGGCATCCGTGGCCAGCGGTTTTTCGATCAACATGTCATGGCCCCGTTCAATCGCCGCCAAGGTCGGGCCGGTGTGGAAGTTTTCGTCCGTGGCGATGATGGCCGCATTGACTTCCGGGCGTTTGAGGAGTTCCTTGTAATCCGTGGTGAAAAAATCGGCCCCGGCGTCTTCAGCCAGTTTTCTGCCAAGGCTTTCCTTCAGATCACAGACCCCCAGCCATCCGACGGCGGGATAATCCCGCGCCAGGATCGAACGGATCCGCCCGATCGTCCCGCAACCCACAACCGCCAATCCGATTTCCTTCTTCTTCTTTTCCATCAGTACCTCGTTTCTTTCTTTGTCTTCTTTTTCGGCATCAGACTGCCGACAAAGGTGAGAACCACCACGATGATTAATATCGACCCAAGCGGCCGACTGTAGAGCACCTGCCAGAAGTTTTCCCTTTCAAAAACAACCATGGCGCGCCTGAAATTCTGATCCAGCATATTGCCCAGGATCACCCCCAGAACCAGGGGGCCGATGGGAATTTCGGCCTTGCGCATCAGAAGCCCCAGCAGGCCGAAGCCGAACATCAGGTAGATGTCGAACATGGCCATTTTTTCGGTATACGATCCCACGACGCAGAAAATGGCGATGATCGGCAGGAGTATTTCCCGGGGAAGGGAGAAAAGCTTGACGCTGGGTTTTATCAGGGCAAAGGCGCAAAGATACATGGCGATATTGGCCACAATCAGGGTGCCGTACATGAAGTACAATATGCCGGGCTGATAGCTGCTGATGTTGGGGCCGACAATGATGCCGTGCAGGTTCAGGGCGGCCAGGAAGGCGGCCGTAGGGGCGCTGCCGGGAATTCCCAGAACCAGCGACGGCAGGAGCGCGCCGCCGATATTGGCGTTGTTGGCCACCTCGGAACAGACCACTCCTTCCATATCCCCATCGGAAAATTTCCGCCCGGAGGCCCTTTCACCGATCCCGTAGGAAACAAATGTCGCCACATTGGCCCCCGCCCCCGGGATAATGCCGGTGATGAGCCCGACAACGGAAGACCGGATAATGCTCTTCCAGTATTTTATAAACATCCCGAGGGGCGGAAACATCCGGCCGATCTTCTGGGGAATCACATAGGGATGGGGCTCGCCCAGAACATGGAATATCTCGGCCAGGCCGAACAGACCGATCAGAACCGGAATATAGGGAATGCCCAGTAAAAGCTCCTGACTCCCGAAGATAAAGCGCTCCACCCCATAAATTTCCTCCCGCCCCACCATGGCCAGCAGGACGCCCAGCCAGCCCGAAATCCAGCCTTTAACGGGCCTTTCTCCGGCGGTAAGGGTCCCGCTGATGGAAATGCCCCACAAGGCCAGCAGGGCAACCTCCCAGGATGCAAATTTAAGCGCAATATCCAGAATATAGGGAACACAGACCACCAGCAGCAGGATGCCGGCCCAGTTGCCGACCATGGATGCGGTAATGGACATTCCCAAAGCCAGTCCGCCCTGTCCCTTTTTGGCCAGGGGGAATCCGGCCATCTGGGTGGGGACCGCATCCGGCGTTCCGGGAATATTGATCAGGATAGCGGAAATGGCGCCGCCGAAAACCGAACCGGTGTAGGTGCCGAGAATAAAGATGATGGCGGTTTCAGCCGACATGCTGTAAGTGAGTCCCACCAGCAGCGCCATCGCCATGGTGGTGGAAAGCCCCGGCAGGGCGGCCCAGATAATTCCCAGGGCGGCCCCGCCGGTACAGAGCAGAATCATGAGCGGGTCAAAAGCGGCAAAAAATGAATACATGGGCATCTACCTTAACAGGTCGATTATGGATTCCCCCGGCAGCAAAATTGAAAACAGGATCCGCAGCGTCAAACCAAAAACCACCGGTACGATGACGGAGACCAGCACAATCATCAGCCGGCCGCCCTTGCGCCAGAAAATCATAAACGCCCCGAACAAAAAGAGGCTTCCGGCAACTTCAAAGGGAAGCCGTCCGCTCAGCAGGATAATATAAATGCCGGCCAGCAGGATGATCCAGAGCGTCCTTCGGGTTCGGGTATCGGCGCCGATCCCTCCCAGGGTGAGTCCCGTGAGCAACCTGCCCAGAATTACAAAACCGTTTCTGCGCATGGCTGAAATTAAAAGACCCAGGCCCATCAGAAAAAGGGTGACGGCAAACAACAGGGGAATCAGGCCGGGCGCCGATTTCCATTCTGCCGGGCGGGGCATTCGCAGGGATATGACCGCAGTTGCAAGGCTCACCGTCATCACGACAAGGGAAGAGATGACGTCAATCCCCGCCATACGTGTTTTTTTATCCAAAGGTTTCAGTGTCGAAGGATCCATGGACGCCTCGGGTTACGGGTTGCGCGTTACGCGTTGCGGGTTGCGGTTTATACAGTTTTTATGTCCGCAACCCGCAATGTTCAATTCATTTCGAAGAAATCCGCGGCTGATACCCCTTGGGCGGCCACCACTTCTCGAAATCTTCCGGCCGGGGAATTCCCAGATCGGCCGGATTGACCTTGGCGCCTTCTATCTTCAAGTCCCAGAAGAGCCAGGCGGTCACGCTTTCGCGCAGGGCCGCCATGCGGTCGGCTTCTTCCCCGAGGGTAAGATCCTTGAAAAAGAACTTGCCGCCGATATACGAGCTGAATTCAGGATCGTTGGCGGCAGCGATAAAAGCCTTCTTGATCTTTTCGAGGACTTCAACCGGAGCATCCCGCTTGACGCCCAGGGTGTATTCCGACCCGAAGGGAGCATAACCGGCCAGGGAGGGGATAAAATCGGTAATGGGTCGAAGGACCATCCCACCTTCAAGTTTGATCGGCTCTTTGGTAAATACCGCCAGATTTCTCAGCTTCCCTGCTTTGATATGCTCAATGGTCTCGTGGATGCCGCTGCCGGTCACATCCACCTCTCCCTGAAGGCAGGCCAGAGCGGCCGGGGCGCCGCCTTTATAGGGGATCTCCCGAACGTTGATGCCGGCGCCCTTGACCATGATCTGGTTGCCTTCATTCCAGATGCCGCCCACACCCGAGTTGGAGATGGAGTATTTACCCGGATCTTTTTTGGCCGCTGCTATAAAATCGGCCATGGTTTTGAAGGGGGAATCGGCCCGGACCGCCCACCCCTGTATGCCGCTGGCGATTTTGTAGTACTGCCAGTCTTCCCAGCCGCTCAGCTTGGTATGGCCCATGACGCGCAGCGGTTTGCTGAACTGCGAAGACCCCAGCCACCAGTAGCCGTCGGCCGGTTTGGAGTTGACAAAATCCATTGCCAGCGCGCCGACAGCGCCGGGCCGGTTGACCGCATTGACGGTCGTACCGAGTTCCTGTTCCATCGCTTTGGTATAGGCCCGGGTCAAAACATCGGTTCCGCCTCCGGCCGCATACTGAATCACTACCGTTATCGGCTTGTTGGCGGGCCATTGCGCCTCTACCGGCGTTGCCGTTGAAACTGCAAAGCAAATTGAAATTACTGCCAGAAAAACGAGTCTTGGATAATTTTTCATTGTCTTGCCTCCTTTTAGCATGGGTAATTTCTGAATATGCAAAACGCTCTTGACGTAAGACCCTTAATCGCCGGCGCTGCCGTCACCTCCCTTGCGGCATTGCAACCGGTATGTGATCGGATCCGACCGGATGCGTCATTCCTCCCATCGGAGCAAAGCCCTTATTTCAAGTAAATGCCTTAGCGCCGATGGAATACCCGCCGTCCACCATCAGGTATTGACCGGTAATAAAAGAGGCTTCCCGGCCGGCCATAAAGTAAACCGCAGCCGCCACCTCATGGGCCTCTCCCGCCCGGCCCAGCAATCCATAATCCTTAAAACCGGCTCTGAACTGCTCCGCTGAAATCCCCTTGGCACGCGCAGTGTTGATGTGAAAATCGGTGATTGTTTTTGAAGGGCAGACGGCATTGACCCGAATTCCCTCTTTTCCGTAAGTTGCCGCAAGGCTGCGGGTCAGGCTCAGAACACCGAACTTGGCGGCGTCATAGATCGGCATATCCGTCCGACCGGTCATGGCTGTGGTGGAACCGATCAGAACCATTGCTCCGGACTTCTGCCGGATCATGGCCGGCAGGACCGCCTTGCAGGAAAAGCTGACGCCTTTGAGGTTGACGGCCAGGATTTTATCCCAGTCTTTTTCGGTGGCCTCCAGAACGGTGCCGAATACCCGGATGCCGGCATTTGCCACCAGCACGTCGATCCGTCCGAATCGTTCAAGGGCCGCGGCCGCAAAGCCGAGGCAGTCTGTTTCGCTCGACACGTCGGCAGCACAAAAAAGGGCTTCAGCGCCGGTTGACTGAAGCTGTTCTACGACGGCGTTGCCGTCTTTGTCGTTCCGGTCCACCACCACGACCCGGGCGCCCTCTTTTGCAAATCGAAGCGCACATGCTTTCCCGATACCGGCGCCTGCACCGGTTATTATAACCACACGAGCATCCTGTGCCATAAGGTTCCTTATCAGCAAATAGGCGGGGCCCAAAGGACCAGCTTTTGTTTAAGCCCGGACGGCATGATTTGCCGCTCTGTATGTAAAATCCGAAATTCGAATCTTGAAATTCGAAACAAATTCTAATATCGAATACACTAATGACAAAAACAGGATACATTCGCACCGCTGTTCTTTTGTTTGGATCATTTGAATTTTTGTCATTAGATATTGTTTCTGATTTCGAATTTCGTGTTTCGATTTTAGAGCCTTAAATTCATCGAGGTAAAACCGATGATCTCTGACCTGTCCATAAAACCCGGCTTTCCCGCTATGTTACTTAAACCAGCATCAGCCGCCCGCCATTGACGTCAATGGTGGCGCCGGTAATGTAGCGGCTCTCATCGCTTGCAAAAAACGTGATCACATCGGCAATCTCCTGCGGCTGAGCCAGATGGCCGAGCGGGCACATGTCCGTAAATTTTTTCCGTTTTTCGGGCGTCAGGAGTTTTTCGACCCGTTCCGTCAGGGTCGTTCCCGGCGCAATGGTATTGGCGGTAATCCCGTATGGCGCTGCATCCTTGGCGATATACTGCGTCAGCATGGCAACCCCGGCCTTGGCCGCAGCATAATGCGCCGGCGAAGAACCGGCGCTGGTGCTGCGCCCGGCCAGAGACCCCAGATTGATGATCCGTCCCCATCCCTTTTTTTTCATGAACGGAATCGCCGCACGGCAGCACAGGTAGACGCTCTTCAGATTCAGGGCAATAACGCGGTCCCAGTCGTCTTCACGGATATCCTCAAAATTCGCATAGGCATGGTATCCGCCGGCGCACGTCACCAGGATGTCGACACCTCCCATGAAATCGACAGCTTCAGAAAACAACTTGTCGACATCGGGACGGGACGTCACATCCGCAACAACGGCCTGCACGCAGCCCCCTGCGTCCTTAATCGCGGCGGCCGTCTGACGGATTCCCCCGGACTCAATATCGGTCACCACCACGGCGGCCCCTTCCCGGGCAAATGAAACGGCCGAGGCCCTGGCGATACCGCCGGCCGCACCGGTAATTACGGCGCATTTTCCATCCAGGCGCTTTGCCCGCAGCCGGGCGCCCCCGGAATCACTATTTGGAGTCGAAAGCATGTTCACCGCCTTTTTTAACTGCAACCCGTCACAACGATTACTTTCGCAGGGTTTGCGCGACCCTTAACTTATTGAGCGAGTTGGTGCCGCTGGCATGCAGCCAGGTAAGGCCGTCTCTGATAAACTTTTCCATGGGATGGTCCCGCATAATGCCGACGCCCGCCATGACGTCCATGGCCAGCAGCATGATTTTCATGAAGCATTCCCGTGAAAAAATGCCGGTATACGTGGCTTTGCTTCTGTCAAACTTCTGATTGTCGCGGATCTGGAAAGCGGTATCGAAGAGATAGGTCTCAAGGACATCGTTCAGAATTTTCATTTCCGCCAACATGGTCCCGACGGTCTGATGCTGGATAATGGGTTTGCCTCCCTGCACCCGCTGTTTGGCGTGTTCCAGCGCAATGGTGTACATGGCCTTGCAGATTCCCAGGGTCATGGAGGCGATTTCAACGCTGGCGCCGAACTGAATGCGGGAAGACAGGCCTTCATTCACTTCCCCCAGGATATACTTTTTGGGGATGCGGACATTGTCCCAGAAGGTTTCCCCGTTGGGATACAGGCGATACCCCATTTTGTCATGAACCTGGCCGTAAGTCAGGCCGGACATTTCTTCAACCGGTACGATAAAAGTCGTCGTACCTTTTTTAGCGGTCACCGAACGGTCGGTGCGGGTATACAGGATGTGTATTTTGGAAAATCCCACCAGAGACGACATGTGTTTGGTGCCGTTGACGACATAGCAATCGCCGTCTTCGTCGGCCCGCATGGATACGCCCGATTTGAGATCTTCGGGATCCAGCAGGGTGTCGCTGCCGGCATTGGGTTCGGTCAAGAGCACGGAACCGGTGCAATCATCGTCTTCCGCAAACATGCTAAAGAACTTCTTCTTCTGTTCTTCGGTTCCGCCTTCATTGATGACCTGCATGACCTTCCAGCACTGGCTCAGGCACTTGGCGGTGCCGGGTTCAATTTCGGTCATGGCCGCCAGCAGCATGGACTTGGTAACCACATCCGCGCCGGCCCCGCCGTATTTTTCGGGAAGGCCCAGGGTTCTTAAACCGATCTTTGAAGCCTTCCGGATCAATTCGGCGGGATAACAATCCCTGGGATCGGGACGCGCATCAATTTCGGCCGCCACCGGTTTGACCTCTTTGATAAAAAAATCCCGAGCAAGCTCCTTTAAAGCCATCTGCTCATCGGAAAATTGATATGGCATGATACTTACCTCCGTTCTTCTTGAAGTGATGAATGCCGATCATCGAACGCTGAACGTCCTGTTTTGAACCAGAAACAACAGCCCAATGTTCAAATTTTTTTTAACGTTTGTTTTCGACGTTTCCCCCCCACGGGATGCGGTCTTCGGGTTATCTTGCCAGCGCCTTGCGCAGCTCGGCGATCAGGGTCGGCAGCACATTGCGGTAGTCTTCGACCACCCCGACATTCGAGATGCTGAAGATCGGCGCTTCCGGATCCGAATTGATCGCCACGATATATTTGGAACCGGACATCCCGGCAATATGCTGGCTGGCGCCGGATATGCCGACGGCGAAATAAACTTCCGGCGCAACGATCTTGCCGGTCAGCCCGATCTGGCAGGAAGGCGGCGCCATTCCCTGGTCCACCGCCACCCGGGTGGCGCCCATGGCTCCGTTCAGCAGGGCGGCCAGTTCCCTGAGTTGTTGAAACGATTCCGGGTCCTTCAGACCGCGTCCGCCGGACACCACCACGTTGGCGTCTTCCAGAGCGCACTCGAAAATCTCCTCCTCGACGCGTTCGACCGTCCGGGTTTCCGGCTGAATATCATCGAGGGCTGTCTGAACGGCCACGACTTCACCGGTGCGGTTCGGATCGGGACCGAACGGTTCCTGGGTTCGCAGCCGCACCGTCGCCAAAGCCGTCGGGCCGGCAATCCGCATCTGCGCCAGGGCCTTGCTGCCGTAAACCGGCTTGGTAAAGACCACGGCATCCTCCCGGACATCGAAGCCGACGCAATCGGTAACCAGCCCGCTTTTCAGACGATGCGCCAGCCGGGGCGCCAGTTCGACGGCCGCCGCCTCTCCCGGAAAGAGAAGGATGCGCGGATTCACGGCGGCGACAATGTCCGTCAGCACTTTCAGATAAATGTTGACCTGAAATTCCCCCAATTTGTCGTGATCACACACATAAACGCTGTCGGCGCCGGATTCGATCAGGCTCCGGGGCAGGGAAGAAACCCCCGCACCCAAAAGCGCGGCAGATACCGGTTCGCCGGTTTTGGCCGCAATCGCGCGCGCCATGCCCAGAATCTCCCGGGTCGGCATCGATACCGCATCGCAGCTGACGGATGCATATACTAAAATTCCTGGCATTGCTTCTCTCCTTAAAACGTTTATTTATTTTAAAAGATTCATTTTGATCAGATGCGCTGCAAGGGCCGCCGCTTTTTCCGGCCCGTCCTCGCCGTCGATAAACATGACCTGCCGGTCATAACGGGGAAGCGTCAGAGCTTCCACCACCACCCGTTTCGGTATTTCCGCGTCGATTGCGAGATCCCCGGCTGAAAATGTCGGAATCTGTTTGCGGCCGGCCATTAATACGCCTTTTACGGACGGAAAGCGGGGTTGATTGGTGCTGCTGTTGGTAATGTTCAGCAGGACCGGCAGGCCGACCTCAAGAACCGCCATGCCGCTTTCAGTCTCTCTTTTAACCCGGAAGCCTCCCCCCTTTTGTTCAACATGGTATGCCATGGGAATACAGGCTATCTGCAGTTCCTCGGCCAGCAGTGTGCCCACCTGGCCCATATCCCAGTCGCCGGCCTGCCGTCCGCAAAGAATCATATCGACGTTTCCCGCCCGGCGGACGGCTTTGGCGATGACCGCAGCCGTTGCCGCTGAATCCAGGGTTTCAAAAGCGGGATCCTTCAGCCAGATCGCCTCATCGCAGCCCATGGCCAGCGCGCGGCGCAACACCTTCTGGCTGGATTCCCCGCCCACGGTCAACGCGGTAACCTTGATGTCTTTGTCGCGATCCTTAAGCTGCAGGGCCACTTCAATGGCATTTTCATCATAAGGATTCAATACCGGTTCGCCCTGATCCTGAACCGCGCGCCGGGCTTCAAAGTCGACTTTAAACTCACCCGACGGTATTTCAGGGTCGATGATTTGTTTCATACAAACGACTATATGCATTCCTTGCCTCCTCGGAAAAATAGAAGCGTTCTTCTGCTATGATAGCAGGTTCTCGTCATAGGGGGTTTTCGTAAGAACTTCGTTGCCGTTCTCGGTAATCAGGATCGTGTCCTCCAGGCGGATGCCGCCGCCGCCGGGAATGCCCGGAATGAAGATGCCCGGCTCCATCGAAAAAA
>Ga0209164_1001370_pt1 | contig 32390 bp, 30 predicted proteins | sample MTBNYHSulfiMetaG_FD_187458 | JGI IMG/M metagenome (GOLD analysis project Ga0209164, IMG submission 187458) | Enrichment culture microbial communities from rom New York Harbor, USA that are MTBE-degrading - MTBE-NYH (New York Harbor Sulfidogenic)... | ecosystem: Environmental > Aquatic > Marine >... | reverse complement strand
ATACTTGGCTGGTGCATTACAATACCGAAAGACCTCACCAGGGCTATCGCAATATGGGACGCAGACCGATTGAAACAGTTGATTTATTTTTATCTAAAAATGTTAGGAAAGATGCCTAGTTATACAAATAAATGAACCGTTCCCTCAATCAATTTAGGGAACGGTTCTTTCAAACAAGTTCATTCTGACATTATGGATGTGTTATTCCCGCGCTTTTTTTATCAACCAGATCTTCCGCCCTGTCCGCGTCCTCCCCCATTTCCCGCCCAATATGGGCGTCCACTTTCATCTCGAATATCAACAGTTATCCCATTTGTAAGATTTGTTATTTGTGAAACCTCAAACAATCCGCTCTCATCAAAAAATCCGAATAGTTCAACTTGGTCGCCAATTTTCACCACAAATCCCGCTTGCCGGGCATACCACCAGGCACGATTCTCAACTGATATCTCCTTCCCATCAACCATCGTGGCCAACATATAATCCGCATTGAGATCAATAACTGTTCCCTCCAGCCGAATTTCATCGATTCCCACAGGCCCCTCATCAGATATTACCGATCCTCGATTACCGCCCCCCTGATAGATGTTCCCTCCGGAATTGGTATCATTCCGGTAAAGTCCTTCGGAACGAAATTCTTCTTTGAACCGGGAGGCATCTCTTCGCTGGCCTGACACAGCGCTTTCATTTCCGGTTTCCAAGCGTGCTGATGTTCGGTAAATTCCACCGTAAATCAACGCTCCGGATAGTGACGCGAACAATACGCCTAAAACAAGCTTCCTAATCATTTGTTACTCCTTCAAATGTAATTTCTTGATTCGAATTTCCCAACTTGAACATCTTTTTACTTACATTCGCGATCCAACCCCAGTGGATATTGAAATGCAGCAGAACAGCGATAAACATGGCTATCCCTGACCAGGTATGGATGACATCCCATGTATACCAACTGAAAATAAACACTGGTGTAATCGCAGCGTTGGATCGGCCCGGTATGAGCATCAGATAAATTCCGGATGCTGCAGCCAAAATAAAGCTGATCCCTGCGATCAAGTTTAAGAAGATATTGTATTGCGCGCGCCAGTTCTTCTTTCCAACTTCGCAGGTCTGTGGTTTTACACAACGGACAACCATTGCCTTGATCCACTGCCAATGAACAAAAATATGAGCCAGCACCACCAAGATCATCGCCAAACCTGTCCAAAGATGAACAGCATCCCATCCATCCCTGTTGAAAAGAATCCTCATACCATAATATGGATTTCGCCCGCCCTGGTAGCCGACAGGAAAAATCAGAAAATAAACACTGGAGGTTAACACACCCAATCCAACAATCGTCAACCAAGCAACCAACCACCACCTTTGGCTGGTTTTTGTAGAAACTGTAGCTTTGTTATTTTGCATTAAAAACCTCCGTAATTTGATTACGGAGGAAATATACAACTGCAATGTGAAGAGATTGTAAAGTATTCTTAAAATATGCTTAAGGTTTCCTTCATTTTATTTTTTGACTGCGCTGTTCCATCAATATGATCTCTTCAAACGCCTTGACCACCGATGGATCAAAATGCTTGCCGGATTCATCATGAATATACTGCAGCGCCTTTTCATCCGACCAGGCTTTTCGATAAGGGCGGTCTGAGCGCAGCGCATCCCATACATCAACCAAGGCAAAAATTCTGGCTGACAGAGGTATTTCTTCGCCTTTCATTTGATTCGGATACCCGCTGCCATCCCATTTTTCATGGTGGCAATAAGGAATCTCAGCCGCTTTTTTCAAGAAGGGAATGGATTCAAGCATCTCCTGGGCAAACCTTGGGTGTTTGCGCATGATCTCCCATTCCTCATCCGTTAGGGAGCCTTCCTTCATTAAGATGTTGTCCGGAACACCCATCTTGCCGATATCATGCAAAACCGCACCGCGCTGCAAATGGATCATTTCATTTTCCGCGACTCCAAGCTTGCGGGCCAACCGTGTGGTCAGATCCAGGACTCTCTGGCTGTGGCCTTCGGTTTCGCGGTCGCGAAGTTCAAGGGTCTTTGCCCAGCCTTCCAGCGTTGTTTCATATGCAACAACCAGATCCAGGTTGGACTTTTCCAATTCGCGGAACATCTGCGCGTTCTCCACTGCGATAGCTGTTTCTGATGTGAGGGTGTTTAGGAAATTCATCCAATCCTCGTCCGGCTCAAGCAGCGATCTGTGGAAAATTTCGAGCACTCCCTGAATTTTTCCCTTCGCGACCAGAGGCACGCCAAAGTAGGCGACGAAGCTTTCGTTTGTCAACAAAGGAGCCTGGCTTAACGAGGTTTCTTCGTTTCGCAAATCATTGACATGGATCGTTTTCATCAATTCAGCTGCTTTCCCCGCAAGCCCCTGCCCCAAATCCAGCCTGGTATATTTCAGAGCTTCCGTTTGGAAACCTCTGCCGGCAACAAAGAACAACTGCTGGTTTTCCTCGTCATATAAGAGCACATCGGCAGCATCCACGCCCAGTTGCTCTGTTACTTGCTCCAAAAGAAGGTAAAGCGGAATTTGCAGATCGATATTGGTGGTAATGGCCATATTGATATCTTGTAATGCGGAAAGACGCTTCAGCTGCAGCTGCAGCCGTTTCTCCGTCTCCCGGCGCTGCCGCAGCTCTTCCTGCGTAGTGCTGTATAACTGCGCGTTTTGAACAGCCACGCCGGTCTGCTGGGCTAGCGTGAGCAAGGTCTGTTTGTCTTCACTTGTGTATGCCTGGTCAGAAAGCTTGGGACCGAAGGAGAACATACCCACAAGTTCTCCTTTTACTTTCAATGGGACATAAATCTCCGCACCCAGTTTTTTGATTACTTCCTTTTGGCCTACCCAGGCGCTGCGGAATTTTTGATCGACTGCAAGCTCTGAATGAGTTAAGACTGTGGTGTTATTCGCCAGTTTATTTACTAGCGGATGGTCTGAGGTAATGATCGTTCTGGGAGAAATGCGTGTGCCGATCTGCGAGGCGATCATGAGATTTCGCTTTCCATTGTATTTCAGGAAAAGCGCTGCCTTTTCGATGTACATGGTTTCCGTTATCTCTTGCAGGATCATAAGCGTCAATTTCCGCAGGTCGAAGACAGATGAGGCAGTCTGGCTCACACGCTGGAGCATTTGGACCGCGTTGTAACGTTCGCGGAAGAAGATTTTGTCCACAGCATTCTGAAGGTAATCCCTAAAGGGTTGGATGAGCAGCGCTGCGATCATCGAAACGACGATTGAGACCGAAAACAACCGCTCAGAGGAATCCGCATGAAAGACCTCAAGAGCTAACGTGATCAGCAGAAAATAGATCGCACCGACAATGACTGTTGGGATGACATAAAGTGCGCTTTTTCGTACCACAATACTGATATCCAGTAGTTTATGGCGTAAGATGGCAATTGTAATGATGACTGAAGCCAGTATATTTGCCACAATATCCACCGGATACTGGCCGATTTCAGTGAAATTCAAACTCTCACCGATCAAAATGATTATGATCGCGGCCGCTAGAAATGAGTAACGGGAAATTTGGGTTTCATCCCTTGAGGTTCGCGATATTTTAACAAGGTGAAAAATACTCACCAGCATCACGATATAACTTGGACCCGCCACCACCGCCACCCAATCCGTGAACGCATACACCAATTTTCCATCGACCAATTCTGCCGTGGGAATTACATGAATGGTCAGTTGGTTGATCGCGATCGCAGTTATTCCATAGAGATAGACCAATGGGGCGATCTTAAATTTCTTGTTGACAACCGCCTGGGTAAAGTAAAAAAGCGCTATCATCGAAGCTACAGCGCATGATGTCATCAATCGAAACCAGATGACAGTGCGGCCGATATCCTGAAGCACCACCAGCGCAGCAACCGACCAGATCAGCATAGCCAGCAGATATAATCTGAAGCGGCTGCGTATGGTAGTCAAAGGCCTGTTGAGCGATACAATGATCAGCAGGACCAAATACACAAAAATTGCCACAAGCGGAATGATGGTGCTCAGGCTTATTTGCATAAGTCGACTATTTTACTCCAAATTAGTCAGTCGGGCTAAGATGTGATTCTTGGGCTGCTTATGCGGCAGTTTTAGATGCGCCAGACCTGCGCCAGTCGCCCGAGCGGTTTCCATAAGATTATTGAAAGAGCCTCCCAGCAGGCGTGCCAAGTTTAGATTTACCCTACCAGGGATTTCTTCCATCACCTCAAAATCAGTATGCATCTTTTTCAAACTTTTTTCTTTTGATTTTTCTACTTTTTCCAAGGGCATTGTCTCATCCGGTTTGTATTCCACATATAGAACATTCCTCCCGAACTCTTGAACTGTTTTGGGCATTTTCTTTCCCAGGAAATTTTCCCCAATCTCGCTATCCTTCCAAATCTCTTTTTGTTCATAAAGCAATCTTTCCAGGATCTGCATGAATTCATCCATGCTCAGGTCAAGGTAACCGCAATACTTTGACCATACCTTGTCTTTCTCACCTTGGCGAATTAATTCTGAAGTAAGTGACATAATCTTTTCTATGGTTTTAGTGCTCTGTTTATTATTGGGGCAGGCGCCCAAAATTTCTTAGATCTCATGCGTATTAATTCGAGATTTGAAAAACCAGTCGCCTTCATCATTTTGTCCCTTTCATCGAAGGAATGGATATTACAATCGCGCCCATTTCAGCTTTAGCGCGTGAAATATTTTCTTGGACAAGGAAGTAGAATAAAGCGGCGATTTTGATAAAGCCATTTACGAGCGTATTCTTCCTCCCGGAAGATCCGCCTGCAGCCGCCTTGAGGACCGTCCCGCTCGGCTTAAATATATGGAAGATGTTTTCGAGCAGCAGGTTAACATCCATATGATGAGTCGCCAGGCAGCAGATCACAGTATCATAAATCCCAGCTTTAAATGGCATTGATAGCGCAGAAGAACGCACTTGCGGAGTCCGGTAGGTGATGTTTTCCGCTGCAAGTTGCTTTTTACTTTCAGCCAACTTGCCAAAGGTAATATCCCATCTGAAAATATTATTGAATGGAATGTTTTTTCTTCCTAGAAATAACGGGATATAGGATTTGCCTGTTGCTACATCCAGGATCTGATGGCTCTTCGCTGATTGGTATTGTGAAAGAAGCTGCCCCATGAATGCCGGATATTCGATCCCCCAAAATTTATTCAACTCATTATTCATGAGCCGTTCATAACGGGGCGCCATTTCTGTGAAAGCAGCAAAGATATTTTGTTGTTCTTTCACCATCTTCCTTTTAACAGGAAACAGGTATGTTCGCCCTCCGAACGGAGTGATTATAAACTAAATTATTAATCTATTTGCAGGAATCTGGTTGGTTGTCAATAAAAAGGCGCAGGATAAAAAGGAAAGAAGAAAGGCGATTTAGATATGGAAGATTGCTGCGGTTCGAATCTTCCTCATCTAGTTTTTGTGTGAAGATACGTTCAGCTCTTCTTACGACAGTCCTGGCTATATCAAGCGCAGCGCCGCATCTGGTTTTACCACCGTAAACGAAGGCGCGGGGATTTTCGAGTGACTTACCATAGAAATCAATGCGCGACTCGATCCAATCCAATTTATCTGGTAAAAGAAAACGATCACCTATCGCTGCTGGCGTCGCTCCAGCGATTAAACCCATCAATTTAGAGAGGTCATCCTGAATTTGTGCGAGATCTTGTTTTATTAGAACATCATCCGAAAAACTGATCGCTAGCCCAAGATGAGCGGTGGCTTCGTCCAATGCACCGATCAGGTCAAATATCGGTGAACTCTTTGGCAGTCGACGGCCATCGAAAAGATTGGCTTCACCTTCATCCCCTTTACCGGTATAAAACCACATTATTTCTCCTATTCTATTGCGCAGGATTTGATTGGGCTAATAGGAACCACTCAGTAACATTCCAAAACCGGTCGCTCGGATCATACATCGCCCCAACGCGCACACCCTGGATAGAATCATCGATGGCAAAGTTATATACTGGGTAAAAAAGGGGTAGAGCAGGCATTTCTTCGATAAAGATCACCTGGAAATTACGGTAAAGTTTAGCGCGTTCTTCCTGGTCCCTGGTCACGCGTGCTTCCGCCAGATACTGACTAACAACGGGGTTTTCCCACTGTGAATAATTCTGCCCTTCAGCGATCTCCGATTGATCCCAGAACGGATAAGGATCGGGGTCCGGCGAGCGGTAATAATTGATGTCGATCAAAGCAGCCTGGTAAGTAAGAGGCTGAAGATGATCCAGGATCAGGGAATCATATGGAACGGCTTCAAGCTGCACATTGACGCCCAATTTTTCCCAATCGGTCCGGATATATTGCGCAATGCGCGTATGGTAATCGTCATTCGGATGAACCATCGTGAAAGATAATGCAGTAGCATCCTTCCGGCGGATCCCATTGCCTTCTTGTGCCAACACATAACCTTCTTCGATTAATAGATTCTTTGCCGCTTCGATGTTTTGATCAATCCGCTGGTTACCGGAATAGTACGACCAGGAATTGGGTAACAGAGGGACATCCGCTATAAGCCCTTGTCCATTTAAAATGCGGTCGATCATCCCCCGGCGATCCAGGCTCATTAATAGCGCGCGGCGGATTGCAGGTTCTTGAAAAAACGGCAGACTGGTATTCTTCAAATTGAAGAGTACCATTGCGATCTCAGGTTTATTCAGGCTGTAAACAGAAAGACCGGGATTTCTAAGCGCGTCAACTATGACAGCCTCATTCAACTGCCCTATCCCATTCACGTTACCCTGTAAATAGGCATTGAAGGCAGTTTCCACATCAGGATAATAACGGAAAACAAACTCCTGAAGAAAAGGCACTTTGCCATAGAAGTCATTATTTGCTGTTAATACGACACCTTGAATCTCATTTCCTTCGGCCAACAACCTGTCAAACCGGTAAGGCCCGCTGCCCACCGGATTAATATTGAACTCTGAGTTGATCATCTCACTGTAGGTCAAGCCGCCAAGACGGTGTTGGGGAATAATATTAAAGGAAAGATAATCGATGAAGGGGGTAAATGGTTCAGTAAGACGGAATTGCAAGTCTTTTTCACTCAGCACAATTATTTCTATTTTAGACCAGAACTCCTTGAGGTCTTCCGGTAAGACGGAGTCAGGATCACGCATTAATTCAACAGTGAACAACACATCATCCGCCGTGACCGGAGCGCCATCATGCCAGTTGGCGTTCTCCTTTATGACAAAATTGTACGAAAGACCGTCAAATCCCACCCCCCAGCTCTCAGCCAAATCAGCCACTGGCTGTCCCTGGGCGTCAAATTTGATTAAACTACTAAAAACTAAGCGGTCAATATCCCGATCCGCCTGGTTGTAATAATCCAAAACCGGATTCAATCGTTGTAGCCGACCGACGATACCTTCGGAGTACACGCCGCCGCTTGCAGGGACAGGAGATACCAGCCTGAAACCAGTTTGCTCGCTAAGCAGGAGCATGCCGACGATCAAGCCGGCAATCAGGATAATGATTAATTGCCATTTGAAAGACTTCATAACGGGAATGATTTTACATTAAAAAAGGCTTTTCCCGTTCAATGGGAAAGAGCCTTTCCATGCTGAAAGGAAAACGAACTAATTTGTCGCTGCGATCGTCGAAACCACCAAGATCACAAAAACCACGGCTAAAACAACTGTGATGGTGAACAGGGTTTTTTCAATTCCGCGTCGGGCGCTGAAAACAGTACCCATATCCTGGCCGGTAAGGCCGCCAAGGCCAACGCCTTTGCTTTGCAACACAATACTGGTGATCAAAGCCAGCGAAGTTATAATCAACGCAATTTGAAGATAAGTGACCAAATTCAACCTCCGAAATCTAAGCAGCAGGATTATACCATCTATAAATAACATTTCACATGACCACAGAAATTGTCGCGAACATCCACATACACACGAAGTACTCCGATGGGACAAAGTACCATAAAGAAATCGCCCAGATCGCTGCCGAATGCGGTCTGGATGTCATCATCACCACCGACCACAACATTTTCGTTTCAGGATTCGAAGGGTATCATTTTTTTTATGGAAGGCAGATTCTGCTGATCGCGGGGGAGGAGATTCACGACAAAAATCGAATCCCGCAAAAGAGCCACCTTCTCACGTTGGGAACCGATCGATCTCATGTTCGATTCGCAGGAGACCCGCAGCGATTAGTCGACCAGATAAATAAGGATGGCGGATTGTCTTTCATCGCGCATGCGTATGATCCCGCTCTTCCTGCGTTCGGAGAGGATGACCTTTCCTGGGAAGACTGGTCCGTCACAGGCTTCACCGGGCTGGAGATCTGGAATAATTTAAGTGAATTCAAGATTCAGGTGAAGCACAAACTGGATGCTTTGCTCTTCGCGCTATTTCCCAAATTCCTGGCTGTTAAACCGCCTGAACAGATCCTTAAACGGTGGGATACGCTTCTGCTCGAAGGCCGCCATGTGGTCGGAATTGGCGGTGCTGACGCGCATACCCTGCTTTATCACATTGGGCCGTTCATCAAAGAAGTCTTTCCTTATCGGTATCATTTTCGGACGATCAATGATCACATCGTCCTGGATCACCCACTTAGCGGATCTGCTGAGAATGACCGGATTTCAATTCTTGAAGCACTTAAAATGGGAAACCTTTTTATCGCAAACGACGGCGTGAAACCCGCCCAAGGTTTCCGCTTTTCTGCACACTCGGGTGAAAAGACCTTTTCAATGGGATCGTGTCAAAAATTTCGGGATGGTCTGGTATTAAAAGCGGATCTCCCCGCTCACGCTGATTGTCGATTGATTAAAAATGGACTAGTCGTTGCTGAATTTGATCATGTCAAAGAAATTAATTATTCAGTTACCTCACCGGGAATTTACCGATTGGAATGTTACCGCAGCTATTTGTTCAAAAAGAGAGGTTGGATCTTCACAAATCCGATTACCATCGAGTGAAATTTTCATCCCTTGATCACTACAACTGGTTTCAATCGCGCGACCTTTCTCGCGAGACCCGCGCCAACTGCGGATTCGATCACCAGGTCCACATCCTTATACGCCTGAGGTGCTTCTTCCGCAAGCCCGGACATCGAACCGGCTTTCACCAGAATTCCATCATCACGTAATTCTCTCAGCAGGTCTCCCCCCCGGACAGATTTTTTTGCCTGCGTACGGCTCATTAAACGCCCCGCACCATGGCAGCAGGAGCCAAAAGTCTTTTCCATGCCAGTATCTGTGCCATTCAGAACCCAGGACGCCGTGCCCATACTGCCCGGTATAAGCACAGGCTGGCCTATCAAATGATACCTGGAAGGTATTTCCTCGTGATGTGGTCCAAAAGCTCGGGTAGCGCCCTTGCGATGAACACAGACCTTGGTTTGTTTGCCATTCAAAGTGTGTGTTTCAATCTTTCCGATATTATGCGCCAAGTCGTACACCATCCGCAGATGAAAATCGGGGGCCATCTTTTCAAACACGCGTTCAAAAACAGCGCGGGCGCGATGGGTGAGGAGCTGGCGATTGCAGAACGCAAAGTTGGCTGCGCAGCGCATGGCTGCCAGATAGCGTTGGCCTTCTTCCGATTGCAACGGAGCACAAACCAATTCCCGGTCAGGCAGGACAATATTGTATTTCCTGACCGATGTTTGGAATTCTCTGACGAAATCCGAACAGATCTGGTGTCCGAAGCCTCGGGATCCACAATGGATCTGAAGAGCAAGATTGCCCACCATCAATCCCATCGCTTCAGCCGCTCGGGTGTCAAATATCTCTTCCACCACATCAACTTCAAGAAAATGGTTGCCCGATCCGAGGGATCCCGCCTGTTTGATACCGCGCTCAATGGCCCGCTCACTGACGCAATCAAAATCCGCCCCCTCAAGAAATCCCCTGCTCTCCGTAAGATCAACATCCATCTCGGATGCAAATCCATTTTTTAGCGCCCATCGCGATCCCGTTTCGCAAATTCGGGCAAAATCCTTTTTCGTGATCGACACAGTCCCGCCCCGGCCTACCCCGGTTGGAACCTCTTGAAACAGCAGATTGGAGAGAGTTTCAATTTCGGATTCGGCTTCACCCAGGGAAATATTCGAAGAAAGAAGCCGGACTCCACAATTGATATCATAACCAATACCGCCCGGTGAGATCACACCGGATTGAACATCGGTAGCTGCCACACCCCCGATCGGGAAGCCATATCCCTGATGAACATCCGGCATAACGCTGACATAGTTTAGCAAACCGGGCAGACTGGATGAATTCACTGCCTGAATTATGGATTTATCTTTTAGCGACTGCCTGACAATTTCTTCCGATGCGAACACTCGCACTGGAACCTGCATGTCTCTGCGATAAGTTAGCGGTATTTCCCATTCGAAATCATTGATCTTATTAAAATCTTTAAACTCAACCATCTTCTCACTAGACATCAAACGTGATCTTGGTCTGATAAATTCCTTTTACTTTTACTATTTCCATCTCATGATAAGTCACTGCTTTGATTTCATTTTTAATTTCCAATAATGAATATAAGGGAATCTCACCTGATAATTCTGTAAAAGAGATGTTTATCCGCGGGCTGCGTGTCATCAAGTGACGGTCAACGAGGATCAGTAATTTCTCCAGATAACTGATCAAAAGTGTCTCTGGATCGTTTTCATTTATCAGGATAGGTCTGCTTTTATTCTTTGCTTTCCCAAGAACAGCGCCCGCCACATAGTACATCCCCTTCCCGGCATTCAAGAATAGTTCTTCCAGAGTTTTTCCGTACGCGATGATCTGCAGATCAGCAGTATGGCCGATTTCTTTATATTCAGGATAATCATCATCCATCTAATATAATTATAGGATATGAAGAGTCAACTGGAGATCATTGAAAAACGCCTGCAGGAATTTTTTGAAAATCAATTGCAGAATCTGGGCGGTAAAAATCTTTATACAAAGATCACTGAATCTATCCTGCAGACACTCCATCAAGATATCCACCTTGTTGAAGAAAAAAGCTTTGCGCCGAATATTTACCGGATCCTATTGAAATCGGCCGAAGGCATGGATCCTGAGGAAATGGCTGCATTCACGGATACGCTGAAAACGATCATTAAAAATGTCTGCCAGGAAGAGACCCTCAATCTCTCCGGACCTATCCACATTCAATACTTTAATGACCAAAAGATCGAACCTGAATATAAGATCGAGGTTAGTTTTTCCACAGCGCCGACTAGGGATACCGCAAAAATCTTTATGGGTGAGGACGACCACGAATCAGGGGTAGAAATTGTTTCAGGCTATTTAATTTCATCCTCAGATGATGTATTTGAAATTAAGAATAAGATTATCAATATCGGCCGGCGTGAGGAGAATGAATTGGTGGTGGATAATCTTCTGGTCTCACGCTTGCATGCGCAAATCCGCGCGATCAACGGCAGACATGTGCTTTTCGATATCGATTCTACAGCCGGGACCAAAGTTAACGGGCAAAAGATCCGTCAGCAGCCATTGTCGCCAGGAGATGTTATCGAGATCGCAGATTACACGCTGATTTATTATCATGAGCTGGATGAGAAATACCGAACGGGCTCAGAAAAAATCACAAAAAAAATCTCTTAACGAAAAATGAGCGCAATAATTGTCCTTATCATTCGCATACTGATGGTTGCCTGCATTTATGGTTTCCTTGGATTCGCACTTATCGCTTTGTGGCGCGAATTGAAAAGGACTTTGGACCTCCAAACCGCTGCCATCCACCCACGGTTATCTTTAACAATCGATGGTTCAGAAAATCTTCAGTTTCAACAACCTGAAATCCTCATTGGACGCTCTGTGGAAAACGACATCCAAGTAATCGATGAAACTGTCTCCCAAAAACACGCCAGGATCTTTTTTCAAAACAGCCATTGGATGCTTGAGGACAGCCGATCCACCAACGGCACATACCTCAATGGGGAAATCATTCACGCAGCCGCTGTTTTGATCGATGAAGATAGAATTGATATTGGTAATAAAACGATTGTCGTGAATCCAACCAAGGGTCAGACTTCTAATTGATATAATTTTTCATTAATTAAGACGATGTATTTATCGGAGGTCAAATGAAGGATAACCCGGTATTAGCGATCATCGGCGGATCTGGTTTATATCAGTTCCCTTCTCTTGAAAATGCGAAAACACTGAAAATTACAACACCCTTTGGTTCGCCAACATCACCCATCATTACTGGTGAATTATTCGGGAAAAAGATCGCCTTTCTGGCGCGCCATGGGATCGGGCACATTTATACACCATCCGAAGTGAATTACCGTGCGAATATTTATGCACTCAAAGCACTGGGTGTACCGCGCATTGTCAGCATCTCCGCCTGCGGGTCTCTAAGGGAGGATTTCAAACCGGGTGAGATCGTTATTCCGGATCAGATCGTTGACTTCACTCGAAGCCGAGTGAGTACATTCTTTGGCGATGGAATCGTTGCCCATATCGGTTCAGCGGATCCGTTCTGCAAAGATCTGTCCTCGCAAGTTATAAAGGCGGTTAAAGCCACCGGCGCGGTTCTACACAAAGGCGGTACGTATATCACAATTGAAGGCCCAAGGTTCTCCACCAAAGCGGAATCCAACCTGTATCGTGAATGGGGGGTGTCTGTGATCGGCATGACTGCTTGCCCTGAGGTTTTCCTGGCTAGAGAAGCCGAGATCTGCTACGCGACCATGGCGCACGTGACAGATTATGATGTCTGGCACACCAGTGAAAAACCTGTCACGGTGGAAATGGTCATTGAAACGTTAAACCAAAACACCGGCATTGCTCAAGATGCCGTCAAAGAATTGGTGAAAAACCTGCCTGAAGATAGAGATTGCGATTGCAACCATAATCTTAAGGATGCCATCATGACTCAGCGGGACAAGATCGACCCTGCTACAGCAAAGAGAATAACCGCGATCATCGAAAAGTACGTTTAGTGGTAAGAAATATTATTCATCGAATTGAAAGCTTGCGGGATGCCCGAGGATATCTGAATTTCTTCGCAATCCTGTTTTTATTCTTGTTTTGCGTTGTCCTAACGCTTTCGCCCGCTGTGCGCTACCGCTCATGGAATGTGAATTACCTATGGTCTCATTGGGCTGGCTTTGGTTTATGGCTGGCAGGGTTTCTTTGGTTCGTTCACATCTGCAATCAACAGAAAAACCTAAAAGACACTGCCCTGATCCCCATCATTGGACTGCTCTGTGGATGGGGGATACTTTCCATTTGGCGCATAAGCTTCATTTTCGGCTTACGGCAAGCCGCCTGGTTCCTGGTATGTGTCTTTACCGCTTCACAAATATTCAGGCATCCAAATCTGTTGGCAAGGGCAAAAAAATATAAGTACTTCATATTAATTATTGGTTTGCTCCTGGCAACTTTGACATTTGTTTTCGGTACGTATCCTGGAGGTGAAGGGCCGAGACTTTGGTTGGGGGTGCGGGGAATTTACTTTCAACCTTCCGAGCTTCTTAAGCTGCTTCTGATATTCTATCTGGCAGCGTATTTTTCAGAGCCCCGATTGGAAACCAGGAGTCTGGTCCATTCCATTCTTCCCGCGCTGCTTCTATTCTTCATTTCTCTCGGCTTACTGATCGCACAACGAGACCTGGGCACTTCACTGATTTTCATCGTGATCTTTATATTTATGCTCTTTACCAAGTTCGGCAAGCGCCGCGTAATCCTATTCGGCGCTTTGTTCCTGCTGGCAGCCGCAGCTATCGGGTATTTGGCCATCGACCTGGTGCGAATTCGTTTCCTGGGCTGGATGATGCCCTGGATGGATGCGCAGGCGGGATCTTATCAGATCATCCAGTCAATCATCGCCATCGCCGCCGGAGGTATCACCGGCACCGGTCCAGGCCTTGGCAGCCCGCAGGCGGTTCCCATCGCTCATTCAGATTTCATTTATTCCACCATTGTTGAAGAGACAGGTTTGTTCGGCGGGATCGCCCTGCTGATCCTGTTTGCCCTGCTTTTCACGCGCGGGATCAGAATTGCCATTCATGCTAATAACAAATACCACCAATATCTGGCTGCCGGCATTTCGGTGTATCTGACCAGTCAGGCAATTCTGATCATTGGCGGCAATATCCGGCTTCTGCCAATCACCGGCGTCACTCTTCCCTTTCTTTCGTATGGCGGTTCCTCGCTGTTAGTGTCGTTTGCCGCCATTTGTGTCCTCCTGCTGATTGAAAATGACCAATCCGACCAATTGACCAGAACCCAGGTCTCTTACAAAACCGCCAGCATCCTCTACGCAACATTTTTGGGTGGATTGCTCCTGCTGGCTTTGACTACAGGATGGTGGTCATTTGTCCGATCTAGAGACCTTCAACTTCGTGCCGACAATCCGCGCCATTTTACTGCCGCCCGTTTTGTCAGACGAGGATCAATCGTTGACCGTAATGACACAGTAATCGCCCAATCGGAAGGTGAAATAGGAAGTTATCAAAGGCAGATCACCTACCCTGCGCTAAGCAACACTATCGGCTTCTCCAACGGAACATACGGCAATGCTGGGTTGGAAGCCGCCCTGGATGATTATTTGAGCGGCGAAAGAGGATATCCTTCATTCGAGATATGGTTTAACTACCTGCTATACGACCAGCCCCTTCCCGGCCGTGATGTGCGCCTGACGATTGACATGAGCATCCAGGAAACAGCAGATCACTTGATGGGTAATTTTCAGGGCAGCACGGTTGTGATAAATGCTCAATCTGGGGATATTTTAGCCATTGCTTCACATCCCTTCTACAATGCCAATGAGATTGTGAATAAACTTGAATCATGGCAAATGGATGAATCCTCACCTCTGCTTAACCGTGCGGTTCAAGGCGCCTATCCAATGGGAAATCTGATCACGCCTTTTCTCCTGACTCAGGTCGGTTCTTCCCAGGGGGCGATATCAGACTCTTTTCCGGGATACCTCTCCACTTTTCAGGTGGATCGCTGTGCGATTCAAACCGACGAACCCAACAATTTGCAAACCTCCATACAAAATGGTTGTGATTCCAGCATTATCCACTTAGCCAGAACGCTGACCACGGAAGGTTTTATCCACACCGTTGACCAATTCGCTCTTATAGGCTCTCAGAACATCGGTTTACCGATCAATCAGGCAGTCTCACTCCCCCAAGGTGTGTCATGGTTTGACCTTGTCTACGGCAGCAATCCCATACGAGTTAATCCACTGCAAATTGCCATCGCTGCCAGCCCGATCAGCGCTAACGGTTTCATGCCAACCGCCCGGATCGCATCAGCGGTAAATATTGCCGATCAAGGGTGGGTAACACTCAGTCCTACCAGCAGTCAGCGGGTTCTCACATCGGAGACAGCCAATGCTGTCAATAATTACTTAAACTCCGATACTATTTCCGGCTGGGAAATTACTACCTCATTAAAGGACGAAACTGGTGTCTATTCCTGGTATCTTGCAGGCACGCCGGTTTCATGGCCTGGAGCACCGGTTGTGGTTGTCCTTGTCTTGGAACGCGACAGCGCGGAATTTGCCCAACTTGCCGGGCGGGAGATTTACCGTCAGGCAACGGAATGATCCGCTCAAACGAGACGGAGGAATTTCCGCTTACCTACTTGTAGCACCCCCGGTTTGAGTCCCTCATCCCAGGATTCCACCAGAACCCCATCCAATCGGACTGCTTTCTGGTCGATCAGCGTTCGTCCTTCACTGCGGCTCTTGACTAAACCGGAATCCATAAGGACATCCAGACACTTTGATGATAATTGCAGAGAGTATGAAGCCATATTTTCAGGCGCCAAGTTCTTCTGGAATTGATTGACAAAATCAGCCTGCGCCTTTTCGGCACCCTCCGTCCCGTACATCGAGTCCGTTACTTCATAGGCGAGTTTCATTTTTGCATCCCTCGGGTGAATCGAGCCATCCGTCAAACCCTTTTCGATCGCGGATATCTCATCCGGGGTCCAACGCGTGACTAAAGAGAAGAAGACGGCCATTGCGCTGTCCGGAATGCTCATCAATTTCCCGTACATATCTTCCGGTGTCGTATTAATGGGAATGTGGTTGCCGAGCGATTTGCTCATCTTTTCCACCCCATCGGTGCCGGGCAAAATGCTCAAGCAGATGGCAATATTGGGTTGGGCGCCCAGAGCAGACATGACTTTTCTGGAGGCGGTAACAATGTTGTAAAACTGGTCCGTGCCGCCCACCTGTACATCGGTTTCCAATTTGTAGGCATCATAGCCCTGCATGATCGCGTAAAGAGTTTCATGCAGATAGAGCGGTTCACCCTTTTCCCATCGCAATTTGAATTTCTCACGGCTGAGGAACTGTTGCACGGTAAAGTTTTGCGCTAATCGGATGATCTCGGCAAATGAAAGTTTGGACAGCCATTCAGAGTTGTACCGGACCTTGGTCAGCTTGGGATCAAGGATCCTAAAAGCCTGTTCGGCATACGTTTTCGCGTTTTCGCGGATTACCTGCGAGTGGAGCACCGGTCGGGTCACATCTTTATCCGTTGGATCGCCGATCAGCGCTGTGTAGTCCCCGATCAGGAAAGTAACCTCATGCCCCAATTCCTGGAACTGGCGCAGTTTTCGCATGGTGACCGTATGGCCTAGGTGAAGATCAGCGCGTGTGGGATCATAGCCGCAATAGACCTTGAGGGGGCGATTTTCTTTCTCTGCCTGGATCAGCCGGTCGCGTAATTCATCGGTCATGACCTTTTTTATTTCTTCGTCCCCATATTCGGTTCCCTGCATCAACAAGGCGACTTGATCTTCGATCTTCAACTTCTCCTCCGGTTTGAATGAAACTGAGAAATGATTATACCAGTCAGGTTTTAGGGAAAAGGGGAGAAAATTGACTCATGCTATAATCCTGTGAGGTTTTTGATGGAAAACGTTCTTGTTCTCAACGCGAACTACGAACCGATCAATGTGTGCAATATGCGTCGCGCAGTTTGCCTCATGATCATGGAAAAGGCATCGCTGGTGCAAAATGGCCGAGGCGTGATCCATTCCATAGGGGATACATTCCCCAAACCCTCTGTGATCCGCCTCGAGAAAATGGTGCATAAGCCGCGTCCCCGCGTGAAAATGACCCGTAAAGAAGTTTTCAGGCGCGATCATTACACCTGCCAATACTGCGGCAGCCAATCTCGGGATCTGACGATCGACCATATCAAGCCCAAACATTTGGGTGGCACACATTCCTGGACCAATATGGCCACAGCTTGCTCTTACTGCAACCATAAGAAAGGCGGCCGGACACTCGAGCAATCAGGCATGACGCTCCTTAAAGATCCGACAGAACCTCCAGCATCCGCCGCGTATATTTACGATCACTTTATCAGTGTATACGAAGATTGGAAACCTTTCATTAAGGGCTGGTAAAAAAACGATTCCCGCTGGCTTCCCCGCAAGCGGTTTTTAAAAAATACACCCTGCAAACCACTATCTACAGGGTGTCTTTTTTGATAGACTAATCTCTCGCTGCAAGCTGGCGGTCGATCACGAAAAGTGCATTGCCGGAATCGCCAACCATCCTGAGTGACTGGAGAATTTCTGTCGCATTCTTTTCTTCCTCCACCTGTTCATTGACAAACCACTGCAGGAAAACTTCTGAGGCGTATTCCTTGCTGCTCAACGCAAGATCGTACAAAAGGTGAATGCGATTCGTGACAAACACTTCATGCTCAAGCACCTGTTCAAAAATTCTGACCGGATTGCCTGCATCGAATACAGGCGTGTCGATCGCCATTAAACTGATTTTTTGCCCCATTTCAGTTAGAAATTCAAAGAATTTCATAGCATGCTCGGTTTCTTCACCGGCTTGCTTTTTCATCCAATGGGCAAATCCACCCAGGTTGTTTTCCTCGAAGTGGGCGGCCATGGCTAAGTATAGATAAGCGGAATAGAGTTCCTTGTTGATCTGTACATTCATTTCTTCAAGCAATTTTTCATTCATTTTTATCCCTCGATTCTTGATTGTGTAATTTTAATGCCCTTAATTTCCCGCTCTCTAAGAAATATCTTAGAATGGCATTATCCCAAATCTGTGGGAGCTTCATCCCCAGTAGTTTTTGCTCGAAGATGATTCAGCGCTAGCATGCAAATTCCGAAAATGGCCACAACAGCCATGGTTATTTGATTTGCATTGAAACCACCGACAAATGAAGGATCCAAGCGAATGAATTCCAGGAAAAACCGACCAACAGGATAAACGATCAAATAAATCCAGAAAATATCCCCTGGCTTCAAGCGGTCCTCAAATTTTCTTCCCACAAACATCAATAAAAAGAAGTTGAACAAATTCCAAAGCGATTCATACAGGAACATCGGATGGTACCTGGCGTACTCTTCATACCCAAGCAAACGGTGAGCCGGATCGATAAAGATCGCCCAAGGCAAGTTGGAAGGCGGTCCGTAAAGCTCTTGATTGAAGAAATTTCCCCATCGGCCAATTGCCTGTGCCAAAGCTAAACCAGGAGCGATCACATCTGCCCAGGTGAAAAAGTTGAGATTCTTTCGTCGTGCATAGATCGCCAACGCGATCACGCCCCCGATGACCGCTCCTGGGATGCCCAATCCGCCCTGCCGGGTGTTGAGAATTTCGAGTGGATGCGAAAGATAGTACTCCACTCCCACTCCCATAGACTGCGAAGGCGTAAAAACATGCCAGAGCCGTGCGCCGATGATGCCCAGAATTAATAGCAGTGGGATCATATCCCATACATGATCCGGATTGAGCCCTCTTCGCTTCGTCTCCCTCAACGAGTTCCAAACCGCTGCCAAAACCCCGACCATGATCAGGATTCCATAAAAATAAATTTTTATTGGTCCGATATTAAAACTATTAGGCATATCATCACGCTTTCTTTCAAGAAATGATCATTATTTTAATCTGAGCTCTGTATAAACAAACCAGATTCTTTGAACTATGGTAACCATGCATAGAACAGCGATTATCACCAAGCCTATTTCAATTTTATCAAGCAGCAATGCAACCACAAGCACAAAATAACGTTCCAACCGGGTCATAATCCCTATCGTTGGTACCACACCAATAGATTCGGCACGAGCCCGAATGTAAGACACTAACACCGCGCCCAAACTGGAAAAAAACACCAAAAAACTTTCAAGGATCAAAGTCTGGCTGGCAAAGAAGTAAAAAAATCCAAGGAAAATTAAACCTTCGGAAAATCGGTCGCATACCGAGTCCAAAAATGCGCCGAAACCACTAGTCGCTTGCTGGTAGCGGGCCAAAGCGCCATCTAGTGCGTCAAATAAACCAAAAAAAAGAAGAACCAACGCACCTGATGAGAAGTAACCCTGTGCGATCAATCCGGCAGCGATTAAATGCCCGGCTGTGCCGAGGACCGTTAGCAAATTTGGATGGACGCCAAAGCGATCAAGAAAGCTGGCGATGGAATTTAGAACATCGCGGGTATGCTCGCGGGTCCATGAGGTCAAAGTACGTTTCATTATTCGCCTTCGTTATAGTCATCATTGAAATCCTCGATCACCTCGCGCTCACGCCCCCCGGATTCTGAGGGCCCAACAATGCCGCGCGCTTCCAATTCATCCATCAGCCTGGCAGCACGTGGAAATCCGATGCGCAGTTTCCGCTGAAGGTAAGATGTAGAAGCCCGGCCTTCCCTGCGGATCAATTCGATGGCTTTATCGATCAGTTGGTCTGAATCACCATAAATGCTCGGGATGAAATCCTCCCAAGGCGCCGGTTGGCTTTCCTGGGTATCTTCTTCCTTATTCTGCCAATAGGCAATGATCTTTTCGATCTCCCGGTCATCCACCATCACCGATTGCGCCCGCTGCAAACCGGTTTCTTCAGGATCAAGGAAGAGCAGATCACCCTTGCCCATCAGGGTCTCCGCACCGTTGACATCCAGGATCACACGCGAATCCACCGAACTGGCGGTCAGGAAAGAAATACGCGCTGGGAAATTAGCTTTGATCAAACCGGTGACGATTTCCGTGCTTGGGCGCTGGGTTGCCACGACGAGGTGAATGCCCGTCGCCCGAGCCATCTGCGCCAGTCGAACAATGTATGCCTCTGTCTGATCGCCGGCGGTCAGCATGAGGTCGGCAAGCTCATCAATAAAAATCACAATTTTTGGCAGCTTTTCACCCCCGCGACGGAACATTTTTTCGTTATATGCCTCCAGATCGCGGGCATTCACTGCCTCGAGCAGCCGGTAGCGATTCTCCATCTCCTTGATCGCCCAGGCCAGGATTCCCAGCATGCGGTCCAACTGTGTCTCGACCTTACCAAATAAATGGGGAAGTCCATTGAACCGCACCAACTCTACCATTTTGGGATCAAGTATCGCGAGGCGCAAGTCTTCAGGGGAATTATTGAAAGCCAGACATGAGATCAGGGAAGTGATACAGACTGATTTGCCCGAACCCGTGGTTCCCGCAACCAGCAAATGGGGCATCCGGGCCAGATCGGCAATGACCGGGTTTCCCGAAACGTCTAGTCCAAGCGCAAGTTTGAGCGGCGAGCGAATGCGGCGGAACTCCTCCGTCTGCAACACAGACTTAAGGCGGACCAGGGTGCTGCTTTGGTTGGGGATTTCTATGCCGACATAAGAATGGTTAGGGATCGGCGCCTCAATACGCAGGCGGTCAACGGCTAAAGCAAGGTTCAAATCACGGCTGAGTGTGGAAATCTGGGAGACACGCACCTTTTTCCGCACCAGATCGCCTTCATCGTTAACCTTTTCCACAAAACCGGGTTCTACCGCATACTGAATGACCGTCGGGCCAACACGGTAACCCGCCACGCGCGCCGGCACCCCAAATTCCTCCATGGTTTTTTCGATCTGAATCGCCTTTGCATGAATATAGGATTCATCGGATACATTCTTCAGTGGGTCCAATAAAAGATCTACTGAAGGAAGTTCCTTCGAGGAGCGAAGGTGAATGGGCAAGGGTTCAGTTGCTCCCGATGGTGAACCTGCTTTCTCTAAATCGGTTCCCGGCATAACCGGAATTTTCTCTTGCGCAATCGGGGAATAGGAAGGGCTTGCCTGATTGATGACCCGTTCAAAGTATTCATCCAATTTCCGTAAGAATGGACGCCAAAGCCCGATGCCAAGCAAAATAAAAATCGACAGGACGATAAAGTAAGCCAAGGAGGTGAAAGGGAGTCCGATAATGTTGCGAAGCAGTCGCGCGAGACCCCACCCGATCACCCCGCCATCCAATCCCTGGTCAGCGCGTTCGATCGAAAGGCCGCCAAAGATTGACAATAGCGGGAGTAAGGAAAATAAAGCCAACTCAAACGAAATGATCCGGCCAAAATCAAAATCGGGAAACTGCTCCACATGTCGGAGTAGGATCAGAAAACCAAAATTTGCCAGCAAGATCATCAGTGGGTACTTACCCCATCCGAATCCTCGGGTGATCCAGGAGGTAATCAGGTTGATCAATGAACCGCTGGTCACCCCAAAAAAGCCAAGCAGCGAGATAACCGCAAAGGCGATCAACAAGATACCCACCAAATCCTGGCCAAACCTTTTTATGGCTTGGAGTAGGATCTTTGTAAATGAGACTTTTTTGACGGTTGCCATCGATCGAGTCAAGGTTTATGAATTATCTTATCATTGAATAATTCGCGACAAAAGATTTCTTGTCTTGTAATAGGTTTCATATCAGCGGCTGGCTTTTTCTTCCAGGTCAATGATGCGTCTAGAGATTTCATTGATGGCTATACGCTGTTTTCGATAAAGATCCGCTTCAGATAATGCCAATTTTCTGGCAATGTCCCGAACCTTCCATCCTTCGAAGAATTTCAAATCAACCAGGTTGAACAAAACCCATTCATTCGTGTACTGTCGTTCACCTTCCGGTTTGAGGAAGTCCACGGCTTCCCGCAGCAATTCCCTAACAGCGTTCAATGGTGTTTCATTTTCCTGGTTGATCTTGGTTTGAATGGCATTCAAACGCATAATCGGATTCTGTAAAAGTTTCGGTCCACCCCAAATTTGGGTCAAAGCATCCTTCACCCACCCTTCAAGCATTCGGGGCAGGATCTGCTGGTCTCCATTAAGAATGCGGCCTTGCTCAACCCGAGAAGTAGCCAGTAAATCCTGAATGACCGAAACTTGCGGTGTCAGCATTTCCAGCGAAGCAAATAAATTTTCTTGCTCTTTGCGGTCTCTTAAAGCGAGTGCGGCTCGGGCAAACAGATTCTTGAGCGCTTTGCTTTTTTCGGGTTCAAGCTCCTCAGGCAATTTTTCTTTGAGCATTACGATTCCAAGGATCTCCGAATCCGGATCAAGATCGCTGCTTTGAACAGGGAGGATCGTCCAATCGGCAAACGCGCTTGGTAGACTCCCCTGCTTGCCAAGAACATGATCGAGAACCCGTTTCCTATCTTCCGGCTTCAATCGTCCGACATTGCCTGTTTTAACATCCAAATTAGTACCTGAAAAATTATTGGCGATCAAATAAGAGCCAGTGATCTGCAGCCGGTCGCAGATGGAAGCCAGGATCAATTCTAGGAATTGGCGCACATCATTGACAGTCAGCAGCCGATCTTCCAGGGCTCTAATCTTCTGCAATTCCTGCTTGCCATCCCCATAGAAAAAGACCCTTTCCCATATCGGCGCAAAAATGGTGACAAGGAATTCGAAAAGGACGATAGTCGCCACCATGGCTAACACCACGATCGCGGACGCGTCCACATTGTAAAATCGGGCGAGGCGGGAGATAATCGTCGTCACCCCCAGCGTTAAACTGGCGGTGATCGGGCCGCGCATCAGCCATCGAAAAAGACGACTTTTGATCACACGATCTGGCCAAGGGAAACCAAAAAACGAGACCGCATACGTCATGCCCACCAATCCAAGAGCGACGATACTGTTCGCGACAATGGAAAGTGACCAGAAGACGATCTGCCATTGTGAGGCAAAGGACGACCCATACAGTAAATATGGGAAGGAACCCAGGGCAGGTCCGATTGCACTGATAATGAGATAAAGCATTCTGCGGCGGCTGAAGTTGGTCAGGGTTCTCTTGAATGTTCGAACAAAGTTGTACCAGGACAAGCTCATCACAAAGAAGAAGAACACCGTAAAAAGATCATTGAAAATAGTGCGTTGAAAAAAAGGTGCGGGGGGCTGGTCAATGACTAACCGGCCAACAAAAAGATCTGTGAATAGAAGGAAAGCAAATCCTAGACTGGCAGCAATGAAGATGTAACCGGCGATACGGCGCCTTCCGCGGCTGGGTTTTCCGGTAAGGGTCAGCAAACCATCAGAAAACAGGAAGTAAGCCGTTGGTAATAGTGACAAGCCAAACCAATGGACTTTTACAATAAATAAAAGCTGCGCCTGGTCTTGAACGACAGAAAAAAAAGAATCGGTACCAAAAATCACCACCACAGCCAGAAGCAAAATCGTAAAAGTGTTGGTCACCGCATCTCTGATCTTGAAGGTCAGAGAATTGATCAAGAGTGAAAATGAAATAATTGCAACCCCAGCGGTCAAAACATCGTTTATAGCTTTTAGAACCAGGTTAAGATCACCAAATAAATTTGCCATTGCTGCTATTTTAATAACCGTGAGAAAAATAATGCAATATCGTTATTGTTGAAATAGTTATCGTTGAAACCTGTGAATTCGAAATTATGTTTTCTGGCAAAACAGATCGCTGGATAATTCTTGGATGACATTTCAAGGGTCATCCGAAAATAATTCCTGGCCAAACCCCATTCACGCGCTGCCAAAAATAGCGCACTTGCCACACCCTTGCGCCTCCAGAGTTCATCAACCACCAGATCCTTCACCCAAACCATATCCGGTGAGATATGCCCGCTGAAGGATATATATCCCACCGGTGCATTATCGATGCAGCCAACCAGAACGCTGGAATAATCCTTCCAGCGTTCGGTTAAAGAATCCGGATTTCTCGGATAGGTCAGACGCATTTCGCGCGGGAGGTGGGTTTCAAAAAATGAAGTTGAGATCTGCCCTTCATTGTTCGATTGGCTCATCTGCCATACATGGTCAGATCGAACGCAATGCTCAAATCTGGAAAGCAATTCAATATCGGGCGATACCGCCTGTCGGATCAATACGTTAGCCATTCCTATCCTCTTTATTCGGGTAAAACCCTGACCTCGATCACACAAGGCTTGAGCAAATTATTTTGGTTATCCGATACCACCAGCCGCAATGCGTAATTCCCTGCCTCCAACTGCGCTGTATTCCACATGCCGGCAAATAGATCTTCGATGATTGGACGGTTGCCCGCTGAGATCGGCGTCCACAATTCATCTGACAGATTGCGGTATTCGTACTTGAAAAATCCCAGGTTTGGGACGTTTACCGTACCGCGCAGCTCAACCGAACCGCTCACCTCAGCCCCGGGAGCGGGATCGATCCACTCCAGCTGACCGGGAATACAGCCAGTCAAAGCAATGGCAGTCTGTGTCTGCATTTCCACCTGACGAGTTTCTTCAGTGGCTCCGGTGCTGCCTTCTGCAGGAACTGGAGACGCTAACACATCCAGCGTAGGCGTCGCGATGCGTGAGATACCCGGAACGCGAACGGACGCCAAAGAAATGAGGACGAAGATGGATATCCCAAGAAGGGTAAATAATGAGATGATTGTCACCGAAGAACGCAGTTTCTTTAAAGCCACTTCCTTTTCGAGTCGGAAACTGGCTTTTCTCAGGGTGAAGAATCCTTCAATCAATCCCTTAAGATTGAAGAGAATTACGATAACAAAGATTACATAAATGCCAATTTCATAACTCGCTAAGAAGCGCAGCAATTCTTGCATGATCTATCCAAACTGTAAAAATGGATTTTTATTGATCAGATCCTGAGTAAAACTCCACGAATGATGCCGTCCAGCTTGGGAACGAGTACTTTTCCCGCTTCCAATACTTCTTCGTGTGTCGTAATGGTGGATCCGTCCAGATTGGCTTTATTGCTGATTCCGGAAATTCCCAGTACGCGGATCCCTCCGTGTCGGGCTGTGATGGTTTCGGGGACAGTGGACATGCCCACCGCATCTACACCCACACGCTGCAGGAACCTCAGGTCTGCCGGTGTTTCAAATGATGGTCCAGCCAGACAGGCATAGACACCCTCGTAAGGATCCAGATCCTTCTCACCGGCAGCTTCACGGGCAATCTTCAACAATTCCTTGTCATAGGGTTGGCTCATATCCGGGAAGCGTTCGCCGAATTCATCGATGTTCGGCCCGATTAACGGATTCTGCCCTGCCATAGCCATTAAGGAAAGATGATCATTGATCAGCATCACCCTGCCCGGTTCAAAATCGGGATTCACCGCGCCGGCTGCATTGGTAACAATCAGAATCTCAATTCCCAGGCGTATCATCACCCGGACAGGAAACCCGATAATCGTGATCGGGTAACCTTCATAATAATGCGCCCTGCCCTGCATGATCATGACTGGTCTGGATTCCAACTCCCCGATCACCAGACGGCCTTTGTGCCCATGGATGGTCGAACGCGGCCAATTGGGAATCTCGCTGTAATGAATATAATCCGCCGGTTGGACCGATTCAGCCAGGTCGCCCAGGCCGGAACCCAGGATCAAACCAACTTTCGGTTGCCGCTTAGTTTTTTGCTTTATTGCAGACACTGCGGCATCCACCATTTCAAGCGTCACAAATTCAGCCATAGATCCTCCTCAAGGAATGTTTGGGATTGTCGGTACGTGGATTATAACAAAACCAATCCGATAACAGAATCAGCGCGTTGTTACGCCATGACTTTGTTGAATGCGCTTATGGTTTTTAAAATATCCTGATCGTCGATCCAGTAATGGGTGACCAGCCGGAAATTACGCGGACCGGATTGCCCGATGAGAACGCCTTCCCCGGCAAGTTCGGATTGGATCTGGGAGGGTGTTTTCTTGGCGCTTTGCGTGAGCTGCAGGTATACCATGTTGGAAAGCGGCAGCCCCTTGTCCAATTCAAAGCCGGATATCCCCTGCAGTCCTGCGGCAAGGTCCGCAGCGCGGGAGTGATCCTCAGTTAACCGTAAGGTCATTTTTTCCAGGCTGATGAGGCCGGCAGCCGCCAGTACGCCCGCCTGGCGCATTCCCCCGCCCAGCTGTTTTCTGGCGCGCCTGGCCTGATAAATGAAATCCTTTGATCCGCACAACATCGAGCCAACCGGCGCGCAAAGCCCCTTGGAAAGGCAAAACATCACTGAATCCACATCCTTTGTAAGTTCGGACGCTCTCACTTCAAGCGCAGCGGCGGCATTAAAGACACGCGCGCCATCCAAATGTACTTTAAGGCCAAATTCATCCGCGGTGGATCGCAATTCTTGCATATACGTCACCGATAGTGGAATACCGCCGCAAGCATTTTGCGTGTTCTCCACGATCACCAGCCGGGATTCGGGATGGTGGACGTCCTCTTCCCGATAGGCACCTCGAACATCTTCGATAGAAAGCGTGCCATCCTTCTGGTTTTGGACCACATGCGGGAACACGCCGCCCAATGCAGACATACCGCCAGCTTCATGCAGGAAGGTGTGGCCCAAATGCCCCATGATCGTCTCATCCCCCCTGCGGCAGTGAACCAGTATTGCGATGAGATTGCCCATCGTACCGGAAGCAACAAACAAAGCAGCTTCTTTTCCGGTCATTTCTGCTGCGAGGTCCTCCAATTTGATTATTGTGGGATCCTCTTCATACATATCATCACCCACATCAGCTGCCGCCATCGCCTGGCGCATTTCCTGTGTGGGGTGTGTGACTGTATCCGACCTCAAATCGATAACGCCGTTGTCAAAAGCCATTTTCACTCCTCCGGTTGTAGATCATCCAATACCCGCTTCAATTCCGGCGGCAAGTCCGTAGTAAGCCGGGTCTTGTCTTTCTCTCCAGGCAGTCGAATGGCGATTTCCGCCGCGTGGAGAAAATGCCTGCTGATAGGCAGGGATGGATTTTTTAATCCGTATATCTTATCACCAACGATCGGTATATGTATCGAGGATAAGTGCACGCGAATCTGGTGGGTGCGCCCTGTGATCGGGTGTATGCGTAGTAAAGCATGATGGCGGAAATTCTGCAGCACCTCAAATTCAGTGACCGCGTTCTTGCCCCTTCCTTCCGGTGCGATCGCCATCATTTGGCGATTTCCCCGGTCGCGGTAGATCGGCGCGATGATGCGCCCCTCGCGGGTGGCAGGTTTGCCATCCACCAATGCCAGGTAGATCTTCTCAACTTCGCGGCTCTTAAACTGACGCTGAAGCCAGATATGGGAGGGGTGGTTTTTCGCGATAAGGATAATGCCCGACGTATCCTTGTCCAACCGGTGGACGATGCCCGGCCGTTTCTTCCCGCCGATTCCCTCCAAGTCTGGTACATGCGCCAGGACTGCGTGAACGAGGGTGCCCGCCGAATGACCTGCGGCTGGGTGCACCACCATCCCGGCTGGCTTGTTCACTACCAATACATTCGCATCCTCAAAAATAATCTGAAGAGGGATATCCTCAGAGATCAGGTCCAGAGGTTCAGGCGGTGGAAAAACGATCTCCACCCGATCTTCAGCTTCAAGCAATTGTCCGGATTTTCTCGGCTTCCCGCCATTAACCAGCACAAAACCTTCGCTGATCAAGCGCTGGATCTGGCTGCGGGTATACGTAGGAAACTTGAAGGTGAGAAATTTGTCCACCCGCTCAGGGGTTTGACTGGGGTATTGTAGGACTTGCCGGTCTTCAGCCAAGGGTTTCCTTGTTATTACTGATCCTTTTCCTGCTTGGAGGTGAGTGACTTTTGTTTTCTTTCCTCTACCCAAAGCCCAATGATCATGATGATCGCACCAACAGTGATGCAGGAGTCCGCTATGTTGAAAACAGGAAAATTACCCACGGAAATAAAGTCTGTCACATGCCCGACGGTGAGGCGGTCGATCAAATTACCCACCGATCCACCCAATTGCAGGCTCAACGCGATGCGCAGAAACCAGTCATCTTCCGTAAGTTTAGGATAAAAGATCAATATGGATAATGAGATCAGAAAAACAAGTATGGAAAACAACAGATTTCTGTCCTGGAACATGCCGAATGCTACCCCCGTGTTAAACCAATGGACAATACGAGCATATGGAGTGAGCCACTCGAACGGCGACCAAACATCACCGAATTCAAGATTCATGCGGACAATCGCCTTGGTCCACTGGTCCAGAATGATGATCAGCCCTGCGATTGGCAATAAAACCAGGTAGCTCTTTAAATGTTTTCGTGTTTTTTCGTTCAATTTCGCTTTCTCCAATTATCCAAGCATTTTAACAGATTTACAGGACCGGCACCGCTTGAATGGCTGAATGGTCAGCCCCGATCAGGTTTAAAAGAAGATTGATGTCCTCATCTGAAGGAAAATTTACGAGATGAGAATAACAGCCGCTGCGGCAGTCACGTGAACCAAAAAATCGTACAGGTTGTTCGGCTCGCGGAATCCTGCATAAGGACCTGACAAAACTGCATTCCAAAGGTTCATCCGTAGATATGAACCAGGCAGCTTCGATGATCAGCTCCGGTTTGAGGAAATCAAAATGCCAGGATGGTCTTTGACTAGGCCGCAGGTGATGGTTGATCCGTGCTTTTAATCCACCGGGCCCGCGCGCGCTGCCGCAATAGACATAAATCCCGGGCATAAAATCACAGCGGCCTAACGCGCCAACACGAACAGATGCGTAATTCAAAAGTCGAGCTAGCAGCATATAACTGCCAGATTCCGCTGGGATTTGGTCCATTAGATCATGGACAGGCTTTCGCCTGTCCATTTCCTAAACTTTTTCCAGCCAAACGGTTAGTGTCTCTCCATCGAACTCATCGCTCAAGTTCGGGAGCCGGTCCGGTATATGGCTGCCATCCATTTCAACCGCCAGCGTTTCAGACTGAATATAATCTTTGAACGCGTTGGCTGCGCTGTTTAGTTTTTCTGAGCTGGCGAAGAATATCTTGATACGGTCGGCGATCTCGAAATCCGCCTGTTTTCGCGCTTCTTGCACCCGGCGGACAAATTCACGCGCCAAGCCCTCAAAGACAAGATTTTCAGTCAGAGTGGTCACCAGCGCGGCTACTTCGGCGCCCTCAGACGCGACCGAAAATCCTTCCTTTGCCTGAACACGTACCTCAACTTCATCCGGGCCGATCTCGAAAGTCTGGTCCTCGACTTCCAATGATAAGGATTCGCCTGAAAGCAACTGCTGGGCGGATTTTTCTTCATCCAACGCCAGGATTGCTGTTCGAACTTTCGGATATTGATCTTTATATTTCTGGCCCAGTTGCTTGGGCAGCGGGACCAGTTCGTAAGCAGCCGCTTCGCTGGCAGCGCTGAGTGTTCTCACTTTCTTGACATTCAACTCATCCTGCAGGAGGTCCGCATACTCCTCAATCACCGACGCATCGCGAATACCGCTCACCGCGAATGCAGCTTCTTGCAGCGGCTGGCGAACCTTGATGCCCGATTTATTGCGCGCAGCATGTCCCAGTGAAACCAGGCGCATGACCAGATTCATTTTTCGGATAAGTGTCTCATCGATGCATTCTGGATCGAATTCAGGCCAGTCCGCCATATGAACGGATTTCGGATTCTCTTGATTCGCACTCAGGGCAAGGTTTCTGTAAATTTCCTCGGCGATGAAGGGCATGGTTGGGGCAAGCAGCTTGCCCACCGTCAGTAACGCTTCATAGAGGGTCGCGTATGCTGCTTCCTTGTCCGCATCCGATTCCGTCTTCCAGAATCGGCGGCGGGAGCGGCGTAAATACCAATTGGAGAGATTGTTGACAAATTTCTCGATCGGCCGCGTGGCGCCCAGGACATCATAGTGTTCAAACGACTCGGTAACATTCTTAACTAATTCGTGAAGCTCAGCCCTGAGCCAGCGGTCCAGGTTTGAATATTCCACCTTGGCGCCCGGTTTGGGCTGCCACCCGTCCAGGTTGGCATAAGTGACAAAGAATGAATAGGTGTTCCATAAGGTGAGGAGAAAATTTCTGACAACCTCGGATACAAGTTCGGATGAATAACGGCGTTCCTGTCCGGGCGGACTGGCTGTGTAGAGATACCAGCGTACTGCATCAGCCCCATGTTCATTCAGTACATCCCATGGATTCGCGACATTGCCCTTCGATTTGGACATCTTCTGGCCTTCCCCATCCAGGATCAAGCCCAGGCTGATCACATTGCGGAAACATTTTTTATCGAACAACAGCGTAGAGATCGCGTGTAATGAGTAGAACCAGCCGCGGGTTTGGTCCACCGCTTCACAAATATAATCCGCGGGATATTGCTGTTTGAATTCCTCTTCATTCTCAAATGGGTAATGCCATTGGGCGACCGGCATCGATCCGGAGTCGAACCATACATCGATCAGTTCCGGCACACGGGACATTCGTTCTCCGCATTTCGGGCAGTCATAATGCACTTCGTCCACGTACGGACGATGCAGATCCAATCCCTTGAGATCCTTGGCGGTTTTTTGCGATAATTCTTCCACCGAACCTATGCATTCCTGATTGTGGCATTTCTCACACTCCCAAACCGGCAGCGGGGTGCCCCAGTAACGTTCCCGACCAAGCGCCCAGTCGATATTATTTTCAAGCCAGTTGCCGAATCGTCCGTTCTTGATGTGCTCCGGGTACCAATTGACCTCCTGGTTTAAGCTGACCAGCTTATCCTTTAGCTTGCTGGTTGCGATAAACCAGGTCGGACGCGCATAATACAAAAGCGGTGTGGAACAGCGCCAGCAGAAGGGATAAGTATGGGTGTATTTTTCCGATTTGAACAATAATCCTCGTGAATCCAGATCCTCAATGATAAAAGGATCCGCATCCTTGACAAATTTCCCGGACCAGGGGCGGACTTCGGGGATGAATGCCCCGTTCGACGCAACGGTCATCAGAATAGGCAGATCCTCTTCCAAGGCCATCTGCATATCATCCGCGCCAAATGCCGGCGCAATATGAACCATGCCGGTTCCGTCCTCGGTGGTCACAAAATCACCCAGCACCACTCGATGGGCGGGTTTATCCGGAGGCAGGAAAGTGTAAAGCGGGCGATAGGTGGTTCCTTTGAGCATCTTCCCCTTGAATTCATCCACCACTTCCACATTCGCTTCCCCGAAAACCTTTTCCACCAACTGCTTGGCCAGGATCAGGCGTTCCTTGTTCTCTCCGCCGTTTTGGCCGCAATCATGTTCAACGATAACGTAATCCACCTCTGGGTGAACAGCCACTGCCACATTGCCGGGTAAGGTCCAAGGGGTGGTCGTCCAGACCAACAAAGAGGTGCCGGGTTCATCAACCAGCGGCATACGCACAAATACGGAAGGATCTACTGCTTCATCATACCCCTGGGCAACCTCGTGATCGGATAGGGGAGTACCGCAGCGCGGGCAGTAAGGAACCACTTTGAATCCCTGGTAAAGAAGTTCCTTGTCCCAGAAATTCTTGAGAATCCACCACACTGATTCGATGTACGAGTTCTTATAGGTGACATACGCGGTGTCAAAATCCACCCAATACGCAATCCGTTCGGTGAGCTTTTCCCATTCCTTGATGTTGGAAAACGCTGACTCGCGGCACAGTTTGTTAAACTCCACGATCCCGTAATCTTCGATCTGCTGTTTGTTCGTGAAACCTAACTTCTTTTCGACCTCGATCTCCACTGGCAAGCCGTGAGTATCCCAGCCGCCGCGGCGGTTCACATGGAATCCGCGCATGGTCTTGTAGCGCGGGAAGATATCCTTGAACGCCCGCGCGAGTACGTGGTGAACACCCGGCATGCCATTCGCCGTTGGAGGCCCTTCATAGAAAACATACTCGGGCTTTCCTGCGCGGTTATCGACAGACTCGTGGAAAATATTATCCTTCTTCCAATAATCGATGATGGATAATTCCATTTGATTGATATTCAGTTTTGACGATACAGGTTTAAACATTCAACCTCCAGCAAATTAATAATAAAACTCGTCCCATCAGGGACGAGAATTATTCCCGCGGTACCACCCTGGTTTCCGGTTCACCGGACACTCAGACGGCTTTTATGCCTGGGCAGGATAACGGTCGCCTTTCCGGCTTTCTTACTTGCCCAATTCAATTTGTGCGTTCAGATCGCGGCTCAGGAGGGATTTTCGGCGGGATAAACGGCCGGACTCTCACTCGCTCCAGCTCGCTGGGCGCTTTGTACCGCTTACTCTTCTCCTTCAAACGCCTTACGAGTCGAAATTATCCCATACTTGGGGGTAAAAATCAAACCAGGAATGTACGGTGTCCAGGACATACTATACATACTGGTTACCAAGAATACATCAGGATGATAATGATACTTAGTCAAAGAAACATTACACCTGAGAAAGTAGCAGACAGTGAATCCTGGACACCATATTGA
>Ga0209164_1001369_pt1 | contig 32420 bp, 22 predicted proteins | sample MTBNYHSulfiMetaG_FD_187458 | JGI IMG/M metagenome (GOLD analysis project Ga0209164, IMG submission 187458) | Enrichment culture microbial communities from rom New York Harbor, USA that are MTBE-degrading - MTBE-NYH (New York Harbor Sulfidogenic)... | ecosystem: Environmental > Aquatic > Marine >... | reverse complement strand
CCCGACGGCATGGGCGGTTTCAACTTCAGCCACAACATGAACATGGCGCCAGCTGGGCAACCGGCGAATCAGTACTGCTATAACTTCAATGCGGTCGCCGTTCCCGAGCCGGCAACTGTAGGTCTGCTCTCGCTGGGCGGCCTGCTCCTGCTGAGAAGACGCAGATAGTCACTAGTATTTCTGCGATGTGAAAGACGAGTCTTTTGAGGGAGGCTTCGCTCCTCGTGAGGCCTCTCTTTCTTCATGCGCATGGCTTGATACAAGGCAGCTGGAGACCAACAAGGCGGATAACTGGGGTCAAGGTCAGCTCCGCAAGGCTGGGTGAACGATCAAAGGGGGCGATGCGTCAGTGGAAAAATTCCCTTGGAAGGCAGATATGTAGCACCACAATGTCGGGCTTCTGCGACCGAACTACTAGCTCCTTGGGGCGGCGCATCTGGAGGGTCATATACGGCTCTCACGCTTCACTAGAGCGGAATGTAACACCTGATGACACTGGCCGGGCGAAAGCATACATACGTCGTTTACCGGACCTGAAACCGACTATACCGGGCATTTATGGCAAATTATAGGAATTACGTAGTTACCACGCTTGACTTGAAGGGCCATTTCGGTCATAGTATTACATGGAGCGTCAGGGTCGATGATGAAGTGGAACACGTCTGAGGTCCCCATCTCCCTTCTGCTCTAAACGTAGCATATTGATCATTGTTCTTGGAACAGGGTGATGACGCCCGCACAACCGCGGGGTGGCGATGCGATCAGGAGTGGGCTGTCGCAATTCGATAGCCGCTTGATGCCGGGCGCGTATGGAAGGAGTGCTGTGATGAGAAGGTTGATGCGGTTTTGTGCGTTCTGCATGTTTGTCGGAGCAGTGGCGACAACAGCAGACGCGACAGTGGTGTTCGAGGTAGCGGGCCTTTCTGCAAAAGGGGTGCAGGTCAGCTTCGAAGCGGATATGACTATTGCCGGCGACGAGCTCACTATCGTGCTGACGAACACTTCACCCGTTGACAGCCTGAATCCCGATGACATTCTGACAAGCTTCTACTTCGATATCATCAAAGATGGCGCAAGACCCACACTGACTTACAGCAGTGCCTTGGCAGAGCTTTTCACGATCAATCAGTCTGGCCCCGATACGCCGTATAACGGCGCGGGCCTTGACGACATCAAGGGCCTGAGCCCGGGAGGACTCGCCTGGATATTCCGAACCATGGATGTGGCATTTGATCCATGGCTGGGCTTTGGTATCGGCACGGTCGGCAACAACAATCTGACCCCCAACAATTTCCCGGGTATGGATGGCATCGAGACCGGGATCTACATCGGTGATGACCTCAGCACCGCCAACCTTAAGAACAAACTGCTGGTCAAGGAAACGGCGACCTTCAAATTCACGGGTCTTGCAGGCTATGCGGAGACCGACATAGCGCCCTTGGTCGCATTTGGACTGGGTACCGCGCCGGATAGTGTTATGACTCCCGAGCCGGCGACATTGGTCATCCTTGGCCTTGGTGGGCTGCTGCTTAGAAAGCGTATCGCGTGACAATATAGAACAGATTGCCAAAACCGGTCCTTATGGGCCGGTTTTTTATGCGCTATACGAACGAGTCCTTGCGCCGTCGCAGCTCTGCGAACACGGCTACAGCATCCACACCCGACATCCCTAATCCAGCCTTGATGGTGGCCTCTGCTGCGCGCAGGAACGGATTGCACCTTCTCTCCTGAGCCATATTCGAGGGCACTGTCAAAGTGCCGGCTTTCACGGCCTTCCGCACCTGCCTGAGCCTTTCAGCGAGAGCGGGATTGCCCGGCTCCATACCGAGGGCAAAGCGACAGTTCTCCTCGGTGTAATCGTGTCCGCAGTAGACAAGCGTCTCATCTGGCAGGGCGGCGAGCTTCATCAGAGACGAGTACATCATCGCTGCGTCGCATTCGAGAAGTCTGCCACACCCGCTCACGAACATTGTATCGCCCGTCCAGAGGATACCGGGCCGGCCGATGAAAGGCTTCACATAGTAGCACATTGACGTCCGCGTGTGTCCCGGCGTTGCCAGCACCTGTATCCGCGCCTCGCCCGATTCAATGATATCACCATCATCCACAACTCGGTCAATCCCGCTAATCCTCTGCCTGTCACCGCCAACTACCCTACATCCCGTTGTCCTCTTGAGCTCGTCGATTCCACCGATATGGTCACCGTGGTGGTGCGTCGCCAGTATCATCCCCAGCCGGAGGTTCAACCTATCCAGTTGCTCAACGACCGGCGCGCTAACGCCAGGGTCAACTACCAGAGCCATACCAGTCTCATACTGGTACAGGTAGATGAAGTTATCACCCGAGCGAAATGTGGTCACACCATGTGACATGGCAGGCCTCTAGTCGATGAGTATCAGCCCGTAGTAATCTGGGCATTGCTTGTGCGTCTGTACTACTTCTATGTGCATCCCGGCCTTATGCGCTGTGGTGTAGACATCTATGCCGCAAGCCTCCATCGATGGCCGTGCCTCCTCAGCGTAGCGACATTCTCCCTCCTTCAGCGGGCACGTCCTGCAGAGATAACAGGGACCCGCGCCAAGGCCGAAAGCCTTCCACGCGCCGCGAAGGAATACTTCCCGCTCAAGCTCGAAGATCGTCTTCTTCACCCTCCCGCCCGGCTCAAAATGTATGAGCATCGCCCGCTTATACCCATCCAGCACAGCTCGCATTTGCTCGGGAGTCGGCGTATATGGCGGGCAGCAGAGAGAGCTGCCATATCCATCGCAGCCATACTGACACTTGAGCCTCACCCACCCGGCCGTCTCGACATCGGCAGGGCGGATCATCTTCGCGTCAATGACGTGCGGCCTCTTCCGGGGCAGCTCAAGAAGCTCCCTGTTCGAGAGCCCTGCCGCCTTGGCACGTTTCTTCTGCTTCATGTGCAACCTCACATTCCCGAGATATCTCGTCAAGATGCTGTAATTCCCAACCTCCGGACTCTCCAATCGACCTTCGGCGACTTCCCGTCCTAAAGAACTGCCTGGCCACTCATAACTAACTGCCAAATAATGACTTACAGCGTGTCCTACCCTCCAGACTAGGACACTTTGGTCATCGTTCGTGCGTCACTGCGACATTTTTTTGCGTCCTTGCGCAATCCTACATCCCCTTCTTCTGGCGCCTGACCTCGGTAACCGTTTTCACCCTCAGCCTGGCCGCACCCTTGCCCTTCGACGTTCCCAGCGGTTTCGATTTCCTCAGTCTCGACCTTGCCCCGGCAATCCCATTTCTATAGTGTGGCAGCCACTTCGCCTGCGCTACCAGCATCTCGTCGACCATCTGCCATATCTCCTCCGTGTTGCATACAGCTCCCGTCAGTGGATCGTGCATCACCGCCTGTTTCAACAGAGTCAAATCCCCTGTCAACGCCGCCTGCACGCTCATCCTCTGCACGTTTATACTTGACATCAGCGTCGCAGCGCACGCCGGCGGCAATTCACCAAGGACCGGCATGTTTATCCCGTTTCGGTCAACATATCCCGGCACCTCGACGATGCAATCATCCGGCAGATTCGATATAATGCCATTATTTTGCACGTTGAAATGCCCGCGATACCCTCGCCCCGTCTCCAATGCCTCGATAATATAGCTGCCATGCTCGTCGCTGCGTTTGTATTCAGACAACGGCTTCGCAGGCTCCTTCAGCCATTTCGCAAAGTCGGTCCTGAACCAGTTCCTGTTCTCCGTGCAGACCCTCAAGTACCCGCCCGTTTCACCGTGTATCCAGCTCCGCAGATCGATCCATCTCCTTATCTCTTTCGGCCGCTTACGGTACCACGGCAGATACTCCGACAGATGCCCATTCGACTCTGTGCTGTAATAACCGAATCTCTTCAGAACGTCTATACGTACCTTCTCGGTTTGGCTGTATATCGGATGCCTCTCAAATGCCTCTATGAGTTCTTCCGCGGTTATCTTTCTGCCCTTATAGATTATCTGCGTGTACCAGGTCTGGTGATTGATGCCCGCGCAGATAATATCGACCTCGCTGCGACTTTTTGCGCCAAGGACATTCGCTATCTGCTGCCAGCCGTTCGTTACGCCGTGGCATAAGCCGACCGTATTGACCTTGCCATATTCGATCGCAGCCCAGACGTTCATCGCATTCGGATTCGCGTAGTTAAGAAACAAGACATCATCCTTGGCAACTTCGCGGATATCCCTGCAGAAATCCATGATGCAAGGGATATTCCGCTGACCATACATGATACCGCCGACACACAGCGTATCGCCTACGCACTGGTCAACGCCATACTTCAGCGGGATATCGATATCAAGCTTGAATGCCTCGAGTCCTCCGATTCGTGTGCAGTTGATGACGTAGTCCGCATCAGCCACTGCGCGGCGTCTCTCCAGCGTTGTGGAGAGCTTCGCCGGCAGCCTGTTCTCACGAATAGCCTTGTCCAGAAGCTGCGCGACCATGTCAAGGTTGCGTCTGTTTATATCGTGAAGTGCGAAATGAGTGTCGCGCAGCTCAGGCACGCTAAGGATATCCTGACACAGCCGCCGCGTAAAACCGATGCTGCCGGCACCGATGAATGCTACTTTGATGGACATCACCAAGGCTCCTTTACTGGATGAACGGCAGGTATCATATATCGCGGGCCTTGGCCAGGTCAAAGGGAAACCATTTACCAGCCGCAGACACGGAGGTAGCGCAAAAAAAGGCCGACCTGTGCGGTCGGCCTGAGTAGGTTTGCCGAGGATTACTACGCCCGCCGCTTTGTCAGGAGCAGGGCACCTATGCCAACAATCATGAATGTCGCGGGCTCAGGCACCGTGTTTGGCACAAGTGCCTTGAACAATGGATTGGCATATGCGTCGACCGGGACGCCTTCATAGTCATGCTGATTCACGACCTCAACGCCGAAGTCTGTATTATAGGCGTAGTTCTGTGGATTGCCGCCATCCTTCGCGTAGAAATCACCCCACATGGGCGCGCGATAGCTGTCAAATTCCGCGACCAGCTGCTCGCCACCCATGTCAATCTTCAGGCCCCAGATGGTCTGGCCCTCTGGAAAGCCCGGATTTCCAGGCGCTGGCCCAAATGTGTCGACGCTGAAGTCGGCCACGTCCATGCCGAAGTTGAAGACATCCTCTGCGGTAAGATCGTCCGACACGGAAATGATGAAGTGGCTGACCAGCATCCCAAGCGGGTCGCCATCGGTGTCAGTAAAGGAGTACTTATAATGCCATGTAAAATCGGCATTCTGACTGATGACCCATGAAACCGTTACTCCGCCTGCGGCTTCAGACCATGTGGCCCCACCACCGACAAGGCCTTCATCTGCCGGTGTCGACAGCGACCCTGTCAGTATCACACCCCCGTCTACGGTGCCTGCGCAGAAAGCGTACGCCGCCAGACACACTACAGCAAACCTTTTCATTACTGCGCACCTCCCTAACTGAAGTTCATGTGCACCCTCGAACATATCATCGCCCGCGCTCCAACTCGAGGACTGCTGAATCTGCAGCATCTAAGCCACCTGCTCTATCGACGAGTATACCCCAAATAGATAGTTGAATGCAAGCGAAATCCCGCTCAAGGCGACAAAAAAGACGCAGTCGTCATGCACAACGCCGGATAGCCGTCAGCCACAGGCCCCATGACGCATCCAAATGCCCAACCGGGGCGTGCCTGAGACCCTTGGCTTGCCTATTTGCGTCATTGGCCATGCAAATCAGGAGCAGCCGCAGGATGCGAACTCGCCCGGATAGGCCCACCGTGAGTATCCAGGAAATGTACTGGACAGGCACCATATAGGGTCCCCGTCAGGCTTTCTCTGCAGGGCCGCAGGATGCCCCTCCGGTGTGTCTGCAAGCTCACATGTCCGACTCGACCTCGGCAAGATATTGCCGTATCTGCTCGCGCTCGGGGGCCTTGAACCTGTGGAACGGGTCCGTGAGGTAATCATTGCAGATGCCCTTGAGTGACAGCGCGCACTTGAGGCCCTTGACAAAGCTCGATGAATACCTGCCTACGCTATAGATGGTGGAGCTGATCTGGATGACTTTTCTGTGGAGCTTGCGGCACTTCGCCAGGTCGCCGGCTTTAGCTGCATTGTAGAGGTCAGCATACAGGCGAGGATAGAGGTTCGCGCCGCCACAGACGCCGCCATGGCCACCCAAGAGCACGGCCTCAGCAAGCAGCTCTTCCGGGCCGACGAGCAGAGTGAAGTCGTCGCGATTCTCGAACGTGAGCCGTAGCTTGTGGAAATACACCATGTTGCCAGAGCTATCCTTCAGACCCACCACATTCTTTATCTGCGACGCTGCCAAGACCGTCTGCGGCTCGAAGAAAACCTTGGTATGGCTGGGCATGTTGTAGAGGAACAGCGGCAAGGGAAGCTCTGGCGCCAGACGCTCGATATACTCGAGCAACTCCGGCTGGCCGGCGGGAAAATAGTAGGGCGGGGCGAGGACAAGCCCAGCCGCGCCAGCCTCCGTGGCCTTCGCCGCCATCTTCACGGACTCAACGAATGAGGTATCGGTTATGCCTACAAGCACCGGCACGCGTCCATTCACCTGACGACACGTCCGCTCCAGGAGCTCATACCGGAGACGGTATGAAAGGTCGGGTGCCTCGCCAGTTGTGCCAAGTATGAAGAGGCCGCTTACGCCACCGGAGAGAATATGTTCGACCAGCCTCTCAAGGCCGGCTATGTCAAGAGCATCTCTATCCGCCAATGGCGTCACCATCGGCGGCACAATACCACGAAGTATGTTCGGAAGCCTCTTAACCATTTTGGCTAGTCCATATGGCTTGGAGCCTGTTGACTGCAGGCCACGTCGAGGAGAATATATTACTGGTCAAAGCCCGAGTATCAAGCCAAATCGGGGAGCTATGAGGGCGTCGCGTGAAAAAGTATGGAAATCCCGTATTAACCACGATTGCTGCGTATCGGTGTTTGTGCCATACCAAAGTATGGAGTGATAGGGTCGATGACAGGGTCAAAGTGTAAACCTCTCCTTCTACCCCACTCTTGGTGCAGTATCTTCGCATCTCGTTCTTGGAGGAATTGTGATGAGAACTTTGAAAGCCCTCGTAGTAGCGGCACTGCTGTTCGGTCTGTTGACCCCCTCATTTGTGCAAGCGGCGCCAATACCCGGTTTCTACCTGCCGGCGGAAGTGGGCGGCGCAGTCATCGATGGCCGATGGTCAGAGGCGTGGGCAGGCGGCAGCGAGGGCGCTGTTGGGAGCACCGTCAGCGCTGCGAGTTGGGACGGCGCGGCCCTGGGGACACAGTGGGAGATATCCGGCCCGGCTATTGTTGACGTGGACCTGGTGGGCGATGCGCCGACTGGCATTGGCTGGGAGACCGTGGAGTACTTCACGACGTACAGCGGTGGTTCACTGAAGCTGAAGAACACCGGCGCCTGGTGGAATGCCGGCGACCCGGGTACGGAGTACGACCTCGTAGTGACTTCCTATACGCACGATACGATGAGAGACCTCTACAACGGCCAGTTCGTCACTGCAACCACAATCGTTCATCTGACCGCAGACTTCGTCGGCTATCCTGGATATTCAGTCGACTTCCTCGTTTCAGTAGCGATGCCTACCGGAATGGGTGCAACACCTCCGCTGAATTATCCTGAGTTCGCCATCGATACCACGGCTGGCGCGTGGGGCGTGGCACAGAAGATTCGAATGAACATAATCCCTGAACCAGCCACACTGGCAGTCCTTGGGCTTGGCGGTCTTCTTCTGAGAAGGCGCCTCGCATAGCCTCAGAAGTGTCACGTGACATAGTGATTCTAAGCCGGCCTCGCATGAGGCCGGTTTTTTTATGCGCACGTTCCTCGGCAAGCAATCTCACCCTTTTGCGCCAACCGAAAAAATCTCGAAGCATGCATGCGTCAGCCAGGTTTCCTGAAGTCCGTGGATTACCCACCTCAACGAGAATAGCACGCATGCCTAATCCATAAAGAGTACGCATTTACCACAATTTTTAGGCAAATCCGGATTCTGCAAAAATCCCGTAGTGTGAGCAGTTGTGTTGATCGAATTGCTGTGTCAGAATATGAGCACATGGAGTGTAAGGGTCGATGATGACTGAGCGATGTAGCTCTACCTTCCCCTTCACTCCTGTGTGCAAGGATTCCAAAGTATCTTTTGGAGGAACGGCGATGATGAAAACTCTATCGGCGGTAATGATTTTGTGTTTGGCAGTGCCCTCGTTGGGTGCACCGCTCAGTCTGGGGTGGTGGCCCGAAGGCGCGCCTGGCTCTACGCATGCGGTCTGGGAGTTCACCTCTGAGTTTGTCACCGAAATACCCAATGACGGTTACTCAGCAAAGCCTGAGGATGTGGATAGTCCCAATCCGCTCAGCGTTGTGGCAACGATAGCGCCTGGCAGCACATATGACGGTGTTGGTGCGTTTGTGAGCAGCACGTATATCTCCGTTAACCTGGAGGTCCCGAACTTTCTGGATCCCCGCCTCTTCAAGGAGATATGGGTCGATCTCGGTGATAACGTGATTAACCCGCTTGACCTCTCAGTAGCACCCATACCGACTAATGTCGATTGGCAAATCGATATCCTGCCAGGAAACGATGTTGCGGAATTCGGTATCAGAATCTGGCCGAATCCCGAAGCTGAGAAGATCGGCTTCATGCTCTTCGCACCGGCTGGTGGTGTGGCGAGGTTGGATTACATCCACATAGACACCATCTGCGTGCCTGAGCCGGCAACGCTTCTTGTCCTTGGCCTTGGTGGGTTGCTTCTCAGAAAGCGTTTTGCGTAGAAGCCCTTGCACAGATTTCGAAAGCCGGTCATCGTGACCGGCTTTTTTTGTGACCTCGGTGCCTTGGAGGGTAACTGTTTTCCTTTTCTATTCTGTCCGTCTGGTCGGCAACCGACCGTTGGAAGTTCGCGCCGCCAAGGACCCCTAGGTCCGAAAAGTACACTGGTTTTGCGGGGAGAATGTGGCCTGGCGCGGTGAAAAGGGCCGTTTTTCGAGATTTTCCATGTTTTGCTATTGATTGCTTGATGTTTTGTGGTATAACGATGGCATGGGGTGTCAGGGTTGATGAGGGGAGGGCCACTCAGTGAGCCCTCCATAGCTGTTCTATTCCGGCTGAAACTGTCTGTATAGTTTGTTCGGGAGGACCAAGCATGGTGAAAAAGATGGGCTCCGTATTTGTGGCATTGTGTCTGGTGACACCTGCTTTCGGTGTGGCAATGACGAGTCTCGGGTGGTGGACGGAGGGGGCTCCGGGCTCTACGCACGCCTACTGGGAGTTCACGCCTGATTATGTGACAGCAATCCCCGGCGCAGGTTACTCAGCGAAACCCGAAAGCGTAAATAACCCGTATCCTCTTAATGTAGTGGCAACCATAGCGCCCGGCGGCACGTATGACGGTGAGACCAAGTTTCAAGGCTCGTATATTTCGGTCAATCTTGAGTTGCCGAACTATCCAGACCTCAACCTCTACAAAGAGATCTGGGTGGATCTGGGCAATAACGTAGTCAATCCCCTGGACATCTCGCTGTCCGCAACGCCAAGTTCTATCGATTTCGTGTATGAGATTCTCCCCGGCAATGACGTCGCCGAGTTCGGCGTCAGGATCTGGCCGAACCCCGAAGTGGAGAAGGTTGGCTTTGTGCTCTTCGGGGTGACCGCGCCCGCTGTTTTGGACTACATCCACGTCGATACGATATGTGTTCCTGAGCCGGCAACTCTGGCAATTCTGGCCCTCGGCGGTGTGCTGCTGCTTAAAAAGCGCATCGCATAGCAGTGATCCACAAGTACCCCAGGCCGGTCTCATCTGAGGCCGGCTTTTTTTGTGCGCTGAATGCGAGACTGCCGGCTAGACAGCCAACGCATGACGACATAGAATGATTCAAGAACTACGGTCTACCGTATCCATCGCAGGGAAAATGTCATGGCTGTGCCCAAACCAGAAAGGAGTCTTCAGGGCGGAGTTACCTTCCAGGAGAAAGGCTGCAGCTTCAGGGTCTGGGCGCCCCATGCCGAGCAGGTCTTTGTGACGGGCACCTTCAACAGCTTCTCTCCGACGGCCGATCCCCTCAAGTCAGAGGGCAATGGATGGTGGTCAGGCTCTGCAAGACGAGCAAAGCCCGGCGATGAATATCGCTACCGCCTCGTGACAAAAGCAGGCGAATTGTGGCGGCTCGACCCCTATTGCCGCAAGGCCACCTCATCCAATGGCAATTCCATCATCCACGCTGCTGTCTATGACTGGGGCGACCACTATCTTGCTCCCATACCGCTGAATGAGATGGTTATCTACGAGCTGCATATAGGCACCTTTGCAGGGACAGTTGACAAGAGCGGCAGCCTCAAGACCGCTATGAAGAGGCTTGAGTATCTCGAGGAGCTTGGCGTCAACGCCATCGAGATCATGCCGATAGGTGAGTTCGCTGGCGACCATTCGTGGGGATACAATCCGGCGCTGATATTCGCCATAGAGAGCAAATACGGCTCGCCTGAGTTCTTCCAGGATTTCGTCAAGGCAGCCCACCGCCACGGCATCGCCGTGATACTCGACGTGGTCTACAACCATTTCGGGCCGCAGGACCTCTCGCTGTGGCGGTTCGATGGCTGGCACGAGAATGACTACGGCGGCATATACTTCTATAACGATGGCAGAAGCGAGACACCGTGGGGCAAGACCAGACCCGACTACGGCAGGCCGGAGGTCCGTCAGTTCATCATCGACAATGCGCTCTACTGGTTCAGAGAGTTCAAATTGGACGGCCTGCGCTTGGACTCGACCGCTTATATGCGCAACATCCACGGGAAGAATGACGAAATGGACTCGATGATACCTGACGGATGGAATCTTATGCGCCAGGCCAACGACAGAATAAAAGCCTGCTGCCCCGGCAGCTTCACCATCGCCGAAGACCTCTGGGACAACCCCGTGATGACAAAGGCCACAAAGGATGGCGGCGCGGGCTTCGACTGCCAGTGGGACCTCATGTTCGCCCGGAAGATGCGGGCGGCGCTGGTGGGCGCAAGCGATGAGTCGCGTGACATGCGGGTCATAGCTGATACATTCAAACACAGGTACTACCTCAACGCCTTCGAGCGCGTCATATATACCGAATCACACGACGAGGTCGCCAACAAGAGGGCAAGAATCCCCGAAGAAGTCGCCCCCGGCCACGCCGACAACTGGTTCGCAAAGAAGAAGTCCTGCCTCGGCGCCTGCGCCGTCTTCACTGCGCCGGGTATTCCCATGATATTCCAGGGTCAGGAGTTCCTGGAGGACGACTGGTTTCATGACCGCGACCCGCTGGACTGGAGCAAGAAAGATCGATTTGCAGGCATCCTGCAGCTCTACCGCGACCTGATAGCACTGAGGCTGAACAAAGAAGGTGCCACGCGAGGCCTGTGCGGACAGGGAATAGATGTCTTCCATGTCAACAACAATGAGAAGGTCATAGCATTTCATCGCTGGGACAGAAGCGGCCCAGCTGACAGCGTCGTAGTTGTCGCGAATTTTGCCAATCACCAGTGGCAGGGCTATCGCATAGGCCTGCCGCATGAGGGTCCTTGGAAAGTGCGGCTTAACAGTGACGCGAAGGTATATGACAGTGAATTCTCGGACCTGGCCTGTGACGATGTACAGGCTAACACGCCGGGTTATGATGGCCAGCCATTCTCCGGAGACATCAACCTTGCTCCATACGGTTTCCTCATACTCTCGGTCGACGGTGAGGCAGAGCAAGTGCCAGGCTGAGCGCCGAGCTGCCTGCAGGCTGCTTGACCAGACCACGCCTGAGAAGTATAATATCGATATCTCGTCTCGGTCATCATCGAATAAGGAGGACTTGTGATGCGCAAGATAGCGACTATGTCTGCTGCGGTGATGTGTTTCTTCGTTGTTGCAGCGGGTGCATCGGCTGCGACATATCACATCGACCCCAATGGGTCAGCAGATTTCACAACAATACAAGCTGCCTTGAACTCGCCGCTCAACCCGGGTGACGTCATCATCGTGGCAAAAGGCACGTACGCAGAGCATGTCAACTTCCTTGGCAAGGCCGTCACACTGCAGAGCGCCGACCCGCTCGACCCCGATACCGTTGCCAATACCGTGATAAACGCCACCGACAACGGAACGTGTGTCAGTTTCAGCAATGGCGAAGGAGCAGGCAGCGTCCTGAAGGGCTTTACGATAAGGAACGGTTTTGCCTACCAGGGCGGCGGCGCGTACTGCCTCGGCGCCAGCCCGACGATATCGCACTGTGTCTTCAAGGATAACTGGGGCAACAGCAGCGGCGGCGGGATATGCAACATGAGCGGCAGCCACCCCAAAGTTGCGAACTGCACATTCATCGCCAACGTGGGCGAGGATTTCGGCGGCGGCATCTACAACTATCCCGGCTGCAGCCCTACTATCACAGACTGCCTCTTTATTGACAACAGTGTTGGAGTGTGGAACGGCCGCGACACCGCAACTTCCGGCTCTCCGGTGATCGTCAACTGCACCTTCGCTAGGAACATGTTCTACGGCATACTGAACTGCATGTCGTCGACGCTGGTGGCCAACAGCATCCTGTGGGACACGACCCCGATATACAATGGCGGCGCCGTTCCAGGAGTCTTGTACTGCGACGTGAAGGGCGGCTGGGGAACGAACAACATCAACGCCGACCCCTGTTTCGTCAACCCGAGCGCCAATGATTTCCGTCTTGCGCCCGGCTCGCCATGTATTGATGCGGGTGCGAACAGTCTGGTTCCCTCCGGCATCGTAACAGACTTGGCTGAAGCGCCGCGCTTCTATGACGATCCAAACACAGTTGACACGGGTCAGGGCTCAGCACCGGTCGTCGATATGGGTGCATATGAGTATCACCTGATATATCCCATCTGCGGCGACAGCGATCATCCTTTCGTCATAGGCGACCTGAACACCGACTGCATAGTGAGTTTCACGGATCTAGCGATTCTCTCGCAGAATTGGCTCGTCTGCACGAAGCCTGAATGCGATTAGCAGGGCTGCCGCAGGCTAGACGTATGTCTGGAACTGCTTCTCCAGCTTCCGGGTCCAGGATCCGGGCTTGCCTTCGCCAATCCTCACCCCGTCGAATTCGACTATCGGCACGACGTCGCGTGTCGTGACGCCCATTATCAGCTCCTGGGCCTTCTTCGCTTCAGATGGAGTGAGCGAACGCTCCTCTATTGGAAGGCCGATGGCCTCTGCGCACATGAAGATATACTTGCGTGTCACAGATGGCAGGATATTCGGGCCGAGGGGCGTCGTGCGGAGCCTGCCATTGACTATACCGAAGAATGCGCTTGATGAGCCCTCCGTGATGCAGCCGCTGTCATCCACCAGTATCGCCTCCTCGCAGCCTTTGCGCTTCGCATGCATCGTAGCAAGCACATTAGGCAGCAGATTCAGGCTCTTTATGTCGCATCGCTTCCACCTCTGGTCCGGATAGGTGCAGACCTTGATCCCGTTGGTTTTCTGGCTGGTCGCATCCGGCAGCGGCTGCACGGTCAGAAAGAAATTTGGTTTCATCTCTGCGCCTGGCGCATGGCTGCGCGACCCGGACCCCCGCGTTATGTGGAAGTACACCCGTGCATCCGGCTTTATAGCAGCCTTCTCGAAGCATTCAGCCACCTTGTGGCGGATATCAGCAAGGTCCACGTTCGTTATCTCTATCGCCTTGAGGCTGCGGGCGAAGCGCTCCATGTGGTCGTCAAAAGCGAAGAGCCTGCCATTGTAGCTCCTCATCACCTCGTAGACGCCGTCACCGAAAAAGAGCCCCCGGTCAAGATGCGCTGCGTCAAGCTGCTCCAGCGGCATCACCCTGTCCTGCACCATCGCAAGTTGCATGTCTGCTACTCCTGAAAAACCAGCTATATTGATAAGACTTCGGCAAAAATGCGGGAATCGCTGCAGGAAATGATTCCAGCTGCCCGACTGCAAAAGCCTCATTCCGGCACTGTCAGGGTGGAATTCTGACTTGGGAGCCGCTTCTCATAGGAGCGTGAATTGAACGGATCACGCAAAAACCGTATAATGCCATACATTACGCCATGAATATTCGCTTTCTCGGAGGATGCATGAAGTCGACCGTGGTGCCTGCCGCCCTGTTTGCGGCACTCCTGACCAGTTTCACCCTCGCAAGCATGGATGTACGTCTCCTCGGCGATGATTTTGACAGTACTACTCTTGACAGTGACGACTGGACCGTGCAAGCCGATTCCGGTTGCACCGTGGCAGTTGTGGATGAGCAGCTCGAGTGCTATTTCCAGGGCGGTGCGACAGCAAAGTCCGCGTATGCCGTCTCCCGAGCCATAAAACTGCCAGCCGGCTGGACGGCGATTACCATCACCGGCAGATGGAAAGTAACTGCGAAAGACACGGGCGAATTCCGCATCAGGCTCAGTGATGTCATCACGCCAGCCAACTACATCGTGTGCAGCTACGCCACATGGACCACCTATCGCTGGGACCATTTCCGCGCCGTCGATTCACTCGGCTACTCACACTACACAGCCAGAACCATCCCCTCTGCATATGTGGATTTCAGGATACAGGTCTCGTCGGGTGGCTGGCAGTATTACGAGAATGATGTCCTCATTGACGGCTCGACGAATGCGCCTCTTGCTTCAGCCTCGCAGGTCGCCCTCACACTCGGCGGATGGGATGCCTCGGCTGCCGGCGTGGAGACGGTGTGGTTCAATGATGTGATGGTCTCTGTCCAGGCTCCGGTCGACGAGCTGATGGGCTGCTCTAACCCAGCGGTACTGAAGCAGGCTCCTTACCATCCGGCGGACGACAGCATATTTGAGATAGTCGATGAAGAGTTTGACAGTTACATTCTGGAGAATATACCCGCTACCCAGGCTGGAGTGGCCGATAAGATAGAGGTGTGGGGCTTCCTCATGACCTACGACCTGTATAGCGACACCTGGGGCGTGGCTCCCCAGCGCGACAGGCAATTCGCATTCAGGTTCTACAACGAGGAGTCCTACGCGTACGTTGATAGCTACCATCTGGGTACGTGCGAAGCGACCGGTGTTTCTTACTACTGGGGCGGCCTGGAGATGCCTCTCTGCAAATTCACGATACCCTTCTGGTCAGAGCATTATTACATCTACCCCGGCTACGTGCGGATCTCGGCGACGACCACTGACGCGGGCGGCTCGCTCTTCTGCATGCTAAGCTCGCCCGATGGTGATGGCGTCTCTTGGCTGAATTACTACGGCTCCGGGCTCGTCGAGACCGACTGGAACTGGAGTATGTGCGTGTGCCGTGAGCCTGACCTGCTCACCGAGCCGTATTTCCTCTCGCCCACCGAGGCCTGCAAACATGTCTCGCTGACGCCGATGCTGACCTGGGACTGCACAGCTCCAGAAGGCACAGTGTACGACGTCTATATGGGCGCCAGCTTCGACCCTTACTCGCCGAGCTATTCGCTTATCGCCTCGGATGTCAATGAGAAACACCTGACAGTCACTCCTGAATTGATGGCTCTGCCGATGATGAACTATGTAGGATGGAAGGTCGTCTCCAGATATGACGGCGAGAGCCATGAGAGCGACTATGCCAGCTTCTACACACGATGGCAATTCGGCGACCTCGACCTTGACGACAACGTCTCGCCTATCGACTTCGCACTGTTCATGCACAGATGGCTTGACTCCGGCTGCGATGCGCGCAATGAGTTCTGCAGTGGCGCCGATGCCGACTACGACAAGGATGTCGACTTCCGTGACTATGCGGCGCTTGCTGCCAATTGGCTCTATAACGTGGCTGAAATGACCAACGACACATGCCAGACAGCGACAACGCTGAACATCCCGCTTTACTCGCAGGTGATACTCTACGACCAGAACACATTCTTTGCGGATGGGACCGACATCTCCTCCTGTGGCACGAATGACTCCTATGATGTGTGGTACTACATAGCGAATACAGCCGGGACCTGCATGATCTTCATCGCCGGCTCGGACAGCAGCTCATTCGACGAGAATGCCATCATCAGTGTCTATGACGGATGCGGCGGCGCACAGGTCGCCTGTAGCAAGGCCGAGGTCCAGTTCACCATCGCCGCAGGGCACAATTATGTGTTCAGAGTGGCAGGCGAGAATAACACGAGGGGCGCATTCATCCTGATGGCTATCAGGATGTGAGCTCGTGATTGAGCGAGCGGCAGAGGTCTTTGAGCCGGTTCATCCGGTCATTGCCCAGGAAGCGGATTGGCCAGGCGGTCTTGTTGTGATTGAGCGGCTCTGACATATCCACCAGCCTCTCGGAAGAGAACGCATCCGGCGTGCCGGGGATTGGGGAGAAGTCAGACAGTGTGATACGAATCCCCAGCGAATGCACGAAACGCATCGATTCCTCGATATCAGTAGGGGTGGACGCAGGGTGGCCAGCCAGAACATAGGCTGTGATGTTCTGCCGCTCGGCGCCGGTGGCGAGGAGATTTCCTACGGCTGAGGCCAGATGCTCGTCGGCCACCTTGCCGCCGGTGGATCGCTGGAGTGACTCAATCGCTGATTCGTAGCCAAGATAGAAAGTCGTAAACCCATTTGCGACAAGAGCATGCGCGAGCTCTGGTGTGATATAGCGCGCGTGAAGGGCATTGGGGGTGTGGAAACTGGCGCGAAGGTTTCTGACACCGGCCTCCTGGAGGAATGGGAGGAGCACCTCACGGGATTTATGGAGCAGGGCGTCGTCGTAGAAGGCGATGTCGCGGGCGCCGAGGGAGAGCAGTAACTCCAGCTCTTTCAGTGACTTATCCATCGGGCGCGGCTGAAAATGCGGGTAGAGCTGCGGGACGGAGCAGTAGGTGCATTTGAAGGGGCAGCCGTCGGCGAGCTTGAGGATGCCGGTGTCAAGGGCAGTGTAGGCTTCCCAGAGGGCCGGCTGGGAGGGGTCAAATGGCGTTTTGAGCAGCGATTCGAGGGGTGCCAGGTCGGTACCTGAGAGGACCAGATCGGCGCTGAGGGAGCGGGCGTGGTCGGGGCAGAGAGTGGCGTAAATGCCGCCCAGCACGATAGTTGTGGAAGGCCAGGCGGAGCGGATATCGGCAATCACCTCGGCGACGCCCGGATACCACCAGGTCATTACGGTCTGGATGAGTGCTAAGTCTTGCAATGGACAGGACTTAAGAAAGGCCTGAAATTCGGCGCGGGGGCGGCCGAAGCGGTAATAGTAGCGGGGGATGTCAGCCAGGGCGGCTGGTTTGGGGATTCGGGTGTGCGGGAAGGGGCCGCGGCCGAAGGAATCGGTGCGGGTGCGGGTGTCGAGGAAGTCGAAAAACCGCATTTGGGCGCTATTTCTGAGCATTCCGGCAATGGAGAGGAGGCCGTAGGGCTTGAGCCAGAAGTCGTAGGCTGTGAAGTCGTAGATGGGGGGATTGACCAGGAGTATTCGCATGGCTGGAGGATAGCAGACGGGCGGCTGGGGTGCAACGAGGAGTAGAGGGAGGGAGATATCAGGTAGACGGGAGGTAGATAGAGAGCAGAAAGGGAGTAGATAGTAGCAAGTAGATGGTAGGCAGGGGACAGGGACCAGGGAACTGGGGCGAGACTTGGGGGTGGGGCAGGGAAGTGGTTGACGGCAGGGGTAGAAAAAAGGTATGATAGGGACAAAATGTGGCGGTCGGGAAACGGGGGACTTCTGAAAGGATACAGGATGGCTGGGGTAGTAACGCACAGGCTGCTCGCAGCGGCTCTGGTCATATCAAGTCTATCCATATCCTCGCTCACACTGGCGGACGAGGTAATGATCGGGACGGGGACAGGAAGCTGGTACTGCCCCTTGTATACAGGCTCTCATGATGCGCGGACACAGACGATATACCTAGCGAGCGAGATAGGCAATTCTTACAACATCAACTCGCTTGCGTTGTATGTCACGACGATTCCGGGCCAGGTGATGAACAACTTCACTATCCGGGTGAGACACACGGACCTGAGTGTGTACGGAAGCTCGCCAGTCTGGGAATCGACGGGATGGACAACCGTCTACCAGATGAATCAGACCATATCTACAACCGGCTGGCTGCAGTTCAGCTTCAGTACGCCCTTCCAGTATGATGGCGGCCATCACGTGATGGTCGACATCTGCTTCAACAACAGCTCCTGCAGTTCCATTGGGTACTGCAGGTACACTGACCGCGGAGTATATCGCTCAATATTTGACATGGAAAACAGCTCTCTTGGTGACCCGCTGACGTGGTCGGGCCGTATACCCTGGCCGTCCATCAGCTACAATGTGCCCAACATCAAGCTGGGTGTGGCAGCGTCCGGAAGCGTTGCAGCGCCAATGTTCAGTCCTGATCCGGGTACCTACAATACGGCGCAGAATGTTGCTGTAGCCTGCCTTACCAGCGGAGCAACGGTACATTACACTACTAATGGCGTGGACCCGACAGAAAGCGACCCCATTGCTGAGCCCGGTGTGCCAGTACCAGTATCAGGCAGCTTGACGCTGAGGGCAAGAGCATGGAAGGATGGGCTGGCACCAAGCGTGGTCAGAGCGGGTGTCTATTCGCTCGTTGTGGCGGCACCGGTGCTGAGTCCGGGTGGCGGTTCCTACACTTCGGAGCCGAACGTGACTATAACGTGCAGCACGCCCGGAGCCACCCTGCGCTACACGACCGACGGCTCGGACCCAAACCTAGGCGGTACGGAGATAGCCTCAGGAGCGAGTATAAGCATTGACCACAGCCTTGTGTTGAAGGTCGTGGCGATGAAGCCGGAGTGGAGCAGCAGCGGAACATCGGCAACGTATGCTCTGCAGGTCGCAACGCCCGGTTTTTCGGTGGGCAGCGGGACGTTTAATACTGAACGGAATGTGGTGATAACATGTGTGACCCCTGGCGCAGCCATCCATTACACAACGAACGGCGTGGACCCTATTGAGAGCGACCCCATCATAGCATCCGGGCAGAGCGTCTATGTGGACCGCAGCATGACCCTGAAGGCCAAGGCGTGGAAGGGGGCGATGACACCGAGCGCGGTGGGATCAGCCACATTCACCGTCAGGGCCGGTACGCCAGCATTCACGCCAGGTGCCGGCACGTATACTGGCCAGCAGAGCGTTGCGGTAGCGTGTGCAACGCCTGGCGCAACGATACACTATACAATAAACGGCGCGGACCCGACCGAGAGCGATCCAGTCATTGAACCAAACGTACCCATACTGGTCGACCACAGCCTGATGTTGGCAGCAAGGGCATGGAAGGGGGCCATGACGCCAAGCTTCACTAGGTATGGGTCATACATGCTTATCGTGGCGACGCCGGTATTTGCCCCGGAAGGCGGCGGCTATGACAGCGATCAGGACGTTGTAGTTACTTGCTCGACCGCAGGTGCGACCATCTACTATACGACCAACGGAGCCGACCCGGATCCGAATTATGACCCCACCGTCGCGTCAGGTGGGAGCGTGCACGTGTCTGTCGAGCCGCCCACGGTTCTGAAGGCTCGTGCATATAGGACAGGCTTCAACAAGAGCACCGTCACGACTGGTACGTACCGCAAGGCGGTAGTCTACTATGTGACGACCGATGGTAATGATGTCTACGGCGAGGGCCTGTCATGGGCGACGGCCAAGTCCACCCTTCAGGGCGCGCTCGATGTAGCTGGTTCTGGCGATGAGATATGGGTGGCAGCCGGGACATACTACCCCACCAGCGACTATGGGCTTGTTGCTGGTTGCGGACAGGTACAGGCCAGGCTCAAGCACTTCCGCATGAAGAACGGCGTAGGCATATATGGCGGGTTTGCGGGTACGGAGACATCGCGTGACCAGCGGGACTGGAAGAGCAATGTCACCATTCTCTCAGGCGATATTGGCGTGACAGGCGACGCGAGCGACAACTGTTACCATGTGTTCTATCATCCGCAGGCGCTGGGGCTGGACAATACGGCGGTGCTGGATGGATTCACCATCACCGGCGGCAACGCCGACCTGAACTGCGGCTATGGTCCGCCCAGGCAGCTTTTCTGGTACTTGTCCTTGTACCCATCGGTTCGCGGGTCCGGCAACTGTGGCGGAGGCATGTATAATTCTCGATGTGCGCCGAAGTTGGCGCACTGCATCTTTGCCGACAACACCGCGTGCGACCCAGAAGGCGTGATGCTCTTTGACATAGAGGCAACTGGTGCATCGTATTATCCTGCCGGGTGGGGTGGCGCGATATTCAACGCGGATCCCAACGTCAGCGGTCTGGTGCTGGAAGACTGCATCTTCATCCGTAATTTCTCCATCAACGGGGGCGGCGGCATCTGTGACAGCGCTGGCGACATGACGGTGACCAGATGCACTTTCGTTGGCAATACGCTCGATGACTATCACTCGACCGACTATCTGGACGGTGGCAACGCGATCGTCGAGGAGCAAAGCAGCCTGTCGATGACGAATTGTGTCGTGGTGGGCAATGCCGGACGTAACAGCATTGCCGTATGGAAGGCAGGCCAGATAACCGGCTGCACTATGGCTTATAATGCGGGTGGGTACGGAGTCGTCTGGGCGCGTGATCCCAACTACGCCGTCTCGGTCACAAACTGCCTGATCTGGGGTAATGAGGTCTATTACCCTAGTGCGTCGGTATATGGCACGGTCTCGGTTGCCTATAGTGATATCCAGGGCGGCTTTGCCGGAACAGGCAACATCAATGCCGACCCATTGTTCGTGCGTAATCCGGGTAAGGGTGCGGATAATCAATGGGGAACGGCGGATGATGGCTGGGGCGACCTGCGGCTGCGAGCTGGTTCGCCGTGCGTGGATGCGGGCAACAATATCGATGCAAATTCGCCAACCGACCTTGCTGGTTATCCGCGGATAGTGGATGGCAATGGGGACGCGAACTCAATCGCCGATATGGGCGCCTATGAGCGGCAGTGCGTGGCTAATCCCGTGGGCGATGTGAGCTACGACTGCGGGGTGGAGTTTGTAGATTATGCGATGCTGGCGGGCAGGTGGGGGCAGAGCGGATGCACGGCGGACAACTGGTGGTGCTACCGGGCGGACGTGGATGAGTCAGGGACGGTGGATATCGTGGATGTGGCGCTACTGGTAGAGCACTGGCTGGAAGGGAAGTAGTCGTTAGTTGTTAGTTGATGGTCGTTAGCCAGCAGAACGAAACCAGGGAAAGAACGGCTGCCTCGAGAGGTACCGCAGGATGCGGAAGAGATTAGTAATTTCAGAGTCTCCAATCGGCTTTCAGCGACTTCTTGTCCTAAAGCCCACCCTGGCCACTCCTAACCCGCTATAGGCTAACGACTTATGGCATGTCCTACCCCTCAGGGTAGGACACAATGGCCACCGTTCATGCGTCACTGCGACATTTTTGCGCGCATTTGCGCAGCCCCATGGCGCGCTATCCGCACAGCTCATTCACACTTTTCTAATCACCTTTACACGCCCGTGCCGCAAGGTATAATCATCGCCTTGGCTCTATGGTTCGGTTTCAGGATTCGTACAAGGAAACCCATATGAAGAACATGTTGCGGCTGGGGGCGGCATTTGTTGCGATCCTTTCGACTCTTTCTTTTGCTGAGCCGGCTGGGATACGGCTGCCGGCGGTGATTGGCAACAATATGGTCATCCAGCAGGGCGGCAAAGTGAACTTATGGGGCTGGGCGGAGCCGCATTCAACTATCACCATCAAGGGCGATTGGCAGGGCGAAGCAATATCTGTCACGACGGGCAAAGACGGCAAATGGACGGCAGCCATCAACGCCCCGAAGCCCGGCGGGCCGTACAGCATTACCTTTACAGGAAAGAACACAGTGACTGTGAACAACGTGCTCTGCGGCGAGGTTTGGGTCTGTTCCGGCCAATCAAATATGGCATTCACGCTGGGCGACAATGGCGCGTACTGGTGCAAAGGTGTACCGGGATGGGAAAAGGAGGTTGCCGAGGCGAATGACCTTCCGCAGATACGCCTCTTTGACGTTCCCTACAATCCGCAGAAGGAACCGCTGAGCGATGTGGATGCGAAGTGGGTCGTTGGCACGGGACCGGAAGCACGGACCTTTTCGGCGGTGGGGTATCTTTTCGCGAAGCGGCTGCACAAGGAGCTTGGTGTGCCGGTGGGGATGATAGGCGCATACTATGGCGCCAGTAATGCCCAGACGTGGACGCGGTTCGGCGCGCTTATGGGCGATGCGGAGCTTAAGGCGGATGCCGAGGCGTTCATGACGAAGGCACTGCCGGCATACGAGAAGGCGGTTGCGGAGTACGAATCGGCGATGGCCGAATACAAGTCGCAGGTGGCACAGGCAAAGGCTGAAGGCAAGGAGACTCCCAAAGCGCCGAAGGCGCCGCGCGACCCTCGCAACAAGCAGCCTGCAGCACTCTTCAACGGGATGATAGCGCCGGTGATACCGTTCAGCATCCGCGGGGCGATATGGTATCAGGGCGAATCGAATCCGGATGCGGCGCTGTATCTGCGGGTGATGCAGACGATGATAGGCGACTGGCGGAAGCTTTGGGACGAGGGGGATTTTCCATTCTATTTCGTGCAGCTTGCGCCGTATGAGAAGTGCAGCCCGGCGGTGCGCGAGGCGCAGCTTCGGACGATGCTCACGGTGGCGAATACGGGGATGGCGGTGATAACGGATGCGGGCGACCAGAAGAATGTGCATCCGGTGGATAAGGCGACGGTGGCGGACCGGCTGGCGCGATGGGCGCTGGCGAAGACGTATGGCAAGGATATCGCGTATTCCGGGCCGCTTGTCAAGAAAGTGAAGAGGGAGGGTGACAGGATGCGCATCTGGTTCGATCACGTCGGCGGCGGGCTTGTGGCAAAGGGTGGCGAGCTGAGAGAGTTCGCGATAGCGGGGGCGGACGGGAAGTTCGTCGCGGCGAATGCGGAGATAGACGGCGATACGGTCGTTGTCTCGTCGCCTGATGTTAATGAGCCGGCGAATGTGAGATTTGGGTGGGGCAAGTGGATTCAGCCGAACCTTTACAATGCGGAGGGGCTTCCTGCGTGCCCGTTCCGTACTGATGGGCAGGGGAAGTAGCAGCACAGGAAGAGACATAGATGGACAAGGCTTTGTTCGTTGACCGGCCCGAATGGGATGATGTTTCCGTCACCAGCCGTAACAGGATGCCCGCGCATGCGACGGCGATACCGTATCAGGATGTGCGGAGCGCGGCGCGAGGCGTGTGCGAGAAGTCGAAGTGGTTCAAGCCCCTCAATGGTACGTGGAAGTTCTGTTACGCGTCATGTCCGGCGAAGATGCCGCGTGATTTCTACAGGAGCTCTTTCAGCGCAGCGAAGTGGGATGATATTCAGGTACCGCTGAGCTGGGAGATGGCGGGATTCGGGCAGCCGATATACACGAACAGGGAATTCCCCTTCGGCACGAAGATATACCCAGGTGCGCCGAAGGACGATAACGCCGTTGGCTCATATCGCAGAGCCTTCACAGTCCCGGCGGCGTGGCGTGGGCAGCGGATATTCATCCATTTCGGCGGAGTGACAAGCGCGCTATACCTCTGGATCAACGGGAAACCCGTAGGGTACAGTACGGATTCGTGTCTGCCGGCGGAATTCGATGTCACGAACTTTGTGAGGCGGGGGGAAAACACAGTTTCGGTCCGTGTGCACAGGTGGAGCGCGGCGAGCTGGCTGGAGGACCAGGACCAGTGGTGGCTGAGCGGTATACACAGAGAGGTTTATCTCTTTGCGACGCCGCAGGTGCATCTGGCGGATTTCTTTGCGGTGGGTGAGCTGGACAGCCAATATCACAGCGGTGAGCTGCGTGTTCGCGCGAAGCTGGCAGCCTACGATGGAAGGAAGCTGGAAGGGTACAAGGTCGAGGCGCGGCTGCTCGGCGCGAAGGGACGGGATGCATTTGCCAGGCCGCTCGTACAGGAATGTCGGTGGAGCATGCCGGGTGGGGAGAGTGCGGTTGATCTTGTTGCGCCGGTTCACAATCCCAGGAAATGGTCGGCGGAGGAGCCGAATCTCTATACGCTGGTGCTGAGCACAAAGGCGCCTGACGGAATGACCATCGAGGTCCAGTCATGCAAAGTGGGATTCAGGAAGGTGGAGATAGTGGGCGGACGGCTGCTGATAAATGGCAGGCCGGTGATGCTGAAGGGCGTCAACAGGCACGAGCATGACGACAGGCGAGGCAAGGCCGTGACAGAGGAGATGATGCTGAAGGATATACTGCTGATGAAGCGGTATAACATCAATGCCGTCAGGACGAGCCATTATCCGAATGACAGCAGATGGTATGACCTGTGCGACAAGTACGGGATATATGTGATGGATGAGGCGAATCTCGAATCGCACGGCGTGTTCGGCATTCCGTCGAATCAGCCTGCTTGGGCAGTGCATTTTGTGGAACGTGCGATAAGGATGGTGGAGCGTGACAAAAACCACCCGTCGGTGGTGATATGGTCGCTTGGGAATGAGAGCGGCACCGGGCCGAACCACGCAGCGATGAGCGGGTGGATACATGAGTATGACAAGACGCGGCCGGTGCACTACGAGGGGGCGCAGCAGCGGCGGATGCCGGGGCATTTCGGCAGAGACGGTGACCACAGGGACCCCAAGTATGTTGATATGGTAAGCAGGATGTACCCGGGGTTGGAGCGTCTGGAGCAGCTGGCGAAGGACTTTGGCGACCCGAGGCCAGTCGTAGTCTGCGAGTATGTACACTCGATGGGCAACAGCACGGGAGGGCTGAAGGAATACTGGGACATCATCTATGGCAACCGGAAGTGCATCGGGGCGTTTGTATGGGACTGGGTGGATCAGGGTATCGTGACGAGGGACAAAGACGGCACGGAGTACTGGGCATACGGCGGAGATTTCGGCGAGAACGTGCATGATGGGGATTTCTGTCTGAATGGGCTCTTGTGGCCGGACAGGCAGCCGCACCCGGCGCTCAATGAAGTGAAGAAGATGCATCAGCCGGTATGGATCAGGGCGCGTGACATCCGCAGAGGTGTGTTCCGCGTGACGAACCAGCATGATTTCGTCAGCATGAGGGGTTTTGACATATTCTGGTCGCTCGAAGTGGACGGGCGGGCGGTGCAGACGGGTCGCGTGAAGAGACTGGATATTCAGCCAAAGGCAAGCTGCGATGTAAGGATACCTTTCAGACGGCCGAGACTTGGGCCGGGGCAAGAGTGTTTTCTGACGTTCAGAGTGCGGCTTGCCGGCGATACCGCCTGGGCGAAGAGGGGCCACGAGATCGCGATCGAGCAGTTCAAGATGCCGTTTGACTCACCTGCTGCTGGGAGCATGGGGAAAGACGCGAGGGGCCGTCTGGATGTCAGGCAGATGGACACTGAGATAGTTATATCGGGCAGAGACTTTGTGCTCTCGTTTGACAGGGCGAGCGGCCTGATGAACGAGTGGCGAGTGGGAGGCAGGACCGTGGTCACGTCCGGACCGAGGTGGCAGTTCTGGCGGGCGCCGACGGACAACGACACGACGATGCGACGGGACAGGGGGACGGAATCGCAGTGGAGGGCAACAGGTCTCGACCGCCTGGAGCACAGACTGCGCGACATGAAGATCATCTCACAATCGGCGGGGGTGGCGATATTGCAGATGAGGCACAGAGTGGCTGCTCCGGGCCTGCGGAAGGGCTTTGACTGTCGAACGACGTATACGGTGTACGGGTCGGCAGAGGTCGCCATCGACTGTGACGTGAGACCGGATGCAAAGCTGCCGCGGTTGCCGCGAATAGGGATGGAGCTTGAACTGCCCGCGGAATTCGAGCGTTTCACGTGGTACGGGAGAGGGCCGCATGAGAGTTATGTTGACCGGAAGCAGAGCGCACTTGTGGGGCTCTACTCAGGGACTGTGGACGAGCAGTACGTACCTTACAGCTACCCGCAGGAGAACGGCAACAAGACAGACGTGCGGTGGATGGCGCTGCAGACCAGGAAGGGAAGGGGGCTGGTGGCAAGCGGATCAGTGCCTCTGGAGGTGAGCGCCCACTATTTCACTGTCAAGGACCTCGAGAAGGCTCGCCATACGTGTGACCTGAAGAATCGCGACTTCATCACTCTGCACCTGGACTATCGCCAGACGGGCCTTGGCAGCGCCAGCTGCGGCCCTGACACTCTTCCGCAGTATCAGCTTCACCCAAGGCGGACGCGGTTTACGCTGTTCCTGAAGGCCGTTGGGGTAGGCGGAGATCCGGCCATCACGGCTCGAAAACGGGTATCCGGACGGTAAGCGGCATGTGGAAGGAAAAAGCTGGAATTCCAGCCATAGTTATGGTATAATACAAGTTTGTCGTTTCTGTTGGCAAAAAGGGTGTTTTAGGCTGGTCGTATATGAAGCTTGACCCCACGAAGATGAAGGATTGGCAAATCGCCGAAGCAGCCGAGAACTGGATGAAACCAATCCAGGATATCGGCCGGGAATTCGGCCTCCTCGACAGCGAAATCATCCCTATGGGCAGGGCGGTGGCCAAGGTGGACCATGCAGCCGTCATGGCCCGCGTCGGTAACAATACTCCTGGTCGCTACGTAGATGTGACCGCGATCACACCGACGCCGCTGGGTGAGGGAAAGACAACTACCACGGTGGGTTTGATACAGGGCCTTGGAAAGCTTGGCAAGTGCGCCTCGGGGGCAATACGGCAGCCATCGGGAGGGCCAACATTCAATATAAAGGGCGGAGCCGCTGGGGGGGGCCTTGCGCAGTGCATTCCCCTTGGCCCGATCTCAATACGCCTGACGGGCGATATCGATGCTGTCACGAACGCGAACAACCTGGCGATGGTCGCGCTTACGGCCCGTCTTCAGCACGAGCATAATTATGACGACGGCAGGCTGGCGCAGCGAGGTCTGCGCCGGCTCGATATTGATCCGGCCCGCGTGCAGATGAAGTGGGTGATGGACTTCTGTGCGCAGGCTCTGCGCGACATCCGCATCGGGCGGGGCGGGAAGATGGATGGCTATGAAATGGATAGCGGCTTCGCCATTTCTGCTTCGAGTGAGCTTATGGCAATACTGGCGGTGGCGAAGGATCTCGCCGATATGCGGAAGCGTATCGCTCGCATCGTGGTGGCACTGGATAAGCGCGGGCGGGACATAACGACAGCGGACCTGGAAGTGGATGGGGCGATGACCGCATGGATGTTTGAGGCCATTAACCCGAATCTGATGCAAACGATGGAGGGCCAGCCCATATTTGTTCACGCCGGGCCCTTTGCGAACATCGCCATCGGGCAGAGCTCGATCGTTGCAGACCTTTTGGGCGCTCGGCTAGCTGAGTATCATGTCACGGAGAGCGGTTTCGGTGCAGATATCGGCTTTGAGAAGTTCTGGAATCTCAAATGCCGGATGAGCGGGCTGAGACCTTCAGCTGTCGTGATAGTTGCGACGATCCGCGCGCTTAAGATGCACGGGGGTGGGCCGGCAGTAAAGCCGGGGCTGCCCTTATCGCCCGAGTATGTTGCTGAGAACGTCGGTCTTGTGGAGCGGGGCTGCGAAAACCTTGTTGCACATATCGAGACGGTCAGAAAGTCAGGGCTGCGCCCTGTTGTGTGTATAAATAGCTTCTATACGGACAAGGGCTCCGAGATAGAAAAGGTCCGGCAGATCGCCGAGAAGCACGGAGCGTACGTGGCGATATCGGAACATTGGCTGCGCGGCGGCGAAGGGGCGAGGGAGCTCAGTGAGGCCGTGATAGCAGCGTGCGAAGAGGGCAACACTTTCAGATTCCTTTATGACCTGGAGATGCCGCTAAGGCAGCGTATCGAGCGCATCGCGAAAGACATATATGGAGCTGATGGCGTGACATACACCGACGTGGCGAAGCAGAAGGCCCTTGAGCTTGAGGCTGACCCTTCGACCGTGAGTCTCGGGACGTGTATGGTCAAGTCGCATCTGAGCCTATCGCACGACCCAAATCTGAAAGGACGTCCGAGGGGGTGGGTGCTGCCGGTGCGCGACATCATGGTCTGCAAGGGAGCGGGGTTCATCGTGCCGATCGCCGGCGATATAAAGCTGATGCCCGGGACAGGTTCAAATCCAGCCTTCAGGAATATCGATGTTGACTGGAAGACAAACAGGATAACGGGCCTGATGTAGATATTTGTGTATGATTCTGACGGAGTAGAGCAGATGGTAGCAAAGATCATAGACGGCAAGACAATCGCGGCAGAGATGCGAGCTGAACTGAAGGCAGAGGTCACATCGCTTTTCGAGCACAACATCGTTCCAGGCCTGGGCGTGGTCCTGGTCGGGAACGATCCGGCATCGACGAGCTATGTTACTGCAAAAGAGAGAGCGTGTGCGGAGATAGGCATTTATTCCGATGATAACCGGCTGGCCGATGATGCCGATGAGCGGCAACTGCTGGACCTCGTGGAGCGCATGAATGCAGACCCGAAGATACACGGGATTCTGGTACAGCTGCCCCTGCCAAGACACATCAGCGAGGAGAAGGTACTGCTGGCAATCGACCCGCGCAAGGATGTGGACGGATTTCATCCTGTCAGTGTTGGCCGTATGGTGATCGGGCAGGACACGTTTCTGCCCTGCACGCCGCACGGGGTTGTTCAGCTTCTTGTGCGAAGCGGCGTGAATCTGGACGGCGCAGAGGTGGTGATAGTCGGCCGTTCGAACGTCGTGGGCAAACCCCTGGCGAATATGCTCATCCAGAAGAGCGGCACGGGCAACGCCACCGTTACCATCTGCCATACCCGGACGAAAGACCTGGCGAAGCATACGCGCGGCGCGGACATAGTGATTGCTGCCGCGGGCAGGCCCAACACTGTCACTGCCGATATGGTGAAAGATGGCGTAGTCGTTATAGATGTGGGGGTGAATCGTGTGGCCGATTCGACAAAGAAGAGTGGCTACCGCCTGGTCGGAGATGTCGATTTCGAAGGCGTCAGCAGGAAAGCTTCGCTTATCACACCAGTCCCCGGCGGCGTCGGCCCGATGACGATAACAATGCTTCTCTACAACACGGTCGCCTCCGCAAAGCGTTTCGCGGGCAGGTGATCACTGCCCGATCAGGAGCAGTATGAAAAGGCTGAGGATAGCCACGCGTCCAAGCAGGCTTGCCCTTGCACAGGCATCGCTGGTGGCCGGGCTGCTTCGGAAAGCATTGCCGGGCACTGAAATCAGCATCGTTGAAGTGGCGTCTGCCGGTGACCGTGACACTCGTCACTTCATTCACAGAGCACCGGCAGTTGGTTTCTTCAGCACGGAGGTTGAGAAGGCACTTCTCGACCATAAGGCTGACATCGCCGTCCACAGCCTGAAGGACTTGCCCACGGCCGCGAATCCGGGCCTGATGGTTACTGCCATCCCGAAGCGGGAAGAGGTCTGCGATGTGGTTGTATCGTCAAGTGCGCTTATGTCGCTGGCAGACGTGCCGAAGGGTTCAAAGGTAGGTACATCCAGCGTGCGCCGGATGGCTCAGCTGCTGCATGCGAGGCCAGACCTCGAAATCGTGCCAATTCGTGGCAATGTGGAGACTCGAATCGCCAAGCTGGACAAGGGCGACTATGATGCCATTGTGCTTGCGGCGGCTGGTCTGAAGCGTCTGAAGCTTGAAAGCCGCATCTCACTCAGGCTGCGGCCGGATGAATTCATGGTCGCGCCGGGGCAGGGGGCTCTGGCCGTCCAGACGCGCGCCGACAACAGCGAGGTCATCGCAGTTGCCTCCAGGATCGACGACCAGCCGACACACCTTGCGGTCGATGCCGAGCGTGAAGTCCTTGCGGCCCTTCACGGCGGTTGTAGCATACCTCTGGGCGTTCACTCAGAACTGGAGGGGAATGCACTGAATCTTTCGGCCATCCTCGCTTCACCCGATGGCAAGGATGTTGTTCGCGCCTCAGCGGCGGGTGCCTCGACGGACGGTATCGCTACGGCTCGCGAACTTGCTGCCAAACTACTAGCTTCCGGCGGGTCGACAATACTCGCGCTGCTGCGCGGCGACTAATGCCTGACATTTCCATGTTGCTCTTGGAGGACAAACAATGTCTGAATCTGCAGATGGGTTTCGCGTGTCGCTCGACACCTCAAGAACGCATCTTTCTGCCAGTGTGTGTGTAGAAACATTGGGAGGAACGCTTACGCCGCTGCTGGAGCGAGGATTGTCAATTCCGTGCCAGAAGATCGAAGTGTTCTCAACTACTGTGGATAACCAGGAAACTATTGACATTCACGTTCTGCAAGGAGATGCAGGAACTGTCTCGGATCCTACAGTGATCACTATCGGCAAGTTCTCTGTTAAAGGCATTTCCCATGCACGCGCAGGTGTCCCTCAGATACAGGTGTGTTTTTCTGTGGATTTCATCGGGAGATTTCAGCTTAGTGCCAGAGATTTGAGCACAGGCCGTGATATAGAGGTATCAGGTTTGTCTGGTGCAGGGCATCCTGTGCCCCAGGTAGTGCCGCAGGCAAGAGCGCGGCCAGAGTCTGAGGAAGCAGAAGCTATGGAAGAAACCTCGGCCGCCGACGCTGACGGCAGGGCGAAGCATGGGATCTGCATCAGAGCAAGCATCGTCCGTCTGGATCATGCATTTCATCAGATTAGTGATACGACAATAGGTCCCGTCTGGATGCCCCGCGAGCGGGGTAGCTATCTTCCGGTGAAGGTCAAGGTTCTCAACAGGGGTATTCCTGTATATCTGACACAAGACAAGATTGATGCAGTGCTGAAAGAGCGAGCACTTGGGATCAAGGCAGGCATCCTCGTAGCTATGGGGCTGATTGCGTTCGTCATTTCGATAGTCTGCCTACACTTTCTCGTAGATGAAGCTGCGTATGGGCGGGCGACACTTTTCGGCGTTGTGGCTGGTGCCCTGTGGGTGGCGGTCGTAAAGGTTGCGAGGCGCGAAGTGGCATATAACTCGCCGCAGACACTAACGCAGAAACAACTGGAGCTTGCCAAGGAGGCAGCTCTGAGGGACGCTGCGGCCGCACGAGGTGTGGCATATGGATGGCCGGAACTGTCTCGCAATGATCAAGGTGTTTATGATAAACCCAAGTCGGGGCTGTTCGAGTCCTCACGTCTTGCAGCCGAGCTTGAGGACTGGGTTGCTGACAAGGACGGCAGAACGTACCGGCGCAAAGGATATCGCGACGGAGACCATGCATAGCGATGATCCATCCATGCTGCCAACGTCAGTTAGATAGCACGTGAGCGTATCGGGCAACCGGGGAACCGGACGGCCAGGCTGTAAGCCAAACTCGTGCTATCTAGACAGGAGCGCGGCAGCTTCCTTCGCGAAGTACGTGATGATGATATTCGCCCCTGCGCGCTTAATGGAGGTCAGCATCTCCATCATCGCCTTGTCATGGTCAATAAGGCCTTTTTCTGCAGCAGCCTTGAGCATCGCGTATTCTCCGCTGACATTATAAGCGGCCAGCGGCACATCGAAACGCTCCTTTGTACGATGTATGACATCAAGATACGGCAGCGCGGGTTTGACCATCACGATATCAGCACCCTCGGCAATATCGAGTTGTATCTCGCGCATCGCCTCATCCGAATTGGCGGGGTCCATCTGATAGGTCTTCCTGTCGCCGAGCGCCGGCGCCGAATCAGCTGCCTCCCTGAACGGCCCGTAGAATGCGCTTGCGTATTTCGCCGAGTATGCCATTATCGCAGTGTCCGTGAACCCGTTCTCATCAAGAGCCTTACGTATGAAGCCGACCCGCCCATCCATCATATCCGAAGGGGCGACCACATCCGCACCTGCTTGCGCGTGACACAAGGCCATTCTTGCGAGCAGGTTCAGCGTTGCGTCGTTATCGACCTTGCCATCCTTCACGACACCGCAATGGCCGTGGTCGGTATACTCGCACAGACACACATCTGTGATGACGACGAGCCCCGGCTGGTGCCTCTTTATCTGCTGCACAGCTTGCGGCACCGGCCCGGTGGCATCCCATGCGCCAGAGCCCTGCGAATCCTTTTTCGCGGGCAGCCCGAAAAGCAGCACACCCGGTATTCCAAGCCGTGCCATCTCGTCGGCCTCGGCCCCAACCATGTCAGCCGACAGATGGAAACACCCGTCCAGCGACTTGATGGGGTTCCTGAGCCGTTCGCCCTCGCACACGAACAGGGGATAGATGAAATCGGCCGTCGAGAGCCGTGTCTGGCTCACAAGCTTCCGCAGGCCCTCGCTTGCACGCAGACGCCTCAGCCTTGTCTCAGGATATCCCATAGTTCATGCCTCCGAGCCAACAATAGTCCCGCCGGCTATCACGCATTCTCTGTCATCATATATCACAAGTCTCTGCCCGGGACAAGGCGCAAACTCACCATCGTCGAACTTCACAGTCAGCCTGCCCGCCCCTGCCTCGACAACAGTGCATGGCCGCCCGTCACCATAGCTGCGGACCTTGCCCATCACCTGTGCCCCCACTCGCATCTCATCAGGTATGAGTACGTTCACCTCTTCGGCAGTCACA